>Ga0207095_10250_pt1 | contig 14675 bp, 13 predicted proteins | sample Alteio_BWMinHeat_88_FD_153529 | JGI IMG/M metagenome (GOLD analysis project Ga0207095, IMG submission 153529) | Enriched cells from forest soil in Barre Woods Harvard Forest LTER site, Petersham, Massachusetts, United States -... | ecosystem: Environmental > Terrestrial > Soil > Temperate forest >... | reverse complement strand
TGCCTGTGATCATTTCGCCCGAACCGCTGGCGCCCACGGTTTTACGTGTGGGGGTGAATGCCAACGGGACCGCCGATTACATCCTGGTGAGGCAAAGTTCCGGTTTGGAAAAGGCCGATGAGGCGGCGCTTCGCTTCGCGCGCAGCGTGCTTTTCGCCCCGTCCAGCGGAGAGAATGAAAAATCGATCATGTGGGGCGAAATGAAGGTGATCTGGAGAGTGGAGGCGCCCGCCACGCATTTGTGAGGCAACCGGTTGCTGAAAATCATCTCCCATGATTGACTCCGAACGATTTTTTGTTTTGTATCTGATTCTTATTCTTGGGCCATTGGTGGCATTTTGGATCGCGAGCAGTTGGAGGGACAGGAAGCTCAGGGCGCCTCAGCGTGCGCGCTCCATTTACCGATGTCCGGAATGTTTGCGCTTCTACGAATCGGAGGAAGTGGTGGAAAAGCTGGGATGTCCGATTTGCGGCAGGCAGAATGAAAAACTGAAAATTTAATACCGGCATTTTTTTATGGGCATGTGGATCGGCAGAAATCGCAAGGCGCGGGTCAGTTATGGTTTCGATGAAATCGCACTCGTACCTGGGGCCGTCACCATCAATCCAAACGAGGTGGATACTTCGTTTTCCATCGGAAAACACACCTTCCACGTGCCGATCATGGCATCGGCGATGGATGGCGTGGTGGATGTCCGCTTTGCCATTGCCATGGGAAAATTGGGCGGCGTCGCGGTGCTCAATCTCGAAGGCGTTCAGACGCGCTACGAAAATCCCGAGGAAGTGCTCGAAAAAATCGTCAAGGCCGACAAGGAGACCGCCACCAAAATTTTCCAGAGCATTTACACCCAGCCCGTCCAGGAAAAGTTGATCATCAAGCGCATCCGGGAAATCAAAAAGGCAGGTGTGAAGCCCGTCGTCTCCTCAATCCCGCAACGCGCCGAACGCTTCGGCAAGATCGCGCAGGACGCGGGCGCCGAAATTTTTATCATCCAGTCCACCGTTTCCACGGTCCGTCATATTTCCAGCGAATATAAGACGCTCGATCTCGCGAAATTTTGCAAGGCCATGAAGATTCCCGTGGTGATCGGCAACACCGTTGGTTACGACGTCACGTTGGATATCATGAAGTGCGGTCCCTCGGCCGTTCTGGTGGGCGTCGGTCCCGGAGCTGCGTGCACCACCCGCGGCGTGCTCGGTTTGGGCGTTCCCCAGGTGACGGCGACCTGCGATTGTGCCGCCGCCCGCGATCAGCATTACAAGCGCACCGGAAAATACATTCCCATCATCACCGACGGCGGCATGAGCAAGGGCGGGGATATTTGCAAGGCGCTGGCCTGCGGCGCGGACGCCGTCATGATCGGCTCGGCCTTCGCCCGCTCGAACGAAGCTCCAGGCAAGGGATACCATTGGGGCATGGCGACGCCGCATGCGAACCTTCCCCGCGGCACGCGGATTCGCGTGGGCGTGACGGGAAGTTTGAAGCAAATTTTGTTTGGTCCGGCCGAGCTTGATGATGGCTCGCAAAATCTCGTCGGCGCGGTGCAAACCTGCATGGGCAATGTGGGAGCCCGATCGCTTCGCGAATTTCAGGAGACAGAAATCATCATCGCGCCCAGCATCAAGAGCGAAGGAAAGCTTTTCCAGATGGTCCAGAACGTGGGCATGGGAACAAAGTAATAATCGTTGGCGTTGCTGCTGACGCAGATTCAAATAAGGAGTGGTAGCATGAAAGGTCTTCGCTTTTTCGCGTGGATACTCGTCTTTTTAGGTTGTTGCGCCTCATTCTGGATTCTTTTCCAGTATGGCCCGCAGGATTTTAAAGAGGGAGCTCGTCAAGAATGGGAGCAGCTCATTCATCCTTCTCAGTCCTTTCAGGTATCGTCGCCATTGCCTGAAAAGGCTCCATCGGTGCCGAGGGAAATCGCTCGTGAAACCGTTCCCGTTTCTCCCATTCCGAAGCCCGAACCTTCATCTCCTCCTGTGCAGAACATGGTTGTGTCCGTATCGAGCAATACCGTTGCCGTTGCACAGCAGACCTTGGCACCTCGGAACGTGACCAGCGTGACATGTCCTGAATGCCAGGGGCAGGGAGTCCTGCAATGCCGGGCGGGATGCGAAAACGGAATGAAGCTTTGTCCTGGACCTTGTTTAAAATTAAGTCAGGGATTTTGGCAGCACATGGATGTCCCTGGACATAGCAAGGATGACCTTTGGCAGAAATTTGATTTTACAAAGAATGGCAAGTCCTCGTGGACAGCATACAACCAGGGACATGTGGGTCACTTGGTGGAAAAGCGCGACGGGATACCTACCGATATCGGTGAGTGCCCAACGTGTCATGGCACCACAAAAGTGACCTGCGATGTGTGCAACGGAACTGGCAAGATTGTTTGTGAAGCGTGTGGCGGCAAAAAAGTTATCGAATTGGATCCGAATAATCCCTTCCAGACAAAGGATGGACGCATCGATCCTCTGGCAGATGTGCGCATCCGTGAAATTGTTCACGTTTCTTTTCCTTTTTTGTTTATCGGCAAAGTGCCTGGCTCTGATCCATTAAAGGTCAAATTGTCCCCGCTTGGAGGTGGTAAATCTTATGTGGTGGGATTGAATGATCCCATACCGGATCCTGATTTTCCTTCCTTCGTGCCGGTTTCCCTGACGGAAAAGTCAGAGGAGCGGGAAGATCCTTCGATTAAAGGAGCGGATGGAAAACCTTATCTGGTGAAAATAGATGCTTCTGAATTAACCGTTCGTGATGCCAATGGGTCGAATTTTGTGCTCATCGCTTCGAAGCAGCTTCGGACGGAACAGCTTTCCGCAAAATTGGTGTACACCACGGAGAATCGTCTCATCGAAGGCGCGGTGGGTGCCACCTTTTCACTCAAAGGACATCCGTATCAAATCGTCAGTGTATCCGGGGGAAGTCCAAACCCGGAGGTGCATGTGAAGCGCCTGGATCTTGGCAAAGAATGGGCCTGCCGGTTTTAGTCAGCAGGACGGTGAGGACATACCCACGAGGGAAAATGGGGTGACCGACGGGGCTCGAACCCGCGACAGCCAGAACCACAATCTGGAGCTCTACCAACTGAGCTACGGCCACCGTAAGAAAAAGCGTGAACTCAACCATTGCGGCGAAAGCCGCGTCAGTTCAAGCAGAAAAGAACTCTTAGAACCCTGGAACACCCAGCAGGTTGGGTGGAGAACCAATGGTATCCCACTCAAACTGGTCGCGCATGCCGGGAATGATATCCATGAAATCGATGGTGTCCGGCTCCAGATGGATCAAAGAAGCGTCCGGATCCAGGCAGGTGCCGATGTCGTAAACGCCGCTGGCGAAACGGGCGCCGGCACGATAGGCACCGCGGGTCATTGCGCCCAGCGTGAACGTATCAAAGCTCATAATGCCATTGTCGTGCGAAGTCTCCCACATCGTGCGGGGAATTTCGATCGGGAAGAAAAGAATGTTGGAAATGCCGCGCCCGATCTTCTTGATGGCATAAGGCTCGGCGTCCCCCGGCTTGGTTCCATCGGGATAAATAATGTCAGCTGAAGCAGAAAGAGTGACCGAGAGGACGAAAAGAAGCGCCAGGCGGAATTTCATAAAAGCCTTGGTTTGAATGGATTACCAATGACACAAAAAGATTTGGATTACAAGCTTTTTTGTGGTCTTTGAGAGAGCCCTTTCACTCATGATTTGGATTTCTCTTCTTCTTGGACTCGTTTTGCTCGCAAGCCTCGTGCTGAATTTTTTGGCGACGTGGCGTGGCTGGCTGTTTGTCCACCGCGTCGCGCGAGTGGCACCCCAGGGGTTTCAACCGCCGGTCACTTTGATGATTCCCGTCTGTGGCGTGGAAGGCGAAGGACTGGCGCACTTCCAGCGTTTTTGCGCGCTCGACTGGCCCCGCTACCAACTTCTTTTCACGCTTCTTGATCCCGCGGATCCCGCGCTGCCACTTTTGCGTCAATTGCGTTCGAATGACCACTGCACTATCGACATTCAAGTGGGCGGTTCTTCGACTGGTTTCAATTTAAAGGTGCGCAATTTGCTGAACGCGTGGCCTTCCGTACGCCATGATTGGATCGTGATTTGCGACGCCGATGTGCGCGCCGAGTCTGATTTGCTTCAGGGTTTGATGTCGCCCTTCCATGCGGGCAATCCCAACGAAGTGGGACTGACACATTCGCTTTACCGCTGCATGGAAAATCCAACGCTTGCCGCCGCCTGGGAGAATATCTGGATCAATTGCGACTTCTGGGTCCAGGGACTTTTGGGCGACTGGTTGAAGGGCACTGATTTTGCCTTCGGCGCGGCGATGGCCGTTTCCCGCGACACGCTGAAATCCATCGGTGGTTTCGAGGCGTTCGAGAATCATCTTGCCGACGATTATCAGCTCGGCAATCGCGTGGCCAAATTGGGAAAAAAACTCATTTTTAATCCGCGTGTGGTGACGCTTCAAGGTGGACCCTCCACATGGGGGCAGGTGTGGAAACATCTTATGCGCTGGTCGCGCACGATCCGCGTCTGCCAGCCCGGTGGGTATGCCGGCAGCATTCTGATGAATCTCACCTTTTGGTCTATCGTCGCGTTGTTTTTTGCCCCGCATCTGCGGGTGGTCGCGCTCGGATGCATCGTCCTGCGCCTCATGATGGCGGGTCTTTGCGAAGGATGGATCCGCGGGCGCACATCAGGCTCCACGTTCTGGCTCGTTCCCTTCAAGGATCTCGCGCAGTTCGCCCTCTGGCTGCTGGCGTTTCGCAACGGTCCCATCGAGTGGAGGGGCGCTCTCTATCAATTGAAGTCCGACGGCACGCTGACTCCCGCCGGAAAATGAAATTGTCCCGCCTTCCAAAAAGGCGTAAAAGGGTGGTTCTCTTTTTGTTCCCATGTATTTCGGTTATTTGATTTCCGGGTTGCATCCCATTCTGGTGCATTTTCCCATCGTCCTTTTGCTCGGAGCTCTCGCGGCGGAGGCCGTGGGATTTTATCGGCAGGACGCGTTCTTGTCGCGCGTGGCGAAGGGACTGCTCGCCACGGGCTGCGTCATTTCACTTTTCGCGTTTGTCAGCGGCAATTTCGCCGAGGTCTTCGCAGTGCGCGGCGGCACGCCGCACGATCCGGTGGACCGTCACGCGCTCTGGGCGATGGGCACGACCTGGCTTTTCATCGGCCTCACCGTGACGCGCTTTTATCTGGAGCCAAGGTGCGGCAGTGTGCCCTTCGCCATTTATATGGGCGCGTTGCTGCTGGCCTCCGCGTTTCTCGCCTACACGGCGCATCAGGGCGGATGCCTCGTCTATGAGCACGGCGCCGGAGTCCTGGCGATGCACGGAGGACACGCGATCGACATGAAGGACCTGCGCGACCTTTATCAGGAACAAACGTCCGAGAGCATCATCTACTCCGAGATGATGCATCATATTTTCGGCTGGCTCGTCCTCGCGCTCAGTTTCTTTTTGATCGTCTCGAAAATCTGGCCCGAACAATCCAAAAAATTATGGCGCGCCGGGCCTTACGTTCTTTTCGCAGGCGGCGTTTTTCTCATGATCTTCAGCGACACGGATTCCTGGCCACTTTCCCGCGCGCGTCCGATCTATGACAAGGAGGTGCTGCAGCACAAAATTTTTGCCACGCTGATGATCGCGGCGGGCGCGATCAGTTTTTTGAAGCGAAAAAAAGACGCGGCCTCGCCAAGTTCCGGATATCATCTCGGACTCGCGCTGCTCGCGCTGGTTGGCGGCGGGCTTCTTTTCACGCACGTGCACAGCGTCGCCCCTTACTCGAACCGCGCCATCGGCGTTTATTTACATCATCTGACGATGGGATTCGTTGCCCTCAGCGCCGGCACGGCGAGTCTTTGGGAGGCGATGCAGCCCGTCGGTCCGCGCTGGCGCGGTTTTCTCTGGCCATGCATCCTGCTCGTCGAATCAGTGCTGTTGATCAACTACAACGAAAACATTCCATGGTTCGTCAAGGCTTTCACCGAACATCATGCGCCCGTCCTTCACGAAGCGCGCTACGATTTGCGCGTGCGTTCCACACCCGAACATCCATTGCCGGGGAAGGCCTGCCAGCTCCAGTTTGAAGTTTACGACAACGCCTCCCATGCGCGCGTCTCGAACCTCGAAATCATGCACGAGCATCCACTGCACCTGATGATCGTGAGCCGCGATCTTTCCTTTTTCGATCATGTGCATCCTGTGACGCAACCGGACGGGACGCTTGTGTTGCCCTACAAGTTTCCGCATGGCGGCGAATTTCTTTTGTTCGCGGATTTGATTCCCGCCGGGCAGACGCCGCAATCTTTTCGCGTTCCCGTGCAGGTGGGGGGAGATGTTCCGGTTTCCGTCAAGCTTGTTGAAAACGCGTACGACACGATCAAGGTGGGCGCGAGGGACGTGCTGCTCTTCAATCAGCCGCTCATTCTTGCGCCGGGACAACCGGCGCGGTTGAAGTTCGCGCTTTTTTCAAAGGAAAAGGGCCTTGCCGATCTCGAACCCTATCTGGGTTGTTTCGGTCACTGCATCATCGTGAGTGAGGACACCTCGTTTTTCATGCACACGCATCCGGAGGATCATCAACATGGCGCCGCGACAAAACCCGCGGTGAATGTGGACGAACCGATCATCAATGCGGACAGCAAATTGCCGCAATTGGGCGAGGCGCGCAAAATGATGTACACGATGGGAATGAGCTCGCCGAGCATGCGTTACGCCGGGCCTGAAGTCGTGTTTCCGGCGGTTTTTCCGAAGAGCGGCCTCTATAAAATCTGGGGCCAGTTCAATCAGGGCGGTGAGATCATCACCGTGCCTTTTGTTGTGCGCGTTCCGTGAACGTGCGGAAGAGATTTGAAAAAATCGGGAAGCGTTTCCACATCCGTTCCGGATGAAACTGCACGCCCAGCCAGAAAGGGTGGGCGGGATTTTCAACGGCTTCGATGATGCCATCCTCGGCGTGCGCCACCACTTGAAGTCCCTTGCCGCAGGAACTCAATGCCTGATGATGGCTGCTGTTCACCTCGAGCTTGCTCGCGGAATCGAAGATGCGGCTCAGGGCGCTTTTCGGATTGAGAATAATGGCGTGCGCGGGATCCGCCGGATCGCCAGAGGCCCGGTGGGAAAGGACGGGCGAAACTTTGCGCGCCTTCTGCCAGGTGGGAATGTCTGGGATCAATGAGCCGTTCGCAAACGCGCTCATCACCTGGCATCCGCGGCAGATTCCGAGGACGGGCACGCCTTCGCGCGCGGCCCATTCGAGAAGCTCGAACTCATAGGTTTCGCGCTCCGGCTCGATGGTTCCGAGTGTTTTGCGCTCCGAGTCGCTGAGCGGATGTTCGTAAAAACGTTCGCTCATGTCGCCGCCCCCGGTCAGGAGGATGCCTTGCAGCTTCGCCTTTCGAAAATCATCCTTGAGGCGTAGAACAACCACCTCCGTTTCGTGCGCCTGCATGGTGTCGACATAGGGTTTGGTTTTGTCCTCGCCCGCAGTGCTGGTGATTCCAATGAGCGGTTTCATCCAGAAGCTTGCACTCAGAGTGGCTCAAGCGCGCGAGGCGGCCCAAGAACTTCGCGCAGCACGATTGCCTGTTTCAATTGCGAAGGGGTGCGAAAGGTCTCGAGACTCCAGCGCATGGCCGGCCCTGCCTGCACATCGGAACGTTCGCTTAAAATCGAGGTTCTTTCCGCCGTGATATCGTCCCGCGCATCGCTCATGGACTGGGCGATTTCCGCCTGAATGTTCATCGGCTTTACCGGCACGGTTTTTTCGGGGGCGGGAACGAGGGACGGCCTGGACAAAACTTCGACGGGCGGTGGCGAGGGTTTTTTTGGCGTTGTGGCGGGACGAACGCTCCTGGCCAATGCGGGAGGTTTGGGGCGGACGGACATCGGTTGCATTTGTCCGCGTTGCTGGACTTCGCTGAGGAAACGCCGCATTTCCTCCTCCAGATCGGGCTGGCTTTGCTGTGGCGTTGGAGGGCGGGGGGAAGAACTCTTTTTATTTCCGGATGCCTCCGCTTTTTTGGCGAACGCGGAAACCGCCGCCACGATCAGAAAGACGATGATGCCGAAAGCGTCGAAGCCTGCGGCAAGCGGCAATGGAACGTCGGGAAGGAGAAACGTCACCTTTTATCCTTGTTTGGGCTGATCGGGCTGGTTGCCTTCGCCGGCGATGCTGCTGCGCATGGCGGTGTCGGACTGGATGTTCTGCATGCGGTAATAATCCATGACGCCGAGTCGTCCGGAACGGAACGCTTCCGCGAGCGCGCGGGGCACTTCGGCCTCCGCTTCCAGGACCTTGGAGCGCATCTCCTGTGTGCGGGCCTTCATTTCCTGTTCGAGGGCGACGGCGGCGCTGCGGCGCATTTCCGCGCGCGCCTGCGCGACGCGTTTGTCGGCTTCCGCCTGCTCGGCCTGCAATTTCGCGCCGATGTTTTCGCCCACGTCGACGTCCGCGACGTCGATCGAAAGAATTTCAAACGCGCTGCCGGAATCCAGGCCCTTCTCAAGACAGCGTTTGGAAATCATGTCGGGATTTTCCAGCACTTCCTTGTAGCTTCCCGCCGAGCCGATGGTGGTGACGATGCCCTCGCCGACGCGCGCGATGATGGTTTCCTCGGTCGCGCCTCCGACGAAGCGTTCGAGATGGGTACGCACCGTCACACGGGCTTTCACTTTCAATTGAATGCCGTCCTTCGCCACCGCGTCGATCGTCAGGCGGCCCTCGGCGCTTTGGTTGGGGCAGTTGATCACGCGGGGATTGACGCTCGTCATTACGGCCTCAAACACGCTCTTGCCGGATTGTTGCGTGGCGAGGTCGATGGCGGCGGCGCGGTTGAAGTCGAGGGCCAGGCTGGCTTTTTCAGAAGCGATGAGCGCGCGCACGACCTGGGTGACGTTTCCGCCGGCCTGATAGTGCGCGATCAACTGATCGATGCTGAGCGGAATGCCCGCTTTGACGGCGTTGATGCGATTGTCGACGATCAGGCTGATGGACACGCGCTGCAGTCGCATGCTGATGAGTTCAATGAGTCCGACGGGAGCGCCCGCCACCAGCGCGCGGATGTAGACGGAGGCAAAACTGATGAAAATCGCCAGGAAAACAAGGATGGCGATGACGATGATGATCGAAAGGATGGCGGGAATATTCATACGTGGATGATTTGGTTTTTGAGAAAAATGAAAAACGAATACAAGTTAAACTTTGCGCACGAAGACACGATTGCCTTCGACGGTCACGACCTGGATGGGCGCGTTTTGTTCGATCCAGCCGGATTCGGCGACGACGTCGATGCGTCGGCTGCCGATCGTGGCCGTGCCTGCGGGGCGAAGCGGCGTGAGGGACGTGCCGGTCTGGTTTTGAAGCGCCTTCAAGTCGTCCGCGGTTTTGCTTTCGGAAAGATCAAACTCGGTCACCATCAGACGTCCCGCGCGCGTCTTTGGAAAAACCGTGACCCAAAGCAGCAACGCCACCCCGCTGCAAGCAACGAGCGCCACGAGCGCTTTATTTCCCACGGAGGAACCGAATTCGACATACGTCAGCACGACGGCGGCGACGAGCATCAATCCGCCAAGCACGCCCGCGACCATGCCCGGCAGAAAAACTTCCAGGCAAATCAGGATCAGTCCCACCACGGAAAGAAAAAGGATCCATGACATAACCCATCTATAAAAGGAAAGCCGCCTGCCTGCAATGGAAACCGAATCAGCCTTTTGAAACGATCACCTGGACGCCCCGCACTTCCTTGACGATCACATTTTCGTTGGAGGCGATGAAGTCACCCTCCGAAATCACGTCGACGACCCGATTGCCGATGCGGGCCGTTCCGCTGGGTCGAAGCATGGAAAGAGTCAGCCCTTTCTGGCCAATCAGATCCTTGTGCGCGGTCGCGGTCGTGTAGCCGGCATCCGAATCGAGATTTGTTTTACTGACGAGTCTTCCCAGCGGGCCGCGTCCTTGCGGGAGATAACGTCCCACCCACAGCGCGAGAAGGAAGGCGCCCAGAAGACTGCCGGCAAGCTTGGCGAGAGGGATTTCAAATTGAGGCATCGCCGGGATGCTGTAGGGCCCATGAATTTTGTCCACCATGGCCCAAAGCAACGCCACCAGGATGGCAATCGTGCCAAGAAATCCCGGAAGAATGTGTCCGGGCAGGATGAAAATCTCGATTCCGATCAGGACAAGGCCAAACACAAAGAGCACCACCTCCTCAAATCCCGAAAGGCCCGCGACGTAATGGCCAAAAAAGAAAATCACGAGCGCGATGACGCCCACGATGCCCGGTAATGAGACTCCGGGCGTTTTGAATTCCAGATAAATGCCGGCGATGCCGATCAGCAGTAAAATCGGAGAGATCGCGGTGATCCAGCGTGCAACCTGTTCCGCGCCGGTCGGCTCAATCCGTTTCACTTCCATTGGGGAATAACCCAGTTTCTTGAGGAGAGAGTCCATGTCCCTGTAAACGCCCTGGGCCACCAGAGGCTTCGGCGGTTTGCCATAGGCGGCCATTGCTTCCGTGTCCGTCAGCGTCAGGATTTCGCCCTTCTTCACGATGGTCTTGCCGTCGATTTCCAGTCCGTCGGTCACTTTCACCATCGCATCAAACACGTCGGCGTTGTGTCCATTGCGTTGCGCGGCGGCGCGGATGCGCGCGGCAAGCGCGGAGGAAAATTTCTTTTCAATGGTGCTGGGAAGATTTTGCGCCTCGCCGGTGGGGGAAACAGTGATGGGCGCCGCCGCTCCAATCACGCTGGAAGGCGCCATCACAATTTCCTTTGTCGCCACTGCAATGAGCGCGCCCGCGGAATATGCCTTCTTGTTCACGAAAGTGATGGTGCGCCCTTCAAAGTTTTCGAGCAGGTCCATGATCTCCATGCAGGCGTCGACACGCCCGCCGTTGGTGTGCATGTCGAGGATAATGGTGTCCGCATGCGCCTTGCGGGCTTCGTTCAAGCCGCGGCGCACCAAATAGACCGTCGGTGAGGCGATATCCTCGCGAATAGGGATGATGTAAGCCAAATGCGTGGACTCGGCGCCGGACGCGCCAAGCAACGAACAGAGAAGTGCCAGCACGGAAAAGAGGCGACGTTTCATGCGTGGGATCCTATCAAATGGAAGGCTTATTGGCGACGGCGATAAAGGATGATGTTTCGGTCCGCGCCCGTTTCAATGACTCGTTCCGCGATATAATGGGATTCCAGGTAAGTTGGAATCCATTCGAGCAAATGGGTGGGCGCTCCTCGTTGAACGAGCCATGATTTTGGAATTCGCGCGTGGATAATGAAGTCGGGCGGTTGTTTCTCCAGCAAGGCCATCAAATGCCGTTGCATGCCTTCGGCGTAGGGCTGATTTTCCACCAGGGGATACGTGTAAACATAAGGAATGACGCCAGGATGTTGCGCGTAAAAATAAATTTCGGGTTCCGAGCCGAGGACCGCGAGTGTTTCGTTGGGCTTCAATCGCCGCTGCAGCCAGAGCCCAAGCTCGCGCGTTTCACTAAACGCATTGTCAGGATAAAGTTGTCGCACGGCATCCTTCGGAGTGGCGGAGTAAAGAGCGTGATCCCATCCGAGCGGCGCGGCGACGATCAAGGCGACGAGAGAGATCGCAGGCACGCGGGCCAGCGCAAGGCCCGCCGCGATGGCAAGACCGGGCATCAGAAATAAAAAATAGTGGGAGCGAAAAATCCAACCGGGCGTCACCGCGACTGCGCCACAAAGCAGCGCGAAAAGAATGAGCGCGCCCGCTTCACGCTCTTTTTTCCAGGCGATCACGCCTCCGGCGCACGCCGCCAGCAGAAGTGTGAAGAAATGCGCGGCAAGCCGGCCTCCCTGAGATAGGAAAAAATAAAGTCGTTCCGATGCGCTCCACGCGCTTCCGTAATGTCGGGGGTAGGTGAAGCACCAGAAAATGAAGGAGTCCCAGACTCCGGCCTTTCGCATCCAAAACAACATGATTCCGATGGGTATCAATGCGCTCAATCCATAGATGACGAGGGATTTTGCGTTGCGCGCGCGAAAAAGAATCCATGCCGCGCCCAGGAATAAAAAAAAGAAGCCCTGTTGTTTCATCGTCACCGCCAGGCCGAAGCAAAGCCCGCCGGCAAAACTCCACGGCAGTTTCGTGGAATGCGTGAGTAAAAAAATTCCAGCCAGGACGAAGAACAGGATGAAGTGCTCGGCATTCGCCGTCATTCCCAGCACGGCGGAGTTCAGTGTCAGCACGGCATAGGCGGCCGCGCTCCAGATGGCGGCGCGATCGCTGCTGATTTTTCGGACGATGCCAAAAAGAAAGGCGCAGCTCGCCGCGTTGGTCAGAATAAGAACTTCACGGATCGTCGTGTCCGTCTGACCAAACCATTTCAGAATCAACGCATAGATGACATAGATTCCGGGGAATTTCAGGGTGAAGGTGTCGGCGAAGGGCGGCACACCGACAAGAAGTCGTTGCGCGACGTAGGCATATTCGCCTTCGTCACGTTCCAGCGGCATTCCCGCGAGATGCACGCGAAGGCCCGCGCAAAGAAGGATGACACCGGCTGCCAGAATGTAAGGGCGACGATCCTGTGCCGGGCTGGAAAGGTTCATGGCATGGCCGCATGATGGATGAGGCCAATCCAGCGTCCGCCCTTCAAAACGCAGGTGGCTTCCCGATCGATGAAGACAATTCCGTCATCGATTCCATCCATTTTGATATTGATCGATTTTGCGATGAACTTGTCGTTCCACTCCACGGTCACGGGCTTGCACGTGCCACTGGGATAATATTCACAGGTGTAGCTGCATGCGGAGGCATTGCCTTTTTCACGGACCACCACGCGCGCCCGATGTCCGTAGGGCCCGAATGAGCTGCTCGCCACGACGTGTCCGCGATGCGCGCAAACCCACCAGCAGGTGAGAAAGGAAAGAGCGACCGCGATGAGGAGAAGGACCAGAATTTTCTTCACGAAGAAGAGATCATCTGATTTTGGTTTCCAACGCAAGAAGTCATCTTATCAATAGGAGTGTTCTGAGTGGGGGTCCTGTGCTAGGCTTCTCGTCCCGCATGGCTCCGACGTCTGACATCCTGCTGACGACGCTGAACGCAAAATACATCCATTGCGCCTTTGGATTGCGCTACCTCATGGCCAATCTCGGCGATCTGCGCGATCGCGCGCGCATTCTGGAATTCAACATCAACCAGCGCCCGCTCGAAATCGCCGAATCCATTTTGAAGCATGAGCCCAGGATCGTGGGGCTGGGCGTTTACATCTGGAACGCGATTCCCACGCTGCATCTCGTCGCGGATCTCAAGCGTTTGCGTCCCGATCTCATCATCATTCTTGGCGGGCCGGAAGTCAGTCACGAGACGGAGCAGCAGGAAATCGTCGGGTTGGCGGATTATGTGATCACGGGAGAAGGCGACCTGGCGTTTGCCGATCTTTGCAAGCGTCTTATGTCTGGTGAACGTCCTTCACCAAAAATCATCCCCGCGCCGCTGCCGGATTTCAGCCGGCTTCAATTGCCCTACGATTTGTACACGGAGGAGGATCTCGCGCATCGCGTGATTTATGTGGAGGCCTCGCGCGGATGCCCCTTCGAATGCGAGTTTTGTCTTTCCTCGCTCGACGTGCCGGTGCGCGCGGCGCCGTTGGAGACGTTTCTTGCTTCCATGCAATCGCTGCTGGATCGTGGCGCGCGCCAGTTCAAGTTCGTCGACCGCACGTTTAATCTTAATGCGCGCGTGAGCGTCGCCATCCTGAAATTTTTCCTCGATCGCTATGAGCCCGGGCTTTTCGTGCATTTCGAAATGATTCCGGACCGCCTTCCGGAATCGCTTCGCGAATGGATTCGAAAATTTCCGCATGGCGCGCTCCAGTTCGAAGTGGGCATTCAAACCTTCAATGAAGAAGTCGCCGCCCGCATCAGCCGCCGGCAGGACAACGCCAGGGCGGAAGAAAATCTTGCGTGGCTTCGCGCGGAAACAGGGGTTCATGTTCACGTCGATTTGATTGCGGGCCTGCCGGGCGAAAATCTCGAAAGTTTTAGCGTCGGATTCAACCGCCTCGCGCGTCTCGCTCCGCAGGAGATTCAGGTCGGCATTTTAAAGCGGCTGCGTGGAACGCCGATCCAGCGTCACGACCGGGAGTGGCGGATGGTTTATAGTCCGCAACCGCCCTATGAAATTCTGCAGACAGGCGACCTGGATTTTTTCACACTCCAGCGAGTGCGCCGGTTCGCGCGCTATTGGGACCTCGTGGCCAACAGCGGGAACTTTGTGGAGATCACCCGGCTGCTTCTTGAGGGCGAATCGTCCTTTCAAAATTTCATGCGCTTCAGCGACTGGCTTTACGAAGAGTCAGGGCAGACGCATGAGATCGCGCGGTCCCGTCTGGCGGAATGGATTTGCCAATTTTTGACCGGCCAGCGGGATCGTTCGGAAGAAGAAGTCCGGGCCGCGCTGGAGCGCGATGCCAGGCGCGCCCATGTGCAAAAGAATGCTTCGTCGCTTCCCAGGCGTCAGCAGCGTCACCAGGCGGCGGAGCGCTCCGAGTTGCGGGTTGCGCATATGACTGAGTGAAATAAAAATGGTTTATGATTCTTTGCATTCGAAACAGGAAGCCGGCGCGCAAAGAGGTTCAAAGGATCGCCGTCGAGCTGGTTGACGACTCGCTTGCCAGGATGGCGGCTTCTCTGGA
>Ga0207095_10247_pt1 | contig 14731 bp, 13 predicted proteins | sample Alteio_BWMinHeat_88_FD_153529 | JGI IMG/M metagenome (GOLD analysis project Ga0207095, IMG submission 153529) | Enriched cells from forest soil in Barre Woods Harvard Forest LTER site, Petersham, Massachusetts, United States -... | ecosystem: Environmental > Terrestrial > Soil > Temperate forest >... | reverse complement strand
AAGGGTGGCATCCATAACATTCAACTCTTCGCTGGCCGAGACAAACCCTCGGATACAGTCGCGGCTGTGAGTTGTAGCGAAGATCTGAACATCGAACTCCTGAGCGGCTTTACCCAGCGCAAACCAAAGTTCTTGCTGAACGCGCCAATGGAGACCCGTCTCGAATTCGTCAATCAGCAGTACACCATAGGAAGCGGTAGCCATTGCTAAACCAATATGGAACATTCGGCGCAGGCCATCACCCATTGAATTGAGGGGAACACGGACCTGGCCTTCGACCTTGAGTATTGCGACACGAGATCGCGACCGCCCCGCGATGTAATCCAAATCCTGAATGTGAGAATCGACCAAACGCATCCAATTGAGTACACGCTCCTGTCCGGGTCCCTGAATGATCTCATCCCACAGAGATGCGGCCTGCTCATCACTAAACCCACCGGCTGGCAAATGAACAACCTGTTGAATCTCGTTGAACAACGGCAGCTGGGAATCAAATATGCGAGGACGCAAAGGTAAAGACTTCCGCGTTACCAAGGCTATAAACTTCTCGCCTCTCGTCACCGGAAGGGCCAGTTCAAGATGATCATAAGTTGAATGTCCGGGCAGCGCTGGCACGTATCGGCGGATTCCTTGCTCATCGGGAACAAGGTCGTGTAGCAGAACGCTGATTTGTAAGGGGTCTGGGTCGCCAACCCTTTCGATCAAAATAGGCCCCTTGGGTGAACTCACCGACACGTCATCACGATGAAACAGATCGAAAACAGGATGTCTAAGTGAGGTTCCCTCTTCATTCCATCCATCCATCTCCCACGGACGAAGTACCTCTTGGGAACGCAACGAGGCGGTCTGGAGAATATCGGCAACCGGATTTCTTCCAGAATAGATGCTGATTGCTTCCAAAAGACAACTCTTTCCCGTGTTGTTTTCCCCGACGAAGAGATTCAACCGCCCCAGCTTAGGGATCGTGATGTCCCGGAAGAGCTTGAAACCGGCAATGTGAATGGAATCGATCATTGCACTCGTAGTCTAGCGCTTCCAGTTGTTGATTCCAACTCACTTCTTCGGCCGCTTGTAGAAGGGCAGGGGCACCTGCTTTGCCCGCACCTGGTTGGCGCGCACCTGCACCAGCACGTCGCGTCCGCTGGCCGCGAAGTCTGCAGGCACCAGGGCCATGGCGATGTTGGTTTTGAGGAACGGCGCCGGGGAGCCGGATGTGATGGTGCCGATCTCGTGGCCGCCCAAGTCGAGCACCGGATAGCCGTCGCGGGCGATGCCGCGGTCGACCATTTCCAGACCGATGATTCTGCGCTTGGGTCCGCCGGATTCGTTGCAAGCGACCAAGGCATCACGGCCAATAAATGAGCCTTTGTCCAGCTTGAGCCAGTGGGTCAGGCCGGCTTCGAGCACGTTGATCTCTTCGGAGATTTCGTGGCCGTACAGGCTCATGCCGGCTTCGAGGCGCAAGGTGTTGCGGGCGACCAGGCCGCAGGGGCGTATGGCGAACTCAGCGCCGGCCTCCATCAGGGCGTTCCACATCTTTACCGTGGTGGCTTCGTCGGAGGGGATATACACCTCGAACCCGTCTTCACCCGAATAGCCGGTGCGCGCGATCAGCACGTTGGGAATACCTGCCACTGTGCCCCAGGTGAACCAGTAGTTCTTGATGGCGGCCAGATCTACCTTGGTGAGTTTGCGGAGGGTGTCCAGCGAGCGCGGGCCCTGCAGCGCCAGTTGCGAGTAGTAGGGGGAGTAGTCGCTGATGTGAATGCCTGGCATGGAGCCGGCGTTTTTACGGATCCAGGCGTAATCCTTGTCGGTCGTGCCGGCGTTTACTACCAGGAGATAGTCGTTTTCGCTCAGCCGATGGACCAGGATGTCGTCGATGAAGGCGCCCTGGGGCGTGAGCAGGGCGGAATAGTGGGCCTGCCCGTCCTTGAGGCGCGAGGCGTCGTTCATGGTGATGTGCTGCACGGCAGCCAGCGCGCCGGGGCCGCGGAACTGGATTTCGCCCATGTGGCTCACGTCGAACAGGCCCACACCGGTGCGCACGGCCAAGTGCTCGGCAATCAGGCCCCCTCCGGGGCAGGGGTACTCCACCGGCATATCCCAGCCGCCGAAGTCGACCATTTTGGCCTTGAGGGCGCGGTGGGTGGCATTCAAGGCGGTCTTTTTCAGTGCGGGCGCAACGGGAGCAGCGGGCGTGGACATGGGTTCCTCTCAGGGGTCGTACCCAACCACGATAGGATTCGGCGGCGTCGGGGGTCAAACTCGCAATCGGCCGGCCCGCGGGCCTTAGGATGAAATCAAGCGCGTTTTCCCAGGGGATACCGGCATGGAAAAGGTTCGCGGCATCCTGATGTTGGTGGTGGGTGCTTTTGCGCTCTATCGCGGAATCATCATGCATACCCGGCACAGTGCCTGGCTGGCGATCGTCCTCGGCCTGGCGGCGATCGCGCTCGGCGTGTACCACCTCACCCGCAAGCCGCCGCGGCGGCTAGTGTGAGCGGGAGGCCCGTACGGGGGTTCCGCAGGCCGCTTCGCATCCACCATTGGGATGCATAAAGTCCGGAGGAACCGAACCGGGCCGCTCCTCGTATCAAACAGTGAGGAATCTTCGCCCGGGCGCCGCGTCCGGCGGATCGGCTGCGCTGGTCTGCGGCCTCCAGGGAAGGTCGTGCGTCCATACAATACCGGGGTAAACTCAACCGTCACGGACCCTTCGGGACCGGCGTTCACGCCGGGAACGGAGGCTTGGGAAGCCGAACGTTGCGTACACTGGAATGGCCGGGTCGGGGCGAATCGCGGTACCCAGAATTCAAGCGTCGACGGGATAAGGATCGCGGCTGAGTGATGCCCGGCGTCTGACCGTTCAGGAACAGAAAGCAGAAGCATGCCACTGATTGAGGCTTTTCGACTCGCGCTGCAGTCGCTGTGGGGAAACAAGATGCGGTCCATCCTCACCCTCATCGGGGTGGTCATGGGCGTGGCCTCTGTGATTATGGTCATCACCCTGGTGAACGGGGCCAACCGCTACGTCAGCACCAAGCTCTCGGGCTACGGCGCCGATGTGTTCACGGTGACCAAGATGTCCAGCGTGATCTTCACGCCCGAGGAGTATTTCAAGTATCAGAAGCGCAAGATCCTGCGCATCGACGACTACTACGCGGTGCGCGACGGCTGCACCGATTGCAGCGAAGTGGGGGCGCTGCTGAATAAGGAAACCAACGTCGTCGCGAACGGCAAGTCGAGCAACAACACCGGCGTGCGCGGCTACACCTGGACGATGCTGTCGTTGAATAACGTGGATATCGCAATCGGCCGCGGGTTTACTCCCGCAGACGAGGATCACGCCACCAAGAACGTGATCGTCGGCTACGACATTGTGGACAATTTGCTGCCCGAGGGAGATCCGGTGGGCAAGGAGATTCGCGTGGATGGCATTCCCTACACCATCATTGGCGTAGGCGACCGCCAGGGCAAGACGCTGGGCCAGTCGCAGGACAACTGGGTCGCGATTCCCATTACCACCTACCAGCAGATCTACGGCTATAACGACTCGGTGGACATTTATGCGCGGGCCAACGGCAACGCGGAAGTGATGGAGCGCGCCAAGGACCAGGCCCGGGTGCTGATGCGGACCCGCCGCCACAACGCGCCCGGCACCCCGGACGATTTTGAAATCGAAACCAACGATACGTTCCTCGACATCTGGAAGCAGATCAGTTCGCTGTTCGCGTCGGTGGTGCTGGGCCTGGCTTCGATCGCGCTGGTGGTGGGCGGAGTGGTGATCATGAACATCATGCTGGTCAGCGTCACGGAGCGAACGCGCGAGATCGGGGTGCGCAAGGCGCTGGGCGCCAAACAACGGGACGTCCTGCTGCAGTTCCTGATCGAGAGCGCGTCACTGGCGCTGGTGGGCGGAGCGCTGGGCGTGCTGGGAGGCGTTTTAGTGGGCAAACTTATCACCATCGTGGTCGGCTTCCCCACCGCTGTACCCATTTGGGCGATTTTTCTGGGCTTGTTTCTGGCGACGGCGGTGGGCATATTCTTTGGCGTCTACCCTGCCAGCAAAGCCGCCAAGCTGGATCCGGTGCAGGCGTTGAGGGCAGAAATGTAAGCAAAGCGAGTTCACAGTTCATAGTTCGTAGTTCACAGTTTGTTGCAAGGCGAGTTCGATTTCATGGCTCAATCATTTCGGGATCTGACGGTGTGGCAAGGGCGATGCAGTTGACTGTCGCGGTTTACAAGCTGACACAGGGCTTTCCCCGCGAAGAACAGTATGGGTTGACCAGCCAAATTCGGCGCTCCGTTGTTTCGATTCCAAGTAATATCGCGGAGGGTCAAGGCAGGGGCAGTGCCGGCGAGTTTCGACAATTCCTGGGGATCGCGCGGGGATCAAACTGCGAGGTCCAGACGCAGCTCGAAATTGCGCGAGCACTCAGCTTTGGAGATTCCCGGTTGATTGACGAGGCGGAGGCTTTATTCAACGAAGTTCGGAAGATGCTCTTCGGCATCTTGGACTCTCTCAAGGAGAGCTAATTCCCGAGAAGATGATGAACGCTCAATTATGAACTGCGAACTGTGAACTAAGAACTCGTTGCGGGGCAACCCTATGGCGCAAGGACAAACACGGGAATCGGTCAAGATGGCGCTCGACACGCTGCGGACGAACAAGCTGCGTTCGGGATTGACGGTGCTGGGCATCGTGATCGGTGTGACTACCGTCATTACGATCTCGTCGGTGATCAGCGGATTGAACAACCGGGTTAACGACTGGGTCAGTTCGCTGGGCTCGAACGTTTTCTGGGTATTCCATATGCCGGTGATCGGGGTGCGGCCCACCACCGAGATGCTGGCGCGCAGAAAGCTCAATCTCGATGAAGTGCTGGAACTGCGCAAACTTCCGCACGTGGTTGCGGCCGATGGCGGATTTCAGCACGTGGGCCAGTTTCGGGTGGGCGCCGTTAGCGTGAAATACCAGGGCAAAAAAGTAGCGGGAACGCGGCTCCAGGGTTCCACTGTGCAGATCTCCCAGGTGACGGACCTGAATTTCCGCGAGGGACGCCTGTTCACTGATGAGGAGGACCAGCGCGCGTCGCATGTATGTGTCTTGGGCTATGACACATGGCAACAGCTCTTCGGTGACGAAAGCGCGGTGGGCAAAGAGGTCAACGTCGAAACCGGGATGTACACCGTGATCGGCGTGGTCGACAAGCTGAAGCAGCCCTTCGGCGGGGGCAAGAACCCGGACGACAACAAAGTCTATTTCCCGCTGGGCACGTTTCATAACCTGCACCCCGAAGACAAAGACATGTGGGTCAGCGTGAAATATGACGACCCGAAATACAAATCCCTGGTCGAGGAAGAGATTCGCGAACGGCTGCGGATCATGCGCAAGGTCCGGGTGGATAAACCGGATGACTTCGAGATCTTCGGACCGGATTCGCTCTCCAAGCTGTGGGGTCAGCTTACGGGCGGGCTGGTGCTGTTTATGATCGCCGTCTCCAGCGTGGGCCTGATGGTTGGCGGCGTGGGTGTGATGAACATCATGCTGGTTTCGGTCACCGAGCGCACCCGCGAGATCGGCGTGCGCAAGGCCATCGGAGCCACCAGGAAAACGATCCTCACTCAATTCACGACAGAAGCGGTGACGCTGTGTGCGGTGGGCGGCATCATCGGGATTCTTGCCGGAGCGGTGCTGACGTACATCGTCTATTTTTTGCCCATCGGCCTGCCCGCGACGCTTTCGACCACCTGGGTGCTGATCGGGTTTGGCGTGTCGTGCGCCATTGGTCTGCTGTTCGGGATCTACCCGGCATGGAAGGCCGCCAACCTCGATCCGATCGAGGCGTTGCGGTACGAGTAAAGCAGCTATTAGCTGGTTTTATGGCACGAGGTCAAACGCGGGAATCCGTCAAGCTGGCGCTTAACACGCTGCGTAACAACAAGCTGCGCTCGGGATTGACCATCCTGGGCATCGTTATCGGCGTCACCACGGTGATCACCATCTCCTCAGTGATCAACGGGCTCAACCGGCGCGTATCTGACTACGTAACCTCGATGGGCTCGAATGTGTTCTGGGTCTTCCACATGCCCATCATCGGGATGCGTCCGACAACGGAGATGCTGACGCGCAGAAAACTTACAGTCGAGGACGCGCTGGCCCTGCGCAGCCTTCCCCATGTGATCGCGTCCGACGCCGAGGTCCGTCACGTCAACGAGCGGTTCCGCGTGGGCGATGTGAGCGTAAAGTACAACGGCAAGAAGGTGTCGGGGGCATTTCTGCTCGGGTCCACCGACCAGCTTGAGACAATATCGGATCTAATCATTGGCTCCGGACGCATCTGGAACGACACCGAGGATGCGCACCGGACGCATGTCTGCATGCTCGGCAAGGACACTTCGGACATGCTCTTTGGAAACCAGGACCCCCTCGGCAAGGATGTCAACGTGGCGTCAGGCCTCTACACCGTGATTGGTGTGGTGGACAAGCGCAAGCAGCCGTTCGGTACGGGCAAGAATCCCGCCGACAACGGCGTGTACTTTCCCCTGGGCACATTTCAGAATCTCTACCCGGAGATCAAAAATGTTTACATAGCGGTCCGCTACGACGACGCGCAGAACAAGTCGCTGGTCGAAGAGGAGATTCGCGAGATGCTGCGGGTGCGGCGGAAGGTGAAGGTGCAGGCCGACGATAATTTCGAGATCATGGGCCCGGATTCGCTGACCAGGCTGTGGTCGCAGCTCACCGGCGGACTGGTCCTGTTCATGATCGCTGTTTCGAGCGTGGGGCTGATGGTGGGCGGCGTGGGGGTGATGAATATCATGCTGGTTTCGGTCACGGAGCGCACTCGGGAAATCGGGGTACGCAAAGCCATAGGCGCCACCAAACGCACGATCATGACCCAGTTCACCATGGAGGCAGTGACCCTGTGCGCCATAGGCGGCGTCTTCGGCATTCTGGTGGGAGCGGTCATCACGTATATCGTCTATTTCCTCCCGATCGGTCTGCCGGCGTTCCTTTCCACCGCCTGGGTGCTGGCTGCGTTCTGCGTCTCGTGCGCTATCGGGTTGGTGTTCGGGATCTACCCGGCATGGAAGGCCGCCAACCTCGATCCGATCGAGGCGTTGCGATATGAGTAAGGAAAGGGACTAGGGACTAGGGACATAGCGACATAGGGACCGTCTCCGGGTCCACGATCGGATCAGAGTCAGTACTGCGGCGTTGGTTTTCTAGTCCCTACGTCCCTAGTCCCTAGTCCCTGGTTACTATGTTTACCGTAGACTAGAGAGAATACCGTTACAATGTGATCCGCCAGCGGGCGCGAAGCCGACCGGAGTTTGGTGTGCCGGCCTGGCTCCGCAAAGGAGACTGGGACCATGCAACTCGTTGAAGCCTTTCGGCTCGCCCTGCAATCGCTGTGGGCGAACAAGCTGCGTTCCATCCTCACCTTGCTGGGCGTGATCATCGGGGTCTCCTCGGTGATCACCGTGGTCACTTTGACCAATGGCGCCAAGGAGTTTGTCACATCGAAGATCAATTCGTACGGGGCGGCGACCATCACTATCAGCAAAATGCCGCAGACCTTCATCACCCTGGAGGAATACCTCGAATACAAGAAACGCAAGGATGTGACGTACGACGACTACCGGGCGGTTCTTTCCGATTGCCAGCTATGCCAATCGGTGGGGGCGCAGCGCAACACGAACGGAAAGGTGGTGCACGGGACCAAGTCGACGACCGACACCAACATTCGCGGCTGGACCTGGACCATGCCCGCTCTTTCCAATCTGAACATCGAACTTGGCCGGTCGTTTACCCAGGTGGAAGACGACCACTCGACGCCGGTCGCAATCGTGGGCGCCGATATTGTGGATAACGTGCTGGGAGAAGGCGACCCGCTGGGAAAAGAGATTCGAGTGGATGGCGCGCCCTACACGGTCATTGGCGTGGGTGAACGCCAGGGCAAGATGCTGGGCATGAGCATGGACAACTGGGTTGCGGTCCCATTGACGGCGTTTATCCATTCGTATGGAGCCAACGCCAGCCTTGTGATCTTCGTTGACGCGGGCGGGGGCGGGGAGGTGATGGACGCTACGTCGGACGAGTTGCGTGTCATTATGCGCATCCGCCGCCACCTGGCGCCCAACGCTCTCGATGCTTTCTCCATCGATTCCAGTGCGACGTTTCAGAACCTTCTGGGAAAAATCATCAATAACTTCGGCGCCGTGGTGGCTGCCATCGCCACAGTTTCGCTGGTGATTGGCGGCATCGTGATCATGAACATCATGCTGGTGGCGGTTACGGAGCGCACCCGGGAAATCGGCGTGAGGAAAGCGCTTGGCGCTCGCCGCCAGGACATCCTGCTGCAGTTTTTGATTGAGTCGGGGACGGTTTCATTGACCGGGGGCGTGATTGGTGTGATCGCCGGCATCGTGGTCGCAAAGCTGATTACGCTGGCCATCGCCTTCCCATCGGTTGTCCAGTTCTGGTCGATCCTGGTCAGCCTTGTGGTCTCGGCGGGGGTGGGCCTCTTCTTCGGCATCTACCCGGCCTACAAGGCTTCATTGCTGGACCCCATTGTCGCGTTGCGAGCGGAGCTATAGCGATGCGAATCAGCGACTCAAAAGAATCTGTCCGCCTGGCCCTCGATACCCTGCGCAAGAACAAGCTGCGTTCCGGGCTCACGGTGCTGGGAATCTCCATCGGCATATCGACGGTGATCCTGATCTCCTCGGCGATCAATGGACTCAACACCAATATCGACCAGTTCGTGCGCTCGCTAGGCACAAACGATCTCTGGATCTTCCAGTTCATTCCCTTTGGCCACCGGCCGACGACCGAGGAACTCAACCGCAAGAAGCTGACCTATGAAGACGCGGTCGCCATGCGCAAGCTTCCCTTTGTTACCGCAGTCGATCCTGAACTCACCTATCAGAACTTCCAGACCGGGCTGGGGGCCGTTTCAGTCAAAGCGGGCACGCACAAGATTCAGAACACCATCCTGAACGGTTCCACTACGCAAGTTAAGGAGGTGACCGATCTGGAGTTCATTGCCGGCCGCATGTGGACCGAATCGGAAGAGGAGCACTCCGCCAACGTGGCAGTGCTGGGACACGATGCCGCTGAAGACCTGTTCCCCGACGGATCTCCCATCGGCAAGGATATCGATGTGGAAGGACATATTCTTGCCGTCATTGGCGTCCTCGACGTGCAGCCGCAGCCCTTTGGCAGCGGGCGAAATACCCAGGACAACTCGGTCTACTTCCCGCTCAGCACCTTCCGGAAGATGCATCCGGAGATCAAGGACTTCTGGGTCGTGGTGCGGTACGACGATCCGATTCACAAGCCACAGGTGATCGAGGAAGTGCGCGAGCTGCTAAGGGTGCGGCGCAATGTGCGGGTGGAACAGGACGATAACTTCGCCATCTTTGGACCTGATTCTCTGACCCGGTTGTGGAATCAACTGACCGGCGGGCTGTTTCTGTTCATGGTCGCGGTGTCGTCGGTGGGCCTGATGGTGGGCGGCGTGGGGGTGATGAACATCATGCTGGTCTCGGTCACGGAACGCACGCGCGAGATCGGCATCCGCAAGGCCATCGGGGCAACCAGGAAGAACATCCTTTTGCAGTTCACGCTGGAGGCGGTCACCCTGTGCGCGGTCGGGGGCGTTCTGGGCATTCTTGCCGGATCGTTGTTTACGTTAATCCTGCACTTCGCGGTGTCGTTTCTGCATGCCGCGCTTTCCACCACGTGGGTCGCGATCGCCTTTGCTGTTTCATGTATCATCGGGCTGGTCTTCGGTATTTATCCGGCGTGGAAGGCGGCATCGCTGGACCCGATCGAGGCTCTGCGTTACGAGTGAACTCTGAAATGGGGACTGGCTTGTGAAGGTCTTCCTGGCGATCGCCGCTGCCGTCATCGTCGCCGCCTCGCTCTTCGCCGACTACAAGTGGCGCCGGTGGATGGCGGCCCGGCGAGCGGAGCGCCGCGACTACAACTCCGGTAACCATTTGACTCGCTCCGACGGTCAATAAACGCCGCAACGTTTTTCCGTTGTTGCCGTTACAATCAGCAACAGGGAGCCGTCCAATCAACATGGTTCGTTTCGTCGCCCACGCTTTTCGTTCGTTTGCCGTCCGCAACTCAGCCCGTGTTCCGGTTCTGATTCTGGCCGCGCTCGCGCTCGTCCCCTCCACCCGCGCCCAGTTCAATGTGCCGCCGGCTGGAACCCAGGTCCATGATCCCTCCGCGCTGAAGCCGCCCTCGGGAGCCCGGGTGGCCATCGTCGAGTGGGAAGACATGGAGTGCCCTGACTGCGCCCGCGCCAACCCCCTGCTCAGGGAAGCCGCCGCTAAATACAACATTCCGTGGGTCCGCCACGATTTCCCGCTGCCCTTCCATGCGTGGAGCATGCAGGCCGCCATCAACGCGCGCTGGTTCGACACCAAGAGCAAAAAGCTCGGCGACGACTATCGCGACTCCGTTTTTGCCGCCCAGAACTCCATCACTAGCCTGGATATCCTGGCCCAGTTCACGCAGAAGTACGCGCAGGACCACGGCGTCGCGTTTCCCTTCGCGCCCGATCCGCAGGGAAAGCTGGTTGAACAAGTAAAGGCAGACTATGCTCTTGGCCAGCGGGTAGGCATTGAGCACACCCCGACCATCTGGGTGGTGACGGCGAACTCCAAGGGAGCGCCGTTTGTCGAAGTGGTGGACCGCAGCAAGCTTTATCAGCTCATCGACCAGGCCCTGGCCGATACCAAGGCCACCGCCGCGGCACAGCCGCCTCCCAAGCACACCGCCAGCAAGTAGCCTCGCGGCCAAGAACGCCAAACGGCGCATCCCTCGGGATGCGCCGTTGCCTTTGACGGGAAGCCAGGGCAGACCAAGCCTCCATTTCTCACGGCTCCGCCACAAGCGTCCGGCGTTGATTCTGGAAGTCCGCATCCTATCGTTTTGTCTCGGAAGATCTCTCATGTCTCGGGTTTGCCGAAAATTAAGGCCGCGTGCCGCAAACTTGGAGTTGGATATTCAATGCCCTTCGTCGCGGTGTCAGCGATGTTCCCGTTTCAAAATGTGAGGCATCTGCCACTCGGGGTATTCTTCCTTTGTTCGCCTTAAGCGGGACCCCCACCCTCCCCCTATGTAGATTCGCTTTTCTTTCGTTTGTGAAAATTGTTGAACTGAATCCAAAGGCTTTACGAGCCAAAATTCCGGATGAAACAACAGTTTTTGTTACATTAGCCCCTTTTTCGCCGAGGACTAACGGGTCGCGCGTCTCAGACCGCGACCCGCACGGCCAGGAGACTTTGGAGGAGAAAACAAGGGCGACAGTTCCATCAAATGGGTGAGAAAGCCGGCATGGCAGCTGAAAGCTGCCTTTTCAGTCAGCTCCCTGAATCTGGACCAGTTCTCCCTGGCTGCCGGGCGAGACGGTTTTGGTCTGCGGGGCGCGCCAGTGATCGATGTAGCTGATCTTGTGGACGCAGCCGATGGTGCAGTTGGGGGAACAGCTCTTGGCGGTCAGAAACTCGCGTTTGACATCGGCCGTGGTGTATTCGGCGATGGGGACGCCGGGGTAGCCGCGCTGTTGGGAGCAATAGTGGACCAGGCCGTCTTCGCAGATGTAGAGATAGCGCGAGCCGGCCCGGCAACGCCAGTCGTTCGGCCGGCCCTCGACGATGGCCGACTGAAAATCATCAAACCGCGAGTAGTTGACCTTTCTCCACTGGCTCATCTCGCGATAGACCTTGGCCTCGTCTTTTTTCAGGGGCTTCAGCTGGCCGTCGCCGTCGTGAATGATCCCGATGGTGGAGGTGAACCCAAGCGACAGCGCGCGCTTGCCGATTACCAGTGCGTCGTTGGGATCGCGGAAGCCACCCCCGACCACGGAGTTGATGTTGACGTGGAACTCGGCATGCTGGGACAGCATTTCGAGCTTCTTGTCCAGCACCTTGAGGGACTTTTTCGACACCTCGTCCGGTTCCAGGTTGTCGATCGAGATCTGCATGTGGTCCAGGCCGGCGCGGTTAAGTCGTTCAATCCGCTCGACATTGAGGAGGTAGCCGTTGGTGATCATGCCGGCGATCGCGCCCGTCCGCCGCATGCGGCGGATGATGTCGTCGAGGTGCGGATGGGTCAGCGGCTCGCCGCCGGAGATGCCGATCATGGCCGTTCCGAGACGTCCCAGGTGGTCGATGCGCCGGTTCATCTCGTCGAGCGGGACGGGCTCGGAAACCTTGTCGTACTCGTTGCAATAGGAGCAGCTCAGGTTGCAGAAGCGCGCCGGGACGATCTGGGCCAGCACGGGATGCCCGGTCGAGGCCAGGGCGCGGGCGACCATCGCGTACTCGCGCGCTTTTCGGCGGGCGGTAATCAGCCGCCCCCGCACGGTCGACCTCCGGGGAATTGCCATTGGTTCTATTGAAACATATATGGATGGATCCCCCGCGGATGTAAATACAGTAAGCATGCCGAGGCCTTCAGCATGTCCCCTAACGCTATTGAAAGCCGCCCGATTAATCTGAAACAGGAGTTGTCTGATTAGCATCAAAGACGGGTGGAGGTCAGCGTGTGATGAATGATCTTGACATTCGCTGGTACAGTCTGGCGAAATGGTGCTTCCAAATCTTGGGTCGGGGTGGTGCGCTGCGCAGATTATTATGTATAAATCTTGCATTATGGGACTTGGGCATAGCGATTGCATGAATCTAAAGGGGCCGGGACTTTGCCGATAAGGGTTACGTGCGCAACGCTTTCCCGCAATCGTGCACTAGTTTGTTGAAGCCGGCAGGAGGAATGACATGTTTGGACGTAGAAAAGGAACCTGGATCCGCTTTGATTTGAGGGATCCGAAAGCGAAGGTAACTCTCCTCGGGACGTCATGCATATCCACTTCGGCAGAAGCAGCCGGGCACTTTCAGTCCGTTATTAGTTCGGGGCGTATCGTGAGCATCGATGATCGAGTTATAGAGAAACCCCAAATTGCTCAAGTTGAGCGCGAACTGGTTCGAGGGTAAGCCCTAACGAATAAACGGCGTAGACGCTATCGAGGTATTCATTGTTCATTCCAGCGGGGACCGGAATGAGTTGGCAGCGCTCATGAACCTCCTGAATCTTGTGTCGCTGGAACCCCTTCACATATGCTAATACCCGCCCGGTTTCAGCGTCGAAGATTGGACCTCCACTATTTCCAGGAACAAATAGAAAGTTCACTTCGAGAATCATTGTGTCCTTCAACGGATGTCCATCACCGGAATTGAGATCAGTCCTGTAAAGCGCAGTAGCAACTCCCTTGGCGACCCGAAAAACCATCCCGCTAAGCGCGACATTTCCGTTTTGGTCTGTGGTTAAACGAGGTAGCGGATATCCCGCCACCCCTATTTCCTGCCCCACGGGAATGCTGGCGTAACTTATGGGTAGATAAGCTTGATCCACCTTCGAGTGCGATAGCAGGATCGCGAAATCTTGGTCAGGATAAAGGTAAATGTCTTTTCCGACCCCTCCAGTGATGTCATGAACCATGCCGTGCATTCCATCTAAATTGTTGACTAATTTATAGATATCCCCTGTCATATGGGGAGATCCCGGATTGTCAATGACGTGCCAACACGTTACGAAGACGATAGAGCTGACAAAAAAGCCCGAACCTAACGGTGTAATCAGAAAAGTCCCATCCGGGAGAGGCCTATGCCGATGTACCGAGAAAACCGCATGCCGAACGTCGGCGACAACATTCCGAAATGCTCTTGACTTGCTACTCATACGCCCTGCAGGGACAAAGGTTTTTGTCATTTCGCTCTTCTTCATCGCCGACCAATCAATGCAGGTGTCAAGGCTCCATGGCCCATGGCGCTCCTGAAGGACTAGGATTGACTTGCCCTAATGTTAGTGCAATCGCAGGATACCTGCCGATGTGCGATGGTGCAGCGATATGTGGAAAACCCGGTCCGAATCGAAATGTGCGTATTTGACGCTCCGGCCTGTCTCAATGAGCAGAGCAAAGCTGGGCGCTCTATGCTTTGCTTCCGCGCGACCTAGTGGCGGCCAGCCGGGTGGCGGATCTCGCTTTTGATAACTGGGCTTGCCCTACTTCCCCGACCCCGCCCGGCGCTCCGCTTCCATCAAATTCGTCAGAATATCGTTGATCCGGGTGAGGTGGCCTTCGCCCTTGGAGCGGAGCCATTCGAGTACCTGGGGATCGAGGCGCACGCTCACCGGAACCTTCCGGCGCACGTCGCGCAGGCGCACCATGCCGGCAAGCTGCTCCGCGGTCAGCCGGGGAATGTCCTCGTACTCTTTCTCGGGCAGATCGCGCCCGGCGGCCCTCCTCTCAGCAGCGCGGCGGACGGCCTCGATCTCAGATCTAGTCCATTTCCTGTTCCTGATATCTTCTGTACTCATCGTTATCAGCCCAGCGGGCCGAGATGATGCGGACGATCTCTTCGCCATGGGAATCCTCTCTGTATACATGCACAACCACCATCACGTCTCCGACCCCCGGCGCAAGAGAAACGGCACCGATTGCATGCCATCGCTGCTCGCCGGTGTCGTCCACCCGGTCCAGACTCAGCAGCCGGCGCTCATCCTGAAAAACCAGGGTCGCCAGTTCGAAGCTTATGCCATCGTGTCTGCACTGATTCTCGCGGTCCTTTCGTTCATCCCACTCGTAGCGCACAATGTATATACGTATTGTAGGCTATCTGGGGATTCGCGTCTTTTGAAGCG
>Ga0207095_10245_pt1 | contig 14835 bp, 17 predicted proteins | sample Alteio_BWMinHeat_88_FD_153529 | JGI IMG/M metagenome (GOLD analysis project Ga0207095, IMG submission 153529) | Enriched cells from forest soil in Barre Woods Harvard Forest LTER site, Petersham, Massachusetts, United States -... | ecosystem: Environmental > Terrestrial > Soil > Temperate forest >... | reverse complement strand
GCCGAGGCCCGATCCTTGACCGCGCTCCTTGGTGGTGAAGAACGGATCGAAGATGCGTGCCTGGACCTCTGGAGACATTCCCCGCCCGGAATCGCTGACCGACATCTCGACGTACTCTCCGGCGGGAACGCTGAACACAGCGCGAACCGCGTCTTCGGCGAAGTTGCGGACGAGGGTATGAATTAGCAAGCGGCCGCCCTTCGGCATTGCATCCCGTGAGTTCATCGCCAGGTTCAGCAATACCTGCTCGAGCTGCGATGGATCGACCTTGATCTTTGCGCCGGGAGTTTCCAGCTGCATGATCAGTTCGATATCCTCGTTGATCGCTTTGCGCAGCAGTGGTGGAAGATGAAGAGACGCTCCGTAAAGCGATCTGCGAATCTCTGTCCATGCTGGGGTACCAGGTTCTCGAATCACGCGATGGCGAGGAAGGGCTCGCCGTCATCGAATCCCATTCCGGGACCATCGACCTGCTGCTCACCGATGCGGTCATGCCGCGCATGAGCGGTATGGACCTGATACAGCGGGTGCACGAATCGCATCCATCGATCAAGGTCGTAATGATGTCCGGCTATGCAACCGCTGCTATCTCCGAAGCCGGCGGTAACTGCGGCGACGTCACGTTCCTGCAAAAGCCTTTTGCCCACGCCGAGCTTGCCCAGATTGTGCGCAAGCTGCTCTCGAAATCCCTTCCCGTCTAGATTGCTTCGCCCCGCCGAAAGGAGCTTTGGGTGTAATTGTCTCGCCTGAAGTAAGCTAACGCCACATTGAAGGAGTCCAGCCGAAACACCGGGAGTGCACGATAATGATCGGACAAATTCGACGTTTCTATCACGACGTTTCGGTCGCATAGCCAATAGCTATGCGCCGCAAGGAGGGGCACATGGCGGATATCACGGCGGCGACGTTCGTACTTGCCGTCAATGATCTTGACGCATCGACGAAGTTCTATTGTGAGAAGCTGGGCTTCTCTGAAGACTTCAGCGTCGAAGGATGGTCGCTTCTGAGTCGGGGAGCCTGCAAGCTCCGAATTGGCAACTGTCCCGACGCTCAGCCAATGTCCGAGTGCCAGGATCATTCATGGTTCGCCTATCTTCATGTCCGAGATGTCTCTGGCTTTTATCAGCAGGTCCTCAAGCAGAACGTAGAGATATGGCATCAATTGGAAGACAAGCCTTGGCGGATGCGTGAGTTCGCAGTCGTGACGCCGGATGGCCACCGCATCGTGTTCGGAGAAGAAATTGCCTAGTTCGGCATTGGAGCCGATCGCGCCGACGCCTACCAACGCGTTGGAGTGATCGCCCGATAGAGTGCCACAAAGCCAACATGACCATGGTCAGCTTGGGGTCGATGACGGTCACAGCTCAAGTCAAGGACGCCGGACCAGGTGGCGACGAGTAGGGATTTTGACGCTGCGTTTTTCTCGCCGCAGCCGTTCTTGCTGCTCGCCGATTAGTGCGAGCATCTCGCCTGATTGGTTGGTAAGCCCGGCGGACGTGAAAAAGCTGGCACGATCTGGTTCACTCAATAATTACTACTCTGTCCACAGGCTTTTCGACTATCCTTCGCTCTATATGGTGCGTATGACGGTCCTGGCCTCGGGTTCGCGCGGCAACACCGCCGTACTATCCAGTTCCGGCACGACCATCCTGATCGATGCGGGGATCTCCTGCCGGGAGACCTTGCGCCGCATGCTGCGCGCGGATGAAGATCCTTCGAAACTGTCGGCCATCGTCATCACGCACGAGCATCAAGATCACATCTCGGGCCTTGGCGTGCTTGCACACAAACTGAAGATTCCGGTTTACATTACCGGGCACACCCACCAGGAATGGCAGCGTTGGATGCGCGGGCCGACCACGAAGCAAGCGGAGCTATACAAGGACGACGACAAGGCACATCTCGATTGCTGCGAACATTTTCACGCCGGCGAGAAGTTCCAGATCGGCGATATTGAAATTCTGCCGTTCACCATTCCGCATGACGCCGCCGATCCCGTAGGCTTCGTGTTTCGTACCGAGGGGCTAAAAATCGGCATGGCGACCGACCTCGGCTACATGCCAACCAGCGTCAAGGTGCATCTGCGCGGATGCGACGCGCTCATCCTCGAATCCAATCACGATGTGGAGATGCTGCGCGGGGGTCCCTATCCCTGGTCGGTAAAGCAGCGAGTCATGTCGCGGGTTGGGCATCTATCCAATGACTCTCTCGCGGAATTCTTTACCACGGACTATGATGGGGGCGCAGCCTTCTTAGTGTTGGCGCATCTTTCTGAGTCGAACAATCATCCTGAGCTCGCACGGCAATCGGCCGAGCGCGCTCTCGGGGGCCGGCTGAACCTTATTCAGAACCGGCTGGTGCTCGCATCTCAGACTGAACCGATGGAAGCGATTCGTTTTTGATGTCACAGTGCGTCGATCAGGTGGTAGGCGACATCCTCGCAGGTTGGCGATACGACATCTCCGGCATTGCCGCAGAGATGCGCGGCGATTATGAGCAACACTTTGTGGAATGCCCACATTGCCGCTCGCGCCAGCGCCTGCATCGCACCATCGACATCGGATTGATCGTTGTCGCCAGCATCTCTGCGGTAATCTTCCTTATCGCCTTCGGGGCGATCCGCCACTTCGATCCAGCCAATGCTCATTTGCTCGAATTCATCGCGCTCGCAGGATTTGCTTTCTCGAGTTTGGTCTGGCTCATCGTAGCCCTCGCCACCCCAGCGCCGATCGTGATTCATGACGTCGCCAAGATGGGGGCGCGTCGTATCCAGGAAAAGCTTCCACCAGAGATTCGCGAAAGAATTCCCGCTATTGGAAATCGGCAGTAGGCTGTCGGCGCGCTCAAGAACCGGAGGTGGCGGACTTGGGTTCTGGACTATGGAAGAACTCTCTCATTTGCCGGTCAAATTCGATGTCGCTGGCGCGCGCTTCCTGCATGTGAGTCCCGCACAACTCGATTCGTCGCTTGGACGAACCGCGAAATTCGACGTAGAACTGCACGCTCTGAACGCAGTCTGGGATTGAGCAGCTGCTCTCAGTCGCCGGAACAGAAGAACTTGCGCCTGCGGCGGTCACCTTCTCCCCGTACCTGAGAATTTTCATGCCCGGATTGTACTCCGCTCATGCGCACAGAAAGGCCGCTCTTTTCGAGCGGCGTTTCCCTAGGATAGCTTGACCCGCGATAGTCGATTATCCCTGCTTTCCTTCACCAGATTCGCCTTTGCGACCGCGATGTCCGTGACCGCGATGCTCTTTGCGCATCTCCTTGAATTTTTGCTGCTGGTCAGGAGTGAGTTTGGCCATCGTCTGCTCGCGGCTGCTCTTGCGGAGTTCCTTGAACTTCGCTCTTTTCTGGTCACGCGTCAGGGATGAATCGCTTTTGATCGCCTGCGCCTGTTGCTTCTCGTTCTCTCGGATGCTCTTTAGCGCCTCCCTTTGATCAGGAGTCAGATTCAGTTCTTGAGCGAGTTTCTCTCCACGCTCTCCGCGTTCTTTGTCTTGAGTCTGGGCCGTGTTACCAGCGTCACCGCTGGCTGCTGAGTTGCTTGTCTGCGCGAGTGCCGCAATGGGAAGCGTCATCGCTCCGGACAGAATAAGAGTTAAAAATCGGTTTGACTTCACGTATCACCTCTGTGGGAATTGAACCCAGAGGCTGTGGAAAAGTTGTGGGAGGATGGCGCTTCGGGGGATCGGCATTCAGCCTAGGAGCGGTTTTCAGAGAGAGCCTGAGGACTCATGAGCCCTAGTAAAAGCCGAGTGGCTGGATGCGGACTGCCGACAGCTGAGTGCTCCTCCGCAAACAAAAACACGCCGAAAACGGCGGCATTTTTAAAGGCGAAAACCCTGCTTACGGAATCATATTCAGCATGCTGCTGTCGTGACGGCCCGCAACTTCGAGACGCGTCTTCGCGCGCTCGAAGAGCTTCAGGGCCTCTTCGCGATCTGCGTTCGGATCTTTCATCTGTTCCTCCGCCATCTGCTGTTGACGCTTGGCGCCTTCTACATCGATCTCGGAGGCCTTTTCAGCGCGCTCTGCCAGTACCGTTACTTTATCCGGCAACACTTCGGCGAAGCCCCAGTGAATTGCCAGGCGCTGAATGCTTCCATCGGGGCGGCGATAGTTGAACTCGCCGCTGCGCAGCTCGGTGATGAGAGGCGCGTGCCCGGGCAGGACGCCGAGATATCCGCTGAGCCCCGGAACCTGCACCTCGGTCGCCTGATCGCTGACCAGCAGGCGTTCGGGAGTAACGATTTCGATCTTTAGCGTTTCTGCCATCGCTACGCAGCCGTTGCTGCCTTCATCTTCTGAGCATCTTCGAGCACTTCGTCGATCGAACCCTTCATGTAAAAGGCCTGTTCCGGGACATCGTCGTGCTTGCCTTCGATAATTTCTTTGAAGCTACGCACCGTGTCCGCGACTTTGACGTAGCGCCCTTTATAGCCGGTGAACTGCTCGGCCACGTGGAAGGGCTGCGAGAGGAACTTCTGGACCTTGCGCGCGCGAGCCACGGTGATCTTGTCCTCTTCCGAGAGCTCGTCGATTCCCAGAATGGCAATGATGTCCTGGAGATCCTTGTACCGCTGCAGGATTCGCTTTACCCCCTGCGCGACATCGTAGTGTTCCTGTCCGCAAACTCGCGGGGTAAGAATGCGCGAGGTAGAAGCCAGCGGATCGACGGCCGGATAGATTCCCAGCGCGCTCAGAGGACGCGAGAGCACGGTGGTGGCGTCGAGGTGAGCGAAGGTTGTAGCCGGCGCCGGATCGGTGAGATCGTCGGCGGGCACGTATACGGCTTGCACCGAAGTGACCGATCCCTTTTTGGTCGACGTGATGCGCTCCTGAAGTTCGCCCATTTCGGTGGCGAGGTTCGGTTGATATCCGACGGCTGAAGGCATGCGGCCCAGAAGAGTCGAGACTTCCGATCCCGCCTGAGTGAACCGGAAGATGTTATCGATGAACAGCAACGTGTCCGAACCTTCTTTGTCGCGGAAATACTCAGCGACGGTTAACCCGGTAAGCGCCACGCGAAGACGCGCTCCGGGTGGTTCTGTCATCTGTCCATAGACAAGCGCGGCCTTCGAGTGCTCGCTGTCACCGGGCTTGATCACGCCAGACTCGGTCATTTCAATCCACAGATCGTTGCCTTCGCGAGTACGTTCGCCGACGCCGGCAAACACTGAGTATCCACCATGCTGCTTGGCGACGTTATTGATGAGCTCCATGATGACCACGGTCTTACCCACGCCGGCGCCACCAAACAGGCCGATCTTTCCGCCTTTCAAGAAGGGTTGGATGAGGTCGATGACCTTGATGCCGGTCTCGAACATCTCTTCGCCGGTCGACTGCTCATCGAAACGCGGAGCGGGCCTATGGATCGGCCATCTCTCGGTGGCATTGACCGGCCCCAGCTTGTCGACGGGTTCTCCGATCACATTGATCACGCGTCCCAGAGTCGCCTTGCCCACCGGCACGGTGATAGGGCCTCCAAGATCGAGCGCTTTCATGCCCCGCACCATACCTTCGGTCGGCTCCATGGCGACGCAACGCACGCGGCCCTCGCCGAGGTGCTGCTGCACTTCCACAATGACGTTGATCGGTTCGGGCACGTCGAACCCTTCGCTGATGATGCGCAGCGCTTCATAGATGGGCGGAATGGCGGCCTCTTCAAATTGGATATCTACCGCCGGTCCGGCAATCTTAATAACTTTTCCTATATTAGGCATGATGTCCTTTTACAACGCGGCAGCGCCGCTGACGATCTCGATAATTTCCTTGGTGATCGACGCTTGACGCACGCGGTTCATGATCAGCGTCAGCGAATCGATCATGTCCGATGCGTTGTTGGTGGCCGAATCCATCGCGGTCATGCGGGCGGCATGCTCGGCGGCCACCGATTCAAGCAACGCACGGTAAATCTGTATGGCGACATAGCGCGGCAACAGATCACTAAAGAGCCTCGCCGGCGGTTGCTCGTAGATGTAGTCTCCGGTACCAAATTTCGCGAGACGCTCATCCTCGGCCGACGTGTCCGGCGCTCGCACACCCACGCCGGCTGTTGCCGCGGCACGCACGGCTGCAGCTCGCTCTTCCTCCGTAAACTGGTCCACTTGTTCAATCTCGCGCTCGCCGATTTTAGCAATTGGCAAAATATGATCGACAACCAACCGCTGTGCGATGACCGACTTGAATTCGTTGTAAACCAGGTAAACGGAATCTACTTCCTTCCGCGAATAGCGTTTGATGATTTCACCGGCAAGATCGCGCGCCTGTCCAAACTCAATCTTGTTCAGAATTCCAGCTTGCTCGCCCACGATCTCCACTGGCGCCACACGGCGATACTCCCCATCCTTTGCGCCGGGCTGCGCGTAAGGAAAACGGCGGCGCAGCAGGTCGCGGCCTTTGCGGCCAATCGTAATCAGATCGATGTTCTTGCCGGCTTTGGCTTCGAGGAAGCGATTGACGGCTTTCAGAACGTTGGCATTGAATGCACCCGCAAACCCTTTGTCCCCGCTGATGACAACTAGTAGAACGTTTTGTTCCGTGCGACGCTCGAGCAGCGGATGACGCGGCTCTCCCGTAACGGGATCGTAGATCTCCGCACGCGAAACCAGTGACTTGAGAACGTTCACCAACATCTGCGCATACGGACGCGCGGCCAGCGCGCGCTCCTGAGCCCGTCGCAGTCTCGCTGCGGACACCATCTTCATCGCCTTGGTAATCTGCCGCGTGTTTTGCACGCTGCGGATCCGGCGCCGTAGATCGAGAACGTTTGCCATCTATCTCGCGGAGCCTTTCGCTTTCGTCGTTTTGCCCTGAAGCGGATTTGCCTGTGCAAGCTGCTCGTTCAGCATCACCAGTTGGCGCGCGATCTCGATAGTGGCGATGGTCATGTGCAACGCTACTTTGTCCTGCGCGCGGGGCAGCTTCTTGGTGTCTTCCATCAACTCGTCGAGTTGTTGCAACGTCATACCACCCTCCAGAGCTTAGGCGGTGGCCTTCGCCGTCTTTCTTGCGCTAACGAACCGCTCTTTATGTTCCTTCAGCAGGCGGTCCATTTCGCCCTTGATTTTGTCGTCGAGCTGCTTCTTCTCCATGATTTCGTTCAGCAGTCCGGGATTCGAGGTATCGACGAACTTGTACAACTCATCCTCGAACTCGCGCACCTGCGAGATCGGCAGATCGTCGAGATAGCCATTTGTGCCCGCGTAGATTGCGAAAATTTGCTTGCTGAACGGCAGCGGAGAAAACTGCGGCTGCTTGAGCAACTCAGTCAGACGCTGACCGCGATTGAGCTGCTGCTGCGTGGCCTTGTCGAGATCGGAGCCGAACTGCGCGAAGGCGGCGAGTTCCCGGTACTGCGCAAGTTCCAGCTTCATGGAGCCTGCAACCTGACGCATGGCCTTGATCTGCGCCGAACCGCCGACGCGGCTCACCGAGATGCCGACGTTCACTGCCGGGCGTATGCCGGAGTTGAAAAGATCGGTCTCGAGGAATATCTGGCCGTCGGTAATGGAAATCACGTTGGTCGGGATGTATGCAGAAACGTCTCCGGCCTGCGTTTCGATAATCGGCAACGCAGTGAGCGAACCGCCACCGAGCTTCTGCGATAACTTGGCCGCGCGTTCCAGGAGGCGGGAGTGGAGATAGAACACATCGCCGGGATATGCTTCGCGTCCTGGAGGACGGCGCAGCAGGAGCGAGATCTCTCGATACGACGCGGCGTGCTTTGACAGATCGTCGTAGATCACCAGAGCGTGCTTTCCGTTATCGCGGAAGTATTCGCCCATCGCACACGCCGCATAGGGAGCGATGTATTGCATCGGAGCGGGCTCGGAAGCCGTCGCGGCGACGACGATCGTGTAGCTCATAGCGCCGGCGTCGGTCAGCGTCTTCACTACGTTCGCAACCGACGAGCGTTTTTGGCCGATGGCGCAGTAAATGCAAATCAGATTGTTGGTCTTGTTATTGATGATGGTGTCGAGGGCGACGGCTGTCTTTCCCGTCTGGCGGTCGCCGATGATGAGTTCACGCTGGCCGCGGCCAATCGGGATCATGCTGTCGATCGCCTTCAGGCCTGTCGCCATCGGCTCACGCACGGGTTGGCGGTCAATTACGCCAGGCGCAATGCGTTCGACGTGAATTGACTGCTTGCTCTGAATGGGACCTTTGTCGTCAATCGGTTCTCCGAGTGCATTGACCACGCGACCGACCACCGCATCGCCGACAGGAACAGCCATGATCTTTCCCGTGCGGCGAACCTCGTCACCTTCTTTGATCTCGGTGTACTCGCCCAGCAGCACGGCGCCAACCTGATCTTCTTCGAGGTTCATAGCAATGCCGATGACGCCGTGCCCGAAGTCAATCAGTTCTCCGGCCATGACTTTGTCGAGGCCATAGACGCGTGCGATACCGTCGCCGAGAGAGATCACCGTGCCGACTTCATCGACGGCGACCTTCGACTCGTAGTTCTCAATTTGCTCACGGATGAGCTTTGTAATTTCGTCTGCTTTGATTTGTGCCATGTCTCTCTATTCCGCGAAGTTATTCACAGTGCTCACCCGCGCTGAAAACGATTGCAGGTAGGTAGCGTCCGATGCATCGATTTCTGAAATTGTAGGACTGAAACGGCCTGCTTCACCTATCCGGTCCTTCCCGGCGACTTCGGCTTCGGAGCTGAGCTATTCGGCCGCCACTGCTCTTTCATGCGCTGTAGTTGCCCTCGCACAGAGCCATCGTAAACCGTGCTGCCGACCTTCACGATTGCGCCGCCCATCAGCTTGGGATCGAGCAAGTAGTTCACCCGAACCGTCTTTCCCGTGACTTTTGTGATCCGCAACTCGAGCTTGCGCTTTTCCTCGGCGTTCAGCTCGCGCGCGCTCACGATCTGTGCGTCGGCGAGGCCAAGTCGTTCGTTAATCTGCTGCACTGCGTGCTGCGCAATAGCGCGAAAATCGTGGATGCGACGATTAGAGATAATGATCGCGACAAAATTGCGCACCTCCCGCGAAAGGCTCACGCGCCCGGCGAATCCATCGAGCAGTTTCAGCTTGCGCTCGACCGGGATCGAAGGATTGTCCCAGATCGTTCGCAGGGTGGCGCTTTCCTTAACGATGGAGCTTACCAAGTCAAGTTCGGCGATGACGCCGTTCGCATCGAGCTTGCGATCGATCACTACGTCTGCAAGCGCGCGCCCGTAAACGCCGATGAAAGATGCCATTTAGGTGTTTCCATTCCGGCGGCTGTCGGAGCCGAGCTGCTCGGCGAAGTCCTGGATCAGCACCTTGTCTTCGGGCATATCTACGTGGATGCCCTTCTCGGCCATCTCAACGGCAAGCTTCACGGCGTACTTCTGGAGCTCGCGACGAGCCGCATTCGTTACCTGCACGACTTCCTGCTCAGCTGCCTCGATAATCTTGTGCTTCTCTTCCTCGATAGACGCCTTGATGCGCTCTTCTTCCGCATGCGCCTCTTCTTCGGCGCGCTTCTGAAACTCGCCTATGTCCACATTCATTCGTGAGAGGCGCTCTTCGATGTCGTGTAATCTTCTTCCCGCTTCCTCGCTTGCGCGCTTGGCCTCTTCAATTCCTTTCTTAATCTCCTGCGTCCGCCCACGCAACATCGCCGGCACATTGGATTTCATCGCAACGAAGATTAGACCTGCGACAATGGCGAAATTAATGACAACGCAGAGCCAATAGGCGTTCACTGGGGAAAGGCCGGTAATCTTCCCAATACCTTTCACAGCCGGAGAGTACTTGAAAGCCGCTTCTTCGTCTTCCGGCTCCTTTGCCGGCACGGAACGATCGCCAACCCCGGCATCCTGAGGCCTGGCCGCGGAGGAGCTCGACGCCTGCATGACGGGGTGATTTGCATTCGTGGCCGAGGACGAGTTCTCTAATCCGGCGCCCATCAGCGATGGCGTCCCGAGCAACCAAGCCGAAAGAGCGGCGATCCGAATGATAGCCTTCATCCTCGACCGCCAAGGGCAGGCTGCCTGACAGCAGTTCCTCTGCGCAGGATGGTACGAATGATCTCCGCCGCCAGGCTGGAACTCTCAGCCTGGACCGTTTTCTTCGCGATCTCAGCTTCCTTTTGAATCTCTGCGCGCGCCACCACGACCCGGGCTTCTGCGGCGGCCTTTGCTTCGGCAATGGCCAGCATCTTCTGTTCGAGAATCTCCTGCCGCCGTTTCTCCTGGCCTTTGTAGATGGCCAACCGCGCCTCGCGTACCTTCTGTTCGTACTCCGAGGTTTTCTGTTCCGCAGCGGCAATGTCGTGCTTGGCCTTTTCGACCGCCCCAACGGTCTTGCTACGGCGCTCAGAAAGTGCGGCGGTGAGCGCGTTGTGGACGATCGCGCGATACAGAATCCAGATGAAAACAAAGAGGATGATGGTCGGAACGGCTCCGAGCGCAAGTTCGCCTAATTGTTTGAGCGTCTCGTCCATTAACTTGGGTGGTTATTGTTCCGCCGGGGATGTGGTAGACAACCCACTAAGCTAACATTCGATTTTTGCGAGTGTCAATTCGCATTTCGAGCGGCAAAACCCCTGCTAACTCTTAGGTGAAATAAAGTGGACGCAGCTCTCGACTTCGCTTGACACCGGCACCTGCCGGGCGGACACTGGTGTGTATCACCTCCGATCCGATTCAGGATCGAATGGGCTCGCGGCCGAGGAATGTCACCGCTTCTCGATCGCGGGCCTATTTAACTTCTAGGCAAAGGCTGGTTGTGGGTTTGTGTATTTTGCCAGCCTCACGGCCCAAAAAAGTCGAGCACGCAAGCCTGCTAACGGAGCTAATCCGCACCGGCCGCCTGCCCCTGGTGTCGTCGTAGTTTGGCCACCACGAGCCGGATTTGATCGAAAGTGACTTCCGGCGGCAGCTGATCCTTTAGCGGCCTCAGGCGTTCAGTTCCCAGTTCGGAACAAATGGCTTCAATTTTCGCGACCAGATCCGGGCCAACCCAGGCTGATTGAAACTCCAGTTCTCCACGCTCCACCATCTCCGCCACCAGCGAGGTAACGCTGCCGAGTTGCCGCCCGCGAACTTGTGCGATTTCTTGCAGCGTCCGCCCTTCGCGGAGCAATTTTACCGTTTCTTCAGCCGGCTTCGACTTGTTCGGCAAGGTTTCGGTGGCGCGAGCGCCGCGGTCGAATCGCCGGAGCGCGTCCAGGATCTCCTGGCCGTAGAGCTCGAGCTTGCGTTCGCCAAAACCGGGAATTCGCCGAATTTCGGTGAGATTGCGCGGCCGTGTGCGGCACAGCGCTTCGAGTGTTGTGTCATGCATGACAATGAAAGCGGCGATGCCCTGCTGCCGGGCCTTGGTCCGGCGCCATTCACGTAGATAGTCGCTCAACTCGCGATCAATCCCCGAAGGTTCACTCCGGGGGTTGCGAATCGGTCCTGTTGAACTCGGTTGCTGGACGACAGACCCCGCCGGCCGTCGACCTGGTCGGTAAACCTGAAACGTGGTGAGCCATTCCGAGTCTGTGCCGCACACATCACATGCCCCGCAGGTTTTCCATTTCGGAGTCTCGCCAAAGTGCGAACAAATCTGCAGATGGCGACACTGTTTCACTTCGACGAAATGGCGCACCTGGTGATACCTCTGCCAAGCACGCTCCTTCTCCGCGGCGTCGCTGATGTTTTCGATGAAGTAGGTGAGCAATCCGACGTCGCGCTTCTGCCACAACAAGAGACAATCTGCGGGCTGCCCGTCGCGCCCGGCGCGTCCAGCCTCCTGGTAATACTGTTCAATGGACTTCGGCAGAGACAGATGAATCACTGCGCGGACGGCGGCCTTGTTGATTCCCAGTCCGAACGCAATCGTGCCCACAAGAACACGCACTTCATCGGACGTCCAGCGTTCTTGATTGCGCCTGCGCGCGTCGTTTTCCATTTTTCCGTGGTAGGCAATCGCTGGAATTCCCTGTTCTTCGAGAAAGTCTACCGTCTCTTCCACTTTGTTGATGGTGGGAGCGTAGACGATCACGTTGCCTTCGGTGTATCGGCGCAATGCATACACCAGCAGCTCAGACTGCGTGCCCAGATCGCTCTGCTTCGCGATGTAGCGAAGGTTGGGCCGGTGAAAGCTTGCAATGTACTTATCGGGATTTCGCAGCCGCAGTTGCTGGATGATGTCGTGCCGCACCTGGCGCGTAGCGCTGGCCGTGAACGCCGCGATGGGAGTCTCAGCAAAGTGCTGGCGCAGGGCACTGAGTTGGCGGTATTCAGGACGGAACTCGTGTCCCCACTCGGAGATGCAGTGTGCCTCGTCAATCGCAAAGAATGCCACCGACACGCGCTTGAGCCAATCGACGGTGTCGCGACGCGCGAGCCGTTCTGGCGAAAGATAAAGTAGCCTGAGCTCGCCTTCGGCGGCCCGGCGCAGGATCTTGGATTGCTCCTCCCCGGTTAACGAGCTGTTCAGCGTTCCAGCCGAGATTCCCATCTGCCCAAGCTGCGCCATCTGGTCTTGCATCAGCGCAATGAGGGGAGAGATCACAACGACGGTCTTGCCGGGCAGCAGTGCCGCCGGCAACTGATAGCACAGAGACTTGCCGCCGCCGGTCGGCATCACGACGCACGTATCGTGACCCGCCATGAGACTCGCCACGATGCGCTCCTGCATAGGACGAAACGAGTCGTAGCCCCAGTAGCGCTGTAAGGCCGAAACTATGGCGCCGTTAGCATTCATATTCTCAGGACGCATTCTTGTATCACAAAAAGGCGCATAAAAGGCGAACAATACGAGCCGGGATTCGCTGCAGCCGCAGCCTGCTCCCAGGTCGATTCAGGACTCGCGCGAAGCTCGCGTTGTCTTGCGTTTCACTCTCTTCCGGATAGGCTCAATGACTTCAGCATGTTCCCGAAACGATTGCAGATGCCGGAGAAGCGATCGCGGACCTTCCACAGTCAGCTGCACATGATCACGTTTGTAGGCTCGCTCAAGGATGTTTCCGCGTGCCTCGATCATAGCCAGCAGCTTGCCTTCACTTTGGGGAACCGAGACGCTCATCCGGGATATCGGATCCGCAGTCAGTACCCGGTCGATGCGGGTGAGCAGCGCGTCAAGACCCTCTCCTTTGATCGCAGACACAGGTACCTCATTCCCGCTTGACGACAGCGCTTCCCGCTCGGCCTTGGAAAGCAGATCCACTTTGTTGAGGACCTGAATGGCCGGCTTGTGCTGCGCCTCAAGTTCAGCCAGCACTTTCTCCACCTGCTCCTGTTGCTCGGCCGCATTTGGACTGGTGGCATCGGCGACATGAAGAATCAAAGAAGCTCTCTGCACTTCTTCGAGCGTTGCGCGAAACGAAGTCACCAGCGTGTGCGGCAGATTGCGGATGAAGCCCACGGTGTCAGACAGCAGGACCTTCCGCTTGGAAGGCAGCGTGATCGAGCGCAGTGTGGGATCAAGGGTCGCGAACATGCGTGATGACGCTAGCACTCCCGCCCTGGTAAGGGCGTTGAAGAGCGTCGATTTGCCGGCATTGGTGTATCCGACCAGCGCCACCGTTTCCACGGGCACGGATTCGCGGCGTTGGCGCTGCTGGGCGCGCACGCGGCGCACATTCTCGAGTTGCTGCTGGACATGGCGCATGCGGCGGTAGATTTTGCGGCGATCGGTTTCAAGCTGCGTTTCGCCCGGTCCGCGCGTGCCGATGCCGCCGCCAAGCTGCGACATTTCCGCGCCGCGCCCGGTAAGTCGAGGCAGTAGATATTCGAGCTGCGCGAGCTCTACCTGAAGCTGACCTTCGCGGGTACGCGCGTGGCGAGCGAAGATGTCGAGAATCAACTGCGTGCGATCGATCACACGCGCGTGTAATTCGCGTTCGATATTGCGTTGTTGTGACGGCGAGAGATCGTGATCGAAAAGCACCACGTCCGCTCCCGATCCGGCGACTGCTCCGGTGATCTCTTCGAGCTTGCCGCGTCCAATCAGCGTGGCGGGATCGAGTCGATCGCGACGCTGCAGCACTTCCCCGACGACCAGGGCCCCAGCGCTGACAGCAAGTTCGCGAAATTCCGCAATTGAGTCCTCAGCCGAGAAGCTGGATTGTCTTTGGTCCGCGTGCCTTCGAGCTGGCGGTGTCAGGGTTTCGTCGTCGACGTCCGGCTGAGGTTCCGGGCGCGACACTTCCCTCGCTTGCCGCGCTAAGCGAGCCTGCGGAGTAGGACCTGGGCCTCTCCGATTTGCACGAAGATCGACACCCACCAGAAAAGCGCGTTCCCGCGCGTTGGCGTGATTGGGGATCGAAAAAGACGGACTTCTAGCCACGTAAGTGTGAGGTTTGCGAGGGGAGCGTCAGCCTTCCGAAACCGCAGTTGGCGGAGCCGATTCGGAGTGCGCAACCGCGCCCGTAGAGCGCTCCGACGCGGGTGGGCGATGCTCGCCACCAGGACGCTCGGCATGGTGCACTCCGCGCCCCATCACCACCGTCGAGATCGCGTGCTTGAAGATGAGCTGCTCCTGGTTGTTGGTCTCGAGCACGACCGAGTATTTATCGAACGAGCGGATCCGGCCGCTGAGCTTGACCCCGCTCATTAAGTAGATGGTGATAGGAGACTTATCCTTACGGGCCGTATTAAGAAAAGTGTCCTGAATGTTCTGCGCCGGCTTGGTTTCCATTTTGCCGATCTCTCCTTGGACCCAGAACCACAGTAGAACGACTCCGACAACATTGGAACTTTCCAAAGATAGAACGGGCGAGGAGGTTTGGCAAATGACCAGATTCGTCGGTAGTGGGCTAGTTTGAAAGTAGCCCACTACCGATTCGTCGAGCGTTGAGTGCGATTTCGGCCTACGAAATTCTGCCCCGCGCGGCAGC
>Ga0207095_10244_pt1 | contig 14847 bp, 21 predicted proteins | sample Alteio_BWMinHeat_88_FD_153529 | JGI IMG/M metagenome (GOLD analysis project Ga0207095, IMG submission 153529) | Enriched cells from forest soil in Barre Woods Harvard Forest LTER site, Petersham, Massachusetts, United States -... | ecosystem: Environmental > Terrestrial > Soil > Temperate forest >... | reverse complement strand
TAGATTCAGGCGTCTCCAATGGACTCACCGGCGATGACTTTCTCAAAATTAGGAACGGTAAGGTTTCCGAGGTGTACATCATAGTCAACGGGTGGACCAAATCAGGCGCAGCCAATGGCCAGGAAAAATGAATGGCACAGCCGATGATCGATACAGGCCGACGCGGCGGGACGTTGTGACCGCCGTTGCCGCTACGGCACTTTCGATAAGCCCCATCTCAGTATTGGGGCTTATCCACGAACAGCGAGAGGGAGACATCCACATGGCACAAACAATCGAGACATTGTTACGCGAAAACACACATGGAGTCTTCGGCGAACCCGACCCTGAGAAGCGTAATAAAGCCATCGCAAGACTGTGGGTTGATGATGGTGTATTCGTCGATCATAACGACCGGTATGAAGGGCATGCACGTATTGCTCTTGCAGCCGATAGGCTCGCCACAAAGTTCCCCAATTTCATCTTTACGGAGCGCGGAGAAATCGTCGCGATTCCGGGCGCCGGTAAGCTCAATTGGGGGTTCGGTCCCGCGGGAACGGAACCCGTTATCACTGGCAGCGACGTACTCGTGATAAGGGACGACAAGATTGGCGCTATTTACACGTTCCTCGATCCGCCAAAGAAATAGTCAAGTCGCGGTCCCTTCATTTAAGGACTTGCCTCAAGACGAACTGGAGAACGAATGAAAACAACGACGATGATTGCGCGCATATTGCTGGGGTTTACCTTCCTGATCTTCGGACTAAATGGCCTCTTCCAATTCATTAAGTTCCCACCGCCGTCCGGAGTTGCACACCAATTTATGAGTGCTCTCGTTATTTCGCGCGAGAGCGTCGTCATCATGGGCCTACAGGTTGTAGGAGGCGCGCTCCTGCTATCGAATCGCTTCGTACCGTTGGCGATTGTCGTGCTCGCACCGATTGTGCTGAATATCTTGTTTTTCTACTTTTTCATGGACCCAGGTTGAATCCCGCGAGCGTTAGTCGTTCTCGTGCTTTGGGTGCTGGCATCGCTTGCCTTTCCAGACATGTTCCTGGTTCTATTTCGCGCGAAACCAAGCCAGGCCTAGTGAAGGTACTTCCACACGAATCGGCTACTCACTGAATTTTCCGAGAAGGTCTGAGCAGCCGCTATTTACTGGCGAGGCGCTGTGGCACAGCGAGCACAACCGGTCGGCCGCCGGTGGAGCTTGGGACCGCAGCGGCCTCAGCTATCAGCAGCTCTCGCAGTTCGGTTATCTCAATCCTGACGGCATTACCATCACCCCGGTCGACGCTTATGCCGATGGCACGACCGACGAGGACGGCCAACCGCTGATACGCGCGTGCAGCTTCACGGCACCGCGAACACCGGCAGCTTCTACATCACCAACAACACACTCGATCGTCTGCCGCCGAGCGCTGTGCGCGCCTCACTCACCGCATCCAATGTCTTCCAGCACTTCAACCCCGCGTGGGCGCTGCGTAACCACGCTCGCTCCAGAAGGAGGGGACTACCTGTTGCGCTCCTCCACGTTCTTCGCACCCGGAGCACCGATTCAGGTGTTTGGTGGTTTGAAGGTCAAGCTCTGGTGAAGGAGAGCGCTCAGGTGAAGCGAGGACTTCCAGCCCAGAAGACCGCTGGTCGACCAGAACGACGCAGGCGCCCTATCGCCGCGGAACACGGGGATCGCCTATCGGTCCTGGCTCACTCAGCCCGTTTTGTCACAGGAATGACGATTTGTGACAAGATGCGGTTCGCCTCGCAAAAGTAGCCTGTCGTTGCAGGTCAGACTGGCCTTTACTGCGTAACCGTTGGATCAGGCGTATTCAGAAACCACAAACGCTGAAGCCGGCGAGCTAATAAGGGTACATGGCGGACGAAATGAAGTTGCGGTGTTCACTTGAGTTTGTTGTCTTAGTATTCGGCCTCAGTTTTTCAGCGCAAGCGACGACGTCGCGACTCGAATCAATTCCCATTCCAGGGACGAGAGCCTTTCCAGAAAGCATCACGTCGAAGTCAGACGGCACGCTATATGTCGGCCGTCTCGGGGATGGTGGAATCGTCCGTATCAATCCGCATACGCGCGAAAACGCGATTTTTGTCCAACCAGGCGCATTAGGGTCGCGCTCGATTTTAGGAGTTCTTGCAGATGAACCGTCGAACACGCTCTGGGCTTGCTCGAACGACTTGAGCGCCTTGGGCGCACCTGCAACGGGAAGTGACACAGGAAGCGCGTTGAAGGCTTTTATCTCAGAACGGGGATTGGAAAACGCAGCGACTCGTTACCCGGAACGCACGCGTTTTGCAATGACGTCGCCGTGGATGCGAAGGGATCTATCTACGTCACGGACAGCGCAAATCCAACAATTCTGAAACTCTCTCGCGACGCCACATAATTCGAAGTATTCGCTCAGGATTCCGCGTTTTCCCCGCCGCAAAGTGACAGCGCCGGTCTCGACGGTATCGCGTTCGGAAGCGACGGCAATCTTTACGTTACGACCTACGCAGCTGGCGGCCTCTTCCGCGTGGAAGTCAGAGCGGGACGGGCAGGGCGTATCACCGCGCTCTCGGGGGACCGTCCACTGAGATTCCCAGATGCACTCCGAAAGCTCGGCGACAGTAGTTTCCTTTTGATTGAGGGGTCGGGAACACTAGATCGCGTCGTGATCAAAGACAACGGATTCGAGGTCACTCCGATACGCGGCAGTTTCTCTACCCCAACGTCCGTCGCCCAGATAGGTATGACGGCGTGGGTTACTGAGGGCAACACTACTTACTTCTTCGATGCTTCGAAAAAGAACTTAACACCCCCATTGCCATTTCGGATCTACGCAGTTTCGTTAAGAAAGGAAAACACCAAATGAAGCTTCAACCCAGGTCGTACCTCAAGCTGTCGCTGTGCGCCCTTCTTATGCCCGTAGTCGCACAAAGTGCGTTCCCGCAGGGCACGACTGGTGACGCAAAGCCGTACCCGAAAGTGACGGATGAACGACTTGAGCATCCCGCAGCGGGAGATTGGCTGATGTATCGGCGGACCTACGATGGCTCGGGATACAGTCCGTTAACTCAAATCACGCCGAGCAACATTCACCAACTGACGCTCGCCTGGTCGGTGAGCACTGACCTCCTTGGCGCACACGAAACGACAGCAATCGTCAATCATGGCCGGATGTTCATCACGACTCCTCAAAACAACATTATTGCGCTTGACGCTAAGACAGGGACTCAACTCTGGCGGTACGCGAGGAAGTACCCGGCCAACCTATTTCAACTGCATCCGACCAACCGCGGCGTTGCGCTCTACGGTGGCTACGTCTACATGGCAACTACCGATTGCGCGCTCGTGGCTCTTGACGCGGCGACGGGCAAAGTGGTCTGGGACGTCCCGTTCGATGACTACAAGACGGGTTGCTACTCGACCCTGGAGCCGCTTGCTGTGCGCGGCAAAATCATCGCCGGCTACTCGGGTGGCGAACTCGGCGTTCGGGGCTCCTTAAGCGCGTTCGACGCGCTCACCGGAAAACGGATCTGGAAAACCTATACCGTGCCTGCGCCAGACGAGCCAGGTGGCGACATCTGGAAAGGCGAGACCTACAAACGGGGCGGCGGTTTGACCTGGATCACGGGGGTCTATGATCCCGCCTCGAACACGCTGTACTGGGGGACAGGGAATCCAGGGCCGTGGGTCGGCGATGATCGGCCCGGAGACAATCTGTACACAGACTCGACGCTTGCTCTCGACCCGGATACCGGAAAGATCAAGAGCTATCACCAGTACACTCCACACGACCGCTTCGACTGGGATGAGGTCTCGGCACCGCTCCTGATCGACACGGAAGTCGATGGAAAGCTCACGAAGACCGCAACTCATGCGGGTCGCAACGGATACCTTTGGATTCTGGATCGTGATCACCTCAAGTTCCTACACGCCTTCCCGTTCTCCGATAACAACGTCTTTACATCGATCGATCCGAAGACCGGTCGACCCACCATCGACGAGTCCAAGCGACCCGGTACGCATCAGGGCGCAGAGTTCTGCCCGAGCATTGGAGGCGGCAAAGACTGGCCGCCCGAGGCATGGAGCCCGCAGACGAAACTTCTCTACGTCCCTGCTAACGACAATCTCTGCGCGTACCTCCCAAAAGGTCAAGCCCCAGACGATGACTCTAAACCGTTTTATACCGGCTACGATTTCGAAAGCATTTTCGGTTCGATCCGTACCCTGCCAGGCGCGTCTGACCACATTGGAGAACTGCAAGCACAATTTCAAGACAATGCTTTGGGCACCGCTACTAGTCACGGGCGGGAATATTCTCTTCGCGGGCGGGACTCCGGATCGTCAGTTCAGGGCATTTGACGCCCGTACCGGCGAGCAATTGTGGAGCTACCCGCTGCCGTCCGGCGCCATCGGTGTTCCGACGTCATTTGACGTTGACGGCGAGCAATATGTCGCCGTGACGACAGGCTGGGATCTGGACGCACGAGGCGTTCAAACCGGTGTCGACAAGATCCAAGGCACAAATACAGCGGTTCCGCAGGCCGGGACTGTGCTCGGGTTCAAACTTCACTAACTCGTACCCGGGTGGGTTCAAATCACCCACTTCATAAGAGAGGAATACATCATGGAGATGGAGAATGAGTCGGAAAATAAGGCAGGAGCGACGGCACCTTTCAGTTCGCGCCGTCAGTTCATACGTGCCGCTGCCCTAACTGGGGGAGCCGGCTTGTTGGCCGCGGGGCCGTTGCCAATTGAGGCCCAGCGAAGCGCTGAGAAAGCTCCGCTGCTCGACCTCACGGCAGCGACCGCGGAAGTAACTCCTTTTACGGTGCATGTGCCACAGGCGGCACTCAACGAACTCAAGCGTCGACTAGCGTCCACGCGGTGGCCGGAGCGGGAAACCGTCGGCGACTGGTCGCAGGGCGTCCCCCTCCAGAAGGCCCAGGCGCTCGTTGCCTACTGGCGCGACAAGTATGACTGGCGCCGCTTTGAGGCTCGCATCAACGCCTTCTCGCAATACCGGACCCAGATCGACGGGGTTGGCATTCATTTCATTCACGTGCGTTCCCCTCACCAGAACGCGCTACCGATCATTCTCACCCACGGATGGCCGGGATCGGTCGTGGAGTTCATGGAGGTTATTGGCCCGCTCAGCGATCCCACCCGCTACGGGGGAAGGGCGGAGGACGCGTTCCATGTCGTCGTGCCGTCGCTCCCAGGTTTTGGCTTCTCCGACAAGCCGCTCGAGACGGGCTGGGATGTGAACAGGATCGCCCGCGCCTGGGCAACGCTGATGCCACGCCTTGGCTACAAGCGCTGGGTCGCACAGGGAGGCGATTGGGGGGCGGGCGTAACGCACGCCTTGGCGCATCAGCGGCCCGCGGGGCTGATAGCAGCCCATGTGAATTGGCAATTCGTCTTTCCCGAAAAGCTGCCGGAGCACCCCACGCCTGCCGAGCAGCGAGCCATCGACGGGGCATCGCGGTTCGCGAACGATTGGAGCGGGTATTTTCGCGAACAGGCGACGCGCCCGCAGACCATAGGCTACCCGCTTGCAGACTCGGCCGCGGGTCAGGCGCTCTGGATCTAGGAGAAGTTCCAGGCATGGACCGACAATCACGGTAATCCTGAAGATGAGCTCTCCACCGATGCGATGCTCGACGATATCAGCCTCTACTGGTTCACCGACACCGCTGCGTCGTCGGCTCGCATCTACTGGGAGAATACCCGGGCCGGCATGGCGGGCGCGTCTGGCGGACGGATCGAACTGCCAATGGCGGCGTCGGTCTTTCCGCACGAGATATTCGTCCCGCCAAAAGCCTGGGCTGAGGCACTGTGGCCAAACCTTTTCTACTGGCACGAGGTCGACAGGGGCGGCCACTTCGCCGCGTTCGAGCAGCCAAAGCTTTTCACCGACGAGCTGCGAAACGCCTTCAGGTCACGGCGAGCCTAGCGATCTGGCTGTTGTCTGAACCCTGCGCAAGTGCTCCGCAGCGCACCAAATTTGAAATGAACGATTGGAGCAACTCATGATAGACGGTTTAGAACACAGAGCAGAAATAGCAGTGCCCGTCAGCTCACGGCGTAAGTTCATACGCACCGCGGCTGTAACCGGTGGCGCCGGTTTGTTGTTATGTGGGCTCGAGCCTATGAGGGCCCAAGAGAGCGGCAAGAAGGCCCCGTTGCTCGTGCTCCCGGCGGCGACGAAGGACCTCTCACCCTTCACCGTGCACGTGCCGCAGGCCGCACTAGACGATCTCAAAAAGAGACTTGCCAACACTCGGTGGCCGAACAAGGAACCCGTAACGGATTGGTCCCAGGGGGTACCGCTGGCCAAAGCGCAGGCCCTCGCTGACTACTGGCGAACGCGCTACGATTGGCGTCGTGTTGAGAGCACTCTGAACGGGCTGCCGCAATTTCGCACGCAAATTGACGGCCTCGGGATCTACTTCATTCACGTCCGATCGAAGCACCAGAACGCCCTGCCGATCATCCTGACGCATGGATGGCCCGGATCAATCATCGAGTTCCTGCAGGTTATTGGACCTCTGACAGACCCGACGGCCCATGGCGGCAAAGCCGAAGACGCCTTTCACGTTGTTATCCCATCCCTGCCCGGATTTGGCTTTTCTGACAAACCAACTGAAGTTGGGTGGGGCCTTCCGCGCATTGCTAACGCATGGGCAGTTTTGATGGCGCGCCTAGGTTACACCCACTACGTCGCACAAGGCGGCGATTGGGGCGCCGGAGTGACGAGTTGGATGGCCAAGCAGCATGTTTCAGGTCTTGCCGCCGTCCATCTGAATCTTCCGATTCTTTTTCCTCCTCCTCCTCCTCCTCCTCCGGGCGGTTATACCGCTGCAGAACAGCCCGCGCTTGCTCAACTCGGGAAGTATGGGAGCAACGGAGCCGCTTACGGTTCGATCCAGGGAACCCGTCTCAAACACTCGGGTACGGTCTTGCCGACTCACCTGTTGGGCAAGCAATGTGGATATATGAAAAGTTTCAGGCTTGGAGCGACAACAAAGGTGATCCCGCGGAGGCGATCACTGTCGATCACATGTTGGATGACATGAGCCTGTACTGGCTGACCGATACCGCCGCGTCCTCTGCGCGCCTCTATTTTGAGAGCTGGGGCAAGGACTTTGGCCGCATGCCCATCGACCTACCAGTTGCAGTGAGCATCTTCAAGGGTGACTTCTTTACGCCGCCAAAGGTATGGGGCGACGAGACCTATTCGAAACTCTTCTACTGGAACGAAGTTCCGAAGGGAGGCCACTTCGCTGCTTTCGAGCAACCTGAGCTGTTCGTTGCGGAACTGCGCAAGTGCTTCGCCCAGATGCGGTGACTACAGAAGCCATTTAGCAACAGGTCGTCGAGATCTTTCCAAGGACGGTGCATCGGAATCACGTCACGGCGTGAACTTTTCGAGGACTGCGAGAGAAGCATTTGTCTCGATCTTCAACGAGTCTACGATTCGAGTACCGACCATAGCCACCCCGCTCGGCGAGACGCGTCCCAATTGTTCCTGGAGCAAGGCTCAATGTTCTCGCGCCGCACAGTCGTTTCTACAGCGTTGATCCTTTTGGCGGCTTCATTTTCAACGGCGCAAACTCCGACGTTCAGTCCTCAGCGCAGTTATCCTCTGCCAACTTATGACGAAAATTGGCAATTTTTGAGTGATCCGAACTACCGCACGGATCGATGGGACGCCGTTAAGTATATGCCGTTCGGTAAGGGAACGTTCGCTTCATTCGGCGGGGAGGCGCGTGAGGCATATGAGCGATTCGGCAACCAGGATTTTGGGTTAGATGTTCCGAGTCCAAACGGATATCTCTTGCACAGATACTTGCTGCATGCGGACATTCATTTGGGCTCGCGGGTGAGACTGTGGACCGAGTTGAACAGCTCGTTCGAGAACGGCCGCGTCGGTGGCCCGCAACCTGTCGTCGATGTAGACATATTGGATCTCGAGCAGGGGTTTCTGGAGCTAGGGCTCATTCAACGTGCTCGCGTCAACGTGCACGTGCGAGCGGGGCGTCAGGAGATCGCGGTCGGGTCCGGACGTCTGTATGCGTTGCGCGAAGGCCCGAACGTTCCCCAGGGCTTCGACGGAGTGCGCGCGATCGCGCAAACGAAATCGTGGCAGTTCGATACCTGGGGAGCACGCCCGGTGACGACGACCCCCGGAATATTCGATGACTCGTCGCATCACGAACTTAGCGTTTGGGGCGCCTACATTACACGCACCGGCCAGAGGCAAACATCGCTTAGCACTTACTACCTTGGCTGGGATGAGCGAAATGTCACCTTCGATAAGGGGGTGGGCAACGAACTACGCCACACCATTGGAACCAGATTCTGGAGAGATGGACGGTGGGCATATGATTTCGAGGGCATGTATCAATTCGGCAGTTTCGGTAAAGGCGACATCCGCGCTTGGCGTGGCGTGGCTGAAGCATCCCGTGGATTAGCTGGTCGATGGAACCCTCGCGTCAAAGTTGACTTCGACGTCGCGAGCGGCGATCGGAACCGATCAGGCCCGACTCTCGGTACTTTCAACTCTTTCTTTCAGAGCGGCGAGTACTCCGGAAAAGCGCAACTTCTAGGAGCGAGTAATTCGATTCGACTCGAACCGACACTTACGCTGGCTCCATCGCGAAGTGTTTCCATTTCGACCGGGTGGGGATTCTTCTGGCACGAAAGCGAGCAAGACGGGTTGTACGGAATTCCTGGAAATCTCATTGTTCCGAGCAATGGAGTGTCTGGGCTCTATGAAGGGAGCCGTCCAATTACTGAAATCCGATGGACTCCGACTCCGCGCCTTTCCATTTTTTTCAACTACATCTTTGTGTTCAATGGCAAGTTCGAAGAACAGTCAATCCACGCAACGTCAAGTGAAAGCTACATCAGCCCATGGATTACGTACCGCTTTTAGCGAAGATGCCGAGGGCAAAATCTGCTGCTGATCGTCGAGGCGGACAATGATCTAGGTGTCGATCTATCGCGGTGAACACTGGAATCCCCTATCGGTTCTGAATCATTCAGCCCGTTTTCTTCCATGAATAGCGATTTGTGACAAGATGCGATTCGCATCGCCAAAGTAGCCTGTCGTCGAAGGTCAGACTGGCTTTTACTCTCGGCGTCGCCTCGCGGTAAAGGCGGTACCGCGGTCATCGCTGTGGCGCTGAACTGATGTACTCACGATGTCCGACCGTACAAGGAGAGATACTGTGAGCTCATTGAAAACCGGCCTGAATGCCCTCCTGACGCAGGAAGAAAGCGTCTTGGTATTGATCGACCATCAGCCGTTTCAGTTTGCAAATCTCAATAGCCACGAACCGACGATGATCATCAACAATGTCATCGGCTTTGGTAGGAGAATGGCAGCGCGATTGGGCGGCGCGTCACGAGACTCTACCGGATCTCGTGAATTTGTTCATCGAACATGCGGGTGCGACGGGTGTGGCCTATCTCTGGGAGCAGCAGCTCCTTGGCGGGAGCAAGCAAGCATCTGGCGTTTGACGTGTAAGGATTCAGTTTGCCAGGGAACATCCCTCAGAGACTTGCTTCCGTCGTCCCCCTTTGCGCTTCTCAACTGTAGCGTTTTCGTACTACCGGTAGCCGTTTCGTACAAGCCATTTCCCGTTCTTCTAAGTATTTTGAGAGAAATGCGAGGAGCAAAGGAGAGAAGATGACAGTTGCAGAACTGATGCGCCACAACTTCGATGAGATCTTCATCGAGCTTGATCCATTGAAGCGCGAAGCCATGATGCGTAAGGCTTATACGGAAGATTGCGTGTGGATACACCCGGGCGGTCGCCTAGTCGGAGTGGCGGCGGTCAATGAGGCAGCGTCGGATATTCGTAAGCACATCCCGGAGTACCGCTACACTGTGGTTGGCGATATCCACACGATGCACAATGTCGGAATCTGTCGCTGGGGAAGCGGGCTTCCCGGCCAGCCGTTCCGGTATACCGGTACGGACGTTGTGGAGGAACGCGACGGTCGCCTTGCTATCTTCTACACCTTCATCGATAGCGGAACTCCGCCGGTCTCGTCGACGGAATAAGGTCTTCGTTCGGATAAACAACGTGGCTGACTCGCAGCAGCGCTGTTAGATACCTGCCGGACTGCTGTTGCGGATATAGCGGTCTGGCCCCATCCGTTCTCGTCAGCGGATTGGTAATGACAAGCCGAATTTATTGCAACGAAGACCTGCGGGGAGCTGTGTAGCCTCGAGGTGCTGGATGCTTACGATGCCTTGGTCGGCACTAGAGGCTTTGACGCCTTCCATAGCTGCTTGTTGATAAAGCCCGGAGCCAGGCGGCTTAGCAGAGCGAGCATCTTCGTCTGTCCAGGATGGATCTCAAGGGAGCCAGATTTGAGCGCTGAGAAAGACTGCTTCAACAAATCGTCAGTAGTCATCGCACTTGCGCCGCCTTCTACAAGCTCTGCCGTCATGTCAGTCTTCACGGCAGGTGGCATCAGCTCGATAACCTCAATACCGGTCGCTTCCAATTGGAACCGCAGTGACAGTGTGTACGAATGAATCGCTGCCTTGGTGGCACAGTAGATTGGCGCGGCGGGCAACGGCACGAACGCCAAGCCGGAGGACACGTTGATCACTGTGCCCTTATTCGCTGTGAGGACATCCATGAGCGCCGAGGTCGTTCGAATCACTCCACCTACGTTGATGTTCACTTCGGCCATCAGACCATCGAGGTCAGATGCAGGTCCCGTTAGGTTTTTGGCTAAGAAAATACCGGCATTGTTCATCAACACGTCGAGCTTGGGGAAATCCCTCTTTATGCGTGCAGCAAGGGCACCGATTTGTGCAGGGTCGGCGACATCACTTTGGATGGTGTGCAGCTTCGGGTATTTCGCCTTCACCTCGTCAAGCACCGACTGACGACGGCCTGTGACGATGACCTGATTGCCGAGTTCTAAAAACTTGCCAGCAAAGGCAAGGCCGATACCAGCAGAGCCGCCGGTGATGAGAATGGTGCGACCAGTGAGTTTCATTCGGGTCCTTTCACGTTCCAAATGTGGGCATCCCCTATAAGATTATGATCGTACTATTATCGTCGCAGAATATTATGCTGTGACGATCAAGATGGCCTTGCAAGCTCGTTGATCGCCCAAAGTACTGCCTATTTTCTTCTCTTCCCGGATCTAATCAGGGTGCCGGCCACATGAGTACCAGCGGCCAAAATCTCTTCCGAGAACGAAGGATCATCTACGGCGCGGGCCATCTGGAGAGTTCCGATCAGGAGGCCCAAGGTTGCGATAGCGATCTCCCGCCCCTTGGGTCCCTTCGGTATATCCGGTAATTGCTTTTCTACGGCGTTTAAAAGCCGCTTCACGCTCTCGGTATACACGTGCTGCGTTGCCGGTTCCTGGCGTGAAATCTCAGGAAGAAGCGCAGCTGAAGGACATCCAGAAGCTGGGTGATCCCGATGCTGCTCCGAGAGGTAACCGCGGACGATATCGAGCAACCGTCCCGCTGCGATTTCCTTCTCGAACTGCTGCCACTGCTCGTCGGTCGCGCGCTCGAGGCTCTTTTCGACCATCTCGCTCTTGGAAGAAAAGTGGGCATAGAAAGCTCCATTCGTCAGGCCTGCCTCTGACATGATTCCCGCCAAGCCGGAAGCCGCAATCCCATCTTGCCGAAACCTACCTGCTGCGACCTCCAGGATGTGGTCGTGTGTGGTCTCTTTATGCCCCTTCTCGTATCTCATGAGTTCTTTTGCATCCTCGCGCCTTCGAGCGCCCTCTTATGATTGTAATATTATAGTATGTTCGTAAGATGATAAAACAAGGAACGACTCCTATGAAGGGACGAGCCGTTCGGTAGTGGCCCTCAACGAGCTGCTGCCGATGAGGGAAGGGTCAAGGAATAATGGCGAAGACGAAGGAGAAAACGGCACTCATCACCGGAGCATCGACCGGAATCGGCAAGGCTGCAGCCTTGACCCTGATAAAGGCCGGTTACAGTGTCGTCGGCACGAACCGAAGCGCCAAGCGCGACGAAGTGTGGGACGGCATTCCGATGATTGCCTGCGATGTCACATCCGATGCGTCTGTGCGATGGCCGTCACTCTGGCAGCCAACAGTTGCAGTCGCTCTGATGCGCCGATGAAAACTGCGACCTAGCTCGGTTATTTTCATCTGATTGAGTGCAACACCTTCTTGAACTGTATCTGAATCTAATGCTGCATGCCCAGCTTGATCAAAGCCGAACGGGGGTCTATCGTCTCGTGGCCGAATCCGCTTTCCTTCTAAAGCGCATCTTCAGAGCATTTCGATACCGCGACTTTCGGATCATGTGGTTGGGAGCATGTGTTTCCACCATCGGCACATTTGTGCAGCAGTTCGCGCAGAGCTGGCTAGCTTACGACCTCACCAAAGATCCCTTTTACCTTGGCCTGGATCTGTTCCTGGGACAATTGCCGATCATGCTCTTTTCTCTCGTTGGGCGGCGTCTTTGCTGATCGTCTGGACAGAAGGAAGATGCTGCTCTACTCGCAGTACATTCAGATGGTCTGCGCCTTTTTTGTTGGCAGCTCTGTTTGCCACGCATGCTGTGAGGGTCTGGCACATCCTGACCCTGTCTTTCGTCGTCGGGCAGTCTTTCGGTGGACCGGCTTATTCGGCACTATTGCCAACGCTCGTGGCACCCGAGGATTTTGCGAATGCCATTTCGATGAACTCAATTCAGTTCAACATTGCACGGATCATCGGTCCGACGCTCGGAGGTCTCGCCTGCACCGTCTTTGGCGCAGCATGGTGTTTCGCTTTGAATGGCGTCTCTTACGTCGCCGTCATCATCTCCCTCATCGTCATTAAGGTGGGGTTTATCGCACCTATACACAGACGACTGTCCTGAAGAGCATGAAGGAGGGAATCCGATTCATTAAAGACCGTGAAGGGTTGGCACCGCTCGTTGCACTCGCGTTTTGCACAACACTATTTGGCTTTTCGTTGACTGGATTTCTTCCAGTCATCGTGCGAACTGTCTTTCACAAGGGCCCAGAGACCTACGAGCTGCTGTTAGTGTTCTCCGGCGCGGGTTCGATCTGCGGAGCTCTAATCGTTGCAGCGATGGAGAAGTTGAAGGGGCAAGCGCGTCTAGCTGTGCTTGCCCTATTCGCCCTTGGAACCACAACGGCCGGCTTTGCAATTTCTAAGTGGCTTGCGCTTTCCTGGGTCCTGATGTTCCTTGCGGGTGCAGCCGTGATGGCGTCCGCCTCTCTCATGTTGTCACTCGTTCAACTCATCGTCGCCGACTCGATGCGAGGAAGAGTGATGAGCGTATACAACCTCGCCTTTCGTGCAGGAATACCATTGGGAGCCCAGTCCTCGGCGTTCCAACGGCGATTGCGGATTTCGGAACGTCTCTGGTAGCTGTGGCGGCCTACTTCCTCCTCACCATGAGAAAAGTCGTCGAATTCAGAGAATTGTGACCTGCGCCGGGAATGCTAATCGGAGCAGACATCTTAAGGAAACTGTTTGAAACTGATTTCCTTGCTGGCGGCAGAGGTCGTTAGGGCAGAGGTCGCGGGCACAATAAGGGCACAATAACGATTACCATTCGTGCCTTAGGAACTTGTTGAAAAACGTCGAACATCACGCAGATTGAAAAACTGAATCGCTCTACAAAGCCCGCAGAGCGATCGGTAATGTCTCAGTGAGGGTTTTGGTATCCAGATATTTGCCACATTCCGAGACATGTAAGTGTTTTTCAACAAGTTCTTAGAGCGCCAAAAGGAGCCATCCGTGACGCCTATTTTCTATAAGTTACGCCAGAATACTGCCCTGTCACGACGGTATTCTTGGGAAGTTCTGGGAATCGAAGGGCGCGGAAAGGAGCGCCCGGTAACGGTAGGGATCTGTTTATGCGGGGGCGTAGTTCAGTTGGTTAGAACGCCTGCCTGTCACGCAGGAGGCCGCGCGTTCGAGTCCCGTCGCTCCCGCCAGCATTCCCTCCGGCAAGTAGTGCATTCCCTTGGACAACAGCTGCCTCTATTTGCCGTCGATGATTAAGAATCAGCCTGTCCGCCATCCTGACTAAGGCTGCAAAGGAGTCCGCATCCATCTTTCGCATAATGTGTCCGCGATGTAGTTGGACGGTGTACTCCGTGATCCCCAACTCATATGCCACCTGTTTGTTTAGTAATCCGCTAGCCAACATCGGCAGCACTTGCCGCTCTCTGGGAGTCAAGGATTCGTATCGGGTTACCAAGCTGCCATATTCTGCAGCCTCTCGACGATTAACGCGATCCTGCTGCAACGCCCGTTCCACCGAACCAAGCAGTGAAGTTCCGTCAACAGGCTTGGTGTAAAAGTCACTCGCACCTTGCTTCATCGCACTTACGGCCAATGGAATGTCGCCGCGTCCCGTGATGAAGATGATAGGTATTGGGCATCGATCAGTCTTAAGATGCGCTTGCAGTTCGATACCAGTCATACCTGGCATTTGCATGTCGGCAATGAGGCATCCTACCTCGTGTCTGGCTCTGGAATGCAGAAACTGCTCAGCGGAACTGAAACACAACGCGCACATGCCTCCTGCTTCCATCAGGTCTTTCAATGCACTCTGAACTGACTTGTCATCGTCCAGAATTGCTAGAAGGCGTGAAGTGCGCTCGATTGTCATGTGCGAAAAATAACGCAATCAACGAAGGCATCGCAATTGGGCAGTGGTCGAAAGAATTACTACCGAAGTGGTAGTCGGCTAGGACTTGAGGAGGAGTGGAATAGCAATATGTTTTGACGAGATGACAGGACGGGATTTAAAAGAGAGCACGTTTGGGAACGGCCGCCTGCCTGGCAGGCTCAATCATTGGCCCGTTGCCGGATGATCA
>Ga0207095_10243_pt1 | contig 14917 bp, 9 predicted proteins | sample Alteio_BWMinHeat_88_FD_153529 | JGI IMG/M metagenome (GOLD analysis project Ga0207095, IMG submission 153529) | Enriched cells from forest soil in Barre Woods Harvard Forest LTER site, Petersham, Massachusetts, United States -... | ecosystem: Environmental > Terrestrial > Soil > Temperate forest >... | reverse complement strand
CAGGAATGCGATCAGAACTGCACACCGGGTCCTCATCGCACACCGCCCGAACTATACGTAGCAACCACCGTGCGCTCGGTGCTGACACTTCTGGCGAGGTCCTCAGGAATGTGAATATTGAATGGAACGGGAGTCTGCGGCAGAAGGGCTCGGTCAACATACTGGTCTGCCACCCACACCACTTGGCCGGTCTTGTCGTAGAACGTTCCAAGCACATGCGCCACGTTGACGATCTGCCCGCTCTGATTGGTGAGATTCCCGGTCACGGATGCGTCCGGCGCAGGATTCAGGCGCTCGTCCTGGATCTCGATCACCGGGTCGGCAGACGCCGAAATGAGGGTTGAGAAAGGCGTCATGCGTACGGAACCGACATCGGCCAGCGAGACATTGGGAAAGCTGATCAGAAAGGGTGTAACCTGCTTGGGCAAAAGCTGGTGAGAGATCCTGTCGAAGCTGCCTTCCGTCGCTATAGGCGACTTGTCCTTCTTGGACAGCAGGGTAGCGGTCACCGAAACCGCGGCAGGCACGACATCCTCGTTCAACAGCTCTCCCAGGATCACCACGCCGTCGGCCCTCTCCACTGGGTGCATGTCGATGATCCGCACGTGCGGTGCTTCGACATCCTGTGCACCCCAGTCATCACCGGCCCCCCGATAGATCACATCCCAACGCAGATAATTCACGGGGATGACCTGTGGCGGCAAGACCGTCGGTTTCTCGAGCGGCCATTCCGCCATCCACGAGCTGCCATTTCTCACCACACGCAGATCACGGGTGCTGGGCGACGTGCCAACCACAGTAGCCCAGTACAACTTCAGTTGAACCTCCGCCTCGTTTGAGGAAGAGTGAAGCGGCAGGACCTCAAACTTGTCTACGGTGGCATAGGTGCGCAGGTTGGGGTAGTAACCCATCAGGTCGTACAGGAATTGTTGCTGGGTGAACTGAGCCTTGTTGGCAAGACTGTCATAGGCTCGATGCCAGGCTTGTTCGCGGATATCCTCGCCGAGATTCCTGACCGCCATTTCCGGGGTCGATGCCGATTGTAGGAACCCTCCCGTTCCGGCGTACACAGCGGCCGAATGAGAGGGCCAAAGCGTCCCTATGGCGACAAGCAGCACCGTCGCACCACCGAGAAGAACGGCAAGCAAGCGTCCCTTGGTCACGATGCCATCCTCCCGCCGACAAGGTTTTCATCTGAGGCGAACTGCATGTCGCCGCGCCTCTCGAACCGTCTGCGCTGTGGAATCAGGAGCACCAGGATTGCCAGGATGCTGCTGCCGAAGGGAAGCGTACCCCACATCAGGCCCTGCCAGCGGGGCGGCATCTGCGGCGCATTCATGGGGACGGCCGGAGGCACTCCATCCTTGCTCCAGATCATGACGGTCTTGTCTTCCAGATTGTCGACCGGGCGCCAGCCCGCAAACGAGAGCAGCGGATCATAATACGAATCGCGAACGATGATCCATTTGAGCCCATAGTGATCCGCGTGCTGCAGGATGGCGCGCAGCGCGTCCATGCCCGCCTTTCCCTGGTATTTGGAACTCGTCAGGGTGGCGCCCCCGTGGCTGGTCAGTTCGGGCAACATGCGCCCCGAGTTCCATTCCCCGTCAACACTGGTGGCGTCCGTTGCCGCCGCCAGGCGGGAAATCTTGTTGCCAAATCCAAGCGTGATGTACCTGTACTTGTCGTGCCCATCGCGATTAAGCCAGGAGGCCACAGCGTCGACCTGAAAATCTGCCGCATCCGCAGGCCGATAAGTCGCCCAGGCGACAGCGAACGCGCAGGTAAAAGCTGCCAGGACCGTCAATCCCACCACCGCCTTGGTCCGGTACCGATCGACCAGTTCAGCAGCTAACAAACCCACAAAAGGAAGAGCCAGCAGAGTTGCCCAGTAGCTGAACCGCTCCATGGTCAACACTTCAAACGCACGCCCCAGCAGCAGTTGGCCCACGGGTGTGGTTCCCCCGAGGCCAACCATGAATGCCACCCAGAACCCAAGCAGTAGGGGACGCAGCCGGGCAACCATCGAACCGCGAACAAAAATGAATGGCAGGGTTAGGATCAACGCCCCATAAGGGACCACGAAGTAGTTCAATCCCCACTGCGGGCTAAGAATAAAATTCGCACGGCTGGCATGGGGAATCGGAGTCTGCGTTACCGGGTACCGAAGAAGCGCGGTCCAAAACGGAAGAAGCACGATTGCAATGGCCGCGCCCACGACAACCGTAACGGCGACCGCGCGAAACGCCAGCGCCGGGGTCGAGGTGCGCTCTCCCTCGTGACGATCGATGAACACCAGCGCGAGAATCGGAACGGCGAAGAAGATGGAGCCAAAGAGGAGCGTGGCATGGTGGGCCGCGGCCGCGGCTGCGAACAAAACCGTGGCCTTGAGGAACGATCGCCAGCTCCCGTACCGAATCCACTCATACAGGAAAGGCAAGGCGTTCAGGTAGATCGGAGCGGCGCTCGTGGTTCCGAGCTGTCCCGCCGAATAAACCAGGAAACTTTCCGATCCCAGGAACACGCTGGCCAGAGCGGCAAACGAAGCCGCGCGAGGGCTCACCCACAACAGGGAAAATCGGTACACTCCAACTGCGAGCAGCAGAATGGCAACGAACTGGACGGCCATATAGGCCATATCCAGTCCAAAAACATGCGAAACCATCGCCACCCATTGCTGCGTAAGCGGCGGATAGGTCGTCTGCGAAAAACCCGCATACCACTTGGGATTCCACGGGTCAAACCAGTGATGTACGTAGTGGGAAGCGAAGAAGATGTGAAAGTTGGTATCGAAGGACTTCAGCGGCAACTTCATCAGCAGGAGTGGCAAGTGAATCGCCACTGCGGCCATTAGAATGAGCGCGAGAGGGATGGGCCGCGAAGACGGTTCAAACGACTCAGATCTCTGCACAGTTGCCTCTCGGGGAAAATTACATCGTCCAGGAATCCAGCCGAAACGCGCGGCCCGGGTAGTGCTGCTAATCTGTCATCGACGCAAAAGCTGTCTGCCGCCGACTACAAACACCGCAGCAAATTCGACGTCCTTAATTTTGGATTCGATGTCTTGTAATACGGTTGCTTGGCGGTCAGGATTGAAAGCCGCTAAAGGAAGGAAATTAAAGGCGAAACACCCCGCAAAATGTTCCGCCAACCAACATTCAAGCCCGTTTTGGAATCCAAGTCTATAGTTGTTAATTTCCTGAAATCGGTGGTCGCTTGGACGCTCGATCTCTCAAAGTTGGTTGTGTGCTCGTCTTGGTTCTCTTTGCCTGGGCGGCCGCGGCGCAGACCTTTCAAGTCGGTCCAGATGGATCAACACCGTCGCAACCGTCGCAAGAACAAAGCAAGCCATCACAGACTCAACAGCTTGGATGGGGTTCGAACATTCAAAATGCGCGCCTTGCACGGGCCGCCCAAATGGCGCTGGAGCGCGGCGATCTCGCCCAGGCATTCGAGTACGCCAAGCGCGCCTCCGAAGCCGCTCCTAATGATCCCCAGCTCTGGTTTCTTCTCGGCTACGCCGCAAGGCTTGACGGGAAGAATCAACAATCGGTCGATGCATACAGTCAAGGCCTGCGCCTAAGCCCCTCTGCGTTGGATGGAATCTCGGGGCTAGCGCAAACCTACAGTGTCATGGGCAAAAGCGAAGATGCGGAGCGACTACTCAAGCAGGCTTTGGCCGCGGATCCTCGGCGCGCCAATGATGCGCTCGTACTGGGGGACCTGTACATGCGATCGGCGGACTACGCTTCAGCGCTGGACGCTCTCAACCGCGCTGAACGGGTACATCCCGACGCCCGCCCTGAGCTGCTGATAGCCATCTGTTACGAACATTTGAAACAAATCGACATGGCGAGCCGCTATTTTGAACTGGCCCACCGGCACGCGCCCGACAATCCCGAAGTGCAGCGATCGATGGCAGGGTACTTCAGGGAAGTCGGAAAATATCCGGAGGCTATCACCACCCTCAAGTCGATTCGCAATCCGAAACCGGACGTGATCGCCGAACTCGCTTATACCTATCAGCTCGATGGCAGGCTCGGCGATTCCGCCAGACTGTACGCCCAGGCGGCAAACGCGGTCCCCAAAGACATTGCGTTGCAGCTTTCCGCAGCCCAGGCCGAGGTCGCGACCGGATCAATCGACCAGGCAAATTCATTTCTCCAGCGCGCCGCGGGGATCGACCCGAACTACTACCGTCTGCATGCAATTCGCGGAGACATCGCCCGGCAACGGGAACAGGTTGATGACGCGATCAAGGAATACAACACCGCGCTCAGCCGTCTCCCCGCGGAACCGCCCGAGGGACAGCTCTACGGCATTCAGCTTCACGTGGATCTCCTGGAGCTTTACACGGCCGGCCGGAATCCAGGCGCCGCCGGCGAGCAGTTGAAAATAGCTCAGGAGCAGATCGATGGGCTCAACGAACAAGGTCCCGGGCGGGCGCCCTACCTCCGACTCCGGGCCCTGATCAAAATGCATGCGGGCAACCTCGACGGGGCGCTAACCGACGTGAAAGATGCGCTCGCCATCAATGCTGGTGACCCGAATGGCCTGCAACTCAACGGCGACATTCTGATGAAACTCGGGCGCACCGAGGATGCGATTGACGTCTATAAACGGATTCTTGCCATCGATGCCAACAATCGGTTCGCGCTGATTTCGCTCGGATATGCTTCGCGTGCGGCGGGTCGCGACCAGGCCGCTGAAAAGTACTTCGAGCGTCTGGCACAGGTGGATCCCTCGCTGTATATTCCCTACCTTGCGCTTGGTGATCTGTACACCGCTCGCCATGAGTTCAAGCAGGCGCAGGCATCTTATGAAAAGGGCTACGCTCTCGCGCCAAAGAACGCCCTGATCGTCGCCGGAGGGATGAACGCCGCAATTGAATCGCACGATCTCGACTTAGGCGCAACATGGCTCAGCCGCACCACCAACGATATGCTTTCGGAACCGCAGGTACTGCGCGAGAAAGAGCGATACCTCAGCTTCAAAGGCGAGTATCAGCAATCCGCCGATGTCGCCCTGGATGCGATGAAAGCCCTGCCTCAGGACCGGGATGTGGTCGTCTACTTCGGTTATGACCTGCTGCACCTGAACAAGTACGACGAGTTGCTCGCTTTGACAAAGAAGTACGAGGATGTTCTTCCCAAGGAGCCTGATCTTCCGCTTCTTGCCGGATATGTACACAAGCATCAAGGACTCGCCGAGCTGGCCCAGCAAGATTTTACGGAAACGATCAAGCGCGATCCTGAAGCCGAAACGGCCTACGTGAATCGCGGATACATGCTCAATGATCTTCGCCGGCCGCAGGCCGCCGCCACAGACTTTGAATCGGCGCTCAAGCTCGATCCGCACGATGGCGAGGCCCATTTGGGCCTCGCGTACTCGGACCTCGATTTGCGTAAAACCGAAGGAGCGTTGCGGCAAGCCGACCTCGCCGAACAAGCGATGGGCGATTCCAAAAACATCCACGTGATCCGGGCCACCGCGTATGGGCGGCAGGACATGCTGGCCAAGGCTGCAGCCGAATACCGGGCGGCTTTGAAGTTTGCTCCCGACGATGGCGCCCTCCATCTTGGCCTGGCAAGCACCTTCTTCGGGCAGCGGCAGTATCGCGACGCTGTCGACGAGTTGCAGACCGCGGAGAGATACTCTCCGGATGACCCGGCTATTTATGCGATGCTGGCGCGTGCTTATGCAAATCTGGACGATCGAGATCAGACAATCCGCTATGTGCAGCTCGCCGAGCAGCACGTCCAGTCATCGCCGGGCTCGCCGAACCCATCGGACAAGCAAAGCGAGGTATTCGTCGCGACAGGACAGGCTCTAAGCACCCTCGGAGATCACGCCGCCGCGATGGATCGATTTCGCAAGGCACTTGCCGCTCCCGACAGCGACCGGGTAAGTGTGCGGCTTGCGATTGCCCAGGTGATGGCTCAGCAGGGCGAGGGAGAGGAAGCAGAGCGCGAGATCGCCTTGGCCCTGATGGAAGCAGCTGGAGGTGAAACGGTGCCGCCAAGCGGAAACCAGTTCGTCATAGCTGCGGACGTGTTTCGATCTATGCACGATTACCAGCTCTCACAGAACTATCTGCAACGCGCCAAGATCGCGGGAGCTCCCGATGCGGAGGTGCGCATTGGGCTGGCGAACAACTATCTGGCGCTTGGAGACACGGCCAAAGCCCACGCCGAATTGGACGCAGTGAAGGCCGCCGCGGACAGCGCGCCCGATTACCAGTATCTGCTGGCCCAGGCCAACGTCTATCGGCAGGAACACAATAATACCCAGGCGCTCACCTCGTTTGCACAGGCGTCGAACGCCGAAGGAGATGACCAGACAGCTCAGGAAGGCTTGTTGCAGGCGGGGGCAGATGAGGGATTGAGAATTACTCCGAGTGTCAGCTTTCTCTCCGACTTTTCAGTGGGACCCGAATTTGAAGACTCGACGGTATATGTTTTGGACGCCAAGCTGGATGCGCCGTTCCCAGTACCGCCTTCCGACACCTCGCAGCTCCCGCCGCCTCGTTCCTCGCTTCAAACCCAATGGACAGGCGCGTTCCACCTGCACGTAAACCATCTGCCCACGCCGAGCGGATTCTATCAGCTGAGTAATATGCGCGGCACGATCTCTGTTCCGGCAACGAACTCCATCGTAAATCGCAACACAACTGACAACACAATCAACTTCGGCCTGAATCCCACGGTCAACATTGGCAACAACGTCTTGACTTTCAACACGGGAATTCAAACCACGATTCGCCGCGATTCCGAGTCACCCGTGCAGTTGAACCAGAATCTCTTCCGCGTGTATTCATACATGTCGACGAGTTCGTTCTTCAATGTGCTTTCCGCCAGCGGCTACATCATCCACGAGTCAGGGCCGTTTACGGAAAGCAATCTTCATTCCCGGACGTGGACGGCCGCTCTCGATTTTCGAGTGGGTGCCCCGTGGGGGAAGAATGCCCTGGTGACCGGCTGGGGCGCGACGGATCAGCTGTTCACCCCATCAAACACCGAAGATTACTACACTTCGTCTTACATCGGTTTCGAACATCGGTTTTCGGAGCGTTGGAACGTGAGGGCGCAGTTGGACGATCTGCGGGCATGGCGAATTGTCGGCGCGAATTCGGGAATCGCGCAAAATGTCCGTCCTGCCGCCATGGTTGACTTCCGGCCCAATCGGAGCTGGGATATCCGGGCCAATACAGCTTTCTCAAGCACGAGAAACTATCACGTTTACGACGTTACTCAAAATGGCTTCTCGATAACCTATGCCCGCCCGTTTCATCGTAAATTCCATGATGATTCCGGAACCGTGGTATTGCAGTACCCCATACGTTTTTCGGCAGGCATGCAGGAGGAGACCTTCTTCAACTTCACGGGTGGTCAAAACCAGCTCAGACCCTATGTACGCATAAGTCTATTTTGAAGGCGGAATGCAGATGCGAATATGCCTAGTGGCCACCTTTCCTCCGAGCGGACGTCAGTTGAATGAATACGCGTTTCACATTGCCCGTGAATTGCAGCGCAATCCCGATGTCGAACTGATCATTCTGGCTGATGAATTGACGGAGTATGAGTTCGCGACTGACCAGAATGGCAAACCGCTCAAGGTCGGTGAACAGGCCGAACTGCCCGGCTTTAACGTGATTCGCTGCTGGAAATTCGGCGCGCTCTCGACGCCGATGCGCCTGTTGAAGACGATCCGCAAGTTGAAGCCCGACGTGGTCTGGTACAACCTGGTCTTCTCCAGTTTCGCGACCCCCGAAAAACCGTTCGCTGCGTTTGCCGGTCTTTCCGCGCCTGCATTGACGCGCGCTGCGGGCTTCTACACGCATATCACCCTCCACCACATCATTGAACACGTCGACTTCGCTGCTGCGGGTGTGCGTCGGGAACGGCTCTTTCGCCTGGGTACCGACATGGCCACACGCGCACTGCTCAGGGCACATTCAATATCGGTCCTGCTTCCCGGCTATCGCCGCACACTCATCTCAAAGTACTCTGCGCAGAACGTATTGCTCGGCACCCACGGGACCTTTGCTTCCATTCCCACTCCGCCCGACTTTTCCAAGCGAGGCAATCCGGATCAACGCATTCTGGCCATCGGTCACTGGGGAACGTATAAGCGCCTGGAGACCCTGATGGAGGCTTTTCCCAAGGTTCTTGAGAAAGTGCCGAACGCGCGGCTGGTCGTTGCCGGCGCCAATCACCACACCAGGGCCGGTTACTGGGAATCGATACGAGATGCCCAGCCGCCCCATCTCCCCATCGAGTTTCGCGGCTATGTTCCTGAAGTGGATATTCCCGAGCTCTTTCAGAGCACATCGGTTCTGGTTTTGCCCTATGACTCCGCAACCGGATCGAGCGGACCGGCACATCAGGCATGTGAATACGGAGTTCCCATCGTGTGCGCCAATATCGGAGACTTCCACGGCATGGTGGAGGACGAAGACATGGCGGTTCGGTTTTACGAGACGGGCGATCCCGCCAGTCTTGCCAGCCAACTCATCACCATACTTCAGTCCCCCAGCCTGCAACGCCAGATGGCACAGCACAACTTTGCGGCCGGTGTCGAAATGACCATGACCAGCGTGGTAAAGAACTATCTGCGCTGGTTTGAACTCAACCGGTGCAAAAAAGCGATCGGCGACGCCGGGGGTCTGCGCAATCGCCGGCGCCAGTGGCTCCGCAGTCTGCGCGACCGCGGCGTCGTCTCCGGTCCGGGTTTGCCTGCGAGCCTGCTTGCCCCGCGCCTGGAGTATCGCAAAGGACCTGAAACAACAACGGAATTTGCTCCTGTTCAGGCCTTTGCCGATCCAATTGCCTGGCGCCGATCCGCCTCAGCGAAAGATCATATTCACTTTGAGCCGGATCACTCTGAAGATTGACCTTCCCATGAGGCCAGCAGCTACCCAGGGTCTGTGGATACGGTTTTAATGACGAGCACCCCGGCTCGGGTCAATCTATTCTGGTCGGCCAATCGCAAGTCGCCGCCATCATCGATGCCCAGATGTCCAGTTCGTCCTGGAAGGATTCGGTCTTCTTCCTGGGCTATGACGAAGGCGGAGGCCCATACGACCACGTTCCGCCAGTGCCGGGGCACTCGAACGACTTTACCGATGCCACGCTCGGCACCATCCCCGATATCTCCGCGATTGCCATCAATCCCGACAGTTACGGTCCATGCGTTCCCCCCGGCGGCACGCCTACATTGCACTGCGACCTCGCATCCACTGACCCCGGCGCCCACCCAAATGATGCGGCCGCGGTGCATGGGTTTGCGGCGCAACTCGGCTTCCGAATACCGAACATCATCGTCTCGCCGTTCGTCAGGAGGCATTACGTTTCGCACACACCAATGGACCATACGGCGGTCATCAAGTTCGTCGAAAACCGCTTTATCGGAAGCTCCGCGCATCTGACGGCGCGCGATGCAGTGCAGCCCGACCTCCTCGAGTTCTTCGACTTCAACAACATCCCTTGGGAAACGCCACCCAGCCCTCCGGCTCCGGTAACGGCGCAGACGCTGGGCTCCGATCCCTGCACCCCGGCAAGTGTGGGGCCCTGACCAGAAAGCTCTGGGTCAGTTCAAGGCTGCGGTGATTGATTGGCGGTAATCTGGGTGGCGGTGTAGCGACCGTCGCCAAAACTGGCGGTCACCCTGACCTGATCGCCGGTGTGCAAATTGCCACTGCCTGCGATCCTCTCCGGAGCAAACGAAATCTGATAGGTCTTGCCGTCGCGGGGATCGAGCAACACCAGCGAACCGGAATGCATGTCGAGCGACGAAAGCCTTCCGCTGAAGACAAAGCTCGATCCGGGCCGGGCAAGAACCGTCACGTGATTCGCGACCGCCTGCCCCTTTCCGTCGGCTTCGAACCTCACCACAACCAAGCTGCCATTCACGAGATCCGACTTTCCCTCAGCGCCCGCCGTGAATGCGGCCTGGCCCTCCCGGACAACGGGCGCGTCCTCCCGCAGCGTCAGCCGGATCGGTTCGCCGGAGAGATTCGTATTTATGGTCAACGTACCGGTCGTAGGATCGTAGTTCTCCACATGCCCCTGGCACTCGCCTTCCGGCGCTTGCGAAAGCACGTGAATGCTGAGGGCGTACACGTTGCCTGCATCGAGCACCGTCTGAACGGATGCGTGTTCTTCAGGGCCCAACTCGCGCAGCGGAATGATCGCTCCATTCCGGAAAAACTGGGTGCGTTCATCGAACAGGATCTTAAGCGGGCGCTGTCCGACGACTTCCAGGGTAAATTGATCCAGCACCGGATCCACGTTGCGGATTTGGCCACCGAGGATCGTGCTCTTGCCGCGAGGAAGCGGGGGAAGCACGTTAAAATCGCCCGACGTGGTCGCCGACTTGAGGTCAGGTTGTGGCCTGGTCACTGGCTGCGACTGGGCGTGAATGATCGACAAAGGAGCCATCGCGAGGCTGATAAGCACAACCGCAGTTCGGAGCCGTTCCATTCAATGAATTCCTTGGTGAGTTCCAGATTCCCTAAAAGTGTTAGATGCCGATGACGCTGAAACAGTGTTCAATCTGGTTCTAAAAGCAACACCAACCAGCGTCACGCATCCAACTTAATGTGCCCAAGCGATCTACCTCCATGGGCTGGATGAGGAAGTTGATCGGAGTGCGATGCCTGGGATGCCGATTAAACCGTTCATAATCATTGCTTTTGTAGCCTTGAGCCTGCCGAGCTCGTGGGGTCGCGATCCCGTGAAGATTACCATCCCACGGCACACGCAGCTAACTCCCGTGCAGCGGCTGAAGCGCGAAGGGGTGGACGCGGTCCGCAAGCACGAATACGACAAGGCCGAAGCGCTTTTTTACAAGGCCTATCTGTACGATCCCTCCGATCCTTTCACTCTCAACAACTTGGGATATGTGTCAGAGCTGCAAGGCCAGCTGGAGCGTGCACGCGCATTCTACGATCTGGCGTCGAAGCAAAGCTCCACAGCAAACATCGATCGCAGCAACGCCAAGGAACTGGAAGGTAAACCGATGCGGGCGGCATTGGACGATCTTCAGGATCTTCCCATGCAGGTCAATCGGATGAACATGAATGCCATGCGGCTCTTGTCGGAGAACCGGGGCTTTGAAGCCACGGCCACGTTGAGCGAGGCTTTAGCGACCGATCCGCGGAATCCCTTTACTCTCAACAACCTGGGGGTCGCTCACGAAGCCATCGGAGATTTCGACAACGCGTTGAAGTACTACGGGCAGGCAGCCGATCAGAATTCCTCCGAACCCGTCGTAGTCACGACGAGCGAAAACTGGCGCGGACGGCCCATCAGCAAAATGGCGGCCGAGAGCTCCAAGCGGCTGCAAAAACGGCTGCGCGACATGGATCCTGCCGAGGCCAATTCGGTCAAATTCACAATGCAAGGAGTCTCCGCTGCCAATCAGAACGATTGGGCCCAGGCCCGGCAAGACTTTCTGAAGGCCTACTCGCTGAACCCCCAAAGCGCCTTCTCCCTCAACAACCGCGGTTACGTTGCAGAGAGAGACGGCGACCTGGAGACGGCGCAGTTCTTCTACGAGAAGGCGCGCAAAGCGGACGACTCTCGTGCTCGCGTCGGATTAGCAACACAGCGTTTCGCCGAAGGCCAGGACCTTGTCACGGTGGCCTCCGATAGCAATCAAAAGGTAGATTCGGCGCTCGAAGAGTACAGCCGCCAGCGCCGCCGCGAGACTGGGCCCATTGAATTGACTCCGCGCGGCGGTGCGGAACCGTCCCCGGAGAAACAGTCACCGCCCAACAGTCCTCCGGCGGAGTCTCCGTCCGTCCCCCGATAATTCAAAAACAACAAGGATTCCCCTGATACATGACCACGACGGCCTCACAATCTACGACGCAGGGTTCGATGGCGCTCTTGTCGCGCCTGCTCCTGCTTCCACCGCCCGAGAGAACGGAGGCCGGGCTCACTTCGGAAGTGCTCAACATAGCCAGAAATCAATTCGAAGAGTTGGTCACCCTCGCGAGTCTGAATCACGTCATCGTGCGTGGCTTAGGGGCGTTCCTTGAGATCGCGGGAGATGCGAAGGATAACATCCGCGCCGATTGGGCTCGAACCGCCTTGGCCGTCGAGCAGGCCCGCATCGGAACAGCAATCAAGTTCCTGGATGAGATTTGCGCTGTTTTCCATGAAGAAGGACACGATGTTGCCGTGATCAAGTCCCTTGATCACTGGCCCGATCTTGGCAGCGATCTGGACCTCTACACGAATGCAGATTCGGTAGAGATTCGCAGGCTGATGAAACGCCGCTTCGAGGCCCAAATCGCACCACGCAGTTGGGGAGATCGGCTGGCGGGCAAATGGAACTTCATGATTCCCGGACTTCCCGAAGCAGTCGAGATCCACATGGGCCGTCTGGGACAGACTGGTGAACAGGTAACCATTGCATCGCGTCTCGCCAGGCGCACGTGTGTGATTCCTTTCGCCAGCTATCGGTTCAGGGTCCCGTCGGCATCCGATCGAATCATGATCTCCACCTTGCAGCGCATGTACAGGCATTTCTATTTCCGCTTGTGCGATGTCATCGATAGTGCCGGTCTGGCGGAGTCGGGCAACCTCAATTTCGAAGATCTTCGCTCGTCGGCGGTCGATGCCGGCATTTGGGAAGGTGTCGCCACCTATCTTGTGATCATCTCGGATTACGTCAAGGCCTATCGCGGATCAGGCATCAATCTTCCCCAGTTTGCCGTCGATACTGCACGGTTCGGCGGTGCTGAAATCTACTTCCAGAAAGATTTTTTGCGGATTCCGATTTTGCCCCAGTCCGCAAGGCTCTATGGAAGGCAGCTTGCCGGCCTGGTGCGAAAGCGGGAATTGCAGAGCGGTGCTCGACTCAGCTTGCTGCCGTGGCTTGCCACTGCGGCGGTTGTGGGACAGAAAATCACGGGAAGTGACAAGGGAATCTGGTAAACGAACACAATAGCCCGGACCACGCAAGCACAAATAACCGGGCAGCGCTTCACACCAATTTGGAATCTAACTTCGGTCAAACCGAGAGGAGACGCCGGGACTTTGACCACCCGGCGAATGCTATGGCCAATCTGTTACCGAGAAACAAACCGATCTCTCGCGGCAGGTTATTTGCCAGCGATCCAGATGACCCGCAGCAGGAGGCGGATGTCTACAACCGTTCCTCGCTGGCTCTCGACCCCGAGACTTCTGCACCCCATAAGCATACCGGTTCCCACGTGGTTGAATGGCCGCATCCTGTTGTAGCCATGGCCCCCGACGGCCCGCTCTGGAAAGGCCTCGATCCGTTTGAGGTCAAGCGGTCAAAGGCCTCCAGTGTCATATCGTTCATCCTGCATGCAGTCATTATTGGCGCTGTCCTGTATCTCGGATTGAGAATTCGAGTGGTTATTCCGGCCCCCACAACGGTAACGGCTGTCGATTTCAAACTCTATGCACCTCCTCCTCCACCCAAAATCTTGCCGGTCGCACCCGTGCAGGGCGGTGGCGGCGGCGGCGGAGCACATCAGATTGTTGAGCCCACCAAGGGACGTCCGCCGGAGGTTCGAAAGTTACCGCCGGTGCTGGCCCCGCAGATTATCAGGATCGATCGGCCAAAGATGGCTGCCGAACCTACTATGCAGGTCAAAATGCCCGACAGCACCAATCTTCCCAACCTTGGCATGACGCAGTCCCCGCAGATTGCGTTGGCATCCCAGGGTAAGGGCGGAGGCTCAGGATTCGGCTCCGGGCTCGGCGGCGGTATCGGCGCCGGGCATGGACTCGGCGCTGGATCCGGCAGCGGCGGAGGGTATGGCGGCGGCCTGATGAGCGTCGGCGGCGGCGTGAGTGCTCCAGTCGTCATTCATTCCGTTGATCCGGAGTTTACGCCCGAAGCGCGCGGGGCGAACTTTCAGGGCAGCGTCTCCATTCAGCTGATTGTCGATAGCCAGGGCAATCCCCAGAATGTCCGCGTCCTTCGGCATCTGGGCATGGGGCTGGATGAGAAGGCGATCGACGCCGTGAGGCAATACAGATTCAGGCCCGCGATGTATGAGGGCCACCCGGTTGCCGTGCAGCTTGTGATCGACGTGGATTTCCACCTGCATTGATCGACGAGCCGATGAAAAGTCAAGAGGAGCCGTTCGCGGCTCCTCTTCTTTTGTTTTCAATTGGAGAGGGGAAGGAGAGCCAAGGCAACGACGCAGCTTCGCAGTTCCTGGCGGCCGGCAACATTCATTTTAGATTCCGGAATCGTGAGAGGCTTCGCCCAACTCTTAAGGCAGCTGGAACGCGCGCTCTGTTTTGCCGGCACCCCGATATCCGGTGAGAGTTGGAGTGACGTTAGAGTTCCTGATCAGAGATTCCCGGTGCCGCCCCACGGCTATGGCTTGACTTCCTGCGCAGTCTGCGTCGGCTGGGCCGTCGGCCGTTTGGCGAAATAACCCTTGCGGGTGCGAACGATCAGCCGTCCATGGCGTGGCGCTCGCACTTCCACATGGACGGTGCGGTAACCCTCGATGCTGGATGGCTTGCTGGAGTGGTAACCCACGACATACTGGTTGCGGATGTCGCGCGCAACGTCCTGCGCAATCGTGTCTATATCCCCCAGCGAATGGGGGAAATAAGCAACGCCGCCCGTCTCGGCAGAGAGCATGTCGAGGGCGCTCCTCGCCCGCTGTGCTTCGACCGGCTCCGCATCAAATAGGAGGCCGATTGTATATACCACCGGCCCTCCCAGGTTCTGCACCCGGCGAATAGCCTGTTCAAGGCTCAACCGCGAGGCGTTGTCCGCGCCATCGGAGATAATCAGCAACGCCTGCTTCGGCTGGTTTGCATACTTCGATAATTCATCGGCCGAGGCGGCCACGGCGTCATACACGGCCGTGGTTCCCTGGGAATCGAAGTGGGCCAGACCGCGATTGAGCAGGGCG
>Ga0207095_10242_pt1 | contig 15002 bp, 13 predicted proteins | sample Alteio_BWMinHeat_88_FD_153529 | JGI IMG/M metagenome (GOLD analysis project Ga0207095, IMG submission 153529) | Enriched cells from forest soil in Barre Woods Harvard Forest LTER site, Petersham, Massachusetts, United States -... | ecosystem: Environmental > Terrestrial > Soil > Temperate forest >... | reverse complement strand
GGTCGCGAAAGTTGCCAGCCTGATTGCCATTGTGGTTGGCGGCTATCAATTCGCACATGGAGAGCCGGGCGCGAAAAAGACTCTCGCCGGTGTCGCAGCGGGAACTGGAATCGCAGTTCTCGCGACCAACGTACTGACCTGGCTCTGGGGAATCTGAACGTCCTTCCGGGCTAAAACCTTAACCGCTAACCAACCGCTTACGTGAGGGGCATTGATGCAAACACATGGATATGATCGACGCCTGAACCGGGTCTACAAGAGTCTGCACAAGCCCCTCACGTACCTCGGAGTGGAACGCACGCTGTTCTTCTTCGTCTGTGTAGCCGCTGTCGGCGCCTTCAACCTGTTCAACAGTCTGGTCGCCGGGTTGTTACTCTTTGCGGGCGGGTTCGCTTTCGGCTGCTGGGTAACCGGAAGCGATCCCGCACTGCTTCGCATTCTCGCCAAATCGGAGCGTTTCAAGACTCGTTACGACGCGGCGAAGCAGTCAATTCCCCGCGTGGAGGTGCGCTGATGCTGCGCATCGACAAAGTCATCAAGCCGTGGAAAGAGGCCGCGGCATTGAACGATCACATCAATCTTTACGGTCAGTGGAACGAGACCACGTTCCTGACGAAGAGCGGCGATGTGGGAATGGTGCTTCGCGTCGGTGGGGTCGACTACGAGAGCCTGGACAGCGAAGGCCAGGAATATGCGGTGAAGCGCCTTGAAGCTGCGCTCAAGTCCTTCGGTCCGGGATTCCATGTTTACCAGTACCTGTTCAAGTCCAATCGTCCCGAGATTCCGTTCGCCAGCTATGACGATCCTGTTGTCCAGACCGAAGTCAACCATCGCCGCGAGTTCTTCGCCTCAAAACGCGACGGTCTCTACCAGATCGAGATCTACTATTGCATCCTTCACCGGGCTGCACAGGCGAGTAGAGGCATAGGGCCGGCGCTGTCGCAAGTGCTGGGTAATCCTGCGCGGGCATTCAACGAACTGAAAGCCCAGTTCTCGAGTAGTGGAATGAGAATCCTGCTGCGCTCCGAAATAGAGAGTGCTCGTGCGCTGCTCGAACAACGCGTTGAGGCATTCGTGCGGCAGCTCAGCGATTTGGTTCCGATCGAAGTTCTCAATGAGCGTGGCCAGTTCCGGTTCTTTCGTCGACTATTGAACTTTGACGATTGGCGGATCGCCGGCTCACCCAAGATGAGCCAATTTCTTGATTTCCAGGTAAGCAATTCCGACATCGAGGCGGAGCGTGATCATTTGCGCGTGGGCGATCATTTCGTGCGCGTCCTGACGATGAAAGAAGCCATCGCCGAGACGCGCCCACTGCTCCTCGATACGCTGCTCAAGATCCCGGGCAATTTCCATGTAGTTACGGAATGGATGCAGTTGCCGGCCGACAAGGCACGGAAGGAAGTGACCAAGCGCCGCCGTCATTTCAACGTTTCGAAGACGGGCTTCATCTCGCAGTTGGGCAACGATCCGCTTAAGACGAATCCCCGCGACGTCCTGGTCGATGAATCAAAGCAGGCGGATATCGAGAATCTTGGCGATTGCCTGCGAGCCCTGGGTGATGGTCAATCGCTGGGTGAGTTTTCGCTGAGCATCGTCATCAATGGCCGGGACCGCCATGAAGTGAACCGGCTGGTCGGTGAGTTTGCCGGCGTGTTTACCAACGCGGACGGCAGTCTCTATGTCGAGACCTACAACCAGCTCAATGCGTTTTTCGCTACCGTCCCCGGCAACTACGTCATGAACCTTCGCCGGCTTCTGCTCCTGAATACCAACTACGCGGATCTGTCCTTCCTATTCACGATCCTGCCGGGAGAGACCCGGAATCAGCACCTCGGCGCGGAGTACCTGGCCGTCATGGAGACGGACAACAGCACGCCGTATTACCTGAACCTCCACAATGGCGAGGTCGCCCACACGCTGATCCTGGGCATGACTGGAAGCGGCAAGTCGTATCTCTGCAATTTCCTGCTGCAGAATGCCCAGAAGTATCAGCCGCTGACGTTCATCTTCGATATCGGTGGCAGTTTTAAGTCGCTGACCACAATCTTTGGTGGGAGCTACCTGAACGTCGGCCGGGAATCGCGCGACTTCACCATCAATCCCTTCTCGCTCGCGCGTACCGAAGAGAACATGCAGTTTTTGTTCTGCTTCTTCCGAACCCTGATCGAAGGCAACGATGCGCGCCACCGGCTCGATTACCGGGAAGAGCGAAAGCTGTGGGACGGAATCGAGCGCGTTTACGTCCTTGAGCCCGAACAGCGCACGATCTCAAACTTCTCGAAGATTCTGGGCGAGCTCAAGGACCGGCTGCATCGCTGGACCCGGCAGGGACAATATGGATTCCTCTTCGACAATGCAGAAGACACTCTGTCCTTCAGTCGCTTCCAGACGTTCAACTTTGCCGGCTGGGGAGATGCGCCCCAGGTGCTGGAGCCGTTGCTGTTTTACGTCCTGCACCGGGCGAGCAATGAGATCACCGATCCCGCCAAGCTCGGCACATTCAAAGCATTCCTGATCGATGAAGCGTGGCTGTTCATCCGCAACGAGACCATCCGCAACTACGTGGTCCAGGCCCAGAAGACCTGGCGTAAGCACAATGCCGCCATGATTCTCGCGACGCAATCCCTCAAGGAACTCGAGGAATCGGGGATGCTCCACATCGTGTCAGAAAGCTGCCCTACGAAGATCTTCCTCGCCAATCCGGAGATGGATCGCGAGCTCTACCGGGAAGCCTTCCACCTGAACGACACGGAATTGGAGTTGATCGCTGGCCTGATTCCTCCGGGCCAGATGCTGATCCGGAAGGCGCAGGGCTCAAAGAAGGTGCAATTGAACGTCGATTCGGTCTCCCACTGGATGGCCACCAACAACGCTCGCGACAACCTCATCAAGCGTGAATACTTTTCACGGTTTGGCATCCCCGAAGGTCTGCGTCGACTTGCCCACGATCATCCCTTCCGGCCACGCACGGCTGCCGGCACCACCAACTCCAAACCCGAAGGAGCCGTAGCTTGAATCGCCCAATTCACTGCACCGCTTTACTCGCTATTGCAACGTGCGCCGCGCTGGCGCAGGAGCCGGGAGCGCGTACGGTCCAGGTCCATTCCCAGGACATCGTGCCTATACACGCCAAGGTGAAGTACACGACGCTGATCGAAGTACCGGCCACGGAAAAGATCATGGAAGCCGCCACGGGGGACAAGGAATACTGGGTGGTGGATGTGGTCGGCAACTTCTGCTTCGTGCACCCTGCAAAGCCCGGCATCGCCTCCAATCTCAACCTGATTACCGACAAGGGAAACATCTACAGTTTCACGCTGCAGGACGTCTCGGAAACTTCGGCCGCGCCGGACTTGAGGGTTATCGTGCAGCCTGCCGACCGCTCGGCTCTGGTGGCTTCTTCCGGGCCGGCGCAGTTCGTTCCTGCCGCTCAAGTCGATCAGTCGCGTCAGCAACTCGCCGCGGTGCAGGAGCACATCACGCAAGTGGTCGACGAGTACAAGAGCGCCTATCCACTCTCTCTGAAGTTTGAGTATGTGTTCCATACGAACGAGCGGCCATTCGACGTCCAATCCATCTTTCACGACGACAGGTTCACGTACATCAAGACAACGGCACCGGAGAAGTTCAGCGTTTACGAGATGAAAGACGGCAAGCCGAACCTGATCAGCTACGAGCTCCGCGATGGCACCTACGTCATTCCCAAGGTGATGGAGTCCGGGTACCTGCAACTGGGCAAGAAGCGCATGGAATTCAAACGCATGGGGTAGGCGATGGAACAGACGATACAGCCAGAACGCATGACCATGCCCGATCCCAAGCTGCAGCACGCCATCAACGAGCCGAGGGGCGTGCTCCGGAAGAATCTTAAAGTGTGGATCTTCCTCGGGGCCTGTGCGGTCGTGGTCAGTGCGGGTCTCATCAGCAACTGGAAGAAGAAGGAGTCTGGCCGTGCCGGCTCATCGCAGCATGCCGTTCCGCAGCCGGCCCTTCAGGACAACACGGACAACAATGTCCAGGATCTCAAGAATCAGCTCGCCGCTGAGCGGCAGCGAGAGGCGCAGTTGGCGGCGGCTCAAGCGGCTCAGCAGAACGAAACGCCGGCGATGAATGGAGTCCCGATGCAGCAGGGCATCGTCTCAGGTTTTACCCCAACGGGCCAGGTAGGACTCTGCACCCCTGGCCAACCATGTCAGCAACAAGGAGTCTATGCGCAACCACAGGTCTCCCCGGGAGAGCAGCAGGCACAACAACTGGCGGCCAGGGAACGGGAGCTGGCGTATAACGCACGATTTGCATCGAATCTTGTTTATGCGCATTCGAGCGACGCCCAGGTGGCTTCTCGTCAGGATCCGAATCCGGCTCTGGGCAATGAGGCGCAGACGGCGGTAGGCTCGCGCTCAGAAGAGTCCGTAGACAGCAGCCTGATTTCCCCAAAAAACGCTGCAAATAGGAAGACCACATCCGAGGATTCCCCAGGAAAGCGTAGTGCCGAGGTCAATATCGACTCGGCTACAGGTCAGCCATATGTGATTTATGAAGGCCTCACTATGGAAACCATCTTGATGAATCGGCTCGATGGAGATGCGCCCGGTCCAGTCAAGGTGATGGTTTCAAGTCCGGTCTATTCGCATGACCACCAGCACGTTTTGATTCCCGACGGAACCGTCGTACTCGGGGAGGCTCATAAGATCGGGTCAAACGGATTTGGCCAGCAACGGCGGATGGCGGTTGTATTCCATCGCATGATCATGCCGGACGGCTACTCGGTCGATCTCGATCAGTTCCATGGGCTCGACCAGATCGGAGAAGAGGCTGTGAAAGACAAGGTGAACAATCACTATCTCGAAATCTTCGGAACTTCGATTGCCTTGGGCGTAATCTCGGGCGCCGGCCAGATCGCCGCCGGTGGTGGAACTATCACGACGAGTGGTTCGCAGGCATTCACGACGGGCGCCGCATCAAGCGTTTCCCAGTCGGCGACCTCGGTCCTCGATCGGTTCATTCAGATCCCTCCTACCATAACGATTCGGGAGGGACATCGCATCAAGGTCTACTTCACGCAGGACATGCTCTTGCCTGCATACGAAAACCACACGATTCCGCAGACTTTTTGAGGGCATCATTATGCACCGAACCGAATGGTTAACGATCCTTACGGCAGTTCTTCTTCTCAGTTCTATCGGGTGTAAGAGTCACCAGGCAAGAATCGATGAACTTCAACGGGAATACGACCAGCTCGGATCCCAATTTCAACGGGACTGTAATGAGGAATTACTTAAGGTGCCTCCAACTCTTAGTCCGAAGTGTCAGGACGAAAACAAGAAAGTCCAAGATGCCTGGAACCGCCTTCAGGCGGAACGCAGCAAAAAATAGGTCGCAATAAGGAGAAAAGAATGAACTGCAAAATGTTCGTTGCGGTGACCATCGTCGCCGCGACAACGCCCCTCGCTCGCGCTCAATTGTTCGGGTCAGGCATCGTTTTTGACCCGACACAGTCGGGCCATGCCATCCAACAGATTGCGCAAAACAACCAGCTGTACACCACCACAATCCAGACGACCAGGAACGTCATTGCCGCGTACAACCTTGCGCAAAAAATGGCTTCTCTTCCACGAGAGCTCTACACCGCATATAGCAACCTCGGTCGTCAGGAATGGATTCTTCTGACTCGGCCTGCAAACACCTATGGCAACTCCCTGCCTTGGATTAACGCTGCGATGACAGGATTTGGCGCCTTTGCAGCAAATCTGGAGTCGAGCCTTCCACGGGCTAATCAGATATACGGCTATTCGGCCCTGAACAAACAAGGTCAACAGGCGATTGCAGCGCAGGGCGCGACAGTCGACCTCTCTGACGCGATAAACGCTTCCAATTTGCAGACTGTCGGCGCCATTCGGACAAATGCAGCACAACGCGAAGCCGATATCAGCCAACTGGAAGCTGCGACCCATTCGGCCGATCCTGCAGAGCACACCGAGATGGCAGCCCTACAGCGTATCAATCAAGCACTCCTGATCGAATTACGGACTCAACAGGAGACAAACCAGATTCTCCAGGCACAAGCATTGCAACAAATCGTTGGGCAGAAGGTGCAGCAGGACAATCTCAAGGCCCTTTTCGAAACCGGGAACAGCTATCAACAGAACTTCGATTACATCGCACCTCAGCAGTCAAGTGCGGGTACCCATTGGGCATTTCATTACTGAGCGACTGGAGGCCATTGATGGACTTTCTAATTCTGATCAAAAACGGCTGCGACAACCTGACCGCAACGGTGTCGCCGTCGATCGACTCCCTGGGTCTGCGGATGGTGGTCGCATTGGCGACTATCATGCTCGTCTGGTTTGGCGTCCAAGAAGCCCTTGCATCTGCGCAGGGCGGCCCGGGATTCAGTTTGCCCAAATTCATCAGCTTTTTCGTGCTGATCACCTTCGCCTATTGCTTTGTGCGATTCTACGACAGCTCGATTCCAGGGATCGGGTATTCGCTAAAGGGCTTCATCAGCGGTGGGACAAGCAGCTTGGTGGATTACATGGGCAATGACTCAAGCCAAGAGGTTCAGAGTACGATTCACACTGCATTGGGAAAGATCGGAACTCTCTCCCCGACTCTGACCGAGCCTTATCAACTGATCTGCACCTATACAGTCCAAGTTGTACTCACGATTCTCGCTGCACTGATAGGCGTGATCATCGCATACGGGGCGATCGGCGCAACCGTCGTCGGCCTACTCGGGCCAGTGTTTATCCCCTGGATGGTATTCGAGAAAACTGATTTTCTCTTTTGGGGTTGGCTAAAAGCATTTGTTGGATTCGAATTCTACAAAGTCGTGGCTGCCGCGACGATGAGCGTGATGAGTCACCTCATGATCACATACCTGACAAGCGGAGCCACGTTTGTGAATGATCCGCGGAGACTCGTCGCCGTAATGCCAGGTTTATTGATGCTCTGTTTTGTTGCGGGATTTGTTTTGCTCAAGATTCCAACCATGACTGCAACTCTTTTCTCTGGCCACGTTGGGGGCCATAGCAGCGGCCTAAGTGGTCTGGTGACGGCCGCTGTCGCGCGCGTTGTGTAATGCTTCTGGAGGCCAAATGAGACAACCTGATCTTACGCGGGCAGCCGAAAGACACCTCGAACAATACGGCGAACCGCTCGTGATGAACACGTATCTCAAGATCACCGTGCTCGCCCTGTGTGCAATCTCGGTGGCCCTTGCCGCCCTGGTGTACCGGAGCCAAAACGCACTCGCTGCCATGCACCCCATGATCGTGCGAATCAACGATGTGGGACGTGCCGAGGCCATCGACTACCGGAATTTCCAATACCGTCCCCAGGAAGCAGAAAACAAATATTACCTGTCGCGCTGGGCCGAACTCTACTTCAGCCGCAACCGCTTCACGATTGAGCGAGACCAGATGAATGCGCTTTATTTCCTGAATGGCGACGTTCAGCGTGCGGTCATCGACCAGGAACGGAAGAGCAACTTCATCCAGAACTACGTACGAGACTCCGGCCTTCCTTTTGTCGATGTCGAAGTCAAAAATGTCGTTCTCGACGACCTGCGGCAGTCCCCATATTCGGCCCGGATCGAATTCGAAAAGGTGTTCACCAATCCTGCCGATCATAGCGAAGTGAAACGCGAGCGGTGGACGGCTACGGTTACCTATGTCTTCCGCGAAAACGTCAGGAACAACGAGCTCGCGGTCGATCCGCTGGGTCTGACCATCGTGCGATTCCGCGCCGATCAGGCGTTCAGCTGATCGGCTATTCGAGCAAGTTCATAAGGAGGAGATTTGAATGGCTCGTCTATTAAAAGTCCCTGAGGCCGCTTCGCGGCTAAACGTCAGCGAAAAGACCACCTGGAAGATGGTCTACGCGCGCAGAGTCGACGTCGTTCGCATAGGCCGTTCGGTCCGGATCCCGGAAGAAGCCATTGAAAAACTGATCGATACCGGCACCACACCGGCCGATACCGATGTTGTGGATCGATAGCAAAACGGCGCAACATTGAAGCGAGAATCCCCGATCAGGTGAAGCCCAGTGACCGAGGTCAAATCCGAGTCATCCTTGGACGGGCAAACGGCTTTGCGAGATTGTTTAGGCTCCCTTCAAATCTGGCCTGCTGACCGTCTCACAACTTTACGAAGGGATGTGAGCTTTTCTGCACGAGTGGCGTGAAAGACCAAATTAGGGAATCGTTGAGATGGGTGTCTTCAAGCGCGGAAAGATCTATTGGTACGAATTCGAGTTTCGTGGTCAGCGCGTCCGGGAATCGGCACACACTTCCAACCAAGAGATCGCTAGATCGATCGAACGCAACCGCCGCAGAGCTATGGAAGAGTCCGCGGGCGGCGTCAAGAGAGCGAAGCCAATTCTCTTTCGCAAAGCTGCGGATGCCTACTTCGCCGAATCCGCGCATTGGAGCGATGCATACCGGGAGATCAACACGCTCAAACTTAGTCATCTGCTGCCGACGTTTGGCAAGCTGTTGCTAACCGATATCACGCCAGGGATCATTGGACGGTATCAGCGCGATCGTCATCATGCCGGAGCTTCCGGACGCGAAATCAACATGGAGACGGCGATACTTCGGATGATTCTCCGGAAACATCGCTTGTGGCACTTCCTCGCACCGGATTTCCATCCATTGCCTGAGCGTGAAGACGTCGGGCGAGCGCTCAGTGTGGAGGAAGCGAACCTGCTCCTCGAAACAGCCGCGAACAGCCGCAGCCGCTCCCTTTTTCCTGCCCTCATGTTTTACCTGCACACAGGAGTTCGCGCGGCAGAAGGGCGGTTGCGCTGGAGGCAGGTCGATTTCAAACAGCGCACTATTCGCGTGGGCCGCTCAAAGACAAGAGGTGGCGAGGGTCGAGTCATACCCCTCAACGACGAGGCTTTCGAAATCTTGACGGAATGGCATGCACGTTTTGCCGATCCTCATCCAGATCATTTCGTCTTCCCTTCCGAACGATATGGCTTCGATGGGGAAGACGGACATTTGTATGGAGAGGTATCGGTATGGGGTTTGGACCCGACTAAGCCAATGGGCTCGATGAAGAGTGCTTGGACCACATGTCGCAAGGCGGCCGGCGTGTGGTGCCGAATGCATGACCTGCGGCACACGTTCATATCAGCGTTGGCGGAGGCCGGAGTTCCTGAGTCGACCATGAAGGCCATCGCGGGCTGGATGTCTGCCAAGATGCTCGAGAGGTACTCCCATACCAGGGCTCAGGCGAAACGGGAAGCCGTGAACAAGCTTCCGAAGCGCAAACCACCGGCAGGGTCCCCCCAAAATCCCCCACAGGCAACGCCTCCCGCAAACAAGTCATCTATTTAAGTTATTGATTCTAAATGGTAGGCGAGGCGGGGATCGAACCCACAACCCCCGGCTTAGAAGGCCGGTGCTCTATCCAATTGAGCTACTCGCCCCCGTTCTTTCATTGTAGCTTTGGAGCACACCGACCGAGCGTCCAATGTTCAAAGCGAGGCGACAAAAGCGCTCAGTGCGGACGAGAGAGCCGCGGCCGCATTGGCGGCGGTCGAACCACAGGCGGTGAAATAGGCGGTGACTCCGAGGTCGAGGGAGCCCGTCGCGATGGAGGCTCGGCGGACAATCAGATCGACGCGGCAATGGCGCAGGGCAGCAGCGTGAAGGCGCGCGCAGAGCGTTTTGCATACGGCAACCGCGTGCATGGGGTCGGGCCATGGCTGATCGGGAAGGGGCAGGAGATCGATATAGCAAGCCACGGCGCAGTTTCGTTCACCCGGCGGGGCGTCGAGTTCATCGGGATCGAATGTATCGGGACGCCAGAAGTCGCACTTTGACGTCCAAACTGGCGACGATGGAGAGTTGAGGCGAAGCAGCGTATCGGCAAGAGCCGGGAGCTGGTTTGTCTCGGGAAGTTGTCGTGCGCGTTCGGGCATCAGGCGGAGATCGATGAAGCCGGTCCAATGCGCCTGAATGACCGGCGCCTGGCCGCCGATCTCGACTTCCCAATCAGCTTCCATCGCCGCCGGCTGCGAACCGAAGAAGGTAGCGGGTGACCGTGGACTCGGCCCAGTGAATACCGTCGCCCTCGTCCTCGCAGAGATAGGCGCAATGGCCACCGTGCGGCGTCTCGATGAGCGTGATGTGGGGATTGGCGAGGATGGCAGAGCGGGTTTGCGGGGTGAGGCGAACAAAAGGATCGTCGAGGGCTTGCAAAATCAGGGTGGGGATAGCGACGCGGTCGATGACCCGCGCGCTGGCAGCGCGGTAGTAGTAGTCGTCCGCGTCCCGAAAACCGCAGTAGCGGGCCACGATCTTGTCGTCAAACTGGCGCAGGGAGCGGATAGGACCAAGCCCGTGTTTCTGATACCGCTCAGGAAACAGGGCCACTTTGCGGCGGTAGCGGCGCATTAGGCGACTCAGGAAATGCCACTCGTAGAGGCGGTTCATGGGCTCATGGAGCGCGTCAGACCCGGCAGCAAGGTCGATGGCGGGGCAGACCGCGGCGACGACGCAGAGCGGCGGACGGACGCCCCACTCCCCGGCAAGTTTGATCACCAGGTTTCCGCCCATGGAGTAACCAACCAGAGCCACGCGTTCGAGGTCGAAGTGGCGGGTGAAGTGGTCGACCACGGTACCCACGTCTGCGGAAAGACCGGAGTGATAGAGTGTCGGGGTGAGCGCATCGGAATCACCGCAGTTGCGCATGTTCATGCGGACGATGTTGTATCCGGCTTCCCAGGCGCGCATGGTGAGGCCCTGGATGTAGCGGGACTCGGAGGAGCCTTCGAGTCCATGGATCATCACCACGGTGAGGCGCCGATTCCGGTCTGCGCCGGGCTGCCAATGGCCATGACAGAGCACCCGGCTGCCATCGGCGGGGTCGACTTCGACCGCTTCGGTCGTGAAGGGCACGCGGAACGGGGGACGGGGAAGATAGTTCCCGAAGATGGTCTGGAGATGGCCGTTGAAGAGGCCGCGCCGCGGAGCGAAAGCGGTGAGCCAACTGAGCGCAGCCGAAGGAGTCGGCGGGTCCAGCCTGCCGGGTTCCGTTTGCTGTGATGAATTGGAGTTCACGAATGCCTTGTTAAAGACGGATCGGCTCGTAGACCCGGGGAATTGGGGCGGCTCAGTGGGCATTCGAACTCAGCCAACACGTCGCTGTCCGTAAGTTTGAGGATACACGTTGCGGCCATCGTCAACAACGCGACCGCGGCGGCGCCGAAACGCGTTCCCCGATTAGCAGGATCGAATTGGGGGGATGAAACTGCTCCAATCCATCCTGATCAGCCAATAACCAACGGAGTGCGGTGCTTGCACCCGCACGAGCGGCGTAGCACAATCTCCACTGGAAGAACGATCCGGCTTCCGGTGTGCGGCAGTTCGCCGCGCTCGATGCGATCGAAGAGTTGGCTGGTTGCAACTCGGCCCATCTCCTGCGCGGGCTGGCGCACGACGGTAAGCGGTGGCGAAGTTGCCTCGGCCATGTCAAAGTCGTCGAAGCCGACAAAGGCGAGATCGGTAGGCATCTTCAATCCCAGGTGCAGAACCGCGCTTAGAACATAACGCGACGCCAAGGTATTCGACGCAAAAACTGCCGTAGGCGGATTCTTTCCCGCCATCTTCTCCTTCAGGGCCAGCAGCGTATTTTCCTGTGACTCACACCCAAAGAATGCAATTTCCGGTAACCCCGCATCCCTCATGGCGCGGCGGTATCCGAGGAATCGCGCGTTGATGGTAAACAGGGCGCGGTCCAGTCCCATAAAAGCTATGCGTTTATGCCCATGTTCAATCAGGTGCTCGACAACCCGGCGCGAACCAAGAGTATTCTGCACCAGGACAACGTCCACTGCGGAGTCAGAGATGGGCCGGTCGAAGACCACAACAGGGGTCTTGCCAAAAAGAGCCCGTGAAAGACGCGAAGTCTGAAACCCGGCGGGAATCACAACCAGGCCATCCACATTCCGCTGCAGCATCTGTTCGGCTTGATCGTATTCGGTGTCTGGATCTTCGTTTGAAGTGGTGATGATGACCGAATGACCATGTTCCCTGGCAACAGTGGTTACCGCATGAGCGCAGTTGGCAAAGAACGGGTCATAGAGGTAAGGAATAATGAGGCCGATGGTCCGGCTTCTTTGGCCGCGAAACGCGCGCGCGAGTTCGTTGGGGCGATACCTCAACTGGTCAATTGCCGTGCGCACGCGCTCCGCTGTCTCTGGCGAGACAGGAACCGTTCCACTAAGAACACGGGAAACGGTCATGGTACCGACCCCGGCCAACCGAGCCACATCACTCATGGTTGGCTTTTGATCTGTCGATACGTTACGGCTTCGCTTTTCGGTGCTCGCCGGCTGAGTTTTGGAAGAGTTTGTCAAATCGTGCGACTCCAGGGACTTAGTTAGCGCGTTCGTCGTTGCCCGGAACACTGACCCTAATCGCAAACCACGATCGCCGGCTTTTCGCCCCGGGTGTCAGCCTCATAGACCTCGGTCACCAGATTGCGGCTCTCGCCCGGCATCAGCGTTATGTAATTGTCGGAGTAGATGGCCGGGAGGATGCGGTCACCGGTTTTCTCGCGTACGGCTTTGAGGCGGACCATGAGTGCCGGCCAGGCGGCATTGTTAGTGAGCAGGGTCTTGAGTTGCCAGCGATCGGCTTGCCGTTCCACCGTGGTTGCCGCCTTTACTTGCGGCCTCGGCAGTTCACGAATCGCGCGGTAATTCCCGGGTTCCAGACCGCGCAGGTAGAAATTCGATGAAACACTCTCAGAACCTCGCAAGAGCGCGAGGCGAAGGAAATGGACTGGCGTAAGCCCCGCTGGATACTCCATTTGGAATGGCGTTACCGTGCTGTCTTCAATGCTGTCGAGTGCTGCCGACTTCTGACCCAATCGGGTTCCATCCATGTTCAGGATCTCGGCCTGGGCAGTCAGCCCGTTCACTTTGCCGGCGCTGTTGTTCACTACTTCGATGGTCTCGTCTTCACAGTTCCACTGAATGTGCAACGGCTCGGAACCTTTCTTGCAGCCGAAGTAGGCAGCGGTGGGCTCGAAATAGTAGTCATAAGTCTGCCAGACAAAAGACGGCCAGCAGGGATGACTCATCCACAGCAACACGCCCATGCGGTAGCGGCTCTGCGCTTCAAATATGGAGCGGTAGGTATCGTAATTCACGAATTGGGCCAGCCTGACCCATTCTTCCGCGCTATGGGCTCCGCCATATTTGTATTCAACAATGTCGCGGAAGCCCGCGCCGTCCATCGCTCCCTGCAAGCAGAAGTCATGCAGACCCCAAGAGAGCCCCTGGGGCCAGAGCGCGCTCTCGGGCATCATGAGGCGCACACTTTCGATGGACGGAATGTTGGGTGCGCCGATCTCACTGTGCAACATGCGGTCAGCAGCCCGGAAGTAGAAGCTGGACGGCATGGCCGCATAGGGACCATGGCCACTTACGACGTTGTCGGCCGAGCTGGGAATGTAGTGCAGGTCCGGATGCAGATCGCCGAGGATCTCGCGGATGCCCGTCTCTAACGCCGGGGGAGGAAAGCCTTCGTTGCGGCCACAGTAGAGGCCCACGGAGGGGTGATTACGAATGCGCGACACCAGATCCTTCACATTACTGAGAAAGAGTGCGTCATCATCCGGCTCCGGACCATCCCAAGGGTTGGCCAGCCAAAAGTCCTGCCAAACCATGACGCCGTGCCGGTCGCAGGCTTCGTAGAAGGCCTCGTCTCCGATTTGCCCCACCCAGTTCCGAACCATGGTGAAGTTCATCTCGCGGTGGTAGCGTACAGCCGCATCGTACTCCCGGGCGCGAAAACGCAGCATTGATTCGCCGAAGCCCCAGTTGCCTCCGCGGGCAACGAAGCGACGGCCGTTGATCCAAATCTTCAGCACCCCGCCATCTTCGCTGTACGTCATGCGGCGAAGGCCAGCCTTGAACGATTTGGAATCGAGTGTCTCGCCGCCTACTTGCACTGACAGTTCAACGTCGTAGAGGTTGGGCTCGCCGTAGCCTACGGGCCACCAGAGCTTGGGATTCTTCAGACGCAGCAGGGGAAGCGTCGTCGGGTCGAGCTTGATCGTCTTCCGCTCCATCCCGGCCACGGTGATGCGTTGCTCGAAGCGCAGGTCGCCAATCCGTCCGCGTAGCACGCCTTTGACAGGCCGCGTACCATGATTGATGAGATCCGCTTCAAATGTGATTTCTGCAACGGAGTTATCGGGGAGAGGCAGGCTGGTTGAAAGAAATGGGTCTTCGATGCTGACTGCGCCCGTCACCGTGAAGAATACGTCGCCCCAGATACCCGTGTTACGTCCGCGGATGGTGGGAATCCAGTCCCAGCCGATGGAGGCATGGTACGTCGGGTTATCGGTACCGGGCGCTCCACCGTTTTTGCCTGCGCTTGCGAAGGTCTTCTGCTTGGCGCTGCCCGGAGTCGCGTTCTTTTCGATGCGAACCGCAAGCGCGTTGACCTTACCCGGAATGACCCGGCCCGTTACATCGAAACGCCCGCGCATGAATCCGCCCTCGATGCGGCCGAGTCTTGCTCCGTTCAGATAGACTTCAGCCTTCCAGTTGATTCCGTCGAAATTGAGCCATGCGGTCTGCTTTGGGGAGACCGGGGGGGCTGTGAATTCGGTGCGATACCAGAAATCCGAGTAGAAGTACGAATCGGAGATGTGGAGTTGGTTTTCGCCGAAGTTTGGATCGGGGATCGCACCAACGTTCAGGTACGACGTCAGGACGGTGCCGGGCACGGTGGCCACGATCCACTCGGAATCCTGAAAGCCGGTCTTCGACAGCGATTCCCCGCTGTCTTTCACAAGGCTCGATCGCTGGAGTTTCCAACCACCACCGGCCAGAAGCAGGCGGCCATCCGCAGCGGCTGGGGGCGCGGGTTTTGGCCGAGCTGAAAATCCGCCCCGCCCATAGACCTCGATCTCGCTCAGGATGTAGCCGTAAGGCGAAGTGGGCCGTGTCATGAGCACTCGCACGTAACGGCA
>Ga0207095_10241_pt1 | contig 15116 bp, 6 predicted proteins | sample Alteio_BWMinHeat_88_FD_153529 | JGI IMG/M metagenome (GOLD analysis project Ga0207095, IMG submission 153529) | Enriched cells from forest soil in Barre Woods Harvard Forest LTER site, Petersham, Massachusetts, United States -... | ecosystem: Environmental > Terrestrial > Soil > Temperate forest >... | reverse complement strand
GTTGTTTCATGCGTGAGCTCCCAGGGTTTCAGAAGGGTCGGGATAGATGGGGTGGCGCAAATCGTGACCTTCGCTGGCCCGGGAATGTTCGTCACCATAAACCTTCGCCAGCTCCGCGCCAAAAAGCAGGATCTGGCTCGAATAATAGACCCAGACCAGCAGGACGACGAATGAACCCGCCGCGCCGTAGGAGGAGCTGAGGGCGCTGTTGCCGAGGTACCAACCAATGATCGATTTGCCGCCGGTGAAGAGAAAGGAGGTCAAAAAAGCGGCAGGCCAGACTTCATGCCACGAAACTTTCGTTTGCGGCAAAAATTTGAAAATCATCGCGAACAAAAGGGTGATGAGAAAAAAGGAAACCGCCACATTCAGGATTTTCCAAAAGAGCGTGACGGTGAAAATGGTGCCCATCATTTTTCCCGCCGCGGCCAGCGCCGCGCTGAAGAGGAGGGAAACGAGAAGAAGGAATCCGATGCCAAGCACCATGGTGAAGAATCGAAAGCGATTTTTGAGAAGATCCCACAGGTTGAAATGGTCGCTTACGGGTGTTTTCCAAATGATGTTCAACGCCGCCTGAAGCTCTCCGAAAACGCCGGAAGCGCCGATGAAGAGGGTGCCAATGCCAAGAAGCGTGGCGAGAAAGCCCGGCGCCGGTTCGCGCGCGTGACGAAGAAGATTTTCGACGGCTTGTGCGCCATCCTTGCCAATCAAGCCTCTCAGCTCGTCAACGATCTGTCCGCGCGCGGCGTCATGACCAAAAATCAAACCGGAGAGAGAGACGGCAATGACCAGAAGCGGCGCGATGGAGAAGACAGTATAGTAGGCGATCGCGGCGCCGAGTCGGGGCGCCTTGTCGCGGTTCCATGCGACCGCCGCGGCACGCAGGCGTGAGGCAAATATTCGAATCCGGGTTCGAAGCGATGATGCGAATGCCTCCCGCCTGCGTTCCATGTCAGCATCAGGAGAGGCTATACATGTGTTTCAGCCGCTGAAAAGCCGCGGGAGAAACACTTCGCCCGAGCGGCGTAATGGTGAGCTTTAATGTTGCACCGTCGCCATTGGATTCCATGGCGCGACGGGCACGACGCGTTTCGCCTTTTTTCCACCCATGTCCCGGGCGGAAAGGAGCGTCCTGCTTTTTCTGGGTTCTGGAGGTTAAGAGGCTGTCGTTTTCGATAATCATAATTTTTTGATGGGGGTTGATGCGCGAAATAGCTTTCGCTGCATGTCCACTATAAATCCGATTGCAGAGCCGTCCATCAGGCCGCCTCCCTGTTTGTCGGGGTCTGAAAATTCAGACGTCGGATATCGGTGAATACCCCATGATCCGGGCGAACAGACTTAGAAAAAAATCCGCGCATGATGCCGCGCGCGATCGTTGACCAGCAGCAATTCGGCGGTCTCCGCGCCTTCGACCTCGATCTTGCCGCGCTTGGATGCGTCCCCGGCCTTCAAAAATTCCAATTCATAAGGCGTGTCCTGATAACGCCAGTGAATGACGAAGCGTTTCCAGGTTTCGGGGACGCATGGATTGAAGTGAAGGGTTTCGCCTCGCTGCTGAAAGCCGAGAAGGCTTTCAATAATGAGACGATACATCCAGCCTGCCGAGCCCGTGTACCATGTCCATCCCCCGCGACCCGTGTGCGGCGCCGCGCCATAGACGTCGGCGCACATGACATACGGTTCCACCCGGTAAAGTTCGACGGCGGTCGGCGTGGCGGCATGAAGAATCGGGTTGATGAGCGAGAAAAGTTCCCAGGCGCGCCGGCGGTCGCCCAGCCGCGCGAAGGCGAGCACCGTCCAGATCGCCGCATGCGTGTATTGCCCGCCGTTTTCGCGCACGCCGGGCACATAACCCTTGATATAACCCGGATTCAGCGGCGAACGGTCGAAGGGAGGATCGAAAAGAAGAATGAGCTTTGAATCGCGCTTCACGAGCCGGCGGTCGACCTCGATCATCGCTTCGGCGGCGCGCGTTGGATCGCTGGCGCCCGAAATCACCGCCCAGCTTTGAGGAAGGGAATCGATCTGGCATTCCGGACTCGAGGCGGAGCCAATGGCTTCGCCGTTGTCGAAATAAGCGCGCCGATACCAATGGCCGTCCCACGCGTTTTCCTCCAGATGGCGCTGAATGCGCGCGGCTTCATCCTGGCATTCCCGCGCGAACGAAACGTCGCCCCGCCGTTCCGCCACGCGAACAAATTGATGAAGAACATCGCAGAGGAAAAAACCGAGCCAGACGCTTTCGCCCTTGCCGTCCTTGCCGATCAGATTCATGCCGTCGTTCCAGTCGCCGCACCCGATCAGCGGCAGGCCGTGCGCGCCATATTTGAATCCGTTGCGGATCGCGCGCGCGCAATGTTCGTAAAGCGTGGCCGTTTCCGCGGAAATCTGCGGCAGATCGTAATTCGATTCCTCCTCCGGACGGAGCAGGCGGCTTTCCAGGAATGGAAGGGATTCGTCGAGAACGCGCATGTCGCCGGTTTTTTCGACGTAATGCGCCGTGACAAACGGCAGCCAGAGGTAGTCGTCGGAGAAATGCGTGCGCACGCCGCGTCCCGAGGGCGGATGCCACCAATGCTGCACGTCGCCTTCGCGGAACTGGCGCCGTGCGGCCCGAACGATCTGCTCGCGCGCCAGACGCGGTTCGGAATAAACAAGCGCCATCACATCCTGCAACTGATCGCGGAAACCGTAAGCGCCGCCGGACTGATAATAACCCGACCGCGCCCAGAGTCGGGAAACCTGCGTTTGATAGAGAAGCCAGCCGTTGGCGAGGAGATCGAGCGCCGGATCGGGGGTCTCGACGCGCAACGCTCCAAGCGTCTCGTTCCAGTAAATCCAGATCGATTCCAGCGTCTCCCGCGCCGCGTGCGGGCCGCGAAAGCGCCGGATCAAATGGCGCGCCTCTGCCGTGGTCGAGGCGCAGCCGAGGAGAAAGATGACTTCGCGCGTTTCATTGTGCGCGAGGTCGAAGCGGGTCTGCACGGCGCCGCAGGGGTCGAGCCCCGCGCCGGTTTTCCCTGACAGCCGGATGTTTTTCATCGCTGCGGGTGAGGAAAGTGGATTGTTGCGACCAATGAATTCCGTGCGGTCGCCCGTGAATGTTTTGACGATCTCGCTCGCGTCGAGAAAGGCGACGCGTCCCGGGAAATCGCCGTTGAAGGCATTGCGCGCGAAGAGCGCGCCGGTTTCGACATCCAGTTCCGTGACGACGTGCAGCGCGTTTTTTTCGCGCAACGCACCCAGCACCCATTCGACGTAGGCGGTCGCGGTGAGTGATCGCGCGCTTCCGGAGCGGTTTCGCAATTTGAGGACGCCAAACTTCACGGGCGCGTCGGGCGCCACATAGACGTTCAATTCCGAGCGGATGCCCTGCTCCTCGTGTTCAAAGACGCTGTAGCCGAATCCATGGCGCACGCGATAGGAGCCTTCGCCGCGCGCGGGCTTTGGGGTGGGGGACCAGAAGCGTCCGGTCGTCTCATCGCGAATGTAGAACGCCTCGCCACTCGTGTCGCAGAGGGGATCATTGTACCAGGGCGTGAGACGGAACTCGTGGCTGTTTTCCATCCACGTGTAGGCGCCGCCACTTTCGGAGATCACGGTGCCGAAGGTGGGATTGGCGAGGACGTTGCACCATGGCGCGGGCGTGGTTTTGTCGCGCGCGAGCTGGATGATGTATTCGCGTCCATCCGGAGTGAATCCGCCATAGCCATTCGAATAAATGAGTTCCGGCTGTGTCCGCGGCTCGGGTGGAATGTCGAAGGTGCGTGTTTTCACGGGCACGAGCGCGGTGGACGCGAATTCCACGCGCGAACGCCGTTCCTCCTGGTCAAGCAGCGATTCCATTTCATCCGTCAACACAATGCGCGCCGTGGATTGGAGCAGGACGCGATCTTCGGGGGGGATTTGTTCCATGCGCCGCACGAAAATTCCGCCCGGCTTGTCGACGAGCTGGCCTTCAATGCCCGCGCTGACGAGTTGGACGATTTCCTCATGCAACGTCTGCCGGTAGAGGGAATCGTCCTCGTTCAGAATGACGAGATCGACCGTGAGGCCTTTGAGCCTCCAATAGGCGTGGGCCTGGACGGCCTGTTTCACGAGATCGATGCGCGCGCGGCGTGTGATGCGAAGCAGCACGATGGGATGATCGCCGGAAATGCCGTGCGTCCAGAGGCTGGTTTGCGCGCGATTATTTTTTCCGATGAGCGCCGGGTCCGCGCGCCAGTTTGGATTGGCGTAAATCAATGCGCTCGCGAGTCTGCCGTACATCTGGGCGTCCGCCTCGCTGGCGTTGAGATGGCGCAGCACGACCTGGCTGTGGGTCCACGCGAGCTCGCCCACGCGGTCGCCAAGCACGGGATCGGAATATTTTTCGACCATTTTGAGCGCGTTTTCGCGCGAGTCGGTGATGCCGAGATAGATGTCGACGGTTGCGGTTTCGTCGGGCTCCAGCAAAAGCGTGCGCCGGATGGAGATGCAGGGATCGAGCACGGATCCGCTGGTGCCGGAAAGTTTTGCGGTTTGCATTGCGGCGGGAGAATCGGGACCCCGCGTCCGGCCGAGAAAACGGGCGCGGTCGGTTTCAAAGGACGGTTTGCCGAGTTCTTTTCCGTGCGGAACGGTCAGATGATAAAGCCACATGGGATGCTCCTGCTCGGAACGCGCGCGCCGGGTGCAGAGAAGCGCCTGGCGGGAGGACTCAAATTCCGTCTGGACGAAAAGATTGCTGAAGGACGGATGCGCCAGATCGGCGTCGCGCGGGGCGAGGACGACTTCGGCGAACGTGGTGAGCTCGATCATACGCGGTTTGCGCGAGTGATTGGTCAGGGTGACGCGCCGCAGTTCGACGTCATCTTCCGATGAGACGCAGACATCGGCATGCACGAAGACGTCGTTGCTTTTCGAGCGGAATTCCGCGCGGCCCTGCGTAAAAACGGTTTCGTCGAATTTGCACGCGCGCAGCGTGGGTTGAAAGGCGGGCGACCAGAATTGGCCCGTCTCGATGTCCCGGAGATAGCAGAACATTCCCCATGAATCGCGCGTCGCGTCCTCGCGCCAGCGCGTGAGGCAGAGGTCGTTCCACCGGCTGTAGCCGCCGCCGGTGTGCGTGATGGCCACGTGGTATCTTCCGTTTGAAAGCAGATGCGTCTCCGGACGCGTCAGGTTCGGATTGGTAAAAATACGAAGAAGGTTGGCCGGCTTCGCCTTGGAAACGGGAGGCGCGTTCGCCTCCACCTGGTTGGGATACGCGACACCGATTTCCGTCGGGAGCCTCTCCTGAAGCAACAGGGTGAACGTCCGTAATTCCGGATCGGCCATGAATCGCCGCTGCATGGGCCGTTCGAGAAGAAGATGGCCGATGGAAAGAAGCGTCATGCCCTGATGATGTGCCATGAAGGAGCGCACGGTGGCGCTGGTTTGTCCGGGCGGCATGCGCGACGGCGTGTAATCGATGGCTTCGTAAAGTCCGTACAATCCCTCATGGCCGTGTTTGCTCAGGCGTTGAAGATTGCGGCATGCGCTTTCCGGCTCGACCATGAGGCCCATGGCGGAGGCGTAGGGAGCGATCACGAGGTCGTCGTCGAGACCGCGCTTGAATCCCAGTCCCGGCACGCCGAAGGCGCGGTATTGGTAATTCATCCAGGCGTCGGTCAGATAAAAGCCGGATTCGGAAATGCCCCACGGCACGCCGCGTTGCCTGGCATAATCGATCTGGCGCTGCACCACGCCTTTGTAGGTGCGGTCGAGAATCGTGTCCGGATAGGTGGGCATCACCAGCAGCGGCATCAAATATTCGAACATAGAGCCGCTCCAGGAGAGGAGCATCGGCGTATTTTTATAGAAGGTGAGTAGCCGTCCGAGAACGAACCAATGTTCGTGCGAAACTTGATTGCGCGCGATCGCGAAGAAGCTGCCCAGCCGCGCCTCCGACGCGAGAAGATCGTAGCAGCCGGTGTCCAGTTTTCGCTCGCTGAGATTGTATCCGATCGAGAAGAGGCGTTGTTGCTCGTTGTAGAGAAAGGAAAAATCCATCTCGGAAAACGCGCTGCATTGGTCGGCCATTTTATGCATCGAAAGCAGATGCATCCGGGCGCGGCCCGCCGCTTCCGTGATCCGCCGCCGCCATTCGCCGGCTTCCCCCTTCACCTCCGGCAAATTTTCGTCGAGTTTGGAGATTTCCTGCAATGTGGGAATCGCGGGAAGACGGCGCACGGCTTCCACGATTTCATGTTCTTCGTTTTGGATCGTCTGGAATTCGGGCAGCACCCATGGCGCCAGCGTGGTGAGTGCGGAAAGATGATCCTGACAGGAGTCGACGAGGCAGCGGCGCCACATCTGGATCGCAGGCGTCGCACTCGTGGGGATGGAGGAGATCAGATGCTCGACCAGTTTTGAAAACTGGCTGAGAAATTCGTAGAGCGACTGGATGGAAACGGGAGATGCCGTCTGCGATTCCAAAAGTTGGTGGGCGCGCATTTTCAACTCGGGCGAAAGCGCGTTGACGCCGGCGTGATCGAGAAAGATATCCAGCGTGTCCCTCAATCCGTCCACCGCTTGGATGCTCGCAATGGGCGCTTTTTCGAGCTCGCAAATACCGCTGCGCAACGTGACGAGGTGCGCGGCGAGATTGCCGCTGTCGACCATGGAAATATAAAGCGGATAGAGCGGCTTCAGCGAGCGCGTATCGTACCAATTGTAGAAATGTCCTCGGTAGCGCTCGAGTTTGGACATGCTTTCGAGCGTCAATTCGGTGCGTTGAAGAAGCTTTGGCAGGGAGAGATATCCGAAGTCGTAGGCATTCAGGCTGGTGAGCAGGCCGAGCCCCATGTTGGTGGGCGATGTGCGGGAGGCCAGGCGCGTGACCGGATGCTCCTGAAAATTGTCGGGTGCCAGCCAGTTTTCCTCCGGGCCGGCGAAAGTTTCGAAAAACGCCCACGTTTTTCGCGCCAGCTTTCGAAGATAATGACGTTGTTCGGGCGCGAGGAAAAAGGCGGGAGGACAGATGGGAAGGCTGAGCGCCCAGGCCACGAGAGGAGAAGCCGTCCAGAGTCCCCAGAGCAACAGATCAAGGGGCATCCACGCATTTCCACTGAAAAACTTCCAGAGGACGAGCAGGGTTCCCACGGCGGGAGCGATCCACATCGTGCGATAAAAGGCGGAAAGATCGCCGCGCATGCGTCGTTCCGCCTCGCCGGCGGTTTCCCACGAGAGCAGGTTTCGGCGGCTGATCCAGATGCGGTGTCCCGTGCGGATCATGGCGTCGAGGCAAAGATAGGCCTCATAAGGCAGCACCAGGATGGCGAAGAGGGCTTGTGCGATTTGCTGCGCGATGGTGATGGGCGCGCCGCGAACCTGCAGCTTGAACGGGATTTTGCGCGACCGGCGGGCCAGCGTTGTCAGGGTGAGAAAGATCGGATGGATCAGCAGGATGAGCAGGACGAAGGAAGTGACTGCCCGATGTTCGCCCACGAAGGCGAACCAGTTTAAAAGAAGAAGAAGCATGAGCGCGGGCGGAATGAGACTGCGCCGCAAATTGTCAAAAATCTTCCAGCGCGAAAGCGCGCTCAGGGAATTTGTCACGCGTGCGCCTGAAGTGGAGGGGACTTTTCCAAAGATCCAGGGCAGAATCTGCCAGTCGCCGCGCATCCAGCGGTGCCGGCGGCTTGTGTCGACGGTGTAGCGGCTCGGATGTTTTTCGTAGAGAAGCACGTCGCTGACAAATCCCGATCGCGCATAGCAGGATTCGATCAGGTCATGGCTCAGGATCCGGTTTTCCGGAAAACGTCCGGAAAGCGCCTTTTCGAACGCGTCGATATCATAAATCCCTTTTCCAATGAACGACCCGGCCTGGAAGAGATCCTGATACACATCAGATACGGCACGCGTATAAGGATCGAAGCCTGGATCGCCGACATAAAGCTGCACGTAAAGGGACCGGCTGGCCTCCGGGAGACTGATGCCGACGCGCGGTTGCAGGATGGTGTAACCGTCGGTGATGCAACCGTTCTGCGAATCGAAGCGGGGGCGGTTGAGCACGTGACTGAGCGTGCCAACCAATTCGCGCGCCACGCCGTAAGGCAGCTCCGTGTCGGTGTCGAGCGTGATGACGTAGCGCATCTGAAGCAGGATGCAGAGATCGCCGACGACCGTTGAAAAATTTTCGCGTCCCCGGCCTCGCAAAAGGGCGTTGAACTCCATTAATTTTCCACGCTTGCGCTCGTAACCCATCCATAATTGTTCCGTCGTGTTCCAGCGGCGCGGCCGGTGAAAGAGATAGAAAATCCGATTCTGATCGGAGCCGTATTTGCGGTTGAGCGCGCGCACGCCTTCCTCGGCATCGCGCAACGCCGCGGCATCTTCAGGAAGTTCCTCATGTGCGGCGTCCGTAAAATCCGTCAAAAGCGCGAAATGAAGATAAGGATCGCGATTGGCGAGATATCGCATCTCCAGTCCCGTGATGAGATTCTGCGCGGTCTTCGGACTGTCCAGCATGGTGGGAATCACGACCATGGTGCGGCATTCCGGTGGCAGACCTTCGGAATAATCCATGCGGGGGAGGAGGGCGGGTTTGACGAAAAGCGCGGCGCACCAGTTCACAAAGCTGACCACGGGATAACTCACGCTGATCAGGGTCAGCAGCCAGAGCGCCGTCTGCCATGCGGCGCCAAGCTGGAAGAACCCGCACCATTTCATGAAGACCACGCCCATAAGAAAAGTGAAGAGGAGAACGCTGCCCAGATAGGTTTCGAAACGGCGCGCGTTCAACATGCGCAGGAGCCGGCGCGTGGCGCTGCGGGGAAGAATTGCGTCTTCGAGTTGCGGCACGCCATGTCCGATCAAATAAAAGCCCACGTGCGCGGCGGGAACGTTGCGCGCAGGGGATGCCGCTTCGTTCGCCAGCGAGACGGCCTTCTGGGCGACGTCCGCTTGCGTGATTTTCGCTTTGCGGGCGAGAAGTTCGACCTCATGCCGGCAGCGGTCGCGGGTCGAAAAATCCATGTGCGGATAAACACCGGCGGGATCGGACTTCAGGACCTTTTCAATGTCGCTGAGGTCTTCGACAAACTCGCCCCAATCCACGCTGCTGAGAAAACGCAGGCTCGTGATGCTGTTGCCGACGGAAACCTGATCGGTGGCCTGATTCAGGCTTTCCATGTGCACGAGTTGTTCGATGCTGTTTCCGTCGGCCGTCAGTTTTTGCTCCACCCATCCGAGCGCGAGTTGCACGGAAGGGGCGTGCCCCTGCAGGCGGCGCCAGAATTCCGCGATGAAGGGGCTCGAGAGCTCGACGTTCGAACGCGCGAAGTCGGAAACCTCCAGGATCAGGTCCATTGGCCTTTCCTCCGCGACCTTCAGGATGCGATCGGCCCAATGGCCGGCGAGGTCGCGCGCGCGCCGGGCGCGGCTCAGATGGACGGCGACGCGGCGGAGATTTTCGATCAACGCCAGCCGCAGCATGATCGGCACGGCCCAAAGTTCGCCAAGCATCAACGACGTGGTTTCCTGGTAGGCCTGGATGAACGCGACCAGATGCTCCATGTCGAGACGTCCATCTGTGTGCGACACGAGCTGGAGCGCGATGTCATAGATGCGCGGAAATCCCGCGGACGGTCCGGTTGCGAGATGGGGAAGCTTGCGGTTGTAGCTTTGCGGAAAATGCAGGTGGGTGATGTGGATCTGCTCCTCGATGAGATAAAAATTATCGAGCAGCCATTCCGCGGCGGGACTGATGTGCCGGTTGTTTTCGATCAGGCCCGTTTTGAGATTGTAAACGCGGAGAAGGTCCTCGTTTTCCGCGAGGCGCGCGAGAAGAACGTTGCTGGGCGCATGAGAGCAAAGCTCATGCTGCGAAGCGATCTGGCGCGCGTGCTTGCGAAGCTGCTCCAGGCTGAAAAGCTCGTCGCGAAGCGGTCGTTCCTCCAGCAGGCGCGTGCCGGATTTCGACGACTTGAAGAGGGAAAATAAAAAGTAGAAGGGTTCAACCAGCATGCTCAACCTCCCTGCATTGAGGGATTGTCAGGAGAGTGCATGAATGCATGGCTCTGAAGGGGGAATGTTTAAAAGCGATCTTTAATCTTATTGAGGATCAGATGGGAAGTGACTTCATCGCCGAAGATGCCGACACGGATTCCGATTTCCGTGAGGTCCTCGGCCTGTTTTTTTAAAGTGATTTGGATGGGACGTTCCCTGATGGAGCGCGCTCTGACCTGCGCGGAACGGGCGCTCTTCTTCTTTTCAGCGGTGGTAAAATGCAGATCCTGAAGCGCGTTTTGAGTCGCGGTCCAGGCGTCGTCAAGCGAGATGGTTTCGATGGTTTTCATGTAAAATTCCTCCCTTACCCTTTCGGGCAAAGGAGGAAAAATCAAACCCGAACGCAGATGGGATCTGCGATCGTGCAATGTCAGTAGTGTCGGATGGTGGTGTCCGTCGTGCTTTCGTAACGTTCAAAGCGGCCGTTGTCATTGTCCAGTCGGGCATAGTGACGCGTGCGGAAGGTGTCACCCTGGTGGGCAATGATCCATTCCGTGCGGTCCACTTGCGCCTGAAGAGGCATGCGTTCGTTATCCGGGAGCTTGCTCGAGAGCAGCTTGAGTTTCGCTTCGCGCAATTCCGCGTCGGTCAGTGGCGGGAAACGGCGTTCGTTGACGAACGTCACGTCTTCACGCGACCAGCGTTCGCTGCGTGCCGTGCGCATATGCCGATGATGATGGTTATAAGGTTTGACGTTATCATCGCTCGTTGTCGAAACCGTCGTTTCCGTGCGATTGACGTCAACTGAAGCGCTGCTGTTCGCATAGGCGCCCGCGTAACTCAGGCTCAAAGCTGCCGAACAGAGCAGCCATATTTTCTTGATGTTCATATTTCCTCCGATGGTTGGTTGGTGGATTGTTAAATCCCTTTTGCACAACCTAAACCCGCCAACCAGCCCCCCACAATCAGGTGATACCCTCCTTCTTTGAATCAGGGATTCCTCTAATGCCCTGGAAACGGGAGACGGCTTTACCGACATCCAAAAATGAATAAAATGAAGAAATGAGACGTCTTAGGGACATGAAGCGCATTTTGACCACGGCCTCATTGCTTGGCTGCGTGCTTTTTTCGAGCCATGCCAGCTCGGTTTATATCAATGTCGGCTATGGAAGCAGCACCATCCCCTCCTATTATACGACGCCCCGGCCTTTTCCTTCGTGCGCCCCCACCGTGGCTTATGGTTATTCCAATCATCCCGTGGTGACATCCGGCCGGTGCATTTCCATCGTGCAGCCCGCGGCGCCCTGTGTGGTGACCCCGCGTCCTCCGATTGTCTGCGCCCCGACCTATATCGTACCGACGAGCGCGGTGCTTGATACGACGCCTTTGCCCAACAGCAGTTTCAATCCCTCGTCGACGCGCAATTTCGAACAGCTCGGCGGCGATTGGGCGCACGATCTGCGCCAGGACATCGTCACGTGGGACGCCTTCGTCGATTTTCTGAAGCAACACGTGGTGTCCGCGTTTTCATCGGACCGCGAAAGTTTTCGCATCGGATTTATCCGGACCTACGGAGTGAATGCGGTGTCGGCGTGGAACAAGGCGTGGGACGACGCGGTCAATTTGTAGCAGCCTGCCTGCGGGCTTATTTGCCGCGCATCTGCTCCATGGCGACGTGGGCGAGCTGCTGAGCCTTGACGATCTGATCGGGCGTCATTTTTTGCGCGAGTTGTTCGCGATTCGATGCAGCCACGTCCTTTCCGCCCGCCGCGCTGAGCGTGTACCATTTGTATGCCTCGACGTTGTCCTGCACGACGCCGAGGCCCTGCTCATAAAGCAGCCCGAGATTGCGCTGGGCGAGGGGATGTCCTTTTTCCGCGGCTTTTAAATACCATTTGGCGGCTTCCGCGGGGTCCCGGGGCGCGCCCTGGCCGCCATCGAAACAACACGCGAGATTGTAGGCGGCATTAATGTCGCCCTGCTGCGCGGCGCGCTGGAACCATTCAAAGGCCGCGTTCAGGCTCTTTTCCACGCCATCGCCCATCGCATAACAAAGCGCGAGACCCTGCTGCGCGGGGACGTTGCCCTGTTCCGCCGCCTTGGAGAGCCATTTGAAAGCGAGCGCCGGATTTTTTTCCACGTGGTCGCCCATCTGATACATCGCGCCCAATGTGGCCTGCGCCAGCGCGTTGCCATGTTCCGCGGCCTGCAGAAGATATTCCTTTGCCTTCTTCGGGTCCGCCGCGACACCCAAGCCGTATTTGTAGCTGATGCCGAGATTGCACGCGGCATTCACATCGCCCTGTTCCGCGGCGGCCTTGAACCAGCGCACGGCTTCCTCCGGATTTTTCGCGACGCCGCGGCCTTCGGAATAAATGAAGCCCAGCATCGATTGCGCTGGGATGGAACCCTGCTCGGCGGCGCGTTGATACCATTTGGCGGCTTCGACGAGGTCCTTCGCGACGCCATCGCCGAGATCAAGACAGCGGGCAAGGAGGAAGGCCGAGGCCATGTCATCGCGTTCCGCGGCTTTGCGCAGCCAGGGAACAGCCTCCGCGGAATCTTTTTTCACGCCGTCGCCTTCATAGTAGCAACGTCCCACCGCGGCGGGCGCGAGGGGATGGTCGTGTTGAGCGGCTTGAAGATAATATTTGAAGGCGGCAGAGGGATTTTTTTTCACGCCGCGGCCTGAAGCGTACGCCGTCGCCAGCATGTATTGCGCTTCGGCGTCATTTTGGTCCGCGGATTTCTGGAGGAGCGGAATGGATTCCTCAACCTTGGCGTTGTTCTGGAAATATTTTTTGGCGAGGACCAGTTGCGCGGGCGCAATGCCGCGGAGCGCCGCCGCCTTGTACCATTTCTCCGCTTCAGCGGGATTTTTGTCAGTGGCTTCGCCGGAATCGTATTGCTGCGCGACCTGATAGGCAGCCTCCGCATCGCCGTCGGCCGCCGCCAGCTGCCACCATTTGAACGCTTCCGCCAGATTTTTTTCCACGCCCGCGCCGTCCTGATAGGCGCGCGCCAGGATCGGCCGCGTCTGCGTGACGCCATTCGCGGCCGCTTTCAAATACCATGCCACGGCCTGCTTCGCGTCCTTCTCGGTGCCGCGGCCTTTGGCGTAACACTCGGCCAGATCGAAATAGACGGACGTTTCATTGTGACGAGCGGCTTCCAAAAGCCATTTGAAGGCCAGCGCGGGATTGGCGTCGGGACCATTCTGATAATGTTGGGCGAGGGCGAGCTGCGCCTGGGATTGGCCCGCTTCCGCGGCGACCTGATACCATTTGGCGGCCTCCGCCGGATTTTTTTCCAGGCCTTCGCCGCGTTCCAGACATTCGGCGAGCCGGAGCGTGCAGGGGATATCGCCGTGTTCGGCGGCCTTCCGCAGCCAGACGACGGCCAGCGCACGGTCCTGTCTCACGCCATTGCCTTCGTCGTAGGCGTGCGCCACGGCGATCTGGGCGAGGGGATGATTTTGTTCCGCGGCCTGCAGGAGCCATTTAAAGGCCAGCGCCGGATTTTTCTTTGTGCCCCGGCCGTCGACATAGGCGTTTCCGAGAAGATATTGAGCGAGCACCTCTTTTTGTTCCGCGGCTTTTTGGAGCCATGTGATGGCTTCCGACGCCTGGGCGTCATTTTCAAGGTAGCGTTGTCCCAGGGCGAGTTGGGCGGAGGCGATGCCGTTTTTCGCCGCGACCTTGAACCATTTCTCCGCCTGGACCGGATTTTTTTCCACGCCGCTGCCTTCTTCATAGTGGCGGGCAAGTTGCAGCGAGGCTTCCACGTCACCGTCACGGGCGGCCGCTTCCCACCAGTGGACCGCGTCTGCCAGATTTTTTTCCACGCGCAATACCGCCTCGGCGATTGTTTCCAACGCGGCATCGGCACCATGAGCAATCAAACGTTCGCGATCGGCTGGTTCCGCCGCGCCGCCCAACAGGGAAGCATGGAGGCGCAGGTCGAACTCGCGCACTGTTATGAAAGCGGTCGCGGACTCGATCCGAATCCTCGCGCGGCCCATTACTGGCGCGAACGCGCCGCCGAACAGGGCGACGAACGCATGGCGTGGGACATCGCCCTCTCCTACGAAACCGGCCACGGCGTGAAGAAAAGCCCCGTGCAGGCGCTTCTCTGGTACATCAAGGCGGCGGAACGCGGAAACACCGCCGCGCAGGTGATCGCGGGCACGCGGCTTTATGATGGCACGGGAACACCCAGAAATCCGGCGGCCGCCGTGCCATGGCTGCAAAAAGGCGCGGAACATGGAGACGCCGGATGTCAGCTCCGTCTGGCGCATTGTTATGAAATCGGCGAAGGCATCGCCGCCAATCAAACGGAAGCCGTGCGCTGGTATCGCGAAGCCTCCCAGCAAAAAGTCACGGACGCCGCCCTCGCGCTCGGATTGCACCTTTTCGAGGGCAATGGCGTCAAAAAAGACGAGGCCGAAGCATTCTCATGGCTCGTTCACGCCGCGCAATCGCCCGACCTGCGCGTCCAGAAAGCCCTCGGCCTTTGTTATCTTCATGGATGGGGAACCGAGGAAAATCCCACGCGCGCCTTTGCCTGTTTGAAAATGGTCGCTGAAAAAGGCGATCTCGATGCGGAAAAACTGATCGCGCGCTTCTATGAAGAGGGTTACGGGACGAGACGCGATCCCCAGCAGACGCTTCTTTGGCTGCGCAAAGTCGCCCAAAGCGGCGACGCGGATGCGGCCTATAAGATTGCTCTCCATCTTGAAAAGGAAAATGTCGCGAAGACTCCGGATGAAGCCTTGAAGTGGCTCCAGGAAGCCGCGCAACAAAACGTGCTCGCCGCGCAGGCGGAACTCGGCAGGCGCTTTTTTTACGGCGAGGGCGCTCCCAAGGATCCATCCAAAGCCGTGCGCTGGCTCCGTCCCGCCGCCGACCAGCATCACATTGAGTCCGCCTACCTTCTGGCGATGTGCTACGAGCAGGGCCTCGGCACAGCGAAAGACGCCGCGGCTGCCATCCCCTATCTTCAGGCCGCGGCCGACGCCGATTACCTTCCCGCGCAAAGCATCCTGGCCCGGCACTATCTCGCCGGTACGGGCGTGGAGAAAAATCCGGCGCTCGCATTCAAATGGTTTCTCACCGCCGCCCAGCGCGAGGATACCTCCACCT
>Ga0207095_10202_pt1 | contig 15146 bp, 12 predicted proteins | sample Alteio_BWMinHeat_88_FD_153529 | JGI IMG/M metagenome (GOLD analysis project Ga0207095, IMG submission 153529) | Enriched cells from forest soil in Barre Woods Harvard Forest LTER site, Petersham, Massachusetts, United States -... | ecosystem: Environmental > Terrestrial > Soil > Temperate forest >... | reverse complement strand
CTTCAACCGACATCGGCATGTAGATGACAACGCGATCACCCTTCTTGATGCCGAGCGACTTCAGGCCATTGGCGAATTTGCAGACTTGCGCATGCAGGTCCTGGTATGTGAGCTTGGTGACTTTGCCGTCGTCAGCTTCGAAAATAACGGCGGTCTTGTTGGCGTTGCCGTTTTGCAGATTGACGTCGAGGCAGTTATACGAAACGTTCAGTTGACCGTCGTCGAACCATTTATAAAATGGCGCTTCGGACTCGTCCAGGGTTTTGGTAAAAGGCTTCTTCCAGGAAAGATTCTCACGTGCAAGTTTTGCCCAGAAACCTTCATAGTCCGCTGCGGCTGCTGCACACATTGCGTTATAGGTTTCGATTCCGGAAATGGTTGCTGTCTTCGCGAACGCGGCAGGTGCAGGAAATACACGGCTTTCTTGTTTCAGGCTTTCAATGTCTGACATTTAATCTTCCCCAATTCATGATTCATGTTGATTTGCTACTGGAGATGCGATTTTACACTTACTCAACAATTTGGATAGCGCCATTGCCTATCAAAATTTGTGATTTACGTCATGGTTGCCTGGGGTATAGATAGTTGACTTATGGTTTTTCGGTGACAAGAAGGTTTGCGGCCGCCAGCAAGGCGTCACGGAATGACTGGGCACGCCCGTGTAAAATGGCGATTCCGTTTTAGTTTCCATGCAAAAACATGACCATCATTAAACAAGAAGACCTGATCGAATCCGTAGCGGCCGCGCTGCAATACATCAGCTATTACCATCCCGCCGATTACATCCAGCATCTGGCCCGCGCCTATGCTGCGGAACAAAGCCCCGCGGCGAAAGACGCGATCGCACAAATCCTGACCAACTCGCGCATGTGCGCCGAAGGCAAGCGCCCGATTTGCCAGGACACCGGCATCGTCAACGTCTTCCTGCGGATAGGGATGAATGTACGGTTCGAAGGCTTCAAGGGTTCGATCACCGATGCGATCAATGAAGGGGTGCGCCGCGGCTATAACAACGCCGACAACCTGTTGCGCGCATCGATCGTGGCGGACCCGCATTTCGAGCGCAAAAATACCAAGGACAACACGCCTGCCGTCGTTCATATGGAAGTCATACCCGGCAACACGGTCGACGTACGGGTTGCGGCCAAGGGCGGCGGATCTGAAAACAAATCCAAGTTCGTGATGCTGAATCCATCCGACTCATTGGTCGATTGGGTGATGAAGACCGTACCGACCATGGGTGCTGGCTGGTGCCCACCCGGCATGCTGGGCATCGGCATCGGCGGCACGGCAGAGAAGGCAATGCTGATGGCGAAGGAAGTGTTGATGGACGACATCGACATGTATGAATTGAAGCTGCGCGGCCCGCAAAATAAAACCGAAGAATTGCGTATTGAGTTGTGCGACAAGATCAACGCGCTCGGCATCGGCGCGCAAGGCTTGGGTGGCCTGACCACGGTACTGGATGTGAAGATCATGATGCATGCGACGCACGCCGCGTCCAAGCCGGTGGCGATGATTCCGAATTGCGCTGCTACGCGTCATGCGCATTTTGTACTGGATGGTTCCGGTCCGACTTATATTGAACCGCCGTCATTGTCCGATTGGCCTGATGTGCATTGGACACCTGACACGGAAAAATCCAAACGTGTCGATCTCAACACGCTGACGAAAAATGAAGTCGCTTCGTGGAAGCCGGGACAGACCTTGCTGTTGAACGGGAAGATGCTGACCGGTCGCGATGCTGCGCACAAGCGTATCCAGGACATGCTGGCGAAGGGTGAGGCCTTGCCGGTGGACTTCACCAATCGCGTGATTTATTACGTGGGTCCGGTTGATCCGGTGCGTGATGAAGTCGTCGGCCCTGCTGGCCCGACTACCGCGACACGTATGGATAAATTTACGGACATGATGCTCGAAAAAACCGGGCTGATTTCCATGGTCGGCAAGGCTGAGCGCGGACCGGTTGCGATTGAATCGATCAAGCGGCACAAGTCGGCTTATCTGATGGCTGTCGGCGGTGCTGCTTATCTCGTGTCCAAAGCGATCAAGAGTGCGAAGGTGGTTGGCTTTGCGGATCTGGGGATGGAAGCGATTTATGAGTTTGATGTGATCGATATGCCGGTTACTGTGGCTGTGGATTCTAATGGGACTTCAGTGCATAACACGGGGCCTGAGGAGTGGCAGAAGAAGATTGCTGCTTCGGGTAGTTTGGGTGGGATTCCGGTTAGTGTTGTTTAGCACTGGATTAGTGTTGTTTAGCGTAGGCTATTAGATGAGTGGCACTCACTACCCCCTCCCCAGCCCTCCCCCTGAAAGGGGGAGGGAGCATATTGGAGAAACGCATTCCAAGATGGCGCCGATTGGGGTTTTTGATTCGGGGATAGGCGGGCTGTCGGTGTTGCGGCATATTCATGCGCATCTGCCTCATGAAAATCTGCTGTACTTTGCCGACTCTGCTTTTGCGCCTTATGGTGAAAAGCCTGAAGAGGTCATCGTTGCACGTACCTTGGCGATCGCGGATTTTCTGCTGCAACAGGGTGCGAAGGCATTGGTGGTCGCTTGCAATACTGCGACCTCCGCTTCCATCAATGCATTGCGTGGGTGCTATCCTGACCTCGCGGTCGTAGGCGTAGAACCTGGTTTGAAACCAGCCGCTGCTCTGACCAAAACACGCACTGTCGGCGTACTCGCTACAGAGCGTACATTGGCGAGCGCGAAGTTCAATTTATTACGGGAGCAGATCACTGCGGCGACTGGCGTGACTTTTTTACTGCAGGCGTGTATAGGCTTGGCCGACCAAATCGAAAAAGGCGAATTGCACTCCAACGCTACCGCGATACTATTGCGCGGGTATGTCACGCCGTTGATTGAACAGGGTGCCGACACGCTGGTGCTGGGATGCACACATTACCCGTTCGTGCAGCCGCTGATTGAAGACATCGCGCGCAACATTGCATCCGCTGAAATTACTATTGTCGACACAGGTGAAGCCGTCGCGAGACAGTTGACCAGGCTCTTGACGCAACAGGGATTGACTTCAATTTTCACTACGCAAGGCACACTGGCTGCGTTCAGCAGCGGCAGTACTAGTTCTGTCGCGACGGCATTCATGAACTTGTTGAAGCTGCGGCTTGAAGTCGCAAGCGTAGCCGCATAATCCAATGGATCCGGAAAAATACTATCTGGCTGCAAAGCAGCTGCAAAGCAATAGATAGCGCAAGGAGCAGGTTTGATTTGCCAGGATCGGCAGAATTTCGTATAATTCACGACTTGCCGGATGTTCTTGTTTCCGGTGTTAGTTCACAGTGGCGGCCGTAGCTCAGTTGGTAGAGTCCAGGATTGTGATTCCTGTTGTCGCGGGTTCGAGCCCCGTCGGTCGCCCCACTATCAAAGCCCTCCATCGCAGTACCCACTCACATTTCCCACGCTTTTTAGAATTTTCCCACGCACTTACAAAAGTGCGTAGCAATGTTGCACTGTCCTACCAATCGGTCGCGCTTTACGTGACCCAGCGGCATTTTCCGTACAACGCATAGAGTTTCAATCCACACCCGCTTTGAGATCAGTGTATCTACCCAAAAAACAGTGTAAGTCATAGGTTGTACCTACAAGCATAACTCTGCCGTTTGGCAAAGTTATGCTTCCGTTTCCAAGCGGCAAAGTTTGCTACCTGGTTTTCTATGAGCGACTATAGCGAATGGCTAATCAGTGTGAGCCGACAGTTTTTGCAACACGGCTGATCTTTGAGGGTTGGCCGTAATTCGAGGTACTCTCATACCATCAAGGCTCAAGGCGCAATGCCCGTAGTATCAAATTCTTCCACCCAGCGTTTATCCTGAACCGTCACATAGCATTTTTTATAGTCCCTGCTGAAAGTTACATTCGTCGGGTTGACTCCATTCAGACGAATTTCCTTGATCAAGTCCCCATTTGGAGAAAGCACAATGACACTTCCGCTTCCATAGCGGGCTACATACAAATTTCCTTTACCATCCGTGCGCATACCATCCAGCCCGCCATCAGGAAAATCCTTAAATTTTGTTTTCCCGCTGATATTGCCGGAGGCATCCAGGTCAAATTTCCAAATAACCCTTTGTACACTTTCATTGACGTAAAGTGTTTTATTGTCGGGACTTACTTCAATGCCGTTTGTAGTGCCCATATTGCTTGCGAGCAGATGCGTGGAGCCATCTGCATTAATTCTCCAAAGTTTGCCGGTGTTGTTTCCCCAGTTCGGATCTGACGCCAATAGCATTCCATTGCTCATGACGGCCAAGTCATTGGGCTGATTCATTGCTGTGTTGTGGGCGAATACGGCAATATTTTTTGTCACAACATTTATTTTAAAAATATTGTGTCCAACATAGTCTGTCGCGTACATATTATTTTGTGAATCGAAGCGACTTCCACTGCTTACACTGCCCTGCGGGAGATCGAGAAATAATTCGGGAGTCGAGCTTCCCTTTTTTATTATCCCAATTGAACCGTCATGATTGAAATTGGCGACGTATAAATTATCGCTGGCATCCACTGCTGGCCCTTCGATACCGGTTGTGAAAACCGCACCGGTGAATACCTTGGACACTGTTGGAGTTGGAGTTGGAGTTGGAGTCGGTGTTGGAGTTGGAGTCGGTGTTGGAGTCGGTGTTGGAGTTGGAGTTGGAGTCGGTGTTGGAGTCGGTGTCGGTGTTGGTGTTGGAGTTGGTGTCGGTGTCGGTGTCGGTGTCGGTGTCGGTGTCGGTGTCGGTGTGGTGCCACAAGTGAAGCCTGTAACCCATGGTTGGCCGCTACCTGCTGCGCCGCTATTGGTCAGCGGATCCTGATTTTGAGTCCAGAACGCGTTGGTGTAGTTCCGTCCGGATCGACTTACCTTCGTGCCGGCAGTTGCATAGGCGGTAGCGCTGCTCCAAGCTGCGCTGCATGTCTCGCCATTGGCTAATAATTTAGCTTGGATGTCTCCGCTATCTGTACCTCCACCGCAAGCTGTAAGCATATTGGCGAAAAGGCCAATGATAAGTCCACTGATTATTGTCGTTTTCATGTTGGTCTCTAACTGTTAAGGGGTAACTACGAATTTTATTATTTAACTACATTGTCTTATTTTTAGTTCCATCCTCGATCAGTTCCTTCACCTGCGCCGGGAATGTCTAAGCAATTTTACTTATACGGAAAATGCATGGAGATTTTTTAAAAGTATTTAGTCGGCCAATATTGGAAAGTGAATTAAAAATGCCTGTCTTTACCAGCCGGCGGGAATAACCAATGGTCGGTGGGGTTATAGGCCGAGGGGCCGGGAAAGAAAGTATTGGTATAACCGAGCGTGCATGCATTGCCCACACCATGGCGCATAGAGCAGACGGTGCATACTGAAAATGTCCCATGCGTTACAGATGATTCTGGAACAGTTGTCTTAAGATATCCCGAAGAAATCTTAAGGCTTCATTAAGGAAATACTCAGGCCTTGAACCAAGTCATTTTTATACCTGTCAATTTTCATTAGCAATTGATGCATGCATTTTCTAAATAAACGACGGTCAAATAATTTGGATAATGAATCCCCAAGAATCCGAGACTCAGTAATTCCGGCTACGCTGGTAAACAAATCGTTGTCAGATCACAGATGCGCCGCGCAGTCGATGATTGAAAGTGGCAGGCCACCCAGCCGGCGTTCATGGCATTCAATATTGCAGTGTCGGATGCTCGCGGCAATATCCTTTTGGGGCCGCTTTGCGTTGGATGATTTAACCCAGCTGAACATTCCGCCTGGTAGAAACATTTCTACCCCCCGTACGAACAGACTTCATTTGCAAGGCTGCGCAAAGAATAATCTCATGCGGTGTATGGCGTATAGTCCATGCCGTTCTGAATCGAGCCAATGACCTGAGCCTGATTCTCGGCGCTTTCGCTGAACCCGATGAGCGTATCTGCTTTCGTCGTATGCGGATCCTGGAACGAGTTAACCCACCAAGCCAGGCCAGAGTCCAGTGGCGCTCGATGCAGGACGTTATGGTACAAATTCGTGATGAATGTTTCGGTGCTGGGGTTTTGTCCGTTTAGCGATTGGAACTCGGCGCTCGCAATAAAATCGTTCGCAACCTGTTCCATGGATACTCCGCTCTCCAGCGAATGAATCCAGAAACCCAAACCAGTCGGCAGCGGTGCTCGATCAAACGCTGCCTGATACAAGCGATATATCTTGCCGGCATCACCAGAAATATCCAACGCAACATCTTTATCGGCAAAGACAAGCCGCTCGACATTGCTTAAGGTGTCGACACCTTCGGCACCGGATTTGTCGGTCACCGTATATGTGCCCGCGACGCAGGTCACAGTGTAATCGCTGCGCTGGCCGACGTAGACCGCATCGTCCATTCCGGTGCCGCCAATGATCGTGTCATTGCCTGCACAGCCGGTAAAAATATTACCGTCATTGCCGCCGGCAAGTTGATTGGCCAGTTCGTTGCCAACTATCGTATTGAAACCACTGCCACCAATCGCGTTTTGTATATGGGTACCGTAAGCGATCCATACGTTTTGCACGGGATGCATAACGTCCCACGACGCATCGAGAACATCAACCTCATTTCCGAGCGTGCTGCCATGGCCTTCATGCAGGTCTATTGAAGCGGCATTTGATCCCGAGTATGAAATTGTATTGGTGCCGCCACCGTCCCAAATCGTTTCCAGATACGTCTGGTTTTGTGCGTATGAATAGACCGTATCACCAGCGTTGTACGCATGGTTCACACCATACAGGCTTTGGATGGCCAATACGTCATACACCATGGGCGTGGTCGGATAAAACGACAGCATGGTGTCCTGCTGTCCCGGCTCCGCCGAATAGCTCATCACCGTATCGACCTTGGAGTCGAGCTGCGGATCAATCACCGCTGCATTCGTACTCGCCGCTTCAAAAGGATGCTTCAAACCCAGCGAATGGCCTAGCTCATGCAACAGGGTCAGGTACGAGTATGTCCCTTTGGCGAAATCCGATGCGAATGAGGTTGAGTCCGCATTGAACCAGATATCGCCGCCCATCGGCGTGCCGTCCGGCAGATACGCCACCGCCTGTGCCCCGTCTACAGCAGTACCCTTGGTGAACGCAATACGGATATCGCCAACCGTTGATGCGTTGTCGAGGCTTTGCACAAACTGAATATTCGCAACGTCAGCCCATTCCTGCAGCGAGACCTTGAACTGCGCAGCCTGCGTTGCATTCAGCGGCGAGAAGCTGTGCCATGGTTCTCCACCGCTAGTGGCGAGGCCATATCCGACGTTAGGATCTGTTGACCAACTCGCATTCGAGTCTGGCAAGCTATAGCTGATAGTCGAACTCGTCCACCTCTGACCATAGAGTAGTGAATTTACATTGTTATCAACAGTAAGCGTGATGCCCGAAACTGGGCTGGAGGTGTCTTTGGTAGGCATATATTGCGGCTGTGAACTACTTGACAAACTACACTAAATAATTCGAAGCAGCAACACTTCCGGACATCTAAATCAGCGTGCATCCAGTATTGCGAGGATGGCGATTTCATAAGGGTCACTGCGGACCTCGGCGACGCGCTGCTGCGAAGGAAATTGTTGTGGATACGATCGCGATAGATGTAGTCCCTTCTGTATTTTGCAGACAGTTAAAAAGTGCCCGCAGGAAGGGCAAGCTTGTATTGGCCCAATTCAGAGCACATCTGAAGTGCGGCTCCATCCCGGATCATTTCTTGCTCACGTGACCATACACAATGAGCATGCACGTTTGTATTATTTGCATGCCTTACTAGCACTTATCTGCAGCAAATCACGATTAACGACACTATTTTTTCATCGGGGAAATACGTTGCCGCGCCAATGAATTCCGCCGGCACAAAGATGCGCCGCGTGATTGAAAAACGACACTTTCAAACTCGCGAGGATGTCGTCTTGGCATAAGTTTTGCAATGAATACATCACGTCCTTATGAAAGGAAATGTCATGCTGTATTACGCGGCGATCTTTTTCATTATTGCACTCGTGTCGGCCATTTTTGGCTTCACCGGTATTGCTGCCGGTGCAGTATCGATAGCGAAAGTATTGTTTCTTGTTTTTATCGTTGTTGCCGTCGTGAGCCTGTTGGTCGGGCTGCTTAAACGTTGATGTGTTGCGTAACACAATCACGTCGCACAATCACTTCCCGTTCTTTTTTAACCGCCTTAAGGAGTCGCCATGAGTGCAAATTTCCCCCCCGGAATATCGGATGATAGTTTGGATCCGGCAAGTCGTGCGAACGCAACCGCGCGCGGTACACCATCCGATGAATCAAGGACTTCCAAAAAACAAAGTGGAGAGGCTTTGCGCAACGATCTGACCACGCTGAAGTCCGATCTTGATTCACTGCTATCGCATGCATCAACGCTATCGGAGCGTGAACTGAGCGATGCTTATGCGCGCATCATGACGAAATTCAGTTCAATGCGATACGCAGCTAAGGGCATAGCGGCGGAAGCCGGACGGCAACTGAACCAGGGCGTCGACGTAACGACAAAATATGTGAAGGGTCGCCCTTTACAGTCGGTTGGTATCGCCACCGGTGTTGGCGTGGTTATCGGCTTGTTGCTGGCTCGACGCTAAGCTATTGACTTGGTGTTCTGTAGGGTGCGCGGGACGCACCCTACTTTCTAATTTTCCGTGCTGCTGATACGCAATAAAAGGAGGCAAACATCGCCTCCTTTCATTTTCACTTCTTCTTACTTCCTGTTAACAAGGCCATGCAAGCGCATCGTCCCGGTTAATTATTCGTTCGGGACAGTTTCGCTCCCGCCACTTTCACTTGGTGATTCCCCTGCGTTACTTCCGCCGGTTGAAGTGACTGACGGCTCCGCAGATTCAGCCATTTGTGTAGGCCACGCCATCACGACGGACGCTGTCTTCTGATCCTTTCCCTGCACGCGGGCGATTTTCTTCAATTCATATCCGCCCGTTTCCGCGTTCACGTGGTACGTACCTTTTTTTGCAAAATCGACGTAGAGCAGTGGCGCATTACAGTTGGTCTTTAAGATCGCATTTCCGTTGGCATCGGCAATATCCACCTTCACGTCCGCCAGGTATTCGCCGCTGCGTGTGGCGAAGGTCAACTTCAAATCATAGTTACTCGCCACTTTCTTGAGTTTCTGCCGTTCCTCAATACCTATGCCACCACACAAGTAAGTTACACCATTCTCATTTTGCGGCTCCAGCTTTGATAGGGGTGCGACTTCGCCCAATGCAGTCTTGTAGCTTTGCGTATCAACTGCGCGAGCGGATGGCAACGTGATGCTGCCATTTTGCTGCGACATATCTGATTGCACGCCGGCATCAGGTTGTGCTTGCACATCACCTTTTGACTCAGTCTGGGAGCCGGACTGCTGGGCATTTTGATTGGCCGATTGCGCCGAAGTATCAGTTTGCATTTCAGGCCGGTTAGTTGATTGTGCAAAGGCAGGTACCGCAGATGCGATGCTCAAGGCGATGAAAATTGTATGTCTGGAATTCATTGTGAGTCTCCTGAATGAATTATTGAGTCAACAGTGTATGCATCTTTCATGCCCGCAGTAATGGAATGCCGACAAGTCTCGAATTTCGCGACCAATGGTGTGCAATCAGTCCTGTGATTCGCGCTACACAAGCATTCTTTATTTCACGCCTGCTCCTGTTTCTTCATGCAATGCGTGAATTTTTTACAATAATGCAAGGTCTCTTGCAGCAACTATTACCTGTGAGTCGCGTAATGCAGATCAGCAAAATTCAGCTAGATCGGTGTGCCGTCTCGTTTGACAGCGCTCATTGGCCTCATTCCATTTCTCATTGGTCCCCCTGGCACCAAATATGCACGTGTACCGCACTGATGCCTGACCATCGCATCACTCTGATTGAATTACCGGGCATCGATACCTCACGATAATTTCACGCACCGTTTGGAGAATTTCTGGCTTTGATCTCTTCAGTGATACGTCTGCCGGTTGCGATGCGTCCACAGCCGGACGAGACGACATGCGGGCCAACATGCCTGCATGCAATGTACCGCTACTGGAACGATGAAGAACCACTCGAAGAAGTCATCAGGCGAACCGGGCGATTGGAACAAGGAGGGACGTTTGCCGTTTTTTTGGCGTGCGACGCATTGCGCAAGGGGTATCGCGCGACTATCTATACCTACAACCTTAACGTCTTCGACCCAACGTGGTTTGGCAACCCTAACGTGGATATTGCCGAACGTCTGGAACAACAGCTGAAAGTAAAAATGGACTACCGGCTGCAACACGCAAGTGTGGGTTATCTGGATTTTTTAAAGTTGGGTGGCCGATTGCGTTTCATGGATATGTCCCGTGGCTTGATACACGGAATGTTGCGCCGAAAACAGCCGATATTGACCGGTTTGAGTTCGACTTACCTCTATCGTATTTCACGCGAGTATGGCCCCGACGATGTACCGGACGATATCCGTGGCACGCCATCGGGGCACTTTGTCGTGATTGCCGGCTACGATATTGAACGACGCAAGGTACTGGTAATGGATCCCTACCAAATGAATCCGTATGGGCGTCTGCACGAATACTGGATCGGCATTGAGCGGGTGATTGCCGCCGTATTGCTGGGCATCGTGACCCACGACGCCAATCTCCTGATCATTCATCCGAGACACCGCGACCGACAGACATTACGATGAACATTATTTTCGTCGTCAGCAATGTGCGTGACTGGCCTGCCCCCCTTCCCGGCGTCGAGATTGTGCCGGCACGTACCTATCTGATGAATACCGCGTATTCCGAAAGTACGGATACCAAGGTATTCAACTTGTGTAAATCCACCCGCTATCAAAGTCGTGGATATTACGTTTCACTGCTGGCGGAAGCGCGCGGCCATCAACCGGTTCCTGACGTCAAGTCGATTGAAGATTCCCAGTCGAATAGCCTGATGCGGTTTTTGGCAGATGGCATTCACGATGTCGTGCAATCGTCTTTTTCACACATGGACCAGGATCAGGTTGAACTCCATATTTACTTTGGGCGCGATGCGCAGCAGCGCTATGAACATCTCAGCGAACAGCTATTCAACCTGCTGCGCCTGCCGCTGATTTCGGCACACTTTGAACGCATCGGTGATCGCTGGGAGTTAAGCGACGTCAGTGCATTAAACATCGCAAATGTCCCACTGCGGGATTTTCCGCTATTGATGCAAGCTGCCCGAGACTGCCTCAGTGGTCATAGGCTACGGGTGCGCGAGCCGGCGGCGCAAATGCCGACACTGGCGATACTGTATAGCCCGGAAGGAGTCGAAGAACCGTCCAATCCAGCGGCAATCCGAAAATTCCAAAAAGCTGCAGAAGAACTCGGTATCATTGCAGAGGTAATCACCAGACACGATGCTGACCGGATTCCGCAGTTCGACGCACTATTCATACGCGACACCACCCGCCTGAACCATTACACGTATCTGCTTTCGCGCCAGGCCGCTGCTGCGGGGCTGGTTGTCATCGATGACCCCGATTCCATCCTGCGCTGCAACAACAAGTTGTACCTGACTGAACTGCTGAATCGTCACAAGCTGTCGATCCTGCGAACGTTGACCGTGCACCGTGAAAACATTGCGCAAATTATTCCACGGCTCGGATTGCCATGCGTCCTTAAACAGCCCGATGGTGCGTTTTCACACGGCGTTGTGAAAGTCGATTCCGCGGATGAACTGACAGCAAAAGTAATTGATCTGCTGGAAACGTCGGAACTGATTTTGGCCCAGGAGTATTTGCCGACCGAATTTGATTGGCGAATCGGCGTGCTGGATCGGCGTGCATTATTTGCCTGCAAATATTACATGGTCGCCGGCCACTGGCAAATCATCAAGCATCAGGGCCATCTATCGTATAGCGAAGGACACACGGAGGCAGTGGCACTCAATGCCGTGCCAGAGCACGTAATGAACGTCGCACTCGAAGCTGCCAATCTGATAGGCGATGGATTCTATGGCGTAGATATCAAGGAGCGCGGCGACGGCTGCTGCATCATCGAGATTAACGACAACCCGAATGTGGATGCAGGTAATGAGGACGGCGTCTTGAAGGATGCGCTATACCACGAGGTAATGAATGTTTTTAGAAAGCGAATAGAAGCACGCAAAGGAGCCAGGACAAAATGACTTCGACGATACTGAATGCCTTCGCCGGATACGGCATCGAACTCGAATATGCGATCGTCGACCGCGTCGATCTTTCATGCCGGCCTATCGCAGACAAGCTGCTCGGCCTGGCGGCTGGAATTCCCACCGCCGATGTCAGCCGTGGCATGTTTGGCTGGTCGAATGAAATGGTGACGCACGTCATCGAGATCAAAAATCGGCGGCCTGCGCCTTCGCTGGAATACCTATCGAATGCCTTCCAGCATGAAGTGCATTATATAAATCGCCTGCTGCAACCGTATGGCGCTCAACTGATGCCGACCGCAATGCATCCATGGATGGACCCGCAAAAGGAAACGCGCATATGGGAGTATGACAACGCCGAAATTTATCAAACTTACGAGCGGCTGTTCGATACACGAACCCACGGCTGGGCGAATCTGCAAAGCATGCACATCAATCTTCCGTTCGCCGATGATGCGCAGTTTGAAAAGCTGCACGCGGCGATCCGCGTTATTCTCCCGATCATTCCGGCGCTTGCCGCGAGCTCGCCCATTGCGGACGGTTGCAACAGCGGCTACGCAGACTACCGTATGGAGGTGTACCGCACCAATGCCGATGCATTCCCATCAATAGCAGGAAAAATCATTCCAGATACGATCTCGAACCGTCGTGAATACGAAGAGAAGATACTGGCGCCCATGTACCGTGACATCGCACCACATGATCCAGGGAATATCCTGCAGCAGGAATGGCTGAACTCACGCGGCGCCATTGCGCGATTCGACCGCAACGCCATCGAGATACGCGTGGTGGATACGCAGGAATGTCCGAAGGCGGACATGGCCGTCGCCGCGGCAGTGATCGCAGCAGTGAAGACCCTGTATGACGGCAAATACGCATCGCTGGAGATGCAGCAATCGATAGACACCGACGCGCTGTCAGAAATATTTTTGGCCTGCATACAGGATGCGGATCGGGCGATCATTTCTAATATTGATTATCTGAAATTGCTTGGATATCCGAGAGGAAGATGCAATGCGCGCCAACTATGGCGGCATCTGGTGAGCGAGATGATACACGGCGATCCATTGCATACGGCGCCATGGCGGGAGCCGCTGGATGTGATACTCGAATACGGCCCATTGGCGAGGAGAATTTCCCGCGCAGCCAATGGCGATCATACAAAACCTCACCTTGCCGGAATTTATGCCGATCTGTGCGTCTGCCTGAACAAGGGAAAAATGTTTATCGACGTGGCGCATTAATCCATGCGTCACGTCAAAGCGATCACACCTGCCATTGTGCAAGTCCGACGCCAAATCCCTGATGCGCTGCATGGCTCCAGGAATCGGTTTGGTAGCGATGATGTCTTCCTGGTTACCTGTGAGCATGGCGGCAACCGTATCCCTGCACGCTATCGCCACCTGTTTGCCGCCGACAGCGCCTTGCTGGATACCCATCGCGCTTACGATGCCGGTGCGCTGGCGCTGGCACGCGATCTCTCCTTATCCCTGCATGCACCGTTGTTTGCCGCAAATACCAGCCGTCTCCTGATTGATTTGAACCGGTCGATAGGCCATCCGCATCTGTATTCGGAATTCACCAGCGGCTGCGCATCCGAGATACACCGTGAGCTCATCGACACTTGCTACCTGCCCTACCGCATGAGTGTCGAGACCTGCGTAACGCAGTCCGTTGCGGATGGACGCAGGGTAATCCACCTATCGAGTCACAGCTATACGCCGGTACTGAATGGGCATGTACGCAATGCGGATGTCGGCCTGTTGTACGATCCCGCACGTCGCGTCGAGGCGATGCTTTGCCGGCGCTGGCAAGCGGCATTGCGCGCCCGCTCGCCGGCTTTGAAGACGCGTCTGAACTATCCATACTCCGGCAAGGCAGACGGCTTCACGACATCTCTTCGGCGGAGGTTCACCGCAGCGGAATATGTCGGCATAGAGATTGAGGTCAATCAAAAACATGTTATTGACGAAGAGCTGCATTGGCGCGCGGTGCGTCGCGCAATGACTCTTGCATTGACAGACGCCCTGGCAAATACGCTTGCAGACGTTGTTGCAAAACCAACTGCAAATGAAATATAACCGGGACAACGCATGACACTATGCTTTTTCGATAATCGACACGCGATCAATTTGAAGTCAGTCCAGTTCCTGTAGAGCGGGCATCCGCCATGGACAGGCATTCGGCCTTCGCGTGCAATGCCTCGATAGTCGTTATCAGCTCCTCGATCGCAACGGCATCACGATGCTGGTGGTGTGCTATATATGAAACATCCGGTTGGATGGATTCGATGGCCTTGCGCAGGTCGATTAAACACAGGCGCAGCCATGACCGCGTCGGCTGCTGCAATGCGTGGATATTCATTCCCAGCGCAGCAACTGCATTGGCAAAATGGCTGCTTTCCCAATATGTGGGAGTCGCCAGCAACGCATGCAATTGGCCCAACATCAATCTCGCTATGGATAGGCGAACATCCAGTAGATTCGAGCCGTCATCCAGCTTATTTGCAACTTCGGCTAATTCCTGCGGCATCAATTTAACCAATCTTGAACGCTCCTGGTGACCGAATCAGAATTGGAACCATGCTGCCTCAAATAATGTTTTCGGAAAATCACAATACCCAAAAATGATTATTAGATACCTGCGACAAATTTACACTCAGGAAAACCTCAACGTTGATCATGATCAATAAACGATTATATTTGGCGAGGAATATGCAACACCTTGGTTGCGTCCAAAATCAATTTCAAACCACTCTAAAACCACTCTCAAGCCGTCGACTCATGCGTCATGTCCGAGGCTGCCGTACAGGTCGTCCGCTCGAAGGTTCGCCTTCTTTTTCCGGGTCGTCTTCTTCCGACATCCGCAATTCCCATTGCGCCCGTTGCAAATATCCCACCACCTCGGAATCGCTGGTCTGAATGAAATCGTTGTAGTACGCGCTTACCGCGAACATGTCCTCGATCTTCTTCAAGCAAATTACTTCATCGGCCTCT
>Ga0207095_10240_pt1 | contig 15180 bp, 14 predicted proteins | sample Alteio_BWMinHeat_88_FD_153529 | JGI IMG/M metagenome (GOLD analysis project Ga0207095, IMG submission 153529) | Enriched cells from forest soil in Barre Woods Harvard Forest LTER site, Petersham, Massachusetts, United States -... | ecosystem: Environmental > Terrestrial > Soil > Temperate forest >... | reverse complement strand
AAAAGGGCACAAGGATTCTCTGAATTCAGTGGCACTTTCGCCGGATGGGAATCTCGTGGTCACGGCTTCAAGGGATGAAACAGCGCGGGTGTGGAATGCCAAATCGGGAAGAGAATTGGAAACATTCTTTGGGCACTATGATCCGGTGAATTCAGTGGCATTTTCGCCGGATGGCGAACGTGTGGTCACGGCTTCAGAGGATGAGACGGCGTTGGTCTGGGATCCTCAATCGGGAGATGCAGCAGTTGCGTTTGAACAACACGAGGATTCTGTTTTATCAGTGGCGTTTTCGCCGCACGGTAACCTCATTGTGACCGGTTCAAACGATCGGACGGCACGAGCGTGGAATTCACAATCGGGAAAGCAAGTCATGGTGTTCTATGGGCACCTGGATGCCGTGACTTCAGCGGTCTTTTCGCCAGATGGCGAGCGTGTGCTGACTGCTTCTGCAGATGGTACGGCGCGGGTGTGGGATGTGCAATTGGGCACGGTATTGGCCACGCTCAAAGGGCACCAGGGTGCTGTGGAGTCAGCGGTGTTTTCGCCAGATGGGCGTCGAGTGGTGACCGCTTCTGATGATGGTGCGGTGCGGATCTGGTACTTGTTCATTTGAATTCAGGAGGACAGGCTCTTGTAAAGAAGTTCGATCGGGTGAACCACCGAAATCGAAGAGCCCGCATTTCTTAAGCCCATTTGAATTTGCAACGCACATCCCGGATTGCCAACGGCCACCACGTCAGGCTTAACCGAAAGAATGCTTTCCACTTTTTCTTTGAGGAGTGTGTCGGCCATTTCTGGATGCGTGAGGTTATAAATCCCAGCACTTCCACAACACCAATCACTGTGGGGGATTTCAACCAGATCCAAATCGGGAATAGCGGCCAAAAGCATGCGTGGTTCATCCCGGACCCCTTGGGCATGAGCCAAGTGACAGGCATCTTGATAAGCAACACGCACAGGAAGAGAGTGAAGGGGGATTTTCGAGATCAACTTGACCAGAATTTGGCTGATGTCCGACACTTTGGCTGAAAACTCGGCAGCGGCTGGATCCTCGGGAAGAATTCTCCCATACTCTTTGAGTGTTGCCCCACATCCTGCAGCGGTGACTGCAATAAAATTGGAATCAGCAGCGGAGAAGGCTTTGATGTTTTGTGCGGCCAGTTTTGCGGCTTCTTCTTTAAATCCCCCATGGACAAGGAGCGCTCCACAGCAGGCTTGGGTTTCAGGAATGGTGACACCGTAACCAGCCGCTTCCAGGAGTCGAACCGCTGCTTCTTCTACTCCGGGAAAAAGAATGGATGAAATGCAGCCGCGAAGCAGGCTTACTCGGTGCTCGGGTTTTTGAGGGGTCCACGTCTTTTTACGATTAGGCTTTGATAGGGTTGGGATATCAGGAAGAACCCCTTCTCCTTTTTTCATCCATGTGGGGAAAACGTTCAGGATCTTGCTCCCTCGCACAAGAGCACGCAAGCCACTTTTTTGATAAAAACGCAAGAGAGTTCCAAGCAATCGAAGACGTTTTGGTTTAGCTAAGATTTGAGTGAGAAGAAACTTTTTCAGTCTTTCTTTTTTCTGAAAGCCTTTGACCAAAGGATAAAACAAAGCCCGAGCTTCCTCGATCAGTTCTCCATAAGGAACTCCAGCAGGACAAGCGGTTTCACAGGCGCGACAATCAAGGCAAGCGTCAAGATGTTGGTGGACGGTTTCATTCATCGAAATGCGACCCTCGGAGACCGCTCTCATGAGCAGGAGCCGGCCACGAGGGGAGTCTGCTTCGTTTTTCAAAACGCGATACGTGGGACAGGCTTCAAGGCAGAGGCCGCAGTGAACGCACGTGCGAAGCTTTTCGGGATCGAGCGTTTAGTGCCTCCGGAGGTAGCGCCCTGGATTGAGTTTTTCGTTTGGATCGAAGAGTTTCTTTAATTGAAGTGTCATGGGCCACTCGGGCCGTTCTTCTCCCCACATGGGCCAATCCCTCCAGAGAAGACCCGGGACCTCTGTATAAATGATCCATCCACCCAAGCTTGAAACGGTTTGGTTAAATTTCTGAAATGTGGGAAGGAAGGTTTTATTCGGTTCTCCTTTCCAGCTTCCGATAAATGCGCCATCAAGTGACCACAAAAAATGGGGTTCCAATTTCGTTTCACTCGATATGTTTTGAACCGCATCGACCATCCGAGTAAGTAAAGAAGGGGGGACGGACCCGGTTGCACGGATGTCGCCATCCGTGTACAAGAAACTTTCTTCTGACCTATTCAAACGACTCTGAATGTCAGTGATCGAATCAGTTCTCGAATTGGAAAGAAGATTCGTGACTTCTTCTACCTGATTGGCGATCAGTTTTTCTTGTCCATCGAAGCGAACAAACAGCTGACTTTTCTCGGTTGACATTTCGAACCAAGCACTTGAAAAAATTAACTTTGAATGAAAAAGATGTTTTAACGCGAGAAACGCAGAAACGGGATTCGGCGCTCTACCTTGAAGGATCAGCGTTTTCTCTGGACGTGGATAGACTCTCAAGGTAATCTCTCCTAAATAGCCGATGGTTCCAAACGATCCGATGAAGAGTTTTGGCATCTCATACCCCGAAACATTTTTAACCACTTTTCCCCCTCCCTTGATCCAGGTCCCATCGGCCTGGCAAACCGAGAGACCCAACGTGAGATCGCGCAGATTCCCAAAACGATAGGAGAGGATGTTGTAAGGAGAGGTTGAGAGAATTCCCCCCAAGGTTCGGCTTTCTGCGTGTGGCGCCTCGAAAGGGAAAAATGCGTTGCTTTTTTTAAGAAAAGCTTGAACTTCCCCGAGGGTAATTCCCGATTGGACCGTGAGGGTCAAATCTTTTTCGGAATATTCGGTGACGGCATTCAAATGCCGGGATTTCAGAATCAGCAATTCCTTATCGCTGGGCGGGTGTCCCATTCGCTGATGGGATCCGGATCCCCAAGGAATAATGGATATCGGTTGTAGATTAGCTTCTTTTATGAGGGAAGATAGCTCGGATGCCGATCTGGGCTCCTTGTAAGCGCTATAATCCATACTCTTTCCATTTTTCGGTGACTTGCTTGATCATGGCAGAATCCATCGTGATCGCGTCAGGCCATGGCCTTGTTCTCCCCTCTTCAGGCCAAGGTTTCGTGCAATCGATCCCAACTTTGACACCATATTTTGGGAAGTTGCTGGCATGATCAAGGGCATCCAGTGGGCCTTCCGATAAGACAAGGCTTCGAGGGGGATCGAAGCAATTGAAGACCCACCAAATCACCTCGTGAAGATTTTGCACATCAACGGTCTCGTCCACCACGATGATGGATCGCGTGTACATGAGTTGTCCCAGTCCCCAAAGCCCGTGGATGATTTTTTTTGCGTGTCCGGGATAAGCTTTCTTCATTGAGACGATGACGCAGTTGTGAAAGACAGCGTCCACCGGGAAATTCATGTCGATCATCTCAGGAAAAATTGCCCGCATCATGGGGAGAAAAATTCTTTCAATGGCTTTTCCAAGGTAAGCGTCTTCTTGGGGGGGCCTTCCCACAATGGTGGTGAGGTAGATCGGATCTTTTCTCTGGGTCATGGTGGTCAGATGAAAAACAGGATACGGTTCCGGAAGGGAATAAAAACCGGTGTGATCGCCGAACGGGCCTTCGATTCTAGTTTCAGCAGGATCGACGTAGCCTTCAAGCACGATTTCTGCTTCAGCTGGAACCTCAAGGTCAACCGAGTGTCCTTTCACCAAATCAACCGGGGCTTTTCTTAGAAAGCCTGAGAATAAGAATTCGTCGAGATCAGGGGGTAGGGGACAAACGGCTGAAAAAAGAGTAATCGGATCGGCGCCAAGTGCGATGGCCACCTCCATTCGTTTTCCAAGGGCTTTATACTTCCGAAAATGTTTGGCAGCGTCCTTGTGGATTTGCCAATGCATTCCGGTCGTCTTCGAGTCGAAAACTTGCATCCGGTAACAGCCAACATTTCGTTTTCCAGTTTCAGGATCTTTGGTGATGACGAGGGGAAAGGTGATGTATCGGCCTCCATCCTGTGGCCAACATTTCAAGATGGGAAGAGAGTCGAGCGATGGATTTTTGATGACTGTTTCTTGGCACGCACCGCTTTTTACTAATCGGGGAGGGAATCGACTCATCTCAACAAGTTTTGGGAGAAGCTGGATTTTTTCGATTAAAGTGGATGGAGAAGGGGGTTCGAGAAATTCTTGAATGCGTGTGGCGATTTCCTGATAATCAGAGATGCCAAGAGCGAGCTTGATTCGATCAGGGTGGCCAAATAAATTAATCGCCGCCGGGATTGTCGAACCCGTTGGATTCTGAAAAAGGAGTGCGGGTCCCTCCGCCTTGGTGACGCGATCGGTGATTTCGGCGATTTCGAGTATCGGATCGACGTGAGTCTGTATCCGATGGAGCCACCCCTTTGATTGAAGAGCGCTCAGGTAGTCGCGTAAGTTTTGAAATGCCATAATGACCTTCTTCCTCGTTTGCTATTCTTTCAACCAATTCCACCACGATTGAATTCTGTTGGGCTGATCTGGAACTGTGAGCCCTGCATCCAAGTACCACCACCAATAGTGCTTTGGGGGATTCACGGCTGCTCGTTCGGTTTTGTAATGATTCCACCCAATTTCAGCCAACACTTCTTCTTTCTTGCCGCGAAGCTTTTCATCAAGGAGAACGGTTTGTTGCCAATACGATTCCAGGGGAGCTCTCCCTTCAAGATCGGTTAAGGTTTCCTGAAGGTCAGATCGATAGTGCAAAAGAAGGTTCGATGCCAATCCATTTTGCCCAATGTTTTCAACGTACCGCTCATACTCACGTAAGATCTCTTCAAGGTATTCAATCTCTTCTCCAGGCCATTCGCCGCTCATTTTAATCCATCTCACACATGGAGGCGCTTCAAGAGCGTTTCAGCCATCAAGACATCTCCTGCTGTCGTGACTTTGAAGTTCTCCGTTGTTCCAGGAACCAGGTAAACAGGGACCCCCAAGTTTTCGACTAAGCTTGCGCAATCGGTTCCTAGAAAATCTTCTTTCCTTGCTTTTTCAAGGCCTTTCAGAAGAAGCTCCGCTTTGAAGCACTGTGGAGTTTGGGCTGACCAAAGCATTGATCGTTCTAACGTTTCTTTCACACGTGCTTCTTTAGCAATTTTGATCGTGTCTTTCACTGGAATCGCGGAAAGAGCAGCCCCCTTTTCCATGGCCGTTCGAAAAACAGCATCGATCAGATCCACGGTAATCAAGGGGCGAGCTGCATCATGGACAGCGACAAAATCAAATCCTTTGGGGATGGCCTCCATCCCGAGGGTGACGGAGTCTTGGCGTTCTTTCCCTCCAGGCACGACAAAGCGCAGCTTCTTAATTGAAGCGGAGCGAGCGAGATTCTGGGCCTTTTCCACATCTTCTTTTCGACAAACGATCCCAAGGGCGTGAACGAGCGAAGAACGCTCGAAGGCTTCCAGGGAATAGAGAAGCATCGGTTTCCCGTCCAAAGGGAGAAATGCCTTCGGAGCTCCCAAGCGTGTTCCGAGCCCTGCGGCAAGAATAATGGCAAAATTTCCCATTTCAAGTTCTTTTAGACTTTTCCGGAAGTCTCCTTCTCGGAAGTCTTTCCACCCGTTCTCCAGCTCTGATTTTGAATCTTTTAATCGTTCCCCCCAAGAGCTCGATTGCATAATCACAAGGTTTATCCGAGCTCACGAGCTTTGTGCTGTCCGGTTCCATCTCTCTTTTACTTACGATGGTTCCCGATTCATCAAGGAAAAGAACGTCCAGGGGGATGGGGGTATCTTTCATCCAAAAATATCGAACTTGAGAGTCGGGAAAGATGAAGATCATGCCGCGATCCGGAGGGAGCGTTTTCCGGTGCATCAGCCCCTCAGTCCATTCGGACACCGTCCTGGCTGTTTCAACGATGAACCGATGATGGTGGAGAATGAGCGTCACCTCTTCCCTCCCAAAGCCAAAGAGTGGAAGAAAGAAGAGGAAAGCAAAAACCATGCACTTTCTCATCGCGTCTTACCGGGGTCGAGCAAAGATCATCTTGCCGGCTACCGTCTGAAGAACGCTCGTCACTTCAACGGGGATGGTTTCTCCCATGGATTTCCTTCCATTTTCTACCACGATCATGGTCCCATCATCCAGATACGCTACTCCTTGATTTTGTTCTTTTCCCTCGCGGACAATTTGCACTTTGAGTTCTTCACCCGGCAAAACCACAGGCTTCACAGCATTGGCAAGTTCATTGATGTTCAGTATCTTCACCCCTTGAAACTGTGCCACCTTATTCAGGTTGTAATCATTGGTGACAATGGCCCCTTGGGTTTCCTTCGCCAGGTTGACCAATTTGGCGTCGACCTCGGTCCCCGGAAAATCACGTTCAGTCATTTGGATGTTGAAGATTTTTGACTGACGCATTCGGTTTAGAATATCAAGCCCTCGGCGGCCTCGGTTCCGTTTGAGGAGATCGCTTGAGTCCGCAATTCGTTGGAGTTCGTCAAGGACAAATTTTGGAATAACCACTGTCCCCTCAGAAAAGCCTGTTTCGAAGACATCCGCGATTCGCCCATCAATGATGGCACTGGTATCGAGAATCTTCGGTCTAGCTCCACCTGCGCCGAAACGTTTGCCGTGAAGCGGAAGGCGCAACGTCAGTAACACGGTAATGGTGGTAAAAACGAGGGTAAGCAGTGTAATAAAAATGGGTTTGATTACCCCGGCTTCTTTGGAAACGGATGTGAAAAGGGATAGCATTGGATCAAGCAGGGTGTAAGTGATTAAGAAGGAAACAATAAGGCCAAAAATTAGTCCCCCGGCTCCCCAAAGGATTTCTTGGGTAGAAAACTTTTCCATTCCTTTGGTAAAGGTTTCCATGTAAGCAAGAAACCAACGAAAGAAATAGGGGGAAACCAGGAATCCGACAATAATGCCAATCACCGTGAGTATGATGTCGTTTACAGCGGAGTAAGCTGGGTTTTGTGAAAACACATCCACTTGGTTGAGCAAATGGGAAAATTGATACCCAACAATTCCTCCGAGGGTGATGAACAGAAGGGTAAACAGAGCTCGTAAGAATCGCATTGATTCACCTCCTTTGTTTTCTAATTGACTGAAATTATTTCGCGAACAAGAGATCCATCGCCTCTTGAACGGTCTTAACCCCTCGGGCGATCAAACTCCCCGACCGAGTTTCCTTCAGCTGATTGGCTTCCGGAAAAATCGCGTGTTTAAACCCGATTTGCGCGGCTTCGCGAAGGCGTTCTTCCGCATACGGAATGGCTCGCACTTCTCCGCCAAGTCCAAGCTCACCAAAAACCACCCAATCCAGAGGAACCAGGGTGTCCTTTGCGCTCGAAATCACAGCCATGGCCATCGCCAAGTCTGCCGCTGGCTCACGAATTTTGAGGGCCCCGGCCACGTTCATGTACACATCGGATTGGCCCAGGTTCATGCGGCATCTTTTTTCAAGGATAGCTAAAAGGATCGCCATCCGATTGAAGTCGATTCCGGTGGCGGCTCGTTTTGGAATGCCTGACCAGGAGCGGCTAACCAGCGCCTGGATTTCCATGAGGAGGGGTCGCTGACCCTCGAGAATTGGCACCACGACGGACCCGGGTGATTCAGCACGCGATGACAAGAAAAGACCCGATGGATTCTTGACCTCCATGAGGCCATGACCGGTCATTTCAAAAATACCCACCTCTTGGGTGCTTCCAAAACGATGCTTAAAGGCGCGAAGCATTCGATGGGCTTGGTGATTTTCCCCTTCCATATACAAGACGGTGTCGACGATGTGTTCGAGAACCCTTGGACCTGCGATGGTTCCATCTTTGGTAATGTGGCCAACCAAAATAATGGTGATTCCAAGATTTTTAGAATAACGAAGTAATTCGCCGGCACATTCGCGAACTTGAGCCACGCTTCCAGGGGCAGAGGCAATGTCTTCTTTGTAAAGGGTTTGAATTGAGTCAATGATGGCGAGCGCGGGACGAATGCTTTCCAAGTGATGAAGAATGGCATCCAGTGAAATTTCATGAAGAATGAGAAGCCCCTTCGATTGCAACTTGAGTCGCTCGCTGCGAAGCTTCGTTTGGGCTTCTGATTCTTCACCACTGATGTAAAGAACGGGTTTGTCGAGCGCTACTTTTCCAGCCACTTGCAAAAGGAGGGTCGATTTTCCAATGCCCGGGGCTCCTCCGACGAGAATGAGTGAACCAGGAATCAATCCGCCACCCAGAACTCGGTCGACTTCGGGAAGCGTGGCAAACGCTTTAGTTTCGACGGAAACTTGGTCAAGAGTCATCGGTTGCTGAGGAGCTTTTTTCAGGGTGGAATGGCGCGATTCCGTGGTGCTTTCTTCAACAAAGGTGTTCCAAGACTCGCAGTTTGGACACTTGCCTTGCCATTTCGGGCTTTGACTTCCACACGATTGGCAAACAAATAAAGTCTTGGTGGAGGGCATGAAAAGAAGATTCGAGTCTCTTGTTTTTCTGCCTGCCAGGGTCTTCTTTCAGGTGGAGACGCTTGTCAACTTAGACGTTTACGCAAACCCTGTAAAGAGCAGCTTCTTCGGGACTTCGATGTAACGAGGTTTAGTGGACGGGTGTTCTAAAACCAGAATTTTTTTCTCGATTTTAGCCAGATAATCTTCTACAGCCTCACCGGGTGTATTCCCTTTGCCACACTCCATCATGACGAAAGGAGTTTGCCATTGGCTTTTGATGAAGGCTCCTTCAAAGTGAGCCAAAAAGTGGTGATCATGTTTTGGATGACGACGGATAACCAAGTTTAATCGGTGCTGGTCTGCAAATTCAAACAAATCAACCGAGGAGGAAGAGATTTGGGTTAAATCAGAGGCATTCGTGGGTACATTGGTGGCTTCGGCTCCAACGGGTGTCATCGTTCTCCTCCAAATTATGATTATTTTTTTGTTCTTTTCGTTTTATTTTATGTTAACATGGAGAGTAGCGCAAGACAATACCCTTGGAATTGCGAAGTGTTACTAATTTGTAAACTTTTGGACGTCTCAATTCAGGATGAATTGATCCAGCGGTCACACGTCGTAGGTTTCCGCGACAGGATGTCATAGCGGAAACCGAAGAGACTGCGAGAACACGATGTTCGAGCGGCAGATGTGATAAACCGCTGGAGGACTTATCCCTCCTGTCTCCATGTGTGTGCAGAATTAACCTTTGGACAATGGTGGTTTTCGAATTGACCGATGAAGGTTGTTGGAGTTTTCCAGCTCATTGCGTTTTTGACGTTCTTTTGACAGATATCGTCTAAAATTGCGGTGAAAGTTGTCGAAAGGGAAAAACCTTTTCGCATTCGAAAGGTAAACTTTAATGGATAGAGCGGGTCGTTATGTCACGCATGAGGAATTCGCCGAGCTCCGAGACGAGACGCTGAGTGGGTTCGATAAGGTTTTGAATCGGCTTGAGAAGGTCGAGCAAGAGCAGACCTTTACCCATCGTTCTTTGTTGCGCGTTGAGGAACGGCTTGAACGAGTCGAAGGGGAGCAAGCGTTGATGCGGGTTCTCTTGATCAAGATGGACGAGCGGATGGATCGGATGGAGCAGCGGATGGACCGCATGGAAGAGCGGATGGACCGCATGGAACAGCGCATGGACCGCATGGAACAGTGGATGGGCCAAGCGCAGCAACAAATGGAGAGGTTCGATGGGGAACAAAGCTCCATGAGGCAGGAGCAAAATCTGATGAGAGAGGAGCAAAGCTCCATGAAAGTGATTCTCTTACAGATCAGTGACAAGCTAAACAAAATTGAACAAAAACTAGCCTAATTTAAAAAAGTATCCTGGCTTGTTGGGCGCTATCCAGGCTTATACGATTCAAGCGCGACCTCGAAGTTCATAAGATCTGAAACAGATTTTTCGAGCACTACTCCAATTCCGAAGGAGTACCAACGTTCTGTATGAGCTTCTCCTTGTCCCCCCTTTTCGTGAATCTCCATCTTAAGGGAGGGGAATCGTCCTGCTGGAACCGTGATCACATCAGTATCGGTAAAGGCAAATTTTAGCTCGAGGGGTTGCCCTCCACAGGTCCCTTTCCATTCCCAGATCCGTCCCACTTCTGCCGGAGCTACGAGTATCGGGTTTGGAGGGTCGTAAACGAGGACCTTTGATCCGAAGTTACGAGAAATAAGCCAAAAGGTGTCGACATCGACCAGATATTTTTCACGCTGGAGTAGCTCGTTGTCTACGCGGGTTTCTGTCACAAAAAAATTTTTACCCGCCACAACTTGGCATTCGGTAACGGCCACCGAAAGAAATCCGCGATCAGTTCGGTAAATCCAGCTGCTCTTTTCCTTCAGTGGGAAGAGCGCATGGAAATCCACAGATTCAGGACTTCGATTCCTCCATCAAAGGTGGTGGAGGCAATTCCGCTTTCTCTTTTTTCTTGAAAGTGATCTTCTCTCCGTCAGAGTCAGCGATAATCGTATCCCCAGGTTCAAAGTTCCCTCGGATGAGTTCTTCGGCCAAGGCATCTTCCACATGGCGTTGGATGGCACGACGCAAGGGTCGTGCACCATAAACGGGATCGTACCCTTCTTTAGCCAGGTATTCCTTGGCGGCGAGTGTCACTTCAAGTTTTCGCTCTTGTGCGGTGACTTCTCGATAGACCACCTCAAGCATGAGATCGACAATTCGCGTAATTTCCTCTTTCGTGAGGGGATGGAAAACAATGATCCCATCCAACCGATTCAGGAATTCTGGCTTAAAGGCTTTCTTGACCTCATCATTGATCTTGTTTTTCATCCGCTCGTATCGGGCTTCAGGAGACCCTTCGTCTTTAATGGCGCGGAACCCAATTTCTTTGCTAATGTCTAGAGTGCTGGTTCCAAGATTGCTGGTCATGATGATAAGACAGTTTTTAAAGTCAATTACACGCCCTTGGGCATCGGTAAGTCGCCCGTCATCAAAGACCTGAAGCAAGATGTTAAAAACATCGGGATGTGCTTTTTCAATTTCATCGAGAAGAACCACGGAATAAGGGCGTCTTCTAACCGCCTCCGTAATTTGACCCCCTTCTTCGTAGCCCACATAGCCTGGAGGGGCTCCAACCAAGCGCGATACCGCGAATTTCTCCATGTATTCGCTCATGTCGATGCGGACGAGACTGTCCTCGTTGTCAAACAAGAACTCGGCCAAGGCTCTGGCTAATTCGGTTTTACCGACACCGCTTGGTCCTGCAAAAAGGAACGTGGCGGTTGGGCGCTTCGGATCTTTTAATCCGGCGCGTGCTCTTCGAATGGCTTTGGTTACGGCAGCAATGGCTTCTTGTTGTCCGATGACGCGCTTGTGAAGGGAATCTTCCATGTTGAGGAGCTTGATGCTTTCTTCCTGCCGCATTTTCGTCACAGGGATCTTCGTCCAACTTGAAACGATGTGCGCAATTTCTTCTTCGGTGACCGTGGTTTCACGCGCTCCTTGCTTACCTCGTTTTTCCTTCCAGTCTTTTTCAACTTCTTCTTTCCGTTTGCGGAGTTTTTCTTCTTTTTCGCGCAGCTTCACGGCTTTCTCAAATTCCTGAGCCTTAATGACAGCTTCCTTTTCTTTTCGAAGTTCGCGAAGTTGTTGATCCACCTCACGAAGCTCCGGTGGGGGGAGGGTTGATTGGAGACGAACACGGGAAGCAGCCTCGTCGACCAAATCGATGGCTTTGTCTGGAAGGTGTCGATCTGAAATGTATCGATCCGCCAGAGCGGCGGCCGCCTGCAAAGCCCCATCGGTGATCTTGACTTTATGGTGGGCTTCGTAGCGATCACGTAATCCTTTCAGGATTTCAACGGTCTCTTCGATGCTCGGTTCACTTACCATGATCGGTTGGAACCGGCGTTCAAGAGCAGAATCTTTCTCAATGTACTTTCGATATTCATCCAGGGTGGTGGCACCGATGCATTGGAGTTCTCCACGTGCAAGGGCAGGCTTAAGCATGTTGCTCGCGTCAATGGCTCCTTCAGCAGCACCCGCTCCCACAATGGTGTGAAGCTCATCGACGAAAAGAATGATTTCACCGGCTGCAGCACGGATTTCTTCCATCACGCGCTTCATCCGTTCTTCGAATTCGCCTCGATATTTGGTTCCAGCCACAACACCGGCCAGATCGAGAGCAATCACCCGTTTGTCTTTTAAGAGCTCAGGAACTTCTCCACGAATGAGACGTTGGGAAAGTCCTTCAACAATGGCGGTTTTTCCAACGCCAGGTTCGCCGATCAAAGCTGGATTGTTTTTGGTTCGGCGTGAGAGAATTTGAATGACCCGCTCAATTTCATTATTTCTTCCGATCACAGGATCGAGCTTGTTCTCTCGAGCGAGAAGCGTAAGATCGCGACCATACATATCCAACGTCGGGGTCTTCGTGCGTTCTTTGGTTGGGGTGGGGGAGGAGGTTTCTACCCCCAAAAGCTGGGTTATTTGTGCGCGAATCTTTTGAGGATCAACACCAAGATTCGCAAGAACACGCGCTGCAACCCCTTCACCTTCGCGAACCAAACCAAGGAGAAGATGTTCGGTTCCGATGTAGTTGTGCGCAAGTGCTCTTGCTTCTTCAAAGGCAAGCTCGATGACTCGTTTGGCTCTGGGGGTGAAAACCATTTCTTGAGAAGCTGGCTGGCTTCCCTTTCCCACAATGGATTCCACTTCTCCTCGAACTTTTTCAAGCGAAACGCCGAGATTCTCAAGTACTTTTGCTGCAACGCTTTCTCCTTCGGAAATGATTCCAAGGAGTAAATGCTCGGTTCCAATGTAATTATTTCCAAGCCTTTGGGCTTCTTCTTGAGCGAGGACAATCGATCGTCTAGCGCGCTCTGTAAACGGTTCCCACATTACCCTCCAACCTCCTTATTGGTTTTACCCATTCATGAGTATCCATAGTCATTTCAGCACAGTAAAAATCTTAAGCGACTCTTCAATGACGAACTTCGAAAAGCCTTCTTTAGAACAAGAGGCGATGTCAGCGTTCTGTGGTTTAAATTGCGAGAGCATTTCGTAAGTAGTTGGCTCGTGCGATATCGCGTTTTCCGGGATCCGGTTCTACCCCAAAGTGTTTTTGCAGGTTGGCAGGACGGGTCATGAGGATCACCTCGTTTAAAAGTCCCACAGGCACAGGAGGCAAGATTCCAAGTTGCACACCAAGTCTTGTTAAGGAGAGATGTTCCATGGCTTCAAAGGAATTGATGATGTGAGCAGATTTGAGAATGGCAAAAGCTCTCCAAGTCCGGTCCTCAATCAATGGGCGTTGTTCCTTGACCAACCGGTCTCGCGCTTGAAGCTCCTGAGTGATTACTTGGCGGGTGACGGAAGAAACACGAGAAACAATGTCTTCTTCGGTTGGACCGAGAGAAAGCGCATTGGAAACTTGATAAAAATGCCCTTGGGAAACCGTCCCCTCACCATAGAAGCCGCGAACAACGATGCCAAGTTGGTTTAAAGAATGGATCAAGCTTGGCATGGCTTGAAGAAATGTCAGGGCAGGAAGATGAAGAAGCGTGGAAGCGCGAAGCCCGGTGCCAAGGTTGGTTGGACACGCGACCAGATAGCCCCATTGTTCATGGAATGCATAAGGGAGGTGGCTTTCAAAGGCATCGTCCACGGCGTTCAAAATGCTCCAACCCTTTTCAAGGTCGAGCCCTGAAAGAAAGCATTGAAGTCGTAAATGGTCTTCTTCATTGATCATGATGCTCACGGTTCCATCCGGCTGCTCAAGAAGACCGCGACCCGAAGGATCTTGAATGTGGTGAGGACTTACGAGATAATCTTCAACCAAGACTTGGCGGTCAAGCAAGGATAGTTTTTCAAGTTCGATCAGCTCCATCGGTTTCAAGGAACGCTCTTGTTTGCCAGCCTCTGCGACTTTGCCGCGAATTTCCTTTCGGGCCACTTCACTGGCTCGATGGGGAAAAGCATAACCTTCCAGGTTGCGGGCGATTCGAAGTCGACTCGAGAGGACGAGGAGAGCTTCTGGTCCATCTCCTTTGAGCCATCCAAGTGGAAGATGATTGGATTCAGGCATCTTGGTTAACCTGCTGCTCTAAGGCTTTAATTTGGTCGCGAAGTTCCGCCGCTTTTTCAAAGTTTTCCTCATGGATTGCTTTCTCAAGCTCACTGCGGAGGGAGGCAATCTCGCGACGAAGGCGGACAGGTCCCCCGCGTTTGACTGGGTATTTCCCGAGATGGCGAATGTTGCCGTGGTTTTTGATGATTAGTTCGGAAAGCAGGTCGGCAAAAGCGCTGTAGCAATGGGTGCACCCGAGAAATCCGGTTGAAAGAAATTCCTGCCACAAGAGTTGGCAATGAGGACACTGGCGATGCGCATGTGGCCCTGGCGGCGCGATAGCAAGATTGGGTTGAACCGTCGGCTGGGCGACAGCGAAAATGGGCCAGATTTGGATGTTCCGACGATTGGCACACTGAAAGCAAAGATGAAGCTCCGTCTGTTGACCGTTGACGATTTGAGAGAGATGGACTGAAGCTGGTTGTTCTTTGCAATCATCGCATAGCATAGGCGTCAGTGAATAATCTTCATGAATCGTTCCAGCTCTTGATCTTGGTTTCCTTTTCCTGCGCGCCAGGGTACATCAGGACGAATGCCATGATGTGCAATGGTTTCCCTAGAAGGGCTCAAGTATTCTGCTACCGTGAGTCGAATGGTTGAGCCGTCCCGAAGAACCCAGCTTCCTTGGATGTATCCTTTTCCCAAGGTTGGTTGGCCATAGATTGTTGCCCGCCGATGAGTCTGTAGAGCGGCTGTGATCAGTTCCGCTGCACTGGCTGTTCCTCCATCCACGAGGATCGAGAGTGGAATAGAAAGGTGAACAGGGACTTGGTTGATGTAAGGGGATTCGTCTTTTCTCGTCTTCTTAATAAAGATGATGTCGCCAGGACGAAGAAAAAGTCCAGCCATCGTACTAGCCGCATGAACATCCCCGCCTATGCATTCTCGTAAATCCAAAATCAAGCGTTGGACACCTTCGTCTTCTAGTTCTTTCTCGGCTTGAAACAACTGACGATCGGTGTCACGATTAATGACTTGCATTTCAAGATATCCGATCTTTCCAAACTTTTTCATAACAAAGGGAATGAGGTGGATTCTTCCTGGTTTCACATGGAGATGAAGAACTTGTTGACCTCGTCGTACGGTGAGTGCAAAGGTGGAATCTT
>Ga0207095_10239_pt1 | contig 15244 bp, 19 predicted proteins | sample Alteio_BWMinHeat_88_FD_153529 | JGI IMG/M metagenome (GOLD analysis project Ga0207095, IMG submission 153529) | Enriched cells from forest soil in Barre Woods Harvard Forest LTER site, Petersham, Massachusetts, United States -... | ecosystem: Environmental > Terrestrial > Soil > Temperate forest >... | reverse complement strand
CTTCTAAAGACTCGGCATTGCCGTCATTTATTCCCGAAAAAAAATTTATATTTTTCGGGAATAAATGACGGCAACTCCGAGTTATATGGTTTGTGGAAAGAAATTCGGACATGAAACGGGATAAATTTTACCTTCGAAAGGATGATCACATGAGAAATACCACTTCATTTATTTGTGTCAGCGCACTCTTTCTGTGCGGTAGCGGTGTGGCCAATGCAGCCGGAGACGCCATACACGGACAACAACTTTACAAACAGACTTGCATTGCGTGTCATTCGGTTGACTACAACGCTGTCGGTCCTGCGCACAAGGGCGTATTCAATCGCAAGGCTGGCAGCGCGGCGAATTATACCTATTCGCCGGCAGTGAAATCTTCAACGATAGTCTGGAACGAAAAGACACTCGATAAATGGCTGACTGATCCCGAAAAATTCATCCCAGGGCAAAAAATGGGGATCAAGGTGGCTTCGGCCAAGGACCGCGCCGATTTGATTGCCTATCTTAAAACGCTCAGCGAATGACGAAGTAGCCACCGAATATTTGATTCACTCTCGGCTGACGATGAGTCACATGCATCGCGCCACTTTTAGTATTCATATCACATAGGAGAATATATATGACCGAGCACATCATCAACCGCAGGAGTTTCCTGACACTGACCGCACTCGGAGGCGGCGCCGTGTTCATGTCGGGGCTGTATGGGGTTGCTCAAGCCGCGTCAGCCGGGAAGGTCGCGACACCGTATGATGATTTTTATTTCGTTCAATTATCGGATAGCCACTGGGGCTTCAGCGGCCCACCCAATCCCGATGCGGCAAACACCCTGAAGAAAACAGTTGCCGCCGTCAACGCGCTTGCAGAACAGCCCGACTTCATCTTATTCACCGGCGACCTGACCCAAACGACCGACGACCCCAAGGAGCGGCGCAAGCGTATGGCGGAGTTTCGCGACATCGTCGGCGGCTTGAAGGTCAAGACGGTTCACTTCATTCCGGGTGAACATGACGCGTCGCTCGATAATGGCGCCGCATATAAAGAATATTTTGGTGATACGCACTATTCCTTTGACCACAAGGGTGTGCATTTCATCGCGCTCGACAATGTGTCCGACCCCGGCGCGCGCGTCGGCGACGAGCAGCTCGAATGGCTCAAGACGGATCTCGAGAAGCAGAAGAAAGATGCCCGCATCGTCGTCTTCACGCATCGCCCGCTGTTCGATCTGGTGCCGAAATGGGATTGGGCGACACGCGATGGCGACAAGGCGATCGCACTACTGATGCCGTATCCGAATGTGACGGTGTTCTATGGCCACATCCATCAGGAAAATCATCATCAGACCGGTCATATCGCCCACCACGCCGCCAAGTCGCTCATCTTCCCATTGCCGGCGCCGGGCTCGCAGGAAAAACGTACGCCATTGCCATGGGATCCTGCCGAACCTAACAAAGGGCTGGGCTTTCGCGAAGTCGAGGCCGAACTCAAGACAGCCGAATACAACATCCTTGAGCTTCCTGTTCCTAAGGGGTAGGTCATGAATTCATCGAGAAGAAACGTATGTTTGAGTGTCGCGGCCGGATTTGGCACCTTGGTATTCGGGATGCTCAATGCGCAGGCTGTTGCCAAGCCCAAGGCTAAGGCCAAGGAGCGCGTGATCAAAATTCAGGCGAAGAGATTTGTCTATACGCCGAACGAAATCACGATCAAGAAAGGGGAAGCCGTCGTACTCGAATTCACGTCGCTCGACTTTGTACACGGATTCAATATTCCCGATCTAAAAATTCGCGCAGATCTGCCACCGGGCCAGATAACAAGGGTTAGTCTCAAGCCTGAAAAATCCGGTGTCTACGATTTTTTATGTGACAACTTCTGCGGTAGCGGTCATGAAGAGATGAGCGGAAGAATAATTGTAAAGGGTTGAACGGTATAACGATGCTCGGCCACCTGGCCGCAGCTCGTCATATTGGCAAGTCAGGAATTTAAATTTATTTGGTAATGTCGGGAATATTTTTTACGTCATTCGAGTTAACCATATTGTAGGCGCTGGCAATTTAAATTCAATCAACCCTCAATTCTTGGAGAACAAAAATGAATATGCACAAAATGATTCCTGCACTGCTTATGTTCATCGTGATGGGTTCGGTTCTTCCGGCGGAAGCCGCCGATCTGAACCCATCGGCGAAACTGGTCAAGCTGATGGGCGACCCTGCTACCCCAGAATCGGCCGAACGTACGATCACAATCAATAGCGAGACCAAATACATCAACGTAGTTGGAGGAGAAACGGTCAAGTTTGTCGTAGGTGACAAGACATTCGCATGGCATTTCGACGGCCCGTTCTCGTCGTTCAAGCTGAATCAGGTTGCACCCGAGGGCATGCTTGACCATGTTGTGACGGTCTATGCCTCTCCCAATCCGCTTTACGTCGGTGGATGATGTCTCGCCTGAGAAATATTTATGGAAATTGAACGCAAGTATCCGAAGCATATTTCGTCTTGCATATCGCCCAGTCAACAAGAATCAAATGAGTTCGATTGTCCCAAGATCGATAACACAGGTCATGTTGGCTGTTGGCGATGTCAGCCGAGCAGTGAATCAAGCCATTGAACGAATTACGCTAACTGTGAGTAAGTTGTAGTGCTAAGGGGAATATGCGATTCGTGTGGCACACGGAGAGATTATAAAAATTGGCAAAAATATCGAATGAAAGAGAAGGTTTCAGTCTTCGATTGCGGCAATCGTTACGGAATGTACACCATGCTCCAGACAGTCCAACAGGACTCGCGCGGGACTTTAATGTGCGGTTTACAGGGCGTCCGGTTACGGTACATGCGGCGCGCAAATGGCTGTTTGGCGAATCGATTCCTACACAGGACAAAATGCGCACGCTGGCCGATTGGCTCGGCGTGTCGGCGAATTGGCTACGCTATGGGGGTAGCGATGACAGCACGGACTCTGCGGGAAGTAGGTTCAGTTTTGAGTCAGACAATTTAAAACTAGCCTCGGATTTGCAACTCCTGGATCCCGATTATCGTCAAATTGTTCGGGAGTTTGTCCGTATTCTGGTGCTCGCAAATTCAAAATGAAATTGCCAGAAGTACTGTTCCACGCATTTGTACGCATTCCTGAATGTCTGTATCGAATCCTGGTTGGTAAGTGGGAGTGGTCGCGGCATTATTTATACCATTGCAAGAATATTGGTTCGATATGGCCCGAAGTACGAAAGAGGAAGCACTGGAAACACGCAGCAGGATTATTGATGCGGCGGAGAACATATTTCACGAGAAGGGTGTTGCGCAGACCTCTTTGGCGGATATTGCGTCCGCCGCCAACCTGACCCGTGGTGCGATTTATTGGCACTTCAGGAACAAGAGTGATTTATTCACCGCGATGTGCGAGCGCATCCGCTTGCCGATGGAAGCGATGGTGGAGGCGAGTATTAATGAGGGCGATAAAGATCCACTGGGTCAGATGCGCAAGTTGTGTGTGTTTATCCTGCGCGATACGGCCACCAACCTGCAATCACGCAAAGTACGCGACATCGTGTTTCATAAATGTGAATTTGTCGACGCCACCGATCCCATCGTCGTGCGACAACAGGAGTGCCTGTTGCGGGCGATGACGAATATTGAGAAGACGATGTGCAATGCAATTTCGCAAGGACAGCTGCCGAAAGATCTTGATACGCGGCTCGCCGGTATTTTTTTTCATGCGGCTGTGATCGGATTGCTCAACAACTGGTTGTTTTCGCCGGTGAGATTTGATTTGGCCAATGATGCGGAGAAGCTGATCGATGCCTGCCTGGATAATTTGAGCAATGCACCGTCGTTAAGACGCGCAATTAAATAAGGCTGGGTAAATTTATGTTGTATGCATTTCTGAGCAGGATGGCCTGGATCACAAAAAGAATTTTAATGTCGAATAAAGCCAAGGTTTCCCATATGAACAATAGATGCACGTCATGTGATCACGGCCATATTTGCTGCAAATTTCTGTATTGACGGCTAACACTATCAAGTCAATAAAAACAATCAATTTTATAAAATAATGAATTTTTCCTATTATTCATTTGAACCCGTGGCATCCAATCGGTTGAACCTCTGAATTTTTAAAAGGAATGAATCATGACTAGCTCGAAATTAGCACCGAAATCCGTGACGATCGAAAATCTCGAAGCCGCGTTCGCCGGTGAATCGATGGCGCATATCAAATACCGCTACTTTGCCAAATTGGCGCGTGCTGCCGGCGCTGTCGATGTCGCGAAAATCTTTGAAGACACTGCTGATCAGGAGGTCATGCATGCGTTCGGCCATCTCGATCTTCTCTATCCGACGGCGCAATTGACGCCGGCCAAATCACTTGAAATCGCAATCGAAGGCGAGACTTACGAGTACACCGAGATGTATCCGAAATTCCGTCACTTGGCCATCGAAGAAGGCAACAAGGCTGCGGTCGCCGAGTTCGATGAGCAGATCGCAGAATCGAAGGAGCATGCCGATAATTTCAAGAAGACCCTTGCGATTGCGGCGAAGCGTTTTGCAGCATTGGCCAAAGTCGAAGAGCGTCACGCCAACGCCTATCGCGCGGCACTGGCCGGAACACAAGTCCTCGCTTGAACATCTCATCCATCAAATGACCAACAAGAGAGGAACAATAATGAAAACGTATCAATGTATTGTTTGCGGATTTGTCTATCACGAATCCCTTGGGATGCCGGAGGACGGTATCGCTCCCAACACGAAATGGGCTGACATTCCCGCGGGTTGGAGCTGTCCCGATTGCGGGGTAGCGAAGAGTGACTTTGAGATGGTAGAGATTTAAGCCGGTTCGGCGACATATGCAAATCGCCATTCAAGGAGAAGCAATGAAACCAGTCGTTATCATCGGCGCCGGACTCGCGGGATATACGCTCGCGCGCGAATTTCGCAAGCTGGATAAAACGCGACCGATAGTCATCGTTACTGCTGACAATGGTGACTTCTATTCCAAGCCGATGTTGTCCAACGCCTTCGCCCAGAGTAAGACTGCAGTGCAACTGATCAGTCAAACTGCAGCGCAGATGGCAATGCAAATCGATGCGCAGGTCATCACGGGAACACGTGTCACTATGATAGATGCAGGCGCAAAAATATTGATGACTGACGACGCTTCCATCGGGTATGAAAAATTGGTCATCGCAGTCGGTGCCAAACCTATTCGACTGCCCATCGCCGGATCCGCAGCAGACCAGGTCTTGTCGATCAATCATGTGACGGACTATGCAGTTTTTCGCTCCAGAATTGAATCCACCGTAGCGCGGCCGACGCGGCACATCACGATACTGGGTGCCGGACTGATCGGATGTGAATTTGCCGATGACCTTGCCGGTGCAGGATATGCCGTTACTGTTGTCGATCCGAATACGTTGCCACTTGCGGCGCTGTGCGCGCCTGCGCTATCGTTGGCATTGCATGCCGCATTGTCCGCACGCGGCGTAACACTGGAACTCGGCACGACCGCCACCAGCATAGACAACGATGGGGATACGCTGCGGGTTACACTTGCCAATGGTCAGGCGTTCTCTACCGATATCGTTCTTTCGGCGGTTGGCCTGCGCCCAGACCTAACTTTGGCTATCGCTGCGGATCTGGTGACGGCACGCGGCATTGTTGTCGACAGCACGGGACAAACGAGTGCGCCCGATGTATATGCCCTTGGAGATTGCGCCGAATATACCTCGCATCTAGACAACAGTACCAGGATCTTGCCATATATCGCTCCGCTGATGACGGCGGCACGCGCGATTGCGCGAACGCTGATGGGACAGGTAACTCATATCGATTTGAAACCTGCACCGGTCATCGTCAAAACGCCAAGCTATCCGCTGGCACTCATGCCGCCGCCTATGTCTTCGACTGCGACAGGGAAATGGCTAGTCGAGACAGTTGAGTATCGGACGATCTGCCGCTTCTTCGATGTAGAGGGAGTGATGGCGGGATTCGGTATATCTCATCACGAAGCGGGGGTTCGATTCTTGTTGATGGCGGAATTGGAGACCAGGGGATAATGCTGTCCTCTCCGCGAACCATCGACATATCGAATTGCGATCAGAGTTTTTTCGTATGCGTCCGTAATGGGCGAAGGACGGGCGAAAAACCCGCAAAAGCGTCCGAAAGGGCAGAATAATATGAACAAATCCGCTTTAAAATTGGACGGCGTGAATACCGGCACTCGATTTAGAAAAACAGACGGTTGTTCAGCGAAGCCTAAGTTCAGCAGTACTGGTCTATAAACTTTTGAATCACAACTCAGGGAAATTAATAATGAAAAAATTGTTTCTTGCATTCGTCGCATTTGGTAGTTTCACCGAAATCGCGTCCGCGCAAACTTCGGTCACAATGTACGGGCTCGTTGATGCAGGCTTCGTGAACGACAGCGGCAGCAAAGCGGCTGGTTCGGTTACTTCAATCAACAGCGGCATTCAAAACACCAGCCGCATCGGTTTTAAAGGAATGGAGGATCTAGGCGATGGGCTATCGGCAGTCTTTTTGCTTGAAAATGGCTACAACGTCGACGATGGCTCAATCAATAGTACGCCTGGGGGGTTGTTGTTCGGTCGTCAGGCGTTTGTCGGCGTGAAAGGTGATTTTGGTATTGTCAAACTCGGCCGTCAGTCCAATCCGCTGTTTAACACCTTGGTGAATTATGACCCGTTCAATAACGGACTGGCCGGCGACTTTGCTCGCGTGTTTTCTATCGGCGGTGGTCCTAGCGGGCGACGTATTGATAATTCAATCGTATATGGGACGCCGGAAATGGGCGGCTTCGTCAGTGAACTGATCTACGGCATGGGTGAACAAGCTGGGGATACTAGCAAAGGTCGTCAGATGGGCTTCTCAGCTGGCTATATCAACGGCTCCCTGAGCTTCCAGGTAGCACAACTCGTAGCGAATTCAATTACGACACCAGTCGTTTCGACAAAAAACTCGATGATTGGCGGCTCTTATGACTTCAAAAAAGTGAAGCTGTACAGTATGTATGAGATCAACAAGACTGATGCCTCAACCGCTGCCGTGAATACCCGCGACTGGTTGCTCGGCGTTTCAGCGCCATTCGGTGCGAGCACTGTGCTCGCTTCGTATATCGACCATAAAAACAAAGCGCTTGCCGATTCCGATTCCAGGCAAATCGCGATCGGTTATACCTATACGCTGTCCAGGCGCACCGATCTTTATACCTCCTACTCGCGTCTTTCTAACGAAACGCTCGCGAAACTTAAAGTTGAAACGGCAGGTACAGCCGACCGAATAGTCAACGCTGGCATTCGTCACCTGTTCTAGTTGTCCATGGTTCTAGTAAGAGCTAGGCGGAAATCAGACATAGTCGTGAGATAAATCTGGATGAATCGATTGAATATTCGATTCATCCAGATTGATGCCAGGTCAAGTCTATGTATTTCTAGCGTTACCCCCGCGCATACTTTGCCTAGCCTACCTCAATGTAAGCTCAGGACACTAAATGACTACCGTGATGATCGTGGATGACGAACCACCCGTCGTCGAACTGCTGGATTTCACGTTAAAGGCCGCCGGTTGGAACACCATGATCGCCAGAAACGCAGTCGAGGCATGGGAAATATTAAAAGCTGGTCCACCTCCCCAATTGATGCTATTGGATTGGGTGCTGCCGGATCAAAGCGGTCTGACGCTCCTGTCGCATATCCGCAGCGATTGGCAGTATCAGTCTTTACCGGTGATCATCGTGACGGCAAAACGCCTGGAAGAAGACAAAATTGCCGGGCTCAACAATGGCGCCGACGATTACATTACCAAACCATTTTCTCCACGTGAATTGGCGGCGCGCATAGGGTCGCTGCTTCGACGTAAAGCGCCGGACGGAGCCGAAACTGTATTGAGATTTGGTCCGATCCTATTGGATACACTCAATTGCATCGTTTCGGTTGACGATCAGCATATCGAGATAGGACAGGCGGAATACAAGCTCCTTGAGTTTTTCATGAACCATCCAGAGCGCGTTTTTTCGAGGGCACAATTGCTTGATAAGGTTTGGGAGAGCCGTAACGTTATTGAGAAACGATCTATCGACGTCTATATTCTGCGTCTTCGCCAAGCAATGAGGGGTGCCAAACCCTTACTGAAGACAGTTCGTGGGGCAGGATACATATTGACTGAGAAATAAAATACGCGTGAAGGTCGTCATGGCTATTGGTGAGTCGCTTTCCGAATCAAAAATCCATGTCAATCCCGTAAATTTCATGAACCAATTATCTCCAACAGCTAATTCCCCCTCTTGCTCCAGGACTGAACGTCAGGGATGGAATCCCGCATGATTTTGACCATAATGCTGCTGCTTGCCTCCGCCGGCGTCATTTACCTGTCGTGCGAATATTTCGTCAATAGCATTGAATGGGCCGGAGTGCGACTCGGCGTATCCAAAAATGCGGTTGGTACCGTGCTTGCCGCGTTTGGTACAGCGCTGCCGGAGAGCGTCGTGACCTTTGTGCCAGTAGTGTTCGGGCATGATGCCGCCCAAAGAAACATTGGCGTCGGTGCTGCGCTCGGCGGCCCCCTTGTCTTGGCGACGGTTGCCTATGCAGTCGTTGGCGTGGTATTCCTGCTAAATCGGAAAACGCATAACGGCATATTTCTTTCCAAACGTGCCGCATCCCGATTGAGCCGCGATCAGGCATGGTTCATGGGTATATTCGTATTCAAGGTGGCACTTGGATTGATCGTCTTTACCTGGAAACCGTGGCTGGGTATGTTATTCCTGCTGGCCTATGCCATTTACATCTGGCACGAAATGCGCAGGGAAGATGACGGGCCAACAGAGGAGAAATTGGAGCCATTAAAATTTCGACCGCAAGATACACATCCATCAACGATCTGGATACTACTGCAAACCCTAATCGCGCTGATCGTCATCTTTGCGGGATCTCAGCTGTTCGTGCGTCAATTGACTATAGTTGGCCCTTGGTTGGGCATGCAGCCTCAAACGGTCGCACTGTTATTTAGTCCGATTGCAACTGAATTGCCAGAGATACTCAATGCTGTGATTTGGGTGCGCCAGGGTAAGCAATCGTTGGCGTTCGGCAATATCAGTGGTGCCATGATGATTCAGGCGACGATACCAAGTGCATTGGGAATAATTTTTACGCCATGGCTACTGGACCGGACTTTGGTGTGGGCTGCGGCCACCACAATGATCTCTATATTTGGTCTGTACTTGCTTTTGCGAAGAAGTGCGCTAACTCCTGCGAGGCTTGCGCTCTTTGGCATGCTTTATGGTTTATTTGCTGGAAGTCTATTCGTCATTTAATCCATGCAGGCGCTCGTCTACGAATATGTACAGCTTTGGGTTTGATAGCTGACGCCCTATATGGCGCGGCTGAAGCTTACTGTCAAAGTGTTTGCCGGGCAAGGAGATTACGGCAGACTACACAGTTATTGAATCCCAGTTGAACGCGATGACGAAGACGGCTCAGGGATAGTCAATAACTATATTACACATATAGCAAATCAATTTTTCAATGCTACCGACGGATGGTTAAATGACGCTACTGAAGCCTGTTATGGAAATAGGCTACGTAATTACTACATCGATAGGTATAGATATGCGACATGCATTTTACCTAATTCAACGAAAGAAAAAGAGTATGAAGCTGCACTCATTGTTTGCCCTAAACATCATCCTTGGAGCCTCTTTGCTATACGGCTGCGCCAGCACGGACAGCCCACATCAACAGCAGCCGGTCGAGGCGCCTGATAACGTGCCGGCCGTGTTGAGCGTGCAAGCGAGCCAGACTTTGATGCTCGTAGCAAAAGTGAGCGGTGTGCAGATTTACGAATGTGGCGTCGACAGAAATAACGCCGCCGGGTACACATGGAATTTTAAGGCACCCGAAGCCGACCTGTTCGATACACGCGGCAGAATGATCGGCAAGCACTACGCGGGGCCAACATGGGAAGCCAGCGACGGCAGTAAAGTAATTGGTCAGTTCAAAGCCAGTGACAAGGGTTCGGACACCAATGCGATACCGTGGCTGTTACTGAATGCCAAATCTAATTCAGGCAGGGGACTGTTTGAACAGACCACCAGCATACAGCGCCTGAATACCGGGGGGGGCAAAGCGCCAGCCGACGGATGTGACCGCACGCATTTGGGTAACGACGCGCGCGTACCTTATACGGCGCAGTATTATTTCTACAATTGAAATGCCTGAGTGAGGCTAAAGCGCGCGCATATTCCATGAAGCTTGCGAATGGACCGACGGTCGCCTTTGGTGCTTCGAAAGCACTCAACAATATGACGGTGAGCAACGGGGTATCTGCGGCTGATGCACTGGCCGTCGGGACTGCAGCGCAGACCTTCATACCCAAGATATGCGGACCGGTGTACGGCGTTACGTTGATGATGGCCTTGATGCGATCCTCAAGAGCATGTTCTTCGAAGGTGAGCAAGATGGAGGAAATAATTGACAAAATAACTACCATAGTGCAATGTTTCTGCTAAATAAAAATTATATTGTTGTTATCGCCCTTGGGAGACGAAGTTGAAAAAAACTATCATTAATAGCCTCATTCTTGGCCTGTCGGTAAGCATGCTCACAGCATGCGGCGGTAGTTCAACGAATACAAATACCAAAGTTTTAGCAGATGGCGAAGCGTGCGCCGCAGCTTGGGTCAGCACCACCGCCTACGCGACCGCCGGTACAAAAGTGAGCCGTTCTGGACGGAACTACACCAACGCATTCTGGACACAAGGACAGGATCCATTGACCAATAGTGGCGGTGCCGGTAGCGGTCAACCGTGGACGTCGGGATTCACTTGCGGTAGCACGCCGACACCAACACCAACACCAACACCAACACCAACACCAACACCAACACCAACACCAACACCAACACCAACACCAACACCAACACCAACACCTACCCCTACTCCTACGCCAACTCCTACGCCAACGTCATTCGCGGGCGGCGTAGGTACCCTCAGCCAGTCACAAAACGGCTATACCCTGAATTTCGTCAGCAAGGACCCCAACCTGACATCCACGGTGGCGAATCACATTATCCAAACATACTTCACCGTGTATCCGAAAGAAGCGGCCCGCTTCAATCCAAACGGCTACCACACAGTGACCATCACCGTGGACCCGGCTGTGACCGGTGTGGCGTATACGACCATTCCCGGCGGGCAGACCTTCATAAGCGCTTCGTACATTGACAGTCATACCCAGGATTACGACGTTGTCACACATGAAGAAATGCATGTCGCGCAAAACTATGTGAACGGCAACACCCCAGGTTACTGGGTGGAAGGTTTGGCGGACTACGCTCGCGCTGTCTATGGCGTGAACAACGCTGCCTCTGGCTGGTCAATGCCCGCCTACTCGTCGAGTCAGCACTATACCGATGCTTATCGGGTTACCGCGCGTTTCCTCGTCTGGTTGTCGAATCACAAAAACAGCAACATCCCCAACGATCTGGATGCGAAGCTGCGTTCGGGAAGTTTCAGCGACGCCAGTTTCTGGCCCGCGGAGACTGGCAATACTGTTGACCAACTTTGGTCGCAATATGCGGCCAATCCCGCTCTGTAACCGTTAGGGCAACCACTTTTCGTGCGCCATAGTGGCTACGCTCTTATCCATAGATAAGAGCGTAGGAGCATCCTCATGAATGATCATGTTGGAGTGATCCGCAACCAAGGTGGCAGAGCGAGTAATCGCGGGTTTTTGCGGGTATCAAGCAAATCAACAGCGCGTCTGCGCGGTAACCATTTCGCCTATCAACTGTGCGCGTCTCTTCCTTAGTATTGGAAGGGCGATATATATCCAGGTCAATTCGGATACCGGAGTAGAAAACGCGTGTGCATCATTGCATGCCCTTCTTTCAGGGACGAATACGGCGTGTAGTTTCACGTACTATCAAATTCAACGCCAAAGGCTGGACTTGGATGGGTTGATGTTCGATTAGACCCAGCACTGCTTTTCCGGCAAGCTCACCAATTTGATACACTGGTTGCCTTACTGTCGTCAGTGGCGGCATCGTAAATTCGGAGCTTGGCAAATCATCAAAGCCGACAATGGAAATATCTTCCGGTACCCGAATGTTGAGGCGATACAAGGCCAAACTCGCTCCATAGGCCATTTGGTCGTTTGCTGCAAAGATGGCCGTGAAACCTCGGCGCGCCGTGAGCAGTTGATGGATAGCGAGTGTGCCTCCGGAAGCGCGGAAGTCGGCATGAACGACCAAGTTCGAGTCATACATAAGACTGTTGTCCATGAGGGCCTTTTGGTAGCCGCGCATACGTTGCGTGGAATCTAGATTATCTTCCGGTCCGGAAATATAAGCGATACGAGTGTGGCCGAGCTCGATTAGATGCTGCACCGCGAGATAGGCTCCATGAAATTGGTCAATGGACAAGCTGAATAAATTGCGAAATGTGCAGCCACGACCAGTAGCTACAACTGGCAAGTGTTCCGAATATGCAAGCAATTGTTCGTCGGTCAGCCTCCCGTTTAGTACGATTACTCCATCGACCCGGCGCGCCTCCAGTAATGCCATGCCGGCGATTTCGTCTTTTTGATTACCGTGGCCGCTAACTATTAATGAAAAATAGTCGGTCTTAGCTAATACATCTTCAATACCGCGCAATATTTCACCATAAAAAGGACTTCCGATATCCTGGGTCAGAACCCCTATAGTCAAGGTTTTACCTCTGACCAAACCGCGGGCCAAGGCGTTGGGCTGAAACTGGCGCGTGGTCAAAACTCGTTCTACTGCATCTCGCTTAAATGCACTGACGGGCGCACTGCCATTCAATATTCGCGAAACCGTACTTGGCGACACCCCCGCCTCTAGCGTGATCATCACGATTGTATGCCTGGAAGATAATAAATCTTTTTGATTGTAATTTTGCATGGGGGAATAACTTCGGCGGTATTTTTACTGTGTTTCGTCAATTGCAGAATTGATCGGCGACCTATAACACTCCCGTCAAAAGACGGAGACTCGTTTTATTCGTGGAAAGGTCACCTCTGTCATAATTTATTACTCGAGTTAAAAATAGAGAGAAATACCGCGACTCTCGATTTCAGCTGAGCATTAAGACATAAAGCAAAGAATTGTTCGCCTCAATACGATGTTTTCGTTCGTTGAGACATCCAATGGAGATTTTGAGACATGCATTGAAGACATGAGACTCATTGTGAGCGTCCCATGTAATTTAGTCTGCTAACACGCCGGCGCAATGTTAGCCCGAAGGCGCCGATAGGTTGACAGATGAATCGCACTGGGGCGATTCACTTTGACTTTCGATATTCCGTAGGTGTTGTACCTGTCGCTTTTTTAAAAAAGCGATTGAATGTGGATTTACTATTGAAGCCTGCGTCCGCCATAACGTCAAGCATTGGGATGGGCTTATCAGTAATCTCAAGCAATTCCTTGGCTTTAGCGACACGATAGTCGTTAACGAATTCAAAAAAGTTTTTATTGAAACGACGATTGACGATGGTTGAAATTTGACGCGTACTGATTCCTGTATGGTTTGCCAACTGCTCAAGCGTTAATTCTGGCTCAAGATACAATAAGTCGATTGCCATGGATTTTTCCAGGCGTTGGATATCCTCCTCCAGGAATTGGATATCCTCTTCCAAAACGGTATCGGAATCGATTTCCTCTTTTAACTCTTTTTCCTCTTTTATCCCTTGAAAAATATTGGATTTCACTAAGCTGTAGACGACGATTGCATTGATAAATATAAAATTTAAATAATTGCCAATTACACCCATGGCGTTAGAAAACGGAAACGAATTAAAAACTTTGTGACCGATATAGCTACTGAATACACCTAGCCAAATTGCCAAAAACCCGTAGGCCAAAATCATTAACCACGACTGATCAATATTTTCGATATTTGAATAGCCCTGCTTAAGTCTCTCTCGGTATCTCAGGATCAAAATTAAACCAGCCACTCCGTAGCCTAAATACAAAGCATGCCTCGTCCACAAATACAATTGAAATAACGGTGACTGAAATAGCAAACCATATTCAATCAATGCACGGTGCATTTGGTTTTCGCCCAAAGTGGCTACCAGCCCCCACAGGAAAAACGGAAATAAACAGAGGGGAATAAAATGCAGGAAGTCCTTTTTTGACAGGGAAAAGTCTGCATATAAAATCGACTTTATATAAAGAAACAGTGTTGGCGCGGTTAAAAAAACGGAAAATTTAAAAATATAAAAGATATATATCGCATCGAAAAAAACTTTGGTTTTTATTTCGCTGTTCCAGAAAAGCAAGGTGTCGAGAGCATCGAACCCAATGGCAAATAGAAAAACCGATAACAATCGACGGCTGACCTTTTTGCCGTGATTAATAATTAATAACAAAGATCCCAATAAAAAACTTTGGAAAATTACTAATAACAAGGCGACGTCATCTATATTAAAAATATTCATGTGCACACGAGTTGCCTACTTGAGATCCAGGATTTATTGTAATAATTTGCTGAAGTGGATATTGGTGGATCAACCCCCCACTTGAATTAAAAAGCTGTTGAAAATCAGTACGGCCTGGCATGCGTCGAGCGCCAGGCCGATATGAATAGTTATTGCGGGCGAGTTACCAGTGAGGCCAGTTTTTCTTGCGCTGGCGATTGAAAATGGCCTTGTAGCCGCTCGTAGGCTCCGCGCGCAGTTGGCCTGAAGACTGATCAACCGGCACGAGCTCATTGGAAAAGCCCAAATCACTGAAACGCTTGATCAATTTCTCGAAGTGCCTGGGCTTGCTTGTCCCTACGGCGCGGTATATTTCACCGAATTCGTTCCGGATACCGATTTGCAGCGGCTCACAGGAAACCGAGTCCTGCGCTGCCTTGCGCAGTCTGAGTACTTCGAACAGATCGCGGTCGAATTGGGCGATCGCTATACCAGCGAACAGGGTTGAATTCATGTTGTCTCCAAGCTTTATTTTTATTTTCCGCCGTCGTGGGTCCGACGCAGGTTTGTCGACCCACTACCTGCTTTTTTTTGTTCGCAGATCCAGCGTGAAAGGGGTGTCAAGAATATAGTGAGTTCAGATTCCGATTACAAGACAGTTGGGACGTATTGTGAAAATAAATCGCAACCACTTGATGCCATTGAGGACATTTGATACCGGCTCTGAATTCACGATATATAAAACTATCGATTGGCGATATACATGGTGATTTCAAAGCCAAAACGCAGGTCTTCAAACTGTGGTTT
>Ga0207095_10234_pt1 | contig 15280 bp, 13 predicted proteins | sample Alteio_BWMinHeat_88_FD_153529 | JGI IMG/M metagenome (GOLD analysis project Ga0207095, IMG submission 153529) | Enriched cells from forest soil in Barre Woods Harvard Forest LTER site, Petersham, Massachusetts, United States -... | ecosystem: Environmental > Terrestrial > Soil > Temperate forest >... | reverse complement strand
GATGTCAAACTGACCGTCGCCGGGAACGCGGAGGCGGGCGGGACCATCACGGTGACGGGCGATGTTCCCGAACGGCTCGCGGGCGGCAAAGTGCGCGTGACCTTGGAACGCCTGCTTACAAGCGAGCCCGGCGACTTGCAGCCGGTGCCGGAAAGGAAGGACGAACGGGCGAAGGTCATGCTCGATAATCACGAGCGCGCCAACCGATTCGTGCTGGTTGAGCGCGCGGCGGCCGTCAAGGACGGCCGATTTGAAGTCAAGGTGGAGATTCCCGACAAGGCGCCGTGGCCGCGTCTGCTGATCCGCGCGTACGGCGCCATGGATCGTCATGAAGGCCTGGGCGTCTTGGCAGTTGACTTGAAAACGAAGAATAAGTAAACCCGAGGCCCAAGTAGCAGGAGGCGTGGGCTTTTCACTCTCTCATCGAGACTCACCATGGCCGCGCACTTTGAAGACGGCGGCATTCACTTCCAGTATCCGGAAAACTGGAAACTGGAGCGCGAGGAGAACGAGGCGGGCTGGACCGTGTCGGTGCAAAGTCCGGACACGGCGTTTATCATGGTCTGCTTTCGGGACGACGAAGCCACCCCCGACGAAATGGCGATAGCGGCCCTCGATGCGCTGAAGGAGGAATACCCGGAGCTGGAATCGGAAGCGAGCGTCGATTCGGTGGGTGGCCAAGCGGCGACGGGGTACGATGTGCGATTTTTCAGCCTCGACTTGAGCAACACATGCTTTCTGCGGAGTTTCTACAGCAGCGAGGGAACGGTGCTGGTGCTGTGGCAGGCGAATGATTTGGAACTAGAGCGGCTTGAACCGGTGCTGCGGGCGATATGTACCTCGTTTGAAGTGAACGAGGATTAGAACCGCGCGGTTCTGCGAACCGGGGTTAAACGGATGCGAACGCCTCTTTCGCCGCGGCCAGCGTTTGATCGATGTGCTTTTCCGCGTGCATGATCGAATTGAACGCCGCCTCGAACTGGCTGCACGGCAGATAAATGCCGCGATCCATCATTTCCCAGAAGAATCGACCGAAGCGAGTGGTGTCGCACTTCTTGGCGGAATCGTAGTCGGTCACGGGATCGGGGTTGAAGAAGAACGTCCACATGCTGCCGACGCGTTGCACCTGATGCGGCACGCCCGCGGCGTCGGCGAGACGGTGCAACCCATCCGTCAGTCTCTTGGACAATTCATCGAGCTTCACATACGGCGGATGGTCGCGCAACTCTTGCAGCGTGGCGACTCCGGCGGCCATCGCCACGGGGTTGCCCGAAAGCGTTCCCGCTTGAAAGACCGGGCCGGCCGGCATGACCTGTTTCATGACATCCTCGCGGCCGCCGAACGCGCCCACCGGGAATCCGCCGCCGACGATTTTGCCCAGCACCGTGAGATCGGGCGATTGATGATAGAGCTGCTGCGCTCCGCCGAAGGCGACGCGGAAGCCGGTCATGACTTCGTCGTAGATCAGCAGCGCCCCGTTTGATTCCGTCAATTCGCTTAACGCGGTCAGGAACTCCGGGGTCGGCGGCACCAGGCCCATATTGCCGGCGATCGGTTCCACGATGACGCAGGCGATTTCTTGCCCGTGGGCTTGGAAGGCTTCGGTCAGACCGTCCACATCGTTGTAGCGCAGGACGATGGTATCCGCGGTGCAGCCGTGCGGCACGCCGGGGCTGTTCGGCACGCCAAGCGTAGTGGCGCTGGAGCCGGCTTGAACGAGCAAGCTATCGACGTGGCCGTGGTAGCAACCGGCGAATTTGACAATGAAATCGCGATGCGTGAAGCCGCGGGCCAGGCGGATGGCGCTCATCGACGCCTCGGTGCCACTGCTGGTCATGCGGACCATCTCGACGGAGGGTAGGGCGGAGATGATCAGTTCGGCCAGTTGCGTTTCGAGTTCGCACGGTGCGCCGAACGACGCACCGCGGCGAACCGTTTCCTCGACCGCTTTGACGACACGGGGATGCGCATGCCCAAGGATGAGCGGACCCCAGGAGCCGATGTAATCGAGGTACTGATTGCCGTCGACGTCATAAAGGTATGGGCCATCGCCGCGGGCGATAAACAACGGCTGGCCGCCGACGGCCCCGAAGGCGCGAGCCGGGCTGTTCACGCCGCCGGGCAGGACGCGGCTGGCGCGTTCGAAGGCTTCCCGGCTGCGGACGCGGATGGGGGGCATGGTGCTTCTCCTCGTTCCCACGCGAGCGAGAGAACGAATGCGGCGGGTTTTCAGGGTTTCTTGTCTTTTTCCGGTTCGATTTTTTGGATATTCGCCGCGTCTTTCGCCAACTTCACAAGGTTCTCGTCAGAGTGGTCCTTATAGAGCTTGCTGATATCTTCGAGAAGCAGATCGGCTTTGCGAAGGTCGCCGGGGTGGGCGGCGGAGTCTTGGGTTTTGAGCTGGAGTGCTTCTTCCAGGCGTTGCTTGACGAACGCGAGCTGCTTTTCCCGTTCCGTTTCAGGTGTTTCATCCTTGGTTTTCTCTGTCAGTTCCAGCGCCTTGTGCGAAGCCAGCCGCGAAAGCAGCTTTTCATCTTCAGTGGCACGTTCCAGCGCACCGCGCCAACGGTCACGCGCGAGATAAAGATCGCCAAATTCCTCCGCGCGTATCGCCTGGTAGGCCAGCTTCTCCGATACTGTCTTGGCTTCAGGCTCATCGTGCAGATTTCGTCGCACATGGACACGACTCGTGAACTGGTTGCGAAGTTGCACTTCTTCGAATTGGTCTAGTCGGTCCCGCACGGATTCCGCCCGCGGATCGTCCGGAAATCGAGTCAAGAAATCCTGCCCGAGTTTTCGGGCGTCCTCGTAATTGTCGGCTTCGAACCCCGTCGCCGCCGCGTCAAAGCGCGCGTACACTTTGTCCGCGCCGGGGGGCATGACTCCCCAAATGAGACCGCCGATTGCAAGCGCCAGCATACCTGAAAGGCACAGCGCCTGAAACCATTTGCGTTGCGTCAGCGGCTTGACCTTCTTGCGGCGCTTCACCTTGAACTTGCCGGTTAGAAGTAGACGGGCGGTCTCCTTGTCATCTTCGCCCAGCCTTGCTTGGCCCGGCTGCCGGTCGGCAATGCGTTTGCGAACCGCGTCGACGCCGGCGCTTTGCTGGGCCGCTACTTTCTCGGCGATGCTGCCCAGGACCTGCGACACCATTTCCGCGTCGCGCGGCCGGAGTTCCGGCTTCTTTTCCATCATCTGGCAGACGAGCGTGTCGAGCCAGACCGGGATGTCCAGCACGATGCGCGAAGGCCGTTCGAATGTGCCGTTGCAGTGCATGAGGAACATGTCCATCGCGTTCTCGGCGGTGAACGGCTTGCGGCCGAGGAGCAACTCGTAGAACATCACGCCGAGTGAATAGAGGTCGGACTTGTGCGTCAGGTCGCGTTCGCCGCGGCACTGCTCCGGCGACATGTACGCGGCGGTGCCCACCGTGCAATTCGCCGAGGTCAACTGCGTCACGTCCAGGTCCTTGGCGATGCCGAAATCGGTCAGCTTCACCGTGCCGTCGCGCAGGACCATTACGTTTGACGGCTTCAAATCGCGGTGGATGATGCCTTGCTGGTGCGCGTGGTGCAGCGCGTCGCAGAGTTGCTGGCCGAGAGTGACGAGCTCCTCCCAGGTGATCCGTACGCGGCGTTCCATGACATGGTCGAGCGACTCGCCCTCGACATACTCCATCGCGTAGTAGGGCATCCCTTGATGCTTGCTGGCGCCGAAACAGCGGACAATGTTCGGGTGTTTGAGCTGTTTGAGAATCGCCACTTCGCGCTCGAACCGCGCCATGGAACGTTCGTTGCCGCCGAGACTGGGCGACATGAACTTAACGGCGACCTTCTGGCCGGTTGGCGTGTGGGTTCCGCGGTAGACGGTTCCCATGGCCCCGCTGCCAACTTCCTTTTCAATGACAAACGGCCCTACTTTCTGGCCGGTCAACATGGCCGGTGTTCCCCTGCGAGTACGGAGAGGTTTCCGTGGGAGATTCTACCGCAGCCACGTTGCCGCGTCGCGGGCGAAGTAGGTGAGAATCATGTCGGCGCCGGCGCGTTTGATGCTGGTGAGAATCTCCAGAGCGATACGGCGTTCGTCGATCCAACCCTTCTGTGCGGCGGCTTTCACCATCGCGAATTCGCCGCTGACGTTGTAAGCCGCGACCGGCACGCCGAAGCGATCCTTGACGCGGCGGATGATGTCGAGATACGCCAGGGCCGGCTTGACCATGATGATGTCCGCGCCCTCGGCTAGGTCGAGTTCCACTTCGCGCAAGGCTTCGTCGCCGTTGGCGGGGTCCATCTGATAACTGCCGCGGTCGCCGAACTGCGGCGGCGATTCGGCGGCGTCGCGGAACGGGCCGTAAAACGCTGAGGCGTACTTGGCCGCATAGCTCAGGATCGGCAGGTGCGTGAATCCCGCTTCGTCCAACCCGGCGCGGATAGCCTTTACCATGCCGTCCAGCATTCCACTGGGCGCGACGAGGTCGGCTCCTGCTTTCGCGTGGCTGACGCATTGTTTTGCCAGCAGAGGCAACGTCGCGTCATTGTCGAGGTCGAGCCGGCCGGTCTGCTTACTTAACACGCCGCAATGGCCGTGGTCGGTGTACTCGCAGAAACATTCGTCGGTGATGAGGACGATCTGATCCTTGAAGGTCTCGCGCAGCGCCCGCAGTGCTTGTTGCACGATGCCATTATCTTCGAGAGCGCTGGAACCCGTGGCGTCCTTACGCTCCGGAATGCCGAAGAGAATGAACGAGCGCAGACCGAGCGTAATAGCCGACCCAACCTCCTCCGTTAGCCGATCCACGCTTAGTTGGTAGTTGCCCGGCATCGATGGAATTTCTTTCTTTGCGCCTCTGCCGGGGCGGACGAAGAGCGGGAGGATGAAGTCGGTAGTGGAGAGCGTAGTTTCGCGGACGAGTTCTCGGATGAGCGGGTGGTGCCGTAGCCGGCGGGGACGGTTGGTTGGGAACTGCGGCGTGGTCATGGCAGGCGTCTCTGAGTCGAGCCTTCCGAAGTCTTCAGAGATTTCGGAAACTGGGTCATCGGACATTTATTGATCGAGAAACTCTTTCACCCGGCGAAGAAACAAATTGACATTGGTCTGATGTTTGCCGAAGTCAAGCCACGCGAGTGGAAAGGAACCTTCGCTCCGCACGAATAACTCCTCCTCCAGCACCCGCACGATCAATCGCTCACCCCACATGATGAAAATGCCTACCATGCTCGCCGGCACCGACGCGACGATTTGCCAGCGCGCGTCCCGTCGCCAGGTCCAGGCGATGTCGTCAATCGCGTCCTCCGCCGCGCGGCGCAATTTCGCGCGCGGCACGTCGCGGAAACGGACGCTTTCATCGTGGTAGGCGGGAAAGCCGATCGCCATGCTCGGGCCCTTGCCTTCGTCGCATTTGCACGCTTTAGTCTACCGGGTAATTCGTCCAAGATAAATCGGTCGTGAGACGCCCGGTCGATTCAGTTCCTCGTACCCCGCCGCCTGGAACAAAGCGGGCACCCCGGTCCACGCGAATGCCGCCGGTACCTTTTCTGGTGCTTTGGTTGGAACCACCGGATAACCTTCAATCTCGGTCGCGCCCAGCGCGAACGCTTCCTTGGTCGCCGCCTCCAGCAGTTTCGTGGCAACGCCCCGGCTGCGCCAGCGGGAAGGGATGTAGAAACAGACGATGGACCAAGTCGTGTCCGACCATTCCCGCTGAAGTGCGCGGACGCGTTCCAACCGGGGAAACGTTGAACGTGGGCCGAAGGAGCACCAACCAACCGGCTCTTCACCGGCGAACGCCAGGACGCCGTGTACTTTCCCCGCCTTGACAAGGCGGCGGAAGCGCTCGCGGTTTTTCGCGCCCTTCGCCTCATGCCAACTCTTGCCGCCTTGTGGCACTCGGGGCCACATGCACCAGCAACCGCCACAGGCGCCGTTATCGCCGAAGAGGTTGACGATTATCGGCCAATCGCCGGGCTTCAGCGGCCGGACGTGGATCTGATCAATTGTCATGCAATGTCGCAGTTAAACATACGCTTGATTGGCCGCGCCGACGCTCGCACCCGGCGTTAGCTTTAGACCCGGTCCTTGCAAACACTGCTCCAACGCCGCGAGGAACAACAGGACGTTTCCCGGACGTGCATTATAGCCCATCAACCCGATGCGCCATGCCTTGCCTTTGAACTCGCCGAGACCGCCGCCGATCTCGATGCCGAATTCGCTCAGAAGGCGCTTGCGCGTCGCTACATCGTCGGCCCCTGCGGGAAGAAAGACAGCGTTGAGTTCCGGCAACTGGTGGCCCTCGACGGGGATATAGTGGACGCCTAGCGCGGCCAATCCTGCCTTCAGTGCGCGGTGATTTCGCAGGTGGCGGGCGAAACGGGCTTCCAGCCCTTCTTCGAGGGCGATCCGCAATGCTTCGCGCAAGGCGTACACCATCGTGATCGGCGCAGTGTGGTGGTAAAAGCGTTCCTCCGCCCAGTAGCGCATGACCATCGTCATGTCGAGATACCAGCTTTGGACCTTGGTCTTACGCCGCTGGATCGCCTCGACGGCACGCGGGCTGAACGACACGGGGGCCAACCCCGGCGGGCAACTGAGACATTTCTGGGTGCCGCTGTAGACCGCGTCCACGCCCCAGGCGTCGACCTCCACGGGGACGCCGCCGAGTGAAGTTACCGTATCCAGCAATAGTAGTGCGTCGGATTCGTGGCAAACGTCGCCCAGTCCCGCGATCGGTTGCCACGCTCCCGTGGAAGTTTCGGCGTGAACGATGCCTACGACCTTGGGCCTGACCTTCTTCACCGCATCACGGATTTGCTCCAAATCGAACACTTGTCCCCACGGTCGTTCAACGGTTGTCACCACGGCCCCGGCGCGCTGGGCCACGTCCGCCATTCGCTGCCCGAAGACGCCGTTGATGCACACCAGCATGCGGTCGCCCGGCTCGATCAGGTTGACGACGCACGCCTCCATGCCGGCCATCCCGGTACCGCTGACCGGAAACGTCAATGCATTCTTCGTACGGAACACCTGCCGCAGCATCTCCTGGGTCTCGTTCAGGATCTCCAGAAACTGCGGGTCGAGATGCCCCAGGAGAGGCGTCGCCATCGCCGTCAAGACGCGCGGATGCACGTCGCTTGGGCCCGGACCCAGCAGAAGGCGCGGGGAGGGATTCAATTGACCGGGAAGGGACATTGCAAGTTCCTTTGTTCCAGGAAATTCCAAATCTCAAGCACCAAATCCCAATCAATTCCCAAGCCAAAAGATCCAATGACCAATACCGGCCGCCTGGTGTTTTGCGATTGTGTATTGGGTCATTGGGATTTGTTTGGGATTTGGTGTTTGGGATTTGGAGCTTGCGGCCCCGGCATCCGCGCCATCCGCTCCTGCACGAGCGTACTGATCTCCTTGAACCGCGGATGATTCGAGCCGCCGATCCACTCGAAGACGCATGTTTCCACGGTGGTAACGATGGCGCCGGCCTGTTCCAGGCGGCGGAGGGCCATGTCGTGGTCGATCAGGTAACGGCTGGCGAGCGCATCGGCGGCTAGGTAGACACGAAAACCGGCGGCGAGGAGGTCGAGCGCGGTGTTTAGCACACAGACGTGCGACTCGATGCCGGCCAAAACCACCTTTGGGCAGGCGGGACGGTGGAAGTTGTCGATCACGCTGGGCACGGCACAACTGCTGAAGGCGAGTTTATCCGGACGTTCGGGCAACCGTGCCGCCAGTTCCGGCACCGTGCCGCCCAAGCCTTTCGAATACTGTTCCGTTGCCTGCACCGTCATCCCCAACAGCTTGGCGGCGTCGACCAGGAATGCTATATTCCGCACCAGCGCGTCGGCGTTGGGGATCTTGGCCATCAGCTTGGTCTGCACGTCGATCACAAGCAAACCCGTATCGCCGGCCGACATCCGCGTGGGGTGAGGCATGATAATCCTTCCTTACCTCGCTGTACCTGCCCTGCGAGCAGGCCTGTTTTCGGATGCTATCCCTCGGCAGGTGAGGCGTCAAGCAACGCGGGTTGCCGGTGCCGAGGATCGAGCGCGCCAGAACTCGGCGTTCGACGGGATTGAATGGGTTGCAGTTATGCTCTGAGGTGCGAAGAAGGCGAGCCGCCATTTTGGCAGAGTCGTTTCACGTGGGATGAAACCACAGGGGAGTAGTCAGAGGGAGTAGTTGGAAGCCAAGGACTTACGACAAGGACTGGTAACTTCTCAAAATCCCTGGGACCAAGCAACGGATCGCTGAGTGCGACTCGCAGTCGAGGAAATGGGTTGCATTGCGCTTGCGAGTTTTATACACACGCCCACCTCCCTCCAGCACCACATACCCAGTACTAATTGAGAGGTTACAAGGGTCGTGTGTGGGTGGTGTAGGTGAGACGACCAAGACTCTCCTCACTCCATTACCGTTCCAGCGCCGCAGCTAACTGGTCCAAATCCCGCTCGACCATCTGGCTCTCCTCGTTGTTGAGCGGCTGGAGTCCGTATCGAGCGCGATAGAGCAAATCGGCGAGGCGGACGGGAATACCGGCAAGGCCGGCGGTGGAATCCGAGGCGGCGAGCCGGACGCAGGCGACCTCGCCAAACTCGCGTGGCGTCTGCGCCGGGTGCGGTTGCAGCCCGGCATGCCGCGCCAGTAACTCGAGCAGGCGCGAATAGAACGGGAGGTATGGAGTGCGCCCCGCCGGACGCGATGAGAAACGCGGCCATAAACGGAGGATCAACCAGAACGCCGCGACCAGGGCTGGCGGCAACGCCAGCCAACAAGCGTCCCGCCACGAAAAACCACGGTTTTTGTCGACGGCTTGTTTCGCGACCCTTCCCGTTGTCAATGAGTCCCACGAATCGCGCAACAGGGCCGCTTGTTCCTCGCCTTCATAATTGGCGACGAAATTCTGCCAGGCGCTCCGGCTCCGATCGCGGCTGTGCTCCCACCAGAGCGCCCAGGAGAACGGCGTGGGAGGCGGTGCAGACGTGCTGGGCGTCGGGTCGAGCGTTCGCCAGTGCCAATGCGAGCTCCCATCCGGTCCCCGGCGCTTGACCAGTACTTCGACCCAGCTGTGCGCGAAATTCTGGCGAATGAGATAGTCGCCGTCGCCCTTGCTCTCCGCGCCTCGGAATCCCTTGACGACCCGCGACCGCATCCCCTGCGATCGCAGCATCAGGGCCAATGCGCCGGCGTACCGATCGCAGTGGCCTTGCTTGACGTTCTCGAGAAAGTCGAGCGTTGGGTCAATCGACGAATCATCGCGGCGCCGGTCGAGAGTATACGAGTATTCCCCCGAGTGGACGAGATGCTCCATCAAGGCAACGGCTACTTTCTCCGCGGCTTGCGTGTCCGCATTCTCCATGTTCCGCACGTCATCATCCGTCAATCCGTAGGCGGATCTCGCCGCCAATTCATGGACAAGGTTCGTGGTCCATTGCGTAATGCCAATCTCCGGCGGAGGCAGGTCTCGCAAAGGCAGCAATCGATCCAGATAATCGTCCACGGGGAAACTGAGATCAGATTCGGGCATAGGGCAGGTCACTTGGCGATACTTGAACTCGTGTCGGCCGGGAGAAACCGTGGTCAAAAGCGTCTGATTGATCTCTTGAAAGACGGGGGCATGGCCGGTGTCGCCGTCGAGGGAAACGGCGGGCGCCCGGCGTGACCCGGACGGTCGAGAGGCGTTCAGTGGAACCGCAACGGGATCTGCCAAGAACAGGCCACCGGCCGTTCGCACCTCTAATGTGAAAGTTAGGAAGAACTGATCGGGACCGAGATCCAGGAGACCGCGTCCCTCGAGGGGCAGGTCCGGAGGGCGCGGAGGTGGGGGCGTCAGTCTGCCGGGCTTGCGCATTTCCAACTGCCGGAACGGGGCCATTGGCGACAAAGGAGGACGCGCCAACCACTTGCCTTCGGCATAGTAATCCAACACGATGCCGCGCCATCGTTGTGAATCGCTCAGGTCCAGCTTGGGCCGGCCCTCCGCGTCTTCGGCGTGCACCAATAGGGCGTCGTCGTCGTCCACTTCGACCACGCCTGTGCGGTTGAGGTCGATCTCGGTCGAAAAGCCGGTTTGCGCCAAGCGAGGTCCGGTGGAGTCCTTTCCCCCGAACAGAAGCTGCGGATTCCAAGACGAGTATCCCTGCCGCGGCAGGACGAGATACAACGGCAATCCGATCACGAGGACCCACAGCGTCCAAATCGCCGTGCGCGCGAGAGAAGAAGCGGCGAAACGAAGCGCGGAAGGGGCGCCTGCAAGGAGGCGCGAGCCGGGTTCCTCTCGTCCCCGACTTTCCAATCGCGGTTCCATCCTGGAAACTACGGCCAATTCCCGATGTAGGTGAAAGAGGGAAAGATGCCAAATCCCGCACGCCAAGTAGGCAAGGAGCAGAAGTCCGAATCGCGGTTCGCTTGCCAGGACACAGGCCAAAGCGGTCAATATCAGGCCCAATCCCTGGACCACCCAATAATCGGACGGCTTTTTCGGCTGAAAGAGTTTTACCAGGGTCAACGCGATGAGCAGTGGTCCCAAGTAGGGCAGCAGGCTGGTGGGCATCGGCACATTGTCCATCCCATATTCGTTGATGCGCTCTTGCACTCGCCAGCTGATCCACGCGGTTCCGCCTAGCGCAATGCCGGCGCCCAACAGATTGGCCGCCCACGCCGGCAGAGCGAACCGCCCCTCCAGGCAGCAGGCCATTGCCAGCAACATGAGCGCCGGAACCGCCATTACTTGAATGCCGGGAAGAAACGGCTCTACCGCCTGGCAGAGGCATAAACACGCCAAGGCCAGAGTCAGGTAGCCGCTCACGCGAAACGCCCATTCCCGTCGCATGGCCCTCACCCTCGTACGATCATTTGTGGCGATTCCACGATCTCTCGGCCGTCCGGGCTCTCGTAAAAATCAAGATCACGCAAGGTGGACGCCTCGATGCTGACAACCGGCCGATTCAGTGCTCGCGCCAGGGCGGCTTCCAGGCGATTCGTTCGCGCGCTGACCAACAGCACGGGCGTGGGCGGCAAGATGACGCGCGCCAGTTCGTCAACGACCGTCACATCATCGCGGAGTGCGTGGGCCTCCTGAACCGCGAGGGATTCCAAGAGGCGCAACGCATGATCCCGGCTCGCCGTGCCGTCGAGCACAACGGGCGCCGAACCCGCGACGCCGAGGACGAAGCGATTGCCCTGGTGAGAGCGCCACTCCCAACAAATGGTGGCAGCGAAGGAGATCACCGCTTCCAAAGAAGGGCAAGCAGGACGGACATCGCCTCGGCTCCGGGAGTCCTTCCTGATTTCCGTTGTTTCTTGATTGACCAATACATCGGGCGGGGAATAGGGATCGAGCACGAGAATGAAGTGCTCGCCCGGCGCGTCCTCAAACTCGCGAACCATCAATTCGCCTCGACGCGCGGTGGTGCGCCAGTGAATCCAGCGCGGGCTGTCGCCGGCGCGGAAAGTGCGCAAGCCGTGAAACTCGGCCTGGGACTCGATCCAGCGTCGCGTCGCGCGTCGAATCGGTTCGGCCGTCGTTGCGCCGCGAGCCAGGTATTGCCGCAGCCTGCCCCGGTGCAATCGACCCAGTCGGGGCAGCACAATCAGTTCCTCGCCCTCGACCAATCGCGTGCCGCGCCGCGCCAGTCCAAAAGGATAGGCGCTCCAGGCCCAGAGGGGACCGAGTTCATAACGGCCGCGGTTAGGAAGAGTAATCGCGGCCCGAACCGACTCAGTGTGCTGTCCGGCCATTCGTGGCGTGAACCAAGCCAGTGCGTGCGCGGGACCGCTTTCCTCCACCCGCACCGATCGACTCGCCGTGCGCCTTGGATTAACTACCTCCACTTGCATTTCAAAAGGCGTGTGGGCGAACACGGGCCCGTCGATGCGTCGCCGGCCGCGTAGGCGGCGCGGGTGGAAATGGGCCAGCAGAACATTGAGGCACCAGATGACCAGCAGCAGGCAGGCCATTAAGGTTAGGAGATTGATGCGGCGCACCAGGCCGATCGCCAGCAGCGCGGCGACAATCATCAGCCAAAGCCAGCCCGCCAGCGGAATGCGCAACCTGGACATGCAAATCGGACTCCCGCCTAAACCGGAACCGATGTACGGCCCACGATATCGGCAACAATCTCCTCGGCTGAATCGCCACGCCTGCCTTGACGCACACTTTTCGATAGCAACCGATGGGTCAAGACAGGCCCGGCCAAGCGCTTGATGTCGTCGGGGATGCAATAGTCGCGTCCTTCGATCAGTGCCAACGCCTGCGCCGCGCGGTAAAGAGAGAGAGCCGCGCGCGGGCTGCCGCCGAGGTAAACGTCGGGATGCGAACGGGTGGCCGCGAGCAGATCAAGGATGTAATCGCTCAAGCCATCCTCCACGCGCACCTGCCGAACCGCTTGTTGCATGCGCAGCACGTCGTCGCGCCCAAGGACCGGCTGAAGGCGATCGACCGGTTCGCCGTCGCGATGACGGATGAGGATTTCGCGCTCCGATTCCCGGTCGGGGTAGCCGATGCGTAGCCGAAGAAGGAAGCGGTCGAGCTGGCTCTCCGGCAGCGGATACGTACCTTCAAACTCGTAGGGGTTCTGCGTGGCCATGACGATGAACGGGGGGCCGAGCGGGCGGGTTTGTCCGTCCACCGATGCTTGCTTGTCGCTCATCGCCTCGAGCAAGGCCGACTGGGTGCGAGGCGTGGCCCGGTTGATTTCGTCGGCCAGCACCACTTGGGCAAACAACGGTCCAGGCTTGAAGACGAATTCGCCGCTGGCCTGGTGAAAGACGCTGGTGCCGATCAGGTCGCTGGGCAGCAGATCGGGGGTGAACTGGATGCGGTGAAAGGAACAGTCGAGGCTGCGGGCAAGGGCCTTGGCCAGCAGTGTCTTTCCGATCCCAGGAACGTCTTCAATGAGCAAATGCCCCTCGGCCAGAAGCGTGACGATGGCGAGGCGGATAACCTCGTCCTTGCCGAGCAAGGCGCCGGCGATGTTGGCGTGCAGTCGGGCGAGCGGAGTTGCGATATTCGCGCCCCCTACCGCGTGAAGGTTTGAGTTGGATTCGAGTACGCCGGGGAGCACACGGTTGTTGTCCATGAACGCTCGCCATCCGAGAGGCGCGGAGCGGCGCCAGGTTTGAAGTCGCAACGGGATTGCGGCGAGAGAGATGGCGGCATTATAAGGGGAGCCGCGCGGAGATGCCAATAAAACCGGGTAATAATAGGCAAGTTGGCCAGCTCGCGCCGCGTACGGTGTCAGGATTGCAACCCGGCCATTAGAATACGACGTGAGATCTCGATGAATCGCCGGACAAAACGGTGTTAAGTGGCCATATTTCAAGTTCAAGTGTGGAAGTTCGTTTTGGCTATTCTTTCGCCCCATCACCGTATCGCACCGTCATGCTGTCGCACTGGTGGAGGCGCCGCACGAGCATGACGGAACCCACTTCTCTACTACCACCCGCCTGGGTGCACAAGCGCGACGGGCGGCAGGCAGCGTTCGAGGCGGACAAGATCTGCCGCGCCCTCTTTGCCGCGACGGAATCACTTGGGCGGCCGGACGCGTTCCTGGCGCGGGAGCTCACCGACGGGATTGTGCATTTCCTCACGGCGGAACTCGACGGCGCCGCGCCGACCACGGCGCAAATCGCCGAGACGGTGGTCAAAGTGGTGCGCGAACTCGGGCAACCGGCGCTCGCACAAGCCTTTGCGGCCGGGGCGGAGCGGAAGGACGTGGAGCGGGCAGAGGTTCCGCCGGAAGAAGTGGGTGCCCTATTGTCGGGAAAGGAGTTGCGCGAGGTTGTTCGTGAGTGTGTACGTGAATACTCGCTGCAAACCGTATTTGCGCGCGATGTCGTGGCGGCGCAGGCGGATGGGCTGTTGACGCTAACAGGACTGGAGACGCCTGAAGACCTCGCGGGCTGCGGCGCGCAAAGACCGGCGGCGGGAGGGTGGATGGAAGCGCTGGTGGATGCCCGCGCCCTCGCCGGTGAAGTGGCGGCGGTGGAAGGGTTGGAATACGCACTGGAAGCGGCAGCGCCGGAGAAGAGGGACGTCGAAGGGCTGGCGCGCGACTTGGAGTTGGGGAGGCGGGCCACTGGATTGAGCGTGGTCGTCAATCTCAACGTTGCTCGACCGCCTTCCTGGGCCGACGAACTGGCCGCGGGGCCATTGTTCGTCGCGCAGCGCCGATCGGCGGACCTTCAGCGCTTGGCGGCGCACGGCGACGCGTTGCTTCAAACCCTGATCGGAGCTTGCTCGGTTCGTGTCGACTGGCACCTCTGCGAACGAGACTTTGAACCCGAATGGCGCGAGCGCTTGGTGCGTGCCGCGCGATGGGCGACGCATGGGGCGATGGCGTTCGTGTTCGACCGGCCGCGACGGCCCATTGCGCTGGCCGAGGGCATGGACCGGAAACACCCGGCGGTGTTATTGTCGGTGGGCCTGCATTTGGTGCGGTTGTTGGACCAGCCCGGAGTGCGCCATGACTCCGCGTTGTTCTTGCAGAAGGTTGGCAGCTTGGCGAGATTGGCGCTGAGCGCCGGTGTGCAGAAGCGTGATTTCCTGCGGAGCGTCGCGGCCGGACGTCCGGCTCTGACGCGCGGGTTTTTGCTCGATCGCGCCCGGCTTGTGGCCGTGCCGATCGGTCTGGAGGAAGTCGTCCAAGCGTTTACCGGTGCAAGCATTAGTGACGCGGGCGGGACGGACATGGCGCGACGGATTGTCGAGCGGCTTCGAGAAGTACTGCACACGGAGGGGCTAGCGCGGCGCCTGCACGTCAAGCTGGATTCTCCGGTCGGCGGATGGCAACCAAGCATGGGATCGGTGGGTCTTAGCGCGTGGAACCCGACGGCGACGGTGAAGAATCAACTCAAGGCTGCCGGCACGCTTCATGCGATTGCCGAGTCCGGGACTGCAAGCGTGTGCGTTCCCAGCGAAGCTCCGCCTACGGCGGAGCAGATCGCGGACTGGCTTCAATGGGCGTGGCAGCAGACGGACCTCGTTCGGTTGCGCTGGGGGCATGCCTTGGCGGCCGACCGGCAATTGACGCTGGAAATGAAAGGGGGCGGGTGATCCCGCCCCTATGACGCATGCAATAGCCTTGCCGCGCGTCAATCCTTCGGCTTGTCGAAGACTTTGTCGTCGAGTTTTTCGACGGGTTTCGTCTCGGTGATTTCGGCATCGACGTAGTCCTTGCCGTCGCGTTTGATCACGAGCTTGTGCGGCTGCTTCGTGCCGGCTACTTCCTTGTAGTCGTCGTAGAACGTTTCCTGGTTGAACTCGCCGCCGCCGGCCATCACGTCCTTGGAC
>Ga0207095_10238_pt1 | contig 15293 bp, 8 predicted proteins | sample Alteio_BWMinHeat_88_FD_153529 | JGI IMG/M metagenome (GOLD analysis project Ga0207095, IMG submission 153529) | Enriched cells from forest soil in Barre Woods Harvard Forest LTER site, Petersham, Massachusetts, United States -... | ecosystem: Environmental > Terrestrial > Soil > Temperate forest >... | reverse complement strand
CGATTCTGAGTTGGAACCAAATCGTCTCCTGGTTGCGGGAAGTGAAACTGCTACACGACACAATGATTAGGGTTTAGGGGTGAAAGGGGTATTAGGGGTTCATCACATGCACACTTTATCCTGATCTCTGGTCTTTTAATTATGCATTTTCTGCATAACCGTTCATCGGTCAAGGCATTGGTCGTTTTTCCGTAGACGCATTAAGGTATCGATATGAAAAGCAATTTAAGCACCCCTCATACGATTAGTTCTCAACAACTAGTGGATCAACTGAACTGGCGCTATGCCACGAAGCAATTCGACCCCAATCGAAAAATCAACGCCCAGAATTGGGCCGCGATTGAAGAGGCTCTTGTCCTCTCGCCTTCAAGCGGCGGATTACAGCCTTGGGCCTTTTTCGTCGTGACCGATTCTGCCGTGCGTCAGAAGCTGCTGCCGGCATCTTATGGACAGACTCAGGTCGTGGATGCATCGCATCTAGTGGTGCTGGCCGCCAAAAACAACTTCGGCGAAGGCGATGTCGATGCCCACCTCAAAAGGACGGCGGACGTTCGTGGGATCCCCATCGAATCGCTCGCTCAATTTCGCGCCATGCTCGTCGGTGGAATTGTGAATTCAATGGACGCTTCCGCGCGTCAGGCCTGGGCGGCGCGACAGGTGACCATTGCTCTCGGAGGGCTCCTCACGAGCGCAGCGCTCCTTGGAATCGATGCCTGCCCCATGGAAGGTTTCGAGCCAGCCAAATACAACGAAATCCTTGGCCTCGACAAAAAAGGATTCCATGCGGTCGTCGTTTGCACGCTGGGTTACCGGGCCGCGACCGACAAATACGCCGCTCTGCCAAAGGTTCGTTTCGCCAAGAATGACATCGTTTTTCAAATTTAAGTGTCAAAAATTTATGAAAACCAATTCCATGATCGAAATTCCTTTGAAGAAGGTTCTTCGAATTCACAAAAGCAAAAACAAACACTGGGTGGGCGACGGTTTTCCCGTTTACTCCGTGTTTGATTACAATGGACTTGGTCGCGAGCTCAGTCCGTTTCTGCTTCTCGACTACGCGGAACCGCATGAATTCGCGCCAAGCAACGAGCGTCGGGGCGTTGGAGCCCATCCTCACAAAGGCTTTGAAACGGTGACGATCGCTTATCAAGGCGAAGTCGAACATCGCGACTCCAGTGGAGGTGGAGGCAAAATCGGTTCCGGTGACGTCCAGTGGATGACGGCCGCGAATGGCATCGTTCATGAGGAATTCCATTCACGGGAATTTACGAAAAAGGGCGGAACCTTCGAGATGATCCAGCTCTGGGTGAATTTACCCGCGAAGTTTAAGAGCGCTCAACCCGGTTACCAGACCTTGCTTAAAAAAGAGATTCCCAACGTGGTTTTGCCCAACGGAGCTGGAAGCCTTCGGGTGATTGCAGGGAACCTCAACGACGCAAAAGGACCTGCGAAAACCTTCACGCCGATCAACTTGTGGGATGTGCAGCTGCGTGACGGCAAAACCGCGGAATTATGTTTGCCCCAGGGACATACGGCGGCTGTTTTCGTGCTGCGCGGAAATTTGCTCATCAATCATGAGCATAAAGCAGAAATCCGGGACCTTGCCGTTCTGGAAAAAGTGGGTGAATTTGTTCATCTCCAAGCCGAAGAGGATTCGCATTTTGTGGTCCTGAGTGGAGAACCCATTGCGGAGCCCATCGTCGGTGCGGGACCCTTCGTGATGAACAGCCGGGCAGAAATCGAAAAAGCTTTTGAAGATTACGAGAACGGACAGATGGGATCGCTTTGAAATTCAAACCTAAACAAAGAAACAAAAATATGAGTACAACCATGACGGATACTGAAAACATCGAGAAAGTGAAACTGCTGGCGCCTGACCTGAGAAACGGAAAGGAATTTCCGCGGAGTCCGCGGGCAATACTGGGCGGCTTCGTGCTCGCGGCGCGGGCCGTGGACAAGTGCCGGGCTGTGATTGCTGGGACCGAGGGTGAGTACCACTCCAATTGTCCCTTGGATCAGGTTTGGTTGAAGTTCGCAGAAGTCGATTACGATGACTTCAAATCATTTGTTGCGACAGGTGCCACAAATGAAGAGGTGGATGAGTGGATCCGCTCGCGCTCAAAGAAATCGCGCTCTGAAATCATTGCCTGGAACAACAAGCAGCGTGATCTCCATTTGAGCGAACTGCCCCAACAAACCCAGGAATACATGGAGGATTACGTTGCCAAGTATATTCCCCGCAATCGCGTGGTTTATCATTGGTTCGATGTATACGACATCGAAGAGCAGCGGCTTTAAGGATGGGCGATCAGGAACGATCGCCCCTGCCTGAAGGCAGACCGTCAAGGAAAGCGCGGGTTGGACCTCCGGTCTTCCCGCGCTGCCATACTACCAGAAAATCCCAGGTCGCATCCGCCTCATCGATGGGGATCTTCACGACTCCCGCAGCGGGATAGTTTTTTAAGTAGCCGGGGAAGATTCCGACAGCGTTTTCGTTGACGATCAATTCCAATCCATTTGAGAGGCTCGTTGCCTTGTGCATGACCTTGGGACGAAATCCCGCTTTCCGGCAAATCTTCACGAGCCAGCGATCGTAACCAGGCACATCATCATTTCCAGGCGCAAGAAAAACTTCATCTTTCAAGGCGGAAAGCCGGATCCGTTTCTTTGACGCGAGCGGATTGTCCGATGAGACGACGGCGAGCATTGAGAGAGTCGCGAGCTTATGCGTATAGAAATCTCGCGCCAGCAGGTGTCCTTCATGGCCGATCAAACCCACGTCGATTTCCCCTTTGCGCAAGGCGACAATCTGCTCCCCGGGGCTCATGTCGAGCAACTTGAGCCGGATGAAGGGATAACTTTTCTTGAGCACTTTCAGTGCGGGCGACAAATAGTCGCCTGCCGCAGACGCCAGATAGCCGATTCTCAATTGATCCTTTTCACCCCGGGAGAGCCGTCGCGCTTCCGCCATGGCTTCATCGTAAGCAGCAAGAATGGGACGAATTTTCTTTGCGAGTGAAAAACCGACATCCGTCGCCTGGACTCCTGACGTCGTTCGTTCCAGCAGCTTGCCTCCGATCTCATTCTCGAGAGCCTGAATCTGCCGGGAGAGCGCCGGCTGAGACATTCTTAATCTCATGGCCGCACGGTTAAGGCTCGTTTCTTCGAGAACTGCCATAAAGGAACGGAGCTGTAAGAGCATGCAGTCATGCTATGCGTCCTGTGCATAACCGCAAGCAAATCGTTTCCTGGTTGCGGGAAGTGAAACTGCTACATGACGATAAAATTCACATTAGCTTTTATGAACAACCTCGATGTCGTGGCCGTCAGGATCAAGCACCCAAGTCGCATAATAGCCAGGATAGTATTCGGGCCGCGCTTGCGGGGACTCCTTGCTCTTTCCACCGGCGGCTAAAGCGGCCTTATAGAATGCGTCCACCTGGGCATGGCTCTTCGCCACAAATCCGACGTGGACCGCCTGGGGATCGGGCTTTCCTTTCTTGAGCCAGAAAAAAGCCCGCCCGCCGTCTCCAAAGCCTTTCAGGTCCGGGTGTCCATTTTTGCCGTCGTAATCAATAAAGTTTGTGATCCCAAGAGGCTTCAGAGCTTTTACATAGAAAGCGACTGAACGCTTGAAATCACTGACCGTGAGAATAACGTGATCAATCATATTTTCCTTTTCTGTTCCCCTCACCTTCCATGGTGCTTCAGCCAAAAGGGATATTGCTGTTTTGGCTCTGGAGTAGAGCTAGACCAATGGTCATTTTGCTGAACTGGGGGTGGAATTTTAGGCATTGTCGGCGGACGGGGAAAGTCTCGTTTGCAGGGATACGGACCGCCAAACGGGACGGATGACGGATCAAACGGCCCATCTTTTGTTGGATCAGGATAGCCAAGCTCAAATGGAGACATCGCCTTGGCATTTTCTCGCGCCCACAGCAACCACGCTTCTTGCTCGGTTGTGAGCTCGTTGGCCTGACTGTTTCTCCAACGCTGCTCGCACTCATGGATAAACTCCACCGCCGTCTGATACAGTCGCCACCACTCGGCGGCTTTTAATAAATCTTCTGACCGAACGTGAGCCGTGGCTTCCAGGGCACCTTCATGTTTCTGCTTCCGTTCCTCCTCGAGCCGGATCGCTTCCTTTTCCTGGTGTTCTCGCCAGCGTCGCTCGTATTCCACGCGTTGTTTTTTTCTTTCAATGGCTTCTTCCGCCTGCCTCTTCTGAGTCTCGATGTAGTGGCGACGAATTGCGGTCACGATTTGAGCAAGGAGTTTCCCGAGTGAAGACTTGCCGTCCTCCTTCCACTGCTTCTCTTTTTGTATCCCATAACGTTCGGGATTGATCGAAAACGTCAGCACTCCAGATGGAACACCATCTGTCTGCCACTGCAAGCTTGGACGACGAGATCCAAACCGATCCACAAGGTCTTCCTTAATTTCGAGATAAAGCCGGTCACGCCCCCTTTGGAAAAAACCTGGACCATATGAGCCCTGCGCTTTGCGAAACGTAATTCCAAGATGCTCCACGCCGTTAAGAATCGTGTGAAAAGATTTTGCTGCTCGCTCAATCAAGGCTTTCGTAATGGCAACCTCTGGCAATGTGCATTCAGAAATCCTTATGCGCTTGTCCCAACTGGGCTTCTCGGTGGTCAGTCTCCTCAGCAATTCCGTCGCCAAAGAATGCAACTGTTCGGTTGTTTGCGGGATTGGAAGCGTCTTCCCGGGCGATTTCTCTGCAGTCTTTATGAAAACCTCATTGGGGGTTGGCGGCAGCGGCACTTTCTTCTGCTTCATTCCAGCGGCGACTTTTGCCCAGTAACGGAGTGGCGGCTTGGGCACGTTCAATTTCTTGCAACGCTTGGCAAGCGCCACGTCAGAGATGCCCAGCTCTGCCGCCAATTGGGTTATGGGCACGGACCAGATCTTTTCGTAGAGTTCCTCGCGCGTCAGCTCCTTGTCGCCGTTTGAATTCATAGATAATGAATTCAATTTTAGCTCCAGACCGAATGGCGATCAATTGGAACCAAATAGCAGAACGCCCCAATTTGGACCCCACTCGCCTCTCCGGACGATCTTTTTAACCCAACTGGGACTTCATAAGGGGTAAAGCCCCTTCTTGTCCCACGTGGAATAGTAGGCCCAAATTGGGATCTCGGCTGGCTTTAGGACAACTTTTTGGATCCTCTTAAGATTTTCATGAGATGTTTTCTTCAGTCATTTAATGAGTCTCGATTGGTCGCTCGGCATGACCTTCAATTTCACACATGAGGGCCATTTTTACAGTCGCACTCAGGATTTTACCCTCATCTCCCAATGTCATTCCACCATACCCAGCCGGCGCGTCTGCCCCCCTTTATGAGAAAGGGTTCCGTTGGAGAAATGCCAAATCTAGCTTTTAAAAATCTTTTGTTTTGCCAATAGCAAACCTGGAAGCAGAAAAAGAAATCCCAAGCTCACATTTATAAGATTCCAAGGCATTGGAACAATAAGTATAGATCGACAAACTAACCATATACCAATAACGAATGTAAAAAACACTAATATATAAGTAGCCCATTTATTAAGCTTTATAGCAAAGCTACCCAAGACCAATAATGGAATAGCAAAGATTAATAAGGCACCTAAATCCCTTCCTCCTTCGATGCGTGTTCGATAATTTAACACAATTAAAATTAGAAGACAAAAGCCGATCGATATACTAATCCAACCACATGTTTTTTGAAAATTAGTGGTCACAAGGGCCTTTTTCTGCACCATAGATTTTAAAGAACTCATCATCAAAGAGTGAGCCGAATGAATTATCTTCAATAAGAGCTAAGATCGCTGCCCGTTCTCCAGAATCTTCAAATGGAAGCGGATTTCCTATTTCGGCGCCGGTTGCCTCCCTAATGCCGGTCCATGACAGCTTTCCAAAAACGTAAGCAGGTATCGCACTATACCTTCCCATATAGTTAGCAGAAGAAACGTCAGTGAACCAATCAAGGTCCATATCTCCATAAGATGTAGGAACGGTATTCCCTCGAGAACTATTAAAGGGCTCCATTAATCGATCACCAAAAGTAATTGAAGATTGTTTTGCAGCTTCAATAGTACCTGATGCTTGTTCGCGTTTTACTAATTCTCTCAATGCATTCTCTTGAACGGGTGTTAATCCTCGTTGATCATTCGGACCAATGGGACCGATAAATTTTGTAGGGAGTATTCTCAATCCAAATAAGTCAACTAATGTTGTTGGATTATTTTTTACATAGCCGTACAAATTCACGCCTCCACTCTCAGCAATTGGATCTCGACTCAACCATCTGCCCAAATTCGCATCGTACGCTCGATACATCGCCAAATGCAATCCACTCGGTTGGTGGAAGTAATGTCCCGTAAATCCAAAGTCAGCTATATCGCTTCCTGAGACTAAAGTACGGCGTCCATACGGATCGTAGTCATAGCGTGAAACCACATTGGTCCCAGCGCTATCCATCACCGATCGAATCGATCCCAAGTGATCTACGGAGCAAAAATAGTTCGTCGTCCCCAGTTGAAATCCTTGCCCAAAATAGCGCTTATTGACCGTGTCCCCCGCCGAATTTCTTTCCTCGCAGATTTCCGAGTCGCACCACAGCAACCGCTTCGCCAATGTTGTCGAGCCATTCAATTTCTCGGTAATTTTTGCTCTACGTCCCAAGCCATCGTAAACAAATTCCGTTCGATTGGTCGGGCTTTCGTTGATCGCAATCAAACGATTTGCGGCATCCCATTCGTAAGAAACTTGAACGGCACTATTCGTCTGCACCTCGGCCAGGTTGCCATTGGCGTCGTAAACCAACGTCTGATTGCTACCTGAGTTGATCACCACCTGATATTTGTTGGTGGCCACTGACCCTGATGCGTTCATCGCAATCACTGAAACCGTGTTCGTGCCAAGCGCCATCTGAGCCGATCCACTGAAATTCGTGGTCGTGGTCATCGTAGCCGGCCCTCCAGCGACGTTGACCGAGGAGGCCTGACTGGTCCGACCTTCAAAGCTCAGCACACCTCCGCTTGTCAATCCAGTAAGCTGATTGCCGGCGTTGAAGGAGGCAGAAGACATCGCATCATCAATTTTCTCCAAGGTCCGATTCCCGGCTTGATCATATCCATAAACGTAACGTTTAACGACAGCTTGGCTGACTCCATCTTTGACTGTATTTGCGATTAGACGATCAACCGCATCATAGGAAAGATTAAAGGCATTGGTGATGCTTTGCTGTTGTGTCCAATTAGTCATTTGCCCTTCTGCATTGTATGCATAGTCAAATTTTGTAACTACGCCTCCGGTGGAATCGCGGTTTATAATCTGCTGGAGTCGAAAATCCCCATTGGTACTAAAATAAGCATAGCTGTTGGTCTGTCCATTTGGGTACGCCAAGCTGATCAATCGACTCGTTTGATTGGTATAAGTGTAAACAAAACCCCCCAGAGAATTTGTCACTCCCGTCACGCGCCCCAAGGCATCGTACGCCATGCTGTTTGTCACCGAATTGATGGAACGCGACTTCACGCGGCCCAAGGCATCATAATCGTAGCTGATCGTGTCATTGGACAGTGGACCATCAACGAGCTTCAAAAGGCCCGACCCCAAACCGCCTCCGACGGGATTATAAGCATAGGTCGTCACGCCGACACCATCGGCCATGGACGTCACTCGATTATAATATTGGTCGTAGGTAAAATTAACGCTTGGCGTGACAGTTCCCGAATAAGCCTTACTCTTCAAATTATCGTCTGAATAGTACTGGTAGGTAGTCGTCTGTCCCTTGGCGTCCATCGTATATTTCACCCTTGCTGAAGTGCTTTCATAAAAATATTGCATCACACTCAAATCAGGAAGCAGCTTTTGCGTCACCCGGCCTTCAAGATCTCGAAACCAGGTCGTTTTTTGCCCCTTGGCGTCGGTCAATGATTCCAAGGATCCACATCCGCACCAGTCGAACTTGGTGTTCTGATTTAGGGGGTCTTTAACGTTCGTGAGTTGACGAAGAGCATTGTACGTGAAATAGGTCTTTCTCTGCAGCCTGTCCTGAGTCCAATCAAGATCCAGAAGGTTGTATTGCGTCTGTTTGTAGGTGGCATCGGGATAGGTGACCTTCGTGATTCGATTGGCGTCATCGTAGTCGTAGGTCAAAACATAATTTTCAGAATCTTTGACCGTTCGAACCCTGCCTGCACTATCATATGTGAATGTAGTAATCGCACCCGTCACAGCACCAACCATATTCGTCAAATAACCACTGCCATTGTAATTAAACGTTGTCACTTCGCTCTTAGGATTGGTGATCGTCAGCACCTGGCCAGAATTATTATAGGTAAAAGTCGTGGTTTGGCCTGACGCATCGATGGCCGTGAGCGGCAAATGCTGGCCGTTATAAGTGTAGCGTGCCAGCGTTTCATATCCTCCAGCAGCCTTCTGTTTGACCGCTACAAGGTCGAGATTGTTGTTGGCATACAGGAAGATGGTATCACGTCCCATGGGATCCACGCGGCGCGTCACTTTGCCGACGGAATTGTATTCAAACTGAGACCGCTGAGTCGATCCGTCTTCGAGTACTCGTCCCATGGTCGAAGGCTGCCCTTGCGATCCAATAATCTGTGCGTCCGATTGGCCTGCATAATCAAACCAGACCCGATTTTCCAAGGGCAGTTTCTCACTCTCCAAAATACCTGAAACCACCGCTGTGTTTTCTGTATGCAACCAATGCTTGATAACCGCCCGGGTATAATCACCGGGATAAAGTTTCATTGCGCGCTTGTCCCAATAAAAGGTATTCCGATAATCTAGCGAATCGTTGTGCGTATTCACGCCCGCCGGAACAGTTCCTGCAGAATCAGATGTAGCAATCCCTGTCGCGCTGTGCTTGAACTCAACGCGCTCCTGATTTCCCAAGGGATCCGTAACAACAAGCACACGGTTCACACCTGACTCCCAATTCGTGAATGTTGTCGTGCCGTAAGGGGTGGTTAAAGTGTTGATGAAATCGTTGGTGACATAGCTAAAAGAAGAATTAATCCCAATGACATCGGTGATGTTCGTGAGGCGCCACGAGGAATCGTATGCGAACGTGGCAAACCGGCTGAATGGATCGGTAACCTTTTTAATAGAATAAAATCCAGGGGCTCCGACGCTATTCGTGTAATGCTCGACTACATTAGTCTGTCCAATGGCATCGACAATTCCTGTTAACCTTTGGTTCCCGTCGTAGTTTAATGAAACTGCATTTCCAAAAGGATCGACCAAACTGGTCAAAAATATGGTCCTGGTTGGCGACCCTCCTCCATTTTGGCTGTAAATCTCTTTCGAGCCATCTGGCATATGCCGTTCGTAAGAAATGGGCGAACTTGAGGTTCTCACGAGAATGGCTCGGCTTTCACGATGCGGCACGGAATTCGTAGTCTGAGAATCAAATCCCGTATAGGTTTCAGCTCCGCCATTTCGTAAAAAAACCTGAATGGAAGCCGCAGGATTCGCAGGGGTATCCTGAAGATATGAAAACCAATTATGACACCATTTTGATCCCAAATTGGAATAGCTTGGATTGCTTGGTTGAATGGAATCACGCTGATTATAAGTGACTCTGAAATGAACATCCGGTCCCTTTGGCGGAGTATAGCTGACGGGCGTATCGAAAATATTTAGGCTTACCAAAAGCGAATGAATATTGTAATCGGCCATTGGTTTGGGCACCGGGCAAGGTTTGGCTCGGTCCGACGAATCCTTAAACTGCTCCGAATCAAAACTTGAGGTGTTTCCCTTCCCCCATACCTTTTGACCTTCCTGATTGGAGACTGCTTGCCAACCCTGCGGCAAATCACGAGGTGGCACCAAAAAATAACCACTGCTCTCCGCATCTAACGCGGCTTGGCTTACCCAAAATTCGCTCCCAAAAGTGGGATCCTGTGCCATGTAGTAACCTTTGTCCTTTTTCAAAAGAGCCGCAAAATGTCCCACCTTCCAATGCACCACGGAAGGCAGCAAGATTTCAGCTCCCGATCCCCGCCTTGCCATCTGATAGTCCATGCCCACTGAACGTGAAAGGTCACGAATCTGCACAAGTGACGTTCCCTTTTTTGTCGACTTGCATTGCTGGATTTTGGGATCGAACGCGTCGTGGGGATTTAACCAGGCTCGAATACGGTCCAAGGCCATAGGACCGCAACGAAACGATTCTCCCGTTTCATGGTCCATCATCCACATGCCTCCTCGGGCCAGTGAGACTTTTTCCGTGGCCGGACCTGCAAACTCACGATTTTCGACATCCTTCAAGAGCGTCTCCAATTGCTCACATCGGCCAAGACGTGCATTGATTTGGATCAGCTCAGCAACAATCCGATCAGCAAACAGCTTTCCTCGGAGTTCCGTTTCATTTTTGGACAAATTCCAACCGTTCTCCAAAGCAACGAGCGACTTCGAGAACCAACCAGTCTTGAAATACATGAGTCCCATATCCCCCCAAAGCGCCGCTGCCCACTTGGAGTCTGGATGTGCCGCCAGAAACGAGGTCAACGCAGAATCATCCTCCGGGGAGGAACGAACAAGAAATACATCCAAAGCCTTTTTAAGATCAGAGTTCTCGTTAATCTCGCTTTTCACCCCCACATGCATCGGAATCAATGGTTCTTCAAAAATTCGAAGCATTGAGATTTCGGTATCCGTCGGGCCTCGTTCGATGATTTTTTCTTTTCCATCAAATGAAATGACATCAGCTGCCCACAGAGGCAGCGATGTGAACAGCAAATCAAAAACCAGAAAGAGACAACAAAACCGCACAAAAACGGCTGTAGGCCGCTGGAAACGATGAGGACTACTCAAAGTCTCAGGCTGAAGTTTTTGCAGAGGGCGAAAGGGTTTCATGAATCAAACTCGTAAGGGATTAAGGCACTGAAACCGCATCAGGTGGTTTGTCGAGCGTGATCGTTGGTGGATTGCCATCGGGGCTCGAACTTGCCGTTGTAGCACTGGCATTACTCGTGTAATCCGAATTCCCAGCAGCATTGCTCGCACGAATTCTATAATAATAGGTGGTATTGGCAGTCCTGCCGGTATCGGCATAGCCCGTGACGTCTGCGGAAACAGACGCAATTTGAGTCCAGCCAGTGGAACCATCAGGGCTGCGTTCAATCAAAAAGGCGGTCTCAGAATCAGAATTGCCCCAGCTCAAATCAATGCGGTCGGGGTAACTTGAGGTCGCCGTTAGTGAACCTGGAACAGCAGGAGGATTCAGACTCAACAAGCCGATGACATGTGCCGTACTCCCTGACAAAGTCCCTGTATTACCATTCCCCGAATAATCGGCAATCGTGGAACCGCTTGATTCATCCATGTGAAATCCTGCAAGAAGCCCCGTCTCCACACCCCCACGTTGACCAACGCCGTTGTTGTAATGAGCCGCAACTTCAAAAGCAGATAAAGTCCTCGTATAGAAACGAAATTCATCAAGATTTCCGTGTAAAGTATCAGCAGCGCCACTTCCGAGATAGCCCAGACTAAATCCCGAAAACGCTCCAGGATTGTTTTGAGCTTTGGAAGCTAAAAGAACACCATTCTTATAAAGTTTACCCGTTCCACCTCCGAACGTGTAAACGAAATGCTGCCAAATATTTAGCTGTAAGACCTGTCCCGATTCATCAGCGGGAGAAATAGAGTGAGCGGAATCGGTACCCACATAAACACCACCATTCACATCTGTGTGGAACAAAAAGATATCCCAACCTTCACCAATCTGCTGATTATAGCTCTTCAATGAATAAGGCTGAATCCAGAACTCAACCGAAAAATTGGTGAAGGTGCCGGTAATTCCTGGAACGCTGACCGAATCACCGTTTCCATTGAAGGATAACGCGTTTCCAAAGGCGGCAGATAACGGCGTCGTCGTGGTGACCACGCTGACAGGCGAAGTCGCGGAGGAAAAGCCCTGCAAATTCCAAGAGCTCACACGATAATAATTCGTCGTGGACGATGGCACATTGTTATCCATGTAGGAGGTGAAATTTGCAGCAACCCATCCTGCTTGATCCCAGCTATTCGTTCCCGGCGTACTCTTCTCAACATAATAAGCCGCCTCATTCGTTACCGCATTCCATGTCACGAAAACCTGGCCCAAGAGATTGGTGACAGCCACTCCCGTCGGCATGTCAGGGACAGCACTAGGGATTTGAGCACTGGCAACGGCGCTATATGCCGAATTCGTGGATGCATTGTAGGCTCGAATCCGATAGTACCAATTGCTTCCGGCTGAAATTCCAATATCAGAATAAAACACAATGTTCGTGCTGGTTGTCGCGATTTGAGACCAGCTATTCGTTCCCGTCGTGCTCCTCTCGACTTTATACCCCTGCTCATTTGAAACGTCCGACCATACAAGATCAATTTCATTGGTGCTCGTTGCTGCGGCGACCAAATTTGTAGGAGTCACCAAAATCGATCCAGGATCTTCGACCAACCCTACTTGCTGTTGGATGCCAGAGGGAGTTCCGTCATTCCCATTCCCCGAATAATCAACAATGGAGGTTCCAAATGGATCATCGAAATGATATCCGACGACTAATCCACTTTCCGGTAAACCGTAGGTTCCATGGCCGCTATTATAATGAGCGGTGACCTCTCCAGACGAAAGCGCCCTATTATAAAATCGAAACTCATCAATCTGGCCATTAATCGAATCTGCAGTAGAACCGATCTTGAAGGCGCTGAATGAGGAGGGTGCGGTCTGCGCCTTGGACGCGAGATTGACCGCGTTACGATAAATGGTCGCGATACCGTTTGTTTGGTAGGTATAGACAAAATGCTGCCATTGATTGAGCTGCAGCGTCCCATTTGGCAATTCTGAAGGACCAAAATTATTAGTAGAAGTTGTGCCAGCGTACACAGCACCATTTACATCTGTATGAAACAGAAACGTTCCCCATCCTCCCCCAATTTGTTGATTATAATTTTGTAGCGAGACTGGATTGATCCAGAATTCCACAGAAAACGCCGTCATGGTTCCAGTAATGCCAGGAACGGAAATATAGGATGCTGAAGAATTAAAAGATGCCGCCCCTTGAGCGCCACCGTTAACAATGTAGCTCTCTGAATCAGACAGAGAATTCCAGCCCGTCCGAAACGCTTTTGCTTTTACGGTCATGTTCGTTTCGATCAAAAGCTCTGAACTCGCAAGCAATATAGGGTCGCTCACCGTAGGATCACTTCCGAAGGTATACCTAACATCCACAGACGAGAGTAAAGGAGACGAGGCTTGGAGTTGAACCGTTGGAGGATAAGTATAAACACCGCCCTTGGGATTAAGGACAACAGGAGGCGTTGTCAAAAAGCCGTACCTACTTGCGATATAGTTTTCGGCGTTAATGCGATCGGAATCACTCAAGGAATGATCGTAAAGAAGAACCTCGGCAACATCTCCATTAAGATACTGATCGTTAGCACTAGCAATGCGTCCCATATAATAAGAAGATGTTGGCGTTAGAAGGCTGCGTGAATCGATCACATTGGTCCCCTTCTGATATCCATCAAAATAGGTCTTCCACGTATTTCCAGTCCGCGAAAAAACAGCGACGTGAGGAGCATTGGTCATGGTGCCAATCGTATTGGCAAACACAGAAGAACCATGACCCCAAATGTTGGCTTGGTCGCTTGAAAGGAATATTTGAACGTTAGGGTCTGAATCAGAGACGGTCCAGGTGAGAAGATTAAAGATGCTTTCGGACTGCGGAATTTGGACGGTTAACAGTGTAAAGTCATTCGTTCCAGTGATCAAATTGGTTGAGGCCATCGAAAGCCAATCATGCACACCATCAAACCTAACGACCGGCAAACCATTCACAACGTTGGTAACTAAACCAGGCTGATTTGCAGATGTGGCCTGGTTCGCGGTGTTTCCATTTCCACTAAAGTCAAACCAAGAGCTCACCTGTGCACTTCCGTTTGTAGTGACACCACGGTCAGCTTTGAACCATAGCTTGAGTCCCAAACTTGGCGGCTGGACCGTCTTGCCATACTCTACAAACACCACTTGAGAAGTGACAGCTCCCCATACAGAAGAAGCCGTAATTTGATTGGTCACTGCGGAAACAAATTTAAACACTGGTGCAGCCAAACCGTTACTATCGGAGGTAACTGTGATGGAAGATGACGTGCTTCCCCCGTTCGTCAATGCAAGCAAGCCATCACCCTGGCTCACCGTAAAGGTGATCGGCTGGCTTACCAGTGGGACATTGTTCAGACAAGCGCTGGCGGTCAACGGCATCAACGCAAAGCTATTCGTCAGCCCATCTTGTGAATCACCACTGACAGCCTGAACCGTAAAAGAATTGGTGAAGATGGAATATCTGGAATTTAAATAACCTTCCACCTTAACGCGGTCGGAATCCGTCAACGAATGATCGTAAAGAAGAACTTCGGCAACATCTCCATTAAGGAACTGGTCTAGAGCGGAACCGACACGCCCTATGTAATAGGGTGAGGTGGGCGTAAGAAGACTGCGAGAATCAACCACATTCGTTCCTTTTTGATATCCATCAAAATAGGTCTTCCAAGTATTTCCGGTTCGCGAAAAAGCCGCAAGGTGAGGAGCATTGGTCATCGTGCCAATCGTATTGGCAAACACAGCAGAACCATGCCCCCAAATGACGGATTGATCGCTTGAAAGGAATATTTGAACGTTGGGGTCTGAGTCGGACACCGTCCAGGTGAGAAGATTAAAGATGCTTTCAGACCGCGGGATCTGGACGGTTAATAGTGTAAAATCATTCGTTCCCGTGATCAGATTGGTTGAAGCCATCGAAAGCCAGTCGGCTGCGCCATCAAATCTGACAACTGGCAAGCCATTCACGACGTTATTGGTCAAACTAGGCTGTTTTGCAGATGTCGTTTGCGTCGCTGTATTTCCATTGCCAGTCTGATCAATCCAGGCGCTTACCTGAGCGCTCCCATTCGTGGTGACACCACAACCTGCTTTGAGCCAGAGTTTGAGCCCCGAACTTGACGGCTCGATTGTTCTGCTGAATTCCGCAAACACCACTTGGGAAGTGACGGCTCCCCATACAGAAGAGGCCGTGATCTGATTGGTCACTGCGGAACCAAACTGGAAAGCTGGCGCAGCCAAACCGTTGCTGTCGGTGGCAACCGTGATGGAAGAGGAGGTGCTTCCCCCGTTCGTCAATGCAAGTAAGCCATCGCCCAGGCTTACCGTATAGGTGATGGGGTAGTTTGCCAGTGGGACATTGTTCAGATAAGCGCTGGAGGTTAACGGCATCAACGCAAA
>Ga0207095_10237_pt1 | contig 15387 bp, 11 predicted proteins | sample Alteio_BWMinHeat_88_FD_153529 | JGI IMG/M metagenome (GOLD analysis project Ga0207095, IMG submission 153529) | Enriched cells from forest soil in Barre Woods Harvard Forest LTER site, Petersham, Massachusetts, United States -... | ecosystem: Environmental > Terrestrial > Soil > Temperate forest >... | reverse complement strand
CTCGCCTGGGAAAAACTTTTGATCACCATTTACCCTAAACAAGGATTTGGTCCAATTCTAAAAGCTTGGAAAAAATATGCCTCGTTCCTCGGTAGCCAAGTCCGTGTCGACACCCCAAGCGAATCGGTGGAAGGCGAAGCGGTTGATGTTTCACTCTCGGGCGCACTTCGCGTCCAGGATGTTGATGGACTCATCCACGAAGTTTCTTCTGGCGATGTCAGAAAACTATGGTAAAGAGCAATGTCATTCCGAACGCAGTGAGGAATCTGATTTTCGCTCTGGAAGCAGATTCCTCGGCCTTCGGCCTCGGAATGACATATTACGCGGATCTGAGCAACTAAATACTAGTGAGCGGCGGCCACTTTCTCCTTGTCCTTCTTGGCATCGGTAGCTACAGATTCAGCGACATTCGGGGGAGCTTCTTCATAATGCAAAAAGGTGAGCTTGAATTTTCCCCTTCCTTGGGTCATGCTTCGTAAATCAATGGCATAACGTTGCATTTCGGCCATCGGCACCGTAGCCTTAATGAGTTGCTGTTCTTTCACTTCGGGTTCCATCCCTAGAATTCGTCCGCGTCGAGCATTGAGGTCTCCGATAATATCTCCCATGAACTGATCAGGAACGGTCACCTCGAGCTGCCCAATCGGCTCTAGTAAAACCAAGCCCGCGTTGGCCACAGCATCTTTGAAGCCCATGGAACCCGCGATCTGAAATCCCATATCAGAGGAATCCACCGGGTGGTATTTGCCGTCAAACAAAGTCACTCGAAGATCGATCATCTTGTACCCGGCAAGCACCCCTTCTTCCATGGCCTTAATGACCCCCTTTTCAACGGATGGAATAAACTGGTTTGGAACCACCCCACCCACAACTTTGTCAACAAATTCAAAACCACCCCCGTGTGGAAGAGGCTCCACTTTCAAGGAACAAACGGCGTATTGACCATGGCCTCCTGTTTGACGCACATACTTTCCTTGAGCTTCTCCCTTCCCGCGGATGGTTTCTCGATAAGCGATTCTCGGCTTTTTTAATTCGATGTCTACGCCAAATTTGCGCTTCATCCGTTCAACATTGATGTCGATGTGGAGATCCCCAAGCCCTGCAATCAAAGATTGCTTTGTATCGCTGTCGCGCTTTGTCTTGATGGTGGGATCTTCTTCCATGATCCGCGTTAAGGCGGTCGAAAGTTTGTCCTCATCCCCTTTCGTTTTTGGTTGGAGAGCCATGGTGAGGAGTGGTTCTGGAAATTGGATTGACGGGAGCATCACCGGATTGTGCTTATCGCACAACGTGTCATTGGTGTTGGTGATGGCAAGCTTCGTTATGACGCAAATATCCCCCGCCTGGGCCTCGGTGAGCGTTTCCTGATGCTTCCCTCGAAAAGCATGAAGGCTGGCTACTTTTTCGTCCCTTTCTTTCTGCGGATTATAATAAAGCGAGTCAGGCTTAAGAACCCCACTGAAAACACGCAGAAACGTGATTCGCCCCACGTAAGGATCGGTCATGGTCTTGAAAACTAAAGCCGAAAGCGGTGTTGTAGACTCGCTTTTTCTTGTGATTTCTTTTCCCGATTTGGGATCCTTTCCATGGACTTCACTTCGCCATCTCGGATTCGGAAAATAAGCAACAAGTGAATCGAGAAGCGTTTGGATTCCAACGTTTCGATGGGCCGATCCACAAAAAAGAGGAAAGAGTTCCCCTTCCACAATCCGATTTCGGAGCCCTGTGGCAAATTCTTCCGGAGAAAGCTCACCGGATTCCAAGTATTTGTTCAACAACGCTTCATCGGATTCAGCAGCACATTCCAAGAGCTTTTCCCGATAAGTCTTTGCCTTTTCTTTCAAATCATCCGGAATCGGAATTTCTTTCGCTTCTTTCTTCTCAAATTGATACGCTTTCCCATGAACAACATCCACCACCCCTTTCAAGGCTTCCGCTTCCCCGATCGGGATGGTAAAGGGCAGAACTCGAGGAGACAGCTTCTCCTGTGCGAGGATTAACGCACGCTCGAAGTCTGCATTTTCTTTATCCATGCGATTGACGAATAAGGCTCTTGGAAGGTGGCGTGAATCTGCCATTTCCCACACTTGTTCTGTTCCAACTTCCACACCGGCTTGAGCACTCATCACAATCAGCGCCGTGTCGACAACTTGGAGGGCAGCAATCACTTCGGATACAAAATCGAGGAATCCAGGGGAATCGATCAGGTTTAATTTATGATTTTTCCATTCGATGGGTGCGGTAGAAAGTGAAATGGAAATTTTTCGCTTAATTTCATCTGGATCAAAATCGGTAACGGTGTTCCCTTCTTCAATACGACCCATTCGCTCCGTGTGTCCGGCATCAAACAAAATGGATTCGACCAGGGAGGTCTTTCCGGTTCCACCATGACCGAAAAGCCCAACATTCCGAATGTCTTCCGTACGAAAAGTTTTCACGTCGCATCCGCTCCTCTCCCAAATTTGGTCTGGAATTCGAACGAACTATGATTTTAACTCGACTTGAAAATTATTTTGCTTCGGCGTACTCGATGGGAATTTTTTTCTTCTTTTGTTCAGCACATCGGCGATGCCATTTGTTCCCACCAATCCGAATCATTTCCTTTTCATCCAAGATACCGCCACAACCACGACACTTGGCTGGTCCCGGCTTTTTTGTTGAACCTTTTACTTTTCCTTCTTGAGCCAAAACGAATCACTCCTTCTTGCAAGATATCAGTTCTTTGTTGTCAGTTGTTTACAGAGAAGCTATGGCTTCGATTTCGATGCGAGCCCCTTTAGGGAGGGCATTGACTGCAACCGTTGAGCGTGCAGGATAATTCTCTTTAAAATATTCGGCGTACACCTGATTCACCATCTCAAAATCGCTCATCTGAACAAGAAATATGGTTGTTTTTAGAACTTTTCCCAAACTGGATCGGTGTTCCTCTAAAACCGCCTTTAAGTTCTCGAGCGCTTGCCGAGCTTGGACTTGTACCGATTCCCCTTGAAACTTCAACGTGGCGGGATCAATCCCCACTTGGCCTGAAACAAAAAGCAAATTGCCAAACGGGACTGCGATTCGATACGGTCCAAGAGCTTCGGGAACTTTTTGCATGTACGTAGATTCCTTATCGGTTGACTTTGGTTAGCGCGGCACGAATTTTTGCCGCAAGTTGATCGGGTTGGATCGATGATTTTACAAAGTATTCTACCGCCCCAAGCGTTTTGGCTTCCAAGAAATCTTCATGTCCCGTGAGCTGACTTAGCACGATAATCGGAATAGAACTGGTCTCCCCTTTCTTGAGCTCCCGCAAGATCTGAAATCCGTCCATGTCGGGAATCATGAGATCAAGGAGAACAGCGACAGGCTTTAAGCTTTTTGCCTTATCAAGACCATCCTTTCCGGTGAGAGCAATGACCCCTTCAAACTCGCTTCCGGCCATGGCCATCTGCCAAAGTCTTGCCATCACTTCATTGTCTTCAATAATTAAGACTTTAGCTGGGTCCATGGACTTGTTCTCCTTTGAAGGAAGGTCGCTGCGAGGCTGAGAGACCTAGGATCGTCTACGTTAAACGCTATTTCTGGGAATTCCGAAGGGATTCCTCTTGCTGGGAAGCCGAAAAGCTCACTTGCCCGCTCTTCGACATCGCGAAGTGAAAGGCGCTTCAAAAGCAATTTGATAAGAAATGGAATTCCGAGAATTTGAGTCAACTTGATGATGCTTTTCCGGCTTCGCGCCGAGCGGTCGGTGAACGACCGCAAAGATGGAAAATATTGAGGAGCCATCGCAAACAAACCACTTCCACAAAATGTCCCCTCCTTTAACCTTACGTAAGTGTGAGGAGTTCCAGGAAATGCTGCTTCAGAGACTTCACGAGAGACCATCCCATAAGAAAGTCCCACTCGATTTTTTTCAACTTGATCCATGAAAGCGCTGACGGCTTCAGTCGTTAAGCAAGGGAGATCACAGGCTAAGAGAAGCGCCATCTCCGTTTCCGGCAAGACCAGCTTGAACCCCTCCCCCATCGATTCAACGAGTGAATTGCCCGCTTCTGTTCCGAAAGTGTCGGCAAAAGGTTCTCCCCCCCGGAGGGCAAACGGAAATAATCCTTTTTAAACGCGGTATATTTCGCAAGGAATCAAGGACATACTCTCCCATCCTCTTACCGAGCAAGGGGATGTAAGCCTTACTTGGTAGAGCTGAAAAAGCTTCAAAGCTGCTTTCAAGCTTTCCACCCGCGAGAAAAATAGCTTCCCATTGCATACCGATCCGATTCTTCGTTAGAGAACGAGAAACCCTGCTTTTTGCTGTTAACATTTTGGTAACATTTGTTAACATCCTGTTCACATTGGAAGCAAATTGGTAATGGTCTTTGTGATCCAAAAAAGGATAGAATAAGTCAGAATTGTTGCATGTAGGATTTCAGTGGGGCTGGATCCGAACCGCAGCAATTCTTATTTTTGGGGCAAATTTATATCTCTCCCATATGAATCACCTCGACTGGAGCTTCAAGACCCCACAGGTGCAGGTTAAGTCACTTACCGTGAATAATTACATACTTTCAGAGATGTCACCGCCCGAAATAAACCATGCACATCAAGCCGAGAAAATACTTCTTAGCGCCTTGTCTTCTGTAACCAAACGCCTTAAAATGCGTGGATTAAGACGGCTCGTCCGTTGGATTTATGACCCCGATAAGCAAGCAAAAAATCGTTTTGTATTTACAATTCCTTACGAAGGTTTAAAAGTTGAGCTGGACATCGCCTATTTTATTGAGTGGAATTTATTCTTCTTCGGCGAATACGATCCAGGCATGCCGCAAGTCATTAAGCAATTTGTAAAGCCAGGAGCGGTTTGCCTTGACGTAGGAGCGCATATCGGAAGTTACACGCTCCTCATGGCGAAAGAAGCAAGCAAAGTCATTGCTGTTGAGCCTTTGCCCCACCTGATTGAGAAATTAGAGGCGAATATTTCCCTCAATAAAATCAGCAACGTAAGAATTTTGCCAATCGTATTGTCGGACAAGCCAGAACTTGTTAATCTCTATTATCCCCTGAATCATCCTGTTGGTCGAGAAGGAAGTCTTTATCGGAAAAATGTTTGTGTGGAAAATGTGGAAAAGGTTCAACTGGAGGCAAAAACAATTGATCAAGTCATGCAGGAAGAAAACTGTCAAAGGCTTGATTTTATCAAGATCGATGTGGAGGGACACGAATATCCCATCTTATTAGGGGGAGAAAAAAGCATTCGTAAACATAAGCCAGCCATAATTTTTGAATACGAAGAGCGAACTTGGGGGAACGCTAAGTTTACATTTCAAGAAGTTGATGACTTTTTTTCAAAGCTTGGCTATTCGCTTCATTTAATTAAGCCAAAACGCATTGAAAAAATTGTAGGCAAAATCCCTGAAGCATGCAATATACTTGCACTATCCTATTAGATTCCCAGCCTCATTTTTTCACCTTCGGAATGCTTGGAGGGATTCTTCGGTGGGAGTCTCCGTGATGAATCCATGGGAAGCGAGCAAAACTTTTGAAATCCGGCGGCGAGTGATTCTTCTCACTAAAACCAAGTTTGGTCCTGCGTAACTGTTATCTAAGTTCAGGACATCATTGTTCGAAGGAAGAAGAGTCGTTTCATTGATTATCTTTTTGTTTTGGATTGACGGATAAGTAATCCGAGCCACATCGCTGTCGAGAAATTGTCGGAAAGGGATAAAAACGCAAAAACTTGGGTCAAATGTCCGATTGGCTCCTTCAGGCAAGAGAGGGGCCCATCCAATATATCGCCGTCCCTCAAACCAACTCACCCACGAAGGACCCCAAACTAAACCTGGGACCCACACCCAACCGTAATACAAATCATGATACCACGTTCCATAATGATAGGTAGCCCATCCCCACGGTTCATCGGAGACCCACATCCAGCCATACTCACTCCACCTCCACCGACCCATCTTGTAAGGTCGCCAATCCGCACCCTGTTGCTTTGGCTGCCAAACTTCACCGTAAGCCGGGAGGTTCAACCAATTCCCATAAGCAGAAAGTGAGTGAAAGATCGTGTGGTAATCAGGAACATCCGCTTCGGATTTCCTCGAAGCGGTTAACACTATGCAAAAACCTAAGAATGCAACGATAAAGAATTTTCTCATGGGTAATACCCCTGTTACTATTATTCCCTGATTCTCTCAATTTATTTCCTGTTTGGCATCGTAATCGGTTGGAACTAAAACCTACTCCCTGGGGTAACGCTCTAATTTCTCTTTCGCATCTGCTCTCCAAGCACGGTAAACGTGAATGCCACTAAAATTCTCGAGCTCACAGTCTCCGTACCTGTTTAGATCCCAAGGACCAATTCTCTCCCTGCTGAAGAAGAACCCGGCCAGTGAAAGCAGGTTTTCGTACTCTTTTGTTGATATTTTGCCTGTGCGTTCACCGAGTCCAGCTGCCGCCTCTTGCATAGCAACAAAAGCATCGAAATATTCCTGCTTTTCAAACAAATGATGGTTTTTGTTTCCGTAGTCAATCACATACTGGTGCCATTCCTTAAGAGCGTCGACCCGATCCTCCATGCTTTGATACTCACGGAGAAATATGCTGCCAGAAATGTAGATTCCATAAGGCGATAAGCTCTCACAAATTCCGGTCAGATAGTCAAGCTTTAACGAATCAGGAATGTGGTGATCAACCAAGGCACTCAACACCGCGTCGGCCCGCTGCGCGCCGTGTTCACATCTGACACTGTCCGCATTAACGCAACGAATTCGCTTGAAAGGCTGCATTCTTTCTTGAAGAACACCAAAAGACTTTCCGTCAATCTCAACGGCTTCGACTTCGACTCGGTTAAACCAAAAGCTTTCATCAGTTAATCGATGGGTAAGTTTGCCGGTCCCCGCGCCATGCTCTCGAACCCTGACTGTTGGATATTGAGATCTTGTGAAATACCAGCTTTTGTGACCAAGGAACCCATGGACAATCTTGTTATACATTTCGGGGACATGAGGCTCCATCTCAATCAACCGATCGTAGTCTCCGACATCAAGGTATTCCGACATCGATCTACTTTTTTCAGTTGGTGCAGATGGTTGGCATGTGGAACCACGGGCCATATTGACCCCTGCGGGACTTCCAGCTTTGGGGATTTCGCTCGTCATTAACCTTGCCTCTGGCTCAACACTACCTTATCATTTCACGTAAAACCTTAGAATCGTAAAGTTCAGACTCATTGCTGTTTTGTTAACTTTTGGTCATTCATTTTGGATCGCTCTGGGTGGAGAAAAGATGGCAATTTCATTTTCTCAGTTTCCCCACCCTCACGAAGCCCTCATAAACAAAATGCTTGTACAGGGCGGAATAAAATTTGGCATCCTGCCAAATTATGGACCGTGGAGGAAGTCGGACCTCCTGTCCTCCTTCGTATTCCGGTCTCCGAACCTTCGGTTCGATTCCGCTATTACAGTCCTGTGGCACCATGGAATTCGCTAGCGCGAACTCCATGGTGCCACAGGGCGGAATCGAACCGCCGACACGCGGATTTTCAGTCCGCTGCTCTACCGACTGAGCTACCGTGGCAAACGTCGCAATTGTGGATGAGGCGACTTACTCGAAAGTGCCCTGGCGCCGACTAAGACTGTAAAGTGGCGAATGGAGCGTTTCTAGCCGAAAGCAGGCGAGTCCTTCACTAAAACGATTCCTCTACGAATTTTCAGTCCGCTGCGCTACTCTGCTAGGGCAAATGGGGACGTGTATGTTTTTCCCTAGCCTAAGGCTGATTTCTCGATCGCCACAAAAATCTTCCCCTCGACTACCTTCACGGGATACGAGTTCAGCTTCATCCCCTTCCCATAAATCATTTCACCCGTCGTGACATCATACTTCCAATTGTGCGCCGTGCACGCAACGATCTTTCCAACCAGCTTGCTTGCGCTGAGCGACCATTTTTGGTGGAGGCACCGATCATCCGTCGCGTAAACCTCTCCACCAACGTTGAAAAGCGCGATTTCCTTCCCGCTCACCCACACAACTCGTGAGTGTCCGACAGGCACTTGCTCCAGGCTTGCGACTTCCAAATATTCGGCGCTCATGGCACAAGCAATCTTTCGCTAAGTCCGACCAGGAATCCCGGCTGCGTAAGCCGACTTCATCAAGGATGACCAATTGTTCACGAATTTTTAACATTCTCATCTAAAGCCTCCGTTGACCGTCGTATCGATTTCATGGTTCAATACAAGTGAAGCATTGTACAACATCAGTGACAACCGGATTGCAACAAAAATGCAGAAGGAGGTCGATGATAATGTCAATCGTTTCACGTGTACTTTCAGCGGATCTTATCCCTTCCAGGTACCCCAATCGGGGAGCTTCAATTGTCGCCCACCTGCCACAGACCCTTGGAGATACTCGAGCCAAAATAGATTACACGCAAGAAAAGTCTCAGGGATATCGCCGCAAGGCAAACAGCCTAGCCACTGCCAGGCTCGCTTCACTCACACCTGGCCTTGCGGCCATGCTTGGCAAACCCACTCCCGCGACCGCAGTGATTGCCGTAGCCGGGCTGGTCGCCTACTCCGGCTTTGCATTGGCAGAAACCATTTGCAATAGAAAAGCCGACGACTATCAGGAGGCCTCTAGACAATTGAAAGCCATGAACGTTTCGTCAAAAGCAGCTTGACGGTCGGGTACTTCGCTCACTTGCTTCAAACAAAAATTCCGCCCTTTAAAGGGCGGAATTTTGCGATTCGTAAGTTTTAAGCCAAGTGTTTTATGTTTTGGTCCCAAACAGTATGACTATCGCACTTCTTGGCTTTCGCCATCACGATGATCGCTCAATGATCGATTTTGGGACTGGAGATGGAGCCATGAAGAAAGCGCTGAGAGACGTTTACGGCTAGTCCCTGATTATACACGCAGCTTGCCATAGCGGCAATACTCTGAAGGTGTTCGATTTCCATTTGAAATACCGTTAACAAATTGTCGTATGGGGTCATGACCCTCGAACCTCCTGACATTTCCATCTGTGGATCTCGGGAAGGAGGGACGCTCCTTGTTAGATTTTTTGCAGCATATCGATCAATCAGTTCGAAGCCTTTCATGAGCGTCTCAATTTTTTCGCCAAGAGTATCGTCGGTTCGCGTCTGGCTTAGCGACAGGCTGTGAACCTGTCGAACCAAAGGGCGAAATGGTTCTTGGGAGAACCAATTGCCAATGCTCTCGACTTCGTCATCTGGAAAAACAGGCCCATCAAGGGGTCTTTCCTGCTTTGGGACTGTCCTTGGTTTCATTTCAAAGTAGTTGAACCCAAACGTTATGTCTTCGGGCAACCAATACTCGACGACGCATTCGGAAACGGAGCGCCCCCGTCTTTCAGCACTTTCTCGAATTTCGCTCACGTAGGGCGAATCGTCGGGATAAGCAGGGAGGCTACCGCTCAAGGCGCCTAGAAAAGGAAAAATTCTCAGCTGGATGGCTTCATGGGTAGCCGCATCAACTTCCCCGAGCTCATTTCGACGCGCTGTCTCAAGAGCTTCCTTCGTAAAACTAAATAGTCCCTCCGCGCCGGCTGCCAGATCGCGCCAGCGTTGAACAGGGGCTTCTCCCCGATCCCACCTAGAGTTACTTGCTATTTTATCTAGAACATTGGGGCCGGCAGAAATGGAGTGAAGTTTCATGGGTGATCCCCTTTCCAGTCTTCGTAAACTTAGGACGCTATTTAACGCCGGTTGATTTTGTTGGCTTCGTATTTCCTCGAGCGTTCATCTCTTTCTGCTGAATCTCCCGCCACCGTTTAGCTTGCTCTGGCGATAAGATGTCATCAATTTTTCTGGCTGTTTCAATGTCAGCAAGTCGCAGATCGACTTGGATGGCAGCGCTTTCTTGTAGCTTAGCCTTGACTGTGGGTAGATCCGCTTTCTTTTGAATCAAGTTCTGCAAATCGATTTCGACCACCTGAAATTTTGCTCGTAACTCCACAACCTCTTTCTGGAAACCGGTGATTGCATCTTTAATACCAGCGACCTGTTCATCGGTTAGGCCAAGTTCAGTTTTATAATCCCAAATCATTCGGACGTTTTGTTGTCCATTGTTTGGCGAAGCTTGGGAATTCGAGCCCGATGTTGCTCCCTGGGTGGCTTGCGGATCTTTTCCCGATGGCGCAGCCCCAAGACTTGGGAGAACAAGAAAGCTAGCAAACCATGCCAGCATCAACAATAAAAGAACTCGTGTCTTCATTTTCATAAGTTTTTTCGCTCCTTGGAACAATCTATGTTGGTTAGAGATTTATACGCGTCTTGCAGATTTCCTGGATAACCGGACCGCGGAAGACTATTTGTTCGAAAATTCGAATGGGGAGAAGAGCAATCAGAGATTCGATTGTTTATCGTCTGGCGTTGGTGAAGATTCAGCACCGTTGATCGTGGATTTGGGTTGATTCACCTTTTCGTTTTTTAACGGCATGTCGGGTTGATAGTTTGGTTTAGCAAAGTTCGTGTAATGCATAACCTCGACTTCTGTCTCTCCGAAAAATGGAACTGAATAAACCAACAAGACGTCGTCAGGTTGAATCAATCCATTCTCAGAGTTCGGCTTTGCACCTTGCAACGCGCTTGTAATATAAGACGTGTTCGAAAAATCCATTACCCCAGGGGTACTCGCAAGAACTACGGGCGGTACAATGGAACTCACCGACTGAGGGGGAGTACTGCCACCACCACACCCGAACAAACAGATCCCGTTAAAGTAACCGGTACTTCCACCTGGAAAACTTGACATGATAATCGAAGCCGATGGTGTCGCAAGCCCGTTCACCAAACCATCGAGATCCAGCGCAATCCCACCTTGCGCTCCTCCGGCTGAAAGGGTTAGCGTTCCATTAACCGTGACATTCAAGTGACCAGCACTCGTTCCAATCACACCGGTCAAAGCCGTTAAGCTTGCATTGCCAAAAGCAAAGATGTTCGGGAGCGGATCGTAGATGGACCCTTGAGCTGTTAAGTTCACGTTTCCGCCATTCGCGGCCACCGAAGTGACAAACATATCCACCGCACTGGTGGTGAGGTTCACATTGTTTCCTGCGCCATTGGCGGTCACGGAGTTCACGTTCAGTGTTCCCGCGTTGGTCACGTTAATCAAGCCGTTCGTTGTTGTCGCGTTCAAGGTGCTGATGTTCGTGTTAAGCGGGGTTCCGACTCCGCCAACGTTGAGGCCAGTGGTCAAGCTCGCGGTGTTTGCGGTGATATCGGTGGGCGCTCCCGGATTAATCGAACCAGAAGCGTTCAAGGTGACATTACTTGCACCCACGCTCACGGAGTGCGTGGCATCAAAACCAATATTTCCGTTGCTGTTTCCAAACGTGACATTGGTTCCGTTTAATGGGGCATTCAACAACGATGTCGCGCCAGCAAAGGTCAACGTGCCATTCGTGGCCGCGACTGTCGCATCGCTATTGGCTGTGGTTACTGAGAGATTAGCTAACGTTCCAGTGTTGTTGAGGTGAATGGTAGCGCCGGCTCCAGTGGTCGTGGCGGTCAATGAACCCGTTGACGTTGTGCCGATCGCCGTTCCAGCCGTACCGATTCCGTTAGCGGCACTGAGCGTGATGTTGCTTGAATTCAGGTTAGAAGCTCCAATGAAGTCGAGAATGCTCCCAGCAGGGGCGGCTAAAGTAATGCTCCCAGCTCCATTAGCGGTCACCCTTCCAACTCTCATGTCACCAGCGGTTGCGGTGACCACGATGTTATCCCCAGCACCACTGGCTGTGGTTGGAGTGCCGAAGATGAATGCTCCTGCATTGGTGGCGTAAATGCCTCCGTTCGTGGCCGTTCCGGAGAACTGCGCCACGCTCATCTGGATTGGTGCCACGGCGCTTCCAAAATTCGTCGCATGAAAACTTGCTCCGCCGAGGGGGGCTGTAATCGCCGTGGAAACCCCACTTTCCGTGATGGATCCCGAAGCAGATAAGTTGGCCGAAAGAGCGCTAACCGAGTGGGTAGCATCAAAGCCAATATTTCCACTTGAATTCTGGAGTACAAAGGAAGATCCAGTCAAATTGGCATTTAACAAGCTCGTGGCTCCACTGTAGGCCGCTGTTCCCCCATTGGTATCCACAAAATTGACGTCCGCATTCGGTGTCGTGATACTCAGCGCACTCAGTGTTCCGGTGTTTGAAAGATACGTCCCACCGCTTGTGGAGTTGCTACTGGCTACTACACTCGTAGATACCGTATGAATCGGATTGACCAAGCTCCCTACGCCGTTAGCCGCGCTCAAAAAAATCGTATTTCCTGAAGAAATACTGGAACCGGAATCTAACATGGCTCCAGAACTGGTTAAGAAGACCGAACCAAATCCAGTGTTTGTCACAGTCCCAATGGACATGTTCCCACCGGCTGTAATATTGATAAGGCCAAAACCTGCATGAGTCGCTGAAATCGTCCCTAAAGTTAATGCGCCGGTGTTGTTATCAGAAACGCCACTGTTCGTAGTTGTCGCATTCAGCGTGGAGACCGCGGTGCTTAAGAATCCAACAATACTTGTTGCGGTGAGCGTCGCGGTTCCCGCGGTAATGTCCGTAGGTGCTCCCGCACTTATCGAACCTGAAGCGTTCAACGTGACGTTGCTCGCGCCGACGTTCACCGAGTGAGTGGCGTCAAACAGAAGATTTCCATTGGTGTTGTTCACGCTGACGTTGGTTCCGTTTAAAGGCACATTCAACAATGAAGATGCACTCGCAAACGTCAGCGTTCCGTTAGTGGCAGCCACCGTCGCATCACCGTTATTGGTCGTCACAGACAAATTAGTTAACGTTCCAGTATTCGTCATGTTCGTGGTGGCTCCAGCCCCTGTGGGACTTGTCGTGAGTGAACCGGTATCGGTTGTATTGATGTGCGTTCCAGGAGTTCCGATTCCGCTTAGTGCGGTTAACGTGATATTATTCGAAGTGATGTTCGAAGTCGAATCCAGAATCGAATTCGGAGAGGTTAGGGACACGCTACCTCCCGCTGTCACGGTTCCAACACTCAGGTTGCCACCGGTGTTACTTACCGTCACATTACCCCCCACACCACCCGCCACGATTGAATTTAAAGTGACTGCTCCGGTATTATTTAAATTGACAAGTCCGTTGGTTGTACTCGCATTCAAAGTATTGACTTGAGTGTTCATGGCTGTCCCCACGCTTCCGACATTGGTTCCAGCCGTCAATGTGGCGGTCCCCGCGGTCACTAGACTTGCCGTGTTGTCACCAGTAATGGATCCAGAAGCAATCAACGTCGCGGTCCCCGCCCCCACGTTTACTTGATTTGCCGCGTTAAGTACAAGGTTGCCGGTTGCATTGTTCATGGAGAGTGCAACTCCACCCGGAAACGAAGAATTTAATACATCAGTTCCCGCTGTAAAAGTTAAGGAGCCATTGGGTGCGGTCACCGTTGAATTCTCCTCATGCGTCATCACACTGAGTGAGGTCAAAGGAACTGTATTGTTCACATTCATTACGCCAGCAAATGGATTCAGTTCGTTCACCGTAAGCGTGCTGGTATCTGTGTTTATTGGTGTTCCTGGAGTATTCATCCCGAAAGCAGAACTCAAAGTAATGCTGGAAGCGGTAACATTGGGAGAAGCTCCGTTCCCATCGAGCGTAACTGCAGCAATTGTGGCTGTGTTTGCTGTAAGACTAGTTAAGATCACATTGTTCGCTGCTTGAATGGTGAGATTGGCTGATGGGACATTGCCAGTGAGAATGCCGGTGGCGTTTGTGAAAGTCAGACCTTCTACTCCATCGTTGACGGTAATATCATTTCCTCCAAACTGAAGGCTAAGATTCAAGAAGGCCACTGCATTGTTAATGACCTCAGGTCCACCGGTAACCACGGAGGCGAAGCTTGTTGCGCCACCGGTGTTGTTAAGCCATGCCCCAGCGGTGGCAAAAATCAGTATGCCGCTACCAAAGACACCGATGTTTCCGGTAATGGGTGTCACTGCACTTCCAAAGGCTCCGGCATCGAAGATTTGGCCCCCAAGAGGAACCGTAAGGTTGGGATTGGAAACTCCATCACTCGTGATAGAACTTCCACCATTGGTCCCCAAGACCAAGTAGCTGGCCGTTACAGATCCTAAAACAATCGGACCACTGATGTTGTTAAAACTAACACTCGTTCCAAGAGCATTCCCATTCAAAACATTGGTGGTACCGTTATAAGTCCACGACTTTGTGGCACCATTATACAACACATTGATATCATTGGTTCCGCCACCGGTCAAAGTGAGACTGGTAACAGCTCCAGTGTTGTTTAGGGTGATCGGCCCAGCCACCGCATTTCCAGTCAAAACGCTCAAATTCGCGCTGGTATTGTCAATGTAAATTCCACCTGTCGTCGAAAGGGCTTGGACTTGGTTTCCTGAGTTGGTTGTCAGGTGTGTGCCTGCAGATCCGATGTCCGAAGTCGCCGTGATCACGGAAGACCCTGCCACAATATTAAATGGTCCACCTCCGTTTATCACGGTTCCGCCAGAATTCAAGGTCACACTTCCCCCTGAGGAAGCGGTTAAAGTTCCAAGGGTCATGTTGCCGGTCGTGGTTGCCGAAATGTTCCCATTGGCTGCACTCAGATTTGAAAGGGTTATATTACCAGTAGAGTTAGTGGTAATACTTCCATTCGTGGTCGAAACATTTCCCAGGGTCATCGTTCCACCTGACGTGGCTCCGATGCTTCCACTCCCGGTAGCCGTCAAGTTCCCTGTGCTCATCGTTGTTCCTGAAGTCATGGAAATATTTCCGTTAGCGGTTGTCAGATTTCCAAAGGTGCCGGCTCCTCCGGCGTTAAGCGTTATACCTCCGCTTCCGCTGGCAGTAATCGTGTTGGCTGTATTGGCAAATGTAATGTTTCCCGTCGTCGTTTGCATCGTTAAGCTCACGTTTGGCTGTAACGTGATCGATCCACCCGCAAAGCCTCCTGCTAAATCATTGATCGTGATTGTGTTGTTGGCTTGCAACAAGATATTGCTCACTTGGGATTGCAGCCTCCCGACCGATACCGTATTCCCTCCATTGTCCGCTGTCCCAAAAAGAACGTTCGGAACATTCGGATCCTGAGTTCCTCCAGCCGCGGCATTCGTCACCGTCAAGTTCGCTGGGTCAATCAAGAAGGTTCCGGTTTGGCCATTTGGAGCACTGGTATCAACACTTCCGTTGACGTACACGTTCCCGTCACCACTCACATCAACAAACCCACCATTCCCACTGTCGCCACCTTTGGCTTGTAAACTCGCGCCGGGTGCAAACACGGTATTGCCTTGCGAAAGAATGTGTATGTCTCCACCGTTTGAGTTTGTGCCTTGACCATTGGCTTGGATCACACTGTTCGGGGCAAGCACGGTCGCTTGCGTTGAATTCAGCGTAATGGATCCAGCATT
>Ga0207095_10236_pt1 | contig 15416 bp, 16 predicted proteins | sample Alteio_BWMinHeat_88_FD_153529 | JGI IMG/M metagenome (GOLD analysis project Ga0207095, IMG submission 153529) | Enriched cells from forest soil in Barre Woods Harvard Forest LTER site, Petersham, Massachusetts, United States -... | ecosystem: Environmental > Terrestrial > Soil > Temperate forest >... | reverse complement strand
TTCTCATGCCATTTCGGTCCGGATGGAAACGCTCCGCTTGGTCTATCAAGCTGGCAGGTTATCGCGGCGTTCCACGCCGAGGGATTCGAGGTACGACTCGAATGTCTGCCGTTGGCGATGTTCGGCGTCTTGGAGAGTCTTGATCGACTTTTGCAAATCGTCGATCTCGCTCTCTTGTTTGTCGAGCTTATCAAGGTAGCGTTTGTAGGCGGCGGCGTCCTTGGGCATCTCCTTCAGGTTGGCGCGCAGGCGGGCCTGGTCGTCCACGATGTCTTTCAGTTGTTTCTCGGCTTTGGCCAATTCCTGCGCCGTTTTCATCCAGGCGCTTTTCAACTCGACGGCTTTTTGCACGGCGGTCTTGACCTCCGGCGTGCTGGCGGGGCTGGTGAGGAAGAGTTGCATCGTTTGATCGTCGCTATTGCTCAGGCGGACAGTCTGGACGAGGTCGCGTTCCTCGACGATGCCTAGCTCGGCCGTTTTGCCGGCGGGAATCTTCAGCTCAAATCGGTAGACGTCGCGGGCGCGCTCGCTTGGTTTCTCCTTGCATAGGAGCGTGAATTCGGGACGGTAGGGATGTTCGACGACGAGGAGACGATCCTGGTCGGAGCGGTTCTTGAACTTGTAGGTTTTGCCTTCGTGCAACTTGGTGGTGGTCGTGAGGATGCCCTTGAGCAGTTCGACCTTGGTCAGCTTGCCGTTGCCCTCTTGCGGGATGGCCTCCGCCTCGGTGCCGAGGTCGATGGCGTAGCTGAGCAGCCGTTCCTCGCCGGGCTGCAAGTCGAGGATGCGCGAATCGCCGGCGTAGGTATTGTTCTCGAAGACGGTGATCGGGCCTTGCATCAGGTGCAGGCCGGAGGTGTTCTTGAACTTGAGGCCGAGGAGCGGGAATTTGGCGTGGGTGGCTTCGTTGTAGATGCTGACCTTTGCGCCTTCCACGTCCTTGGTGACGATAGGCAGCAAAGCGGATTTCTGCCGCGGCAGGTTGACGGGATGGTCGATGCGGTACTCAAAGAAATCGCCGAGTTGGGCCGCGCTGGCGGCGGAACTCACTCCATCCTTGAGATCGATTTTTCGCTCCTCAGGGAGAGGCGGAAGATTTAGGGGAGGGGGCGCGCCGCCGATTATCTGAACGTTGTTGACGATTCCGTTCGGTTTTTCCTTGGACCTTTCGAACTTCATGCCATTCGTGTAAGGGCCTTCAGCTTCAGCTTGGTTAAGCCCACGCAACAACATTTCTTGCTTGTCCATTTTCCCTTCGTAGGTCCGAGGCACCAAAGAAGCGAAAAGCTCAGGAACAATTGTCGGCCGCGGCACATAAAGAGGCTGATACAGGTCCATCTGAAACGAAATCGGCCGGCCGGAGATCAGCGCCATGCGCACGTCCTTCCAGTCCTCGTCGGTCGGGTTCTCGACCACGGCCCAGCCTTGCAGGTATACTTTGCCTTCCTTGTCCACGGTTAGCCGGTAGCTCGTCTTCCAGATCGGGTTTTCGATGACGTAGCCGACGCGGACGGGGCGTTTGCCGTCGCCGGAGAAGCTAAGGCTGACGGCCTTCTTCTGCGTGTCGTGCGAGAGGGCCAGCACTTCCAGGGCGCGGCGGAATTCGGATTCCATGACCGGGTTGAGGAAGCGCATGCGCTGAATTTCCGGGAGCTTGACGCTGCGCAGTCCCTCGGCGCACCAGAGGTTCAGCACCTCGGTCTCGATGATCGCGTCCTTGCCGGTGGGTTGTTTCTGCTTCTCGACGCCGACGACGGTGCCGGTGAGCGTGCCGGGTTGGCCGGCGGCTTGCTGCTGAACGATTTCGACCTTTTCGCCGCGTGCCTGGTTGAGGATTTGGCCGAAGCTGGGGTTGTCCTTGAGGTTGATGGCAAAGCTCTTCAGGGTCTTGTCGATGGGGTCGTGGCTGTCGTAGCTGACCGCGTCGATGTGGCCGTTGCCGAGATCTTGGAGGACCATGCTCTTGAGCAGGTCGTTAATGTCCGAGACGGGGAACGTCAGATCGACGCGGGCGTTGCCGTCGATTTCGCCCTCGCGCTGGAAGTAGCCGACGCCGCTGCTGAAGAGGGCGCAGCCGGTGATCGGCAGCAGTGGGCCCGAGCGCGACGCGGCGGCCGCGGGGGGCTTTTCATCCTTGACGGGGTCGGCGCTGGTCCAGGCGGTGAGGATGAGGGCCGTGAGCATGGCTAAACTGGCGGCGCCGGCGAACGAGGCCAACCATAAGGTGCGACGCATGACGGGATCCTCCGAAGTTAGCCCGTGGCGGGCGGTGACGAGGAAGTCGCAACGAGGGAAGGGAGTATACCTGATGGGCGGTGGTATACCCAATAGACGAGTGGGGGCGGGGTTGCTGACGATTGGGCTGGTGCACCGTGGCAAGTTGAGCGATGGATGACTTCGTAGCGGAATTCGCCAGAATTCCGTGGCGGAACGGAATTCTGGCGAATTCCGCTACGTCGATCCGGGCGAGCCGGGAGCGTCAGCGACGGGAGGTTGGATCGGACACGTTCGATTCGTTTGGTTTCGGTTCGCTTATTGGTTCGCTTACTCCGGTCGCTGACGCTCCCGGCTCGCCGGCGCGCAATTGCGCCCGTTTTCGCAGGTAATGGCGCGCGTAGAGCGCGACGGCGAGGACGATGACCACGGCGAGAATGATCAGGCTGCCGCGGCCGAGCCATTTGTGAAGTAAGTGAAAGCTGTGGCCGAAGAAGTAGCCGAGCAGGGTCATGGTGATCGACCAGGCGACCGCGCCGCCGGCGTTGGCGACGAGGAAGCGGGGCCATTTCATGCCGGCGGTGCCGGCGGCCATGGCGCCGACGACGCGGATGCCGGTGACGAAGCGAGCGAAAAAGATGGTCCAGAGGCCGTAGCGGTCAAAGTAACCTTCGGCCATGAGCAACGAGCGCGGGGTGAGGAAGAGGAAACGCTTGCCTTGCTGAAGACGGCCGCGGGCGAAACGGCGGCCGAGCCAGAAGCCGAGATTGTCGCCGAGGACGGCGGCGATGAACGTCAGGATCATGACCCAGAAGAGGTTGAACCGGTCGCCGTCGTACGCGGGGCTGGCGAGGAAGCCGGCGACGAGGACAGCGGTTTCGCCGGGGACGGGAATGCCGGCGTTTTCCAGCAGCACGCCGAAGAAGAGGACGGGGTAGCCGTAGGCGGCGTACCAGTCCTGGAACAGGTTGAAGAACTCCTCCACGGGGCGGGTCTCCAGCGGGAAAGTGCCAAGACATTCAAGACCAAGAGAAACGCCGGGGTCGCGGTTCAACCTTAAAGCTATCAGCTTTTAGTACTACAGCGCTGGGTTCAGCGTCGGGCGATTTTTCCAGAGCAGGTGGTTTCTGTGCAAGTTGTGCGTTTCTGTGCAAGTTGTGCGTTGCAGCCAAGTTACGCGTTTCTGTGCAATCTGTGCAATTTCTGCGTTTCTGTGCACGAAGTGGGGTGTGTGGTTTGCACAGCATTTTGCACAGCAATGCGGGGAGACACGCTCAAACGAGCAGTGGGCGGCGGCATGGTAGGTTGCCCCGCTTACCACGCAGCGCTGTAGTGTTAGCTGTTAGCTAACAGCCAAGACCAGTGTCGGTCGGGTCCAGCATTACAGGATGGGAGACAACAGGCGGCAGGCGTTCGTGGCCAGGCGTTGGGCGAACGGGCGGGCGGCGAAGGCGCGGGGGTCGAGGAGAACGGAGTTTTCGAGATCGCGCAGGAAGCCGGCTTCCAGTTCCGCCACCAGGGCCGGGGAGTGCAGGATGCAGGCGGCCTCGAAGTTGAGGTGCAGGCTGCGGTTGTCGAGGTTGGCCGAGCCGACCATGCCCCACTGGCCGTCCACCAGCATGACCTTCGCGTGCATCATACCTTTCGCATACTGATAAACCTTCATACCGACGCGCATCAGGTCGGACCAATAGTAATGGGCGGCGTAAAAGGCGATGTACTTATCGGGATGCAACAGGCAGAGCAGTCGGACATCCACGCCGCGATAGCTGGCCAGGCGAATGGCGTCGAGGATACCGGTGTCGGGGACGAAGTAGGGACTGGCCATCCAGAGTCGCTCGCGAGCGCTAAGGATGGCGGCGAACACAATCTCGCGGATGCTGTTGAGCTCCTGGTCCGGCCCCGACTCGACGACCTGCACCACGGCGTCGCCGGCCTTGGCCAACGGCGGGAAATAGGCGTCGCCCTCCAGCGTCTCGTCGGCGGCGAAGTCCCAGTCTTCCATGAAAATGCGCTGCAAACCCGCGACGCCCGGCCCCTCAAGCTGAAGCATTTGGTCGCGCCAGTAGCCGAAGCGCGCGCTGCTGCCCAGATACTCGTCACCGATGTTCATGCCACCGGTGAAGCCGACGAGGCCGTCCACGACGACGATCTTGCGGTGGTTGCGCAGATTCACGCGCAGCCGCGACCGGATAGGGTTTAAGGGGAGAAAGTAGGCGATCTTACCGCCCGCGTCGCGCAGCGGCAGAAGCGCCCGCCGGCCCAGGCCGCGGGATCCGACGGAATCGAACAGCAGGCGCACCTCCACGCCGGCCTTGGCCTTGGCGGTGAGCAAATCGAGCAGACGACGGCCGGCCCCGTCGGGACGGAAAATGAAGAATTCGACATTCACGTGATGGCGGGCGTTGCCGATGGCGGCAAGGATGGCGTCATACGCGGCCTGCGTGTCGTCGATGAGAGTCAAGGCATTGCCGTGGCTGACGGGGAAGGCCCGCACGCGCGAGGCGAGGTGTCCGAGCTGGTTGTAGGTATGGAAGGGCGGCTCCTTGTCCTCGCCGCCGCGCTCCGCCTCGGGGGAGGCGGGCGGGTGACCCTTCTGAATGCGGGAACGGTGCCGGCGTTTGCGGCGCAGGGGCCGGTAGAGCGTGTTGTAGCCGAAGACCCAGAAGCACAGGCCGCCGAAGATCGGGACGAAGAAAACGAGCAGGCACCAGGCGATGGCGGCGGTGGATTCGCGTTTGGTCATTAACACCCAGGGAATGACGAGAACGATCACCAGGGTGTTGGCAACGGTGACGAATACCGTGATGTGCGGGATGTACTCAGTCAATCGGCACCCCCGAAGCCGGCCCCGGGCGTCGCTTGGTCAATCGTCGTTCCCACCGATGTCCGGTATATTAAAGCAGACGCGGCGGCATTGCCACGATCTAAGGGACCCTATTCGGACCAGGGACCTCCCCACACGCGGGGAGCCGAGCGATGCGACTTCTCAGTTACAACATTCACAAAGGCGTCGGCGGCCGCGACCGGCGCTACCGCCTGGAACGGATTCTGCAAGTGATCGAGGAGGAGAACCCGGACCTGATCTGTTTGCAAGAGGTTGATCACAACGCGCGCCGGTCGCGATTCGACGACCAACCGAAGATGGTGGCCAAGTACTTTCACCTCGAAGGCGCGCTTTTTCAGATGAATTGTCCGCACAAGGAAGGCGGGTATGGCAATCTGATCCTGTCGCGTTGGCCATTTCAGCGACATCATCATGTATCGCTGCGCTTGAACCGGCGCAAGCCGCGCGGGGCACAACTCGCCGTGATCGACACACCCGAAGGCATGCTCCACCTAGTCCACTGGCACCTGGGGCTGGCCCACAAGGAACGCCGCTGGCAAGTGGACCATTTGTTGAATCACGCGCTGTTTCGTGAATCGGCCCACCTGCCGACGCTGATCTGTGGCGACTTTAACGACTGGCGGAACCGGCTGTGGAAGGTTGCGTTTTCGAATCACTTGTTCCGCCAGGCGACGTCGCCGCCGTCGCATTTTCGATCGTTTCCCGCGTTCCTGGCGGTGGCAGCACTGGACAAGGCGTTTTACCGCGGCGATCTGGCGATCCGGCACGCCCGAATCATAAGGACGCCGTTGACCAGACGTGCGTCGGATCATTTGCCGTTGGTGGTGGATTTTCATTTGACGGGGAATGGGCGGCTATGAACCGCGGTTCCGCGTGGAACGTGGGAACGAAAGCGTTACATACCGCGAACGGCGTGGGGCTGGTAGGGTGCTTCCAGCTGTTTGATCTCGTCGGAGGTCAGTTCGAGATCGACGGCGGCGACGGCGTCTTTGAGATGCTCGATCTTGGTCGCGCCGATGATGGGAGCAGTCACGAAGGGTTTCGAGAGCATCCACGCGAGGGCGACGCGGGCGGGTGGGACGCCGCGGGAGGCGGCGACGGTGCGGCAGGCTTCGACAACGGCCATGTCGCTGGGATGGTCGTAGAGCTTGCGGGCGTATTCGTCGCTTTCGGCACGCTTAGTGGAAGTCTTGTCGTCCGTTGATCGCCGGGTGCCGGCCAGAAGTCCGCGGGCGAGCGGCGACCAGGGAATCATGCCGATCTTCTCCGATTCGCACAGCGGAATCATCTCACGCTCTTCCTCGCGGTAGATCAGGTTGTAATGGTTCTGCATGGTGACGAAGCGCGCCCAGCCGTTGCGTTCGGACAGGCTGAGCGCCTTGGCGAATTGCCAGGCGGCCATCGAGCTGGCGCCGAGGTAACGCACCTTGCCCTGGCGGACGAGCAGGTCGAGGGCGGCAAGTGTTTCTTCAAGCGGCGTGTGCGGGTCGGCGCGGTGGATTTGATAGAGGTCGATGGTTTCGACGCCGAGGCGGCGCAGGCTGGCCTCGCAACCTTGCTGGATATGTTTGCGCGATAGACCCTGCATGTTCGGCCCGTCGGCCATCGCGTTGAAGACCTTGGTAGCGACGACGCATTCTTCGAGATTGGCGAATTCACGCAAGCAACGGCCGGTGATTTCCTCGCTGAGGCCGACGGAGTACATATCGGCCGTATCGAAGAAGTTGATGCCGCTCTCGACGGCGAGGCGGAAGAAGGGCCGCGACGCCGGCTCGTCGAGCACCCAGGACCGCCAGGCGGGATCGCCGTAGCTCATGCAGCCGAGGCAGAGGCGGGAAACAGAGACGCCGGTGGCGCCCAGGAGGGTCATTTTCATGGCGGTTACTCTTCTTCCTCGCGCAACTTGGCCAGGATGCTGAAGTCTTCAAGCGTTGTCGTGTCCTGCGTCGTCGCCTTGCCGCCGGCGATGTCGCGGAGGAGGCGGCGCATGATCTTGCCGGAGCGCGTCTTGGGCAGCGATTCGGTGAAGCGAATCTCGTCGGGCCGGGCCAATGCGCCGATTTCCTTGGCAACGTGATCGCGCAATTCCTTCTTGAGTTCTTCGGTAGGTATCTCGCCGGTGCACAACGTCACGAAACAGGCGATGGCCTCGCCCTTGATCTCATCGGGCCGGCCGACAACGGCGGCCTCGGCGACCTTGTCATGATGCACCAGTGCGCTCTCGATTTCCATCGTGCTGAGACGGTGGCCGGCGACGTTGAGTACATCGTCCACCCGGCCCATGATCCAGAAGTAGCCGTCCTCGTCCTTGCGCGCGCCGTCGGCCGTGAAATAGACGTGCGGCACCTGCGTCCAGTATTGCTGGCGGTAGCGTTCATCGTCGCCGTGGATCGTTCGCAGCATCGCCGGCCAAGGGTGCTTTATGACGAGGAAGCCACCCTGATTCGGCGGGACTGAATTGCCTTGTCGATCCACGACGTCTGCTACTATCCCCGGAAACGGCCGCGTGGCGGAGCCGGGCTTGGTGGCGATCGCGCCGGGCAGCGGCGAGATCAAGATCATGCCGGTCTCCGTTTGCCACCAGGTGTCGACGATGGGACAGCGTTTGCCGCCGATGATTTCGTGATACCACATCCACGCTTCGGGGTTGATCGGCTCGCCCACGGTGCCGAGGACGCGCAGGCTGGAGAGGTCGTGCTTTTTCGGCCAGGTCTCACCCCACTTGATGAACGCGCGAATCGCGGTCGGGGCCGTGTAGAACGTGTTGACGCGGTGTTTCTCAATGATCGACCAGAAGCGATCCTCGCGCGGGTGGTTGGGTGCGCCTTCGTACATGAGGGTGGTCGCGCCGTTGGCAAGAGGGCCGTAGACGATGTAGCTATGGCCCGTCACCCAGCCGATGTCGGCGGTGCACCAGTAGGTGTCTTCCTCGCGGAGGTCGAAAACCCAGCGATGCGTGAGGGCCGTGCCGAGAAGGTAGCCGGCCGTCGTGTGCAGAATGCCTTTTGGTTTGCCGGTGGAACCGCTGGTGTAGAGGAGGAAGAGCGGATGTTCGCTGTCGAGCGGTTCGGCGGGGCAGTCGGGTGAGGCGTCGGCCATCAGCTCATGCCACCAGAGGTCGCGGCCGGGTTTCATCTCAACCGTGGTGTTGCAGCGGTTGTAAACGATGCACTTCTCGACGGTGGGCGACTTGGCCAGTGCGCCATCGACGTTTTGTTTGAGCGGCACGACCTTGCCGCGCCGCCAGCCGCCGTCCGCCGTGATGACAAGGCGGGCGGAGGCGTCATTGTTGCGGTCGGCGACGGCGTCGGCGCTGAACCCGCCGAAGATGACGTTGTGCGGCGCGCCGATGCGGGCGCAAGCGAGCATGGCGATGGCCAGCTCGGGGATCATCGGCATGTAGATCGTGACGCGGTCGCCCTTCTTGATCCCGAGCTTCTTGAGGACGTTGGCGAACTGGCAGACCTCGCGGTGCAGGTCCTGATAGCGCAGGACGCGAGAATCGCCCGGCTCGCCTTCCCAGATGATCGCGGCCTTGTTCTTACGCGGGCCGTTGAGATGCCGGTCGAGGCAGTTGTCGCTGACGTTGATCTTCCCGCCGGTAAACCATTTGGCGTGCGGCTCGGTCCATTCGAGGACCTTATCCCAGCGCCTAAACCAGTGCAGGCTCTCGGCCTGTTCCGCCCAGAAGCCCTGCGGATCATCCTTCGCCCGCTGGAAGAGGCGCTCGTAATCCGCGAGGCTCTTCACGTGAACCGGCGTGAACGCGGCGGGCGGCGGAAACGTGCGCGTTTCCTTGAGGACGCTGGTGATGTTGGTAGAGGCGGGAGAGGACATCGGATAGGTCTCCGTAGGGCGAACCGTGCTTCTGAACCCTTCCGAAATCGTTGAGACTTCGGAAGTGTTGCAAGTGTACGGGGATTCTAAAGCACTTGGCCAACCAAGAAAAGGCGCGGCATCGCCCCAAATGCGGCGGGCTGCTACAATCACCGTATGCGACGGGCTATCCGTCCGGAGATCGCGTGCGGGGACGCCTACCATGCAGACTCCCTGGGTGCCGCTTACCGTGGAACCGGGTTCCCTCCGTTACTTCAAGCGCTACCGCATGGAGATCGATCTCGACCGGCTGCGGCGTCCCGAATTGCCGTCGGGGTTTGAATGGATTCCGTGGAATGACTCACTGCTGGAAGCCCATTCGCGTGTTCTGTTTGGGAGTTTCGACCGGGAACTCGACGCCAGTGTTTTCCCCAGCCTGGGTAGCGAGTCGGGGTGCTATTGTTTGATGAGCGAAATTCGGCGAAAACAGGGCTTTCTGCCTGGGGCAACCTGGATCGTGGCCAACGGCAACGGCGGCTGCGGCACCGTGCAGGGCATACGGGAACGCAACGGGTACGGCGCGATCCAGAACATAGGGGTGGTGCCGCATTACCGCGGCCTAGGGCTGGGTGAAGCGCTGGTCCTTCAAAGTTTGCACGGCTTTCGCAACGCCGGACTGGGCAAGGCCATGCTGGAAGTAACGGCGGAAAACGAAGCAGCCATCCGGCTCTATCGCCGTGTCGGGTTCTTACGACGAAAGACGATTTACAAACCGGTGCCCGAAGTGTTCGCCGTCCAATAGCTGTTGGAGGCAAGGTGGAACCCTGCCCCCACGAACGACCAAAATACCCTTCGAGGAAAACCCAGTGGGCCAGGATGTCTATCAGCACACTTTCCCCAACGGCCTGACGCTGCTCGCGGAACGGATGGAGCACGTTCGCTCGGCCGCCATGAACTTCCGGGTGCCGGCCGGCTGCGTGAACGATCCACCCAAACATCGCGGCATCGCCTCGGTCCTCGCGGAGATGATCACGCGCGGCGCCGGCGAACGCGACAGCCGCCAACTCAGCCTGGCCCTCGACAACCTTGGCTTCGACCGCGACGAGAGCGTCGGCCCGATGCAGATAAGCTTTTGGGGCTCGACGCTGGCGCGCAACCTGCCGCCCGCGCTGGAGATTTATGCCGACATCCTGCAACGGCCACGCCTCCCCAAAGAAGAACTTGAACCGGTCCAATCCCTGGCCATTCAGGACATTCTTAGTCTGGAAGACGAGCCGCGCCAAAAGGTGCTGATCGAGCTGAACCAACGTCACTTCCCGCCGCCGCTGGGGCAGGATCGCCGGGGAACGCGCGAGGGAATTGAAAGCCTGACGCCCAAGATCGTGCGCGACCATTATGCGCGGCTTTTTCAGCCGCGCGGCACCATCATGTCCGTCGCGGGCAACATCGAATGGGAGCCGCTGCGGGAGCAGGTCGGCCGGCTGTTCGGCGCTTGGAAGCCGGGCCAGGAGCCGGAGCTTGCGTTGGGTAAAACGCCGCCGCCGGTCGAGCACATTCAGAAGGAAACCACGCAGACGCAGATCGGCATCGCGTTCCCGAGCGTGCCGTTTGGCCACGACGACTATTACGCGGCCCTCGGCGCCGTCAACGTACTGAGCGGCGGCATGAGCGCTCGCCTCTTCACCGAGGTACGCGAAAAACGCGGCTTGTGCTACGCCGTGTGGGCGACGTACAAGACATTCAAGGACCGGGCCTGCATCCTCTGCTACGCGGGCACGACCAACGAACGCGCCCAGGAAACATTCGATGTAACCGTCGCCGAATTGCAACGGCTGAAAGACGGCATCGAGGAAGAAGAGGTCGAGCGCGTGCAGGCCGGGCTGAAGTCGTCGCTCATCATGCAAGAGGAATCAACGTCGGCACGGGCGGGCACGCTGGCGTCGGACTGGTACTTCCTCGGCCGCGTGCGGAGTTTCGACGAGATTCAGTCGGCCATCAACGACCTGACGCCGAAGAGCATTCTGGGCTACGTCCACCGCTATCCGCCGGCGAATTTCACCATAGTCACGTTGGGGCCGAAGCCACTAAAGGTGTAGCAGATCTCACTGCGGAGAACCAATCCCATGCCCTTCCATAGCCAGATTCTCAAGAACGGTCTGAAAATCATCGGCGAAACCAGTCCGTCGGCGCGTTCCACGGCGATCGGCTTCTTCGTCCGCACCGGCGCGCGCGACGAAACGCCCGAAGTCTGCGGCGTCAGCCATTTCCTCGAGCACATGGTCTTCAAGGGCACTCCACGACGCACCGCGCTCGACGTCAACCGCGACTTTGACCGCATCGGCGCCCACTACAATGCCTTCACCAGTGAGGAAAACACCGTCTTTCACGCCGCCGTCCTGCGCGAGTACCTGCCCCAGGCCGTGGACATCCTTTCCGACATCCTCCGCCCCAGCCTGCGCGGCGACGATTTCGACATGGAGAAGAACGTCATCATCGAGGAAATCGGAATGTACGAGGACCAGCCGACGTGGTCCGCCTACGATCACGCCAAGAAGGCCTACTTCGCCGACCACCCGCTCGGCAACAGCATCCTCGGCACACCCGACAGCATCCGCGCCCTGACCCGCGACCAGATGCACGCCTACTTCGAGCGCCGTTATGTCGCCTCGAACATCACCGTCGCCGCCGCCGGGCGTTTCGAGTTTCCCGCACTGGTCGATCTCGTCGAAAAAGCATGCGGCGCCTGGAACGGCGCAGCGGTCGGCCGGCAGGGCATCCGCCCCACCGCCGGTTCGGGCAAGTTCGAGGTGTTGACCAAGGAAAAGGTGACGCAGGAGCACGTCATCCTGATGGCTTCCGGCCCCGCCGCCGACGACCCGCTTCGCCATTCCGCCGACACGCTCGCCCTGGCCGTCGGCGACGACTCCGGCAGCCGCCTCCATTGGGAACTGGTCGATCCCGGCCTGGCCGACTCGGCCGATTGCAGCTTTCACGAATACGAGGGCACCGGTTCGTTCTACACCTCGTTCAGTTGCGACCCGGAACGCGCCCGCGAGAACCTCGCCCTCGTCCGCAAGGTCCTTACCGACGTGCAGCGGGACGGCATCACCGACGCCGAGTTGCAGCAGGCCAAAAGCAAGATCCTCTCCCGCGTCGTCCGCGGCAGTGAACGCCCTATGGGCCGCATGCAAGCCATCGGCATGGCGTGGACGTATCTGAAGCAATACCGCAGCGTGGATGACGAATTGCAGGCGTTCGAGGCGGTGACGCTGAAGTCGATTCGGGAAGTGCTGGAGAAGTATCCGATCGAGCGGACCACAACGCTGGCTCTGGGGCCGTTGGCGGGATTGGAAAAGTGATGAGGGTTGTATGCCATGATTGCGATTCGGCTCACCAAGGCAGTGCGGGGCAATGCCTGGCGGGCGATGATCGAGATCGCGCCCGTTAGGCTGGTGGCCGACGATCCCATATAAGGGGAGGGCAAGTGATCATGATGCCAGTACGTCTCATCGCACTCGCGTCCATTCTACTACTGGTGGGATGTGGCCGGGGAAAGGATCGGTTCGATAGCCCCACGAAGGATATCCTCACGAATGCGACCAAGGTCGAAGTGTTTCGCATTGCCGGCGAGGAACATCCAGACCAACCACTGCCGGCGGCGGAGGCGAACAAGAGAATTGGTGGCTTTCGCGTGATCGCGCAGGGGCCGGACCTGGGTAATGAGTTCGCGTACAAGCTCGCTGAGGTTCTGTTCGACAAGACGACATGGACTGAAGACTTCGCGAAGTGCTTTTGGCCGGGTATTGCCTTTCGAATTTGGAAAAATAACGAAGCCGTTGATGTGCTGATCTGCTTCAAGTGCGACAATCTCTACTGTGGTCCGTCATCCGACAAGGGAGTGAGAGAAAACGCGAGCTTTTGGCATTCCCCCCGCCGAACCGACCTTCTAAGGCTGGCTAAGGAAGCGTTTCCTGACGACCAGGAGATTCAGGCGTTGGAGGACAAGTAGGTCAACCACTAAGTGTCTGGTGGCTTCAACCCATCCGCAAAGACTTGCTGATGGTAAGATCAACCCATGACTCAAAAACGCCCCAAGTCCTCTGACGCTCTCCCGCTCCCCCGCCGCTATCGCGGCGCGGACATTCCGATGGCCGTGATCCGTCGCTACGCGCGCCAGGTGGCGGAACGCTTCCAGCCCGACAAGATCATCCTCTTCGGCTCCCACGCCTACGGCACGCCTCACGCGGACAGCGATGTGGACCTCCTCGTCATCATGCCGGCGCGGAACCAGCTTGACCAGGCATTCAAAATTCGCCTCGCGATCCCAGCGCCGTTTCCGATGGACCTCCTTGTTCGCACTCCACATAACATGAAGTGGCGACTCGTGGAGGGCGAATCGTTTTCCACGCAAATTGTGTCCAAGGGCAAGGTCTTGTATGAAAAAGACGACGCGGGAGTGGGTCCGCAAGGCCGATCCGCTGATAAATCACAAAAGCACGAAAGAACGAAATCACGAAAGAAGACGGCCACGTTTTCGTGATTTCGTTCTTTCGTGCTTTCGTGATTCCTCTTCACTTCCTCTCCCCCCGCAAATACTCGCTCACAAATCCCCAAACTCATTCGGCGTCCGCCAATCGTCCTTCAGCATCGGCGGGCCCCAGTACGCATGCCAGCACCATGCCGTCGAGTGCAGCCCCTTCTCCTCCAGGAATTCCTTGACGAACGGCTCGCCGAAATCCTTCGCGGTGCCTTTGTAGTGCTCCTTGCTTTCCGGTTGAAAGCCCCACTCCGTCACGAGTACCGGCCCCGCCCACCCATGTCGTTCACTTCTCTTGCGGAATCTCCTCAATCACCCAGAAGAAGAAATCCGTCAACGGCTGTTCGACTCCGAACCGCTTGAGCTTGGCCGCCACCTGCCCGCGGTGATAGGTCGAATGATTGACAATGTGGCGCAGCATCGCCCACGGCGGCAGCGTCGCGGTTCGGCCGCGCCGGCGCAGCGTGACGACGGTGTTGAGCCGCTCCGGCGTCAACGTCGGCTGAAGCTCCTCGAAGCGTCGATAGGCGCGCTCCAGCAACCGGCCCGCGTCGTCCACGGTGGCCAGGTCGGCTTCGGTCGGGATGCTGTCATCGGGATCGCCGGCCAGCGTGCGCAAATGGATCTCCGTCACCAGGGCAATGTGATAGACGGTCGAGCGCACCGACGACCACCCGGGCGCGGGCTCCGCGACGTACTGCTCGGCGGTCAGCTTGCGGCAGGCGTCCAGCACCTTGCGGTTCGCCCAGCGATCGTACGCGAACAGGGCAACGACATCGTCTTGCATGGTGATCTCTCCCGGGCCGCTTTGCTTCGTCGAACGATCCCGATAAGCTGCCGCGGCCCGCCTGGAAGACCTTTTGCCCCGCCCGGAGCCATAATGGCGGGCCGCGGTCAGCTTCATCGGCATGGTTAGGCTCCGGGCAGCATCGTCTCTGTGTACTTCTTATCCTCGACACCGTCCTCGCGATCAACTGCCGCCACCACCGCCTTGATCTCATCCGTGATGATGAGCTTTTTCGCCAGCATCAATCGAATGACGGCAGCCAAGTACAACTTCAACTCGTCATTCTCACCTTGAAGTGTCTCCAACTGTTGCTCTACGGAGGAAGGCACTCCTTGCTTCGAACGAAGTTGCTCTTTCAGGCGTTCGATCTCGGCTTCGTGGTCCGCAAGGTCCATCTGCTGACCGAGGTCGCCCAAGAGTAGGTATCTACCCCATCCCATAGTTGCATACCTCCACGATATGGAGCCTAACGCCCAGGCTAAGCTGCCGGGGCCGCCTGGAAAAACGTTGACGCCCGCAAAACCAAATTGGCGGCCCCGGGCAGCTTCAGCCGCTGGTTAGCCATTCAGCCTCGCGAGGATTTGCCTGATGGCCCCGAAGTGATACGCCGTGTGAGCGGCCGTGGAGAGAGCCGCGGCAGCTCCCATGTCGTCCCAATTCGTACGGGTGGCGACGACCTGTCGCCATGTTTCGACTTCGTGGCGCAGACGATCGCGTAGTGATCGCCACTGATCGTCGGTAACGGTGATGCGTTGCCAACTGCCGTTCCAGTCAGCGCCGGCCCACGGATTCGCCTCGCCCGCCGCCCAGCGGTTCAGGACGGAGAGGCCGAAATGAACGTGATCGACGTGCGCGGCGATGGTCGTTTTTCCGGGCATGGGCCGCTTCGACGCCGTGCTCGCTTCAATCGTGTCGAGCTGGCGAAGCAGGCCGGGATCGCCTGGATTGAGCAGATACGCCTCCTGGCCCGGCGGTCCATCGAAAATCTCTGTCAGCATGTTGGACAATGCGCGTTGAAAGACTGAGTCGGTGGTGGTCATCGATTCTCCCGTCTAGAAAACGTTGACACGTTGGTTCGTCTCTCAAGTCGCGGAAATAGACGAGAGCGCCCACAAATCCAAGCTTGCCGTGCCTGAAGGCCCCGGCCACCCGGAGCCGTCGCGGCTAACGCCTGCGTTCACTTGCCGGGCCGGCTGGAAGGAAGGTGATGCCTC
>Ga0207095_10235_pt1 | contig 15441 bp, 10 predicted proteins | sample Alteio_BWMinHeat_88_FD_153529 | JGI IMG/M metagenome (GOLD analysis project Ga0207095, IMG submission 153529) | Enriched cells from forest soil in Barre Woods Harvard Forest LTER site, Petersham, Massachusetts, United States -... | ecosystem: Environmental > Terrestrial > Soil > Temperate forest >... | reverse complement strand
CATCGTTCGCCAGGGAGGAAAGCAGCACGTCTGACCCGCGAACCAGGTGGGCGAGCGTGTCCTCGATAGCGAATCCATACTTCTTGAGGGGAAGGGTTGCAGCCCGGCTGCGATTCCATCCTCGGACGTTCCAGCCTTCGGAGTTTAGCCGACGAAGAAACCGGCTGCCCATCAATCCCAGTCCAATGAATCCGAGTTTTGTGTTGCTCTTGTTGAATGTGTTGTCAATCATTTCGTCTCCACACTCCTATCGATTGATTTGCCGTTTCCCTTTTCTCAGTACTCAGGCTTCTCGCCTTTCGCGGGAATCGAGGTCGGCACACCCGGCGTCCCTGCATAGGTGATCAGCAGAACGGTCGGTTCATCGCCCGACTCCCCACGATGCACGACATCCACCGACTCGCCGACCGCTTGTCCTTGATGCACTACCAGAGTCTTGCCGTCGTCCCGGTCTCGGAGCGTCAGCGTACCTGCGAGCACATAGACGGAGTTCGGAAAAGGATGGGTATGCCACGGTAAAGCCGTATGCGGCGCAAGGGTCAGCTTGATGGTCGTGAGTTCCGGTTGTCCAGCGGGGTAATGGATGTAGGCTGTGCCATTCCATGACTTCGTGGTTTCGAGCATGATCTCACGGTGACCGCTTTCGGCGTGATTCGATTGATTCTGGGCGAGTGCGGGGATGAAAGAAATGCCCGCAATCACGGTAATAACGTGCGCAGGTCGGGCTCTAAACTTCATAACTATCCTCTCGATCTTTGGTTTTGTGGCGGATGGTGAGTCTGTCACTTACCCGTGAAGGCCACACGCCAGACACTACGCGAACCGTCATCGCTTACGTAGAGTGCGCCATCTCCACCCACCGCTACGCCAACCGGGCGCCCCCAAACCTGTCCGTCTTTGGTAACGAAGCCAGTCAGGAAGTCCTGATAGCTGCCGTCGGCTGCGTGGCCGTCGTGCATTGGGATACGAATGACCTCATAACCAGCTCGCTTGGCGCGATTCCACGAGCCGTGCTCCGCTGCAAATGCGTCACCCTCATATTTGTTGGGTAAGTTGCCGCTTCCTGGATAAAACAGCATTTCCAATGACGCCATATGGGGCTGAACTAGAACATCCGGAACGATGACTCGAGACCCAATGTCCTCGCGTTTGCAGTTTTCGGCGAGCGCCGGGGTCAAGGCAGGCGCTTGCGGATCAGGCCCTGTGCCGTTCACGCATGGCTCGGGGAGCCTGGGGTCTTGATGGTTGCCGATGTAATACCAGGGCCAGCCATAGAACCCGCCCTCTTTGATCGAGGTCACGTAGTCGGGGACAAGATGGTTTCCGAGATTGTCGCGTTCGTTCGTCGAGCACCATAGCTGGCCGGTTACGGGATTGATGGCTTCGCCAACGCAGTTCCGAATGCCGGAAGCATAGACCTTGACGAACTGTCCTTCTGGTGTGTATTCGAGCACATCAGCACGGTGGAACTCTGCTGGATGTGTGTCGGGATCATCGATGTTCGATCCGGAGCCTACTGAAACCAACATGTGTTTGCCGTCCTGAGTAAAGACGACGTCGCGGGTCCAATGGCCGCCTCCTGTAAGCTGGGCGTAGCCCGGGATGTCGGGAACGATAGTTTCAGGTGCGCCTGTCGCATGCAGATCTCCCGTGTGATATGGAAGCCGTTGGATGGTAGTCGCATTTCCAACGTATACATACTCTGGATTCTTTGCGGGATAAAAGGCGATTCCGAAGGGATGATCCAACCCGGTGGCAAACTTTTCGATATGAACCACTTTGCCGTCCGCGCCGACACCGCGGAGGATCAGAATGGTCCCGGCGCCTGAATCAGCAACGAAGATGTCCCCGTTGGGCGCTGTCCGTAGCAGGCGAGGCATCGTAAACGTCCCGCCGCTCAACTGCATGTGTTCCTTGTTGTCCGCGCGCTGCATTGGGGTGGCATCGCCGCCCGCGTAAAGTGTGACCTGAAATCCGGCGGGAGCAATCGGCCAGGCATCCTTCGGGCGTGGAACTAACTGCGGTGTGTTGTTAACAGCTTCCTGAGGATTGGGCTCAGGCAGGTCCGCAACCGTAATCCTGTGCTGTGCACCGGGCTGCTGCTGATTCCAGTCGGCAAAGGCAGTCTCGCCGGTAGCGATCTGCTGCGCCTTAGCGCAAGGGGTAAATGCCAGGGCCATTATGAGCCCGGCTTCGACAAACGCCATGTTTGGGTGTCTCATCGATTCCTCTCAACGAAGCTTTCTGTTCAATCACGCAGGCTTACATACGGTGGATTGGCGCCTGACAACTTTTCATATGCCGCCTGTGGAAGTTCCAGCGAAGCAGACGCGATGTTTTCCTCCAGGTGCTTCACCGATGCAGTCCCCGGGATCGGTAAGATCACCCTCGACCGCTTGAGGAGCCATGCCAACGCAACCTGCAACGACGTGGCGCGGAGTTGATCGGCAACCTGCGCGATGGCGTCGTGTGCCGCCCTTGCTTGACCGAGGGGCGCCCAGGGAAGAAAGGCGATTCCGTTTGCTTCGCAATAGTCAACGATGAAATCGGATTCCCGATCGGCGAAGCTGTAACGGTTCTGCACGGAGACGATCGGCACGATCTTGCGAGCACGTTGGATGTGCTCGCGGGTTACGTTGGAGAGCCCTACATGGCGGATCTTGCCCTGATCGCGTAGTCTTGCCAGCGCTTCCACTGAAGCCTCAAACGAAATCACGTTATCGGGGGCATGGAGCTGATAAACGTCGATGCGCTCCAGGCGCAGGCGCTTCAGACTTCCTTCCAATGCCACGGCGAGGTGCTTGGGACTCGCATTGTGTGTCCATTGGTTCGGACCAGGACGTTCCCATCCGCCCTTGGTGGCAATCACAAGATCGGTGGGATACGGATACAGCGTTTCTGCAATCAGTTCCTCGGAGGTGGCCGGCCCATACGAGTCGGCGGTATCGATCAGGTTTACGCCCAATTCGACCGCTTTCCGAAGTGTCGCGAGCGCAGCCCGCTTATCGGCAGGAGGACCCCAAACTCCGGGACCGGTGATGCGCATTGCGCCATAACCCATTCGATTGACACGCAGGTCGCGTCCGATTGTGAACGTGCCGGCGGCAGCGGCCGGCAGCATGAGTTGTTGAGTCATTTTTTGCTCCCTGTTGGTGAAGAATTGTCGGGTAGAACAGCTTCTCAATCGTTCTTCCTCTCGCTTGTGAGTGAAGCAACACGCGTGCCATACGTAAACCACTGAAAACAAGATTGGTAGTTCAGAGCGACGATCACGAGGACTCGGAAATTTCCGAGATCCCGTGATTTCGCCGACCTTCGAATTGGTTCCTGCTCACTATGGACCGCGTCACGGGGTGCTAACATTTCGCCAGCTATCTTGCACCGGAGCACCTGAGTGCCCAGTCCGCTTCCTCAATCCGCCCTAACAACTGTGCAGATCGTCCGAAGGTACGTCATTGCCGTTCTCTCGGTTTTGTTCGCTCAGCTGATCTCACACTGGCCGGTGATCCATCTCGAATCCGCGCCCGTATCACTGTTCTTTTGCGCGGTGATGGTGAGCGCCTGGTTCGGCGGTGCAGGTCCGGGAAGCCTGGCTGCCTTCCTGTCGAGCATCGCGTTCTACTACAGCTTTCTTCCTCCGGTGGATTCTTTGGCGCCAAAACCCGGGCAGCTGGCACGCTTCGTTGTCTTTATCTTGTCGGCCGTGCTGGTTGGTTCGCTGAGTGTGGCGCAGCGGAGGACAACTGAGTCCCTCCGCAGAACCCGCGACGATCTGCGCGACACGGTTCAAAAGCTCATGGAGACCAACGATAAGCTCACCAGAAGCGAGGCGTATCTGGCCGAAGCCCAGACATTAAGCCACACCGGCAGTTTCGGGTGGGATGTTTCCACCGGTGAACAATTCTGGTCAGAGGAAACCTATCGAATCTTCGATTACGATCCAACACTGAAACCTACGGTGCAGCTTGCACTGGACCGAATCCACCCTGAAGATCTTCCACTCGTTCGACAAGTAATGGCCAGTGTTTCCGAACATGGACGCGACGTGGATGTCGAACATCGATTATTGATGCCCGACGGATCTGTCAAGACGATCCGCGTTCTTGGCCACACCTCAAACGACCGCGTTGGCAAGCCGACTTTTCTTGGAGCCATCACGGACATCTCGGCCATTAAAAATGCGTTCGAGGAAATTCAACGACTGAGAGATCAGCTGTACAAGGAGAACCTGGCCCTCCGGGAAGAAATCGACGTCACCAGGATGTTCGAGGAGATCGTCGGCTCATCGCCGGCTCTGCAAGTTGTCCTTTCTCAGGTTGCAAAAGTGGCGCCAACCGACTCGACAGTTCTGATCACCGGCGAGACCGGCACAGGAAAAGAACTGATCGCCCGCGCCATTCACAAACGGTCCCAACGGTCCTCGCGCGCCTTTGTAAGTGTCAACTGCGCTGCCATTCCGCAAGACCTGATTGCCTCGGAGCTGTTTGGGCATGAAAAGGGTGCATTTACGGGCGCAACTCAAAGGCGGCTGGGCCGCTTCGAGGCGGCTGACGGTGGCACAATTTTCCTGGATGAGATTGGCGAATTGCCGGCCGAAACCCAAGTCGCACTTTTGCGGGTTCTGCAAGAACGCGAATTTCAACGGGTCGGCGGCAACCAATCTCTCCGCACAAATGTCCGAGTCGTCGCTGCCACCAATCGCAAATTGGAAGCCGCGATCGCGGAAGGCAGGTTCCGCGAAGATTTGTTCTATCGCCTCAATGTGTTTCCGCTTCCAGTTCCGCCGCTGAGGGAACGAAAGGAGGACATTCCCCTGCTGGTCCAGTATTTTGTCGACCGTTACGCTACGAAAGCTGGAAAGCGGATTACCGGCATCGCCAGGCGAAGTCTGGAACTCCTGCAATCGTACACGTGGCCTGGCAATATTCGAGAATTGCAGAATGTGATTGAACGGTCCGTCATCGTCTCTGACTCGGAGAACCTTTCCGTCGATGAGAGTTGGTTCGGCCCGCGCACGTTGGCCTCCGATTCGCCCGCTCAGCGTCTCTCCGAAAGACTGGCCTCTCAGGAAAAAGACATGATCGAGGCCGCCCTGGCCGCCAGCAATGGAAGAGTCTCCGGCCCATCTGGTGCCGCGGCCAGGCTCGGCATCCCGCAGTCAACACTCGACTCAAAGATCAAGTCTTTGAAGATAAATAAGCACCAGTTCCGAAAGAGTTAGTCACTTCCGGTCGTAAATCCTTCGCACATCTCATAGATAACGTATTCGCCAGTTCCAGATTTCGATTCGATTCTCATTCACGTTCTAATTACGGCTCCATCCGATTCCGAGATTTCGGAAATTTCCGAATAGTCGGGCGGCCTTGAACGGCCAAAGTCAATGCTTTCAATGGCCTGCGAATGGCGATCGCTTTGCATTTCCATCCTGGGAAAGGCTAAGCGAAATGACCTTGCGCATTCAGAAATCAGTCGAGACCGACCAGGTGGTTTTCAAGCTCATCGGTCGAATCCAGGCCGCGAACGTCCCGGAACTCCTGACCCTCATGAAGTCGGAATCGTTATGGAACCGGGTCGTACTGGACCTGGAACAGATAAAGCTCGTGGATCGGGATGCCGTACTTTTTCTGGCACTGAGTGAGGTGGTCGGCGCAAAGCTGACGAAGTGCTCGGCCTATATCCGAGAGTGGATCACACAAGAGAAAAACGCCCTGAATCGAGACAAAACCGAAGACCCCACCGGGTTCGGAGGGTAAGGACTGCTATGTGGATTGTTCGATTAGCATTACGTCGACCATACACCTTCGTGGTGATGGCCATCCTGATCCTGGCGATGGGCGCGATTTCGATCCTGCGCACTCCGACCGACATCTTCCCCAATATCAATATCCCCGTCGTGAGCATCATCTGGAATTACAACGGCCTCGTGCCCAGAGAGATGTCTGACCGGATCGTCTCCATCACCGAGCGAAACCTCACAACCGTAGTTGACAACATTGAGCATGTCGAATCGCAATCGTTATATGGCATTGCGGTTGTCAAAGTATTCCTTCAGCCCAGTGCCAGCATGGACCGCGCCATCGCGCAGATCACGGCAAGCTCGCAGACCCAGCTCCGCCAGCTGCCCGCAGGCACCACGCCACCGCTGATCATCGCCTATAGCGCGTCGAGTGTTCCCGTGATGCAGCTGGCCCTCTCGGGACAGGGGCTCTCTGAGCAACAACTCAACGACTACGGGCTCAATTTCATTCGCACTCAGCTGATCACGGTCCCGGGGACTGCGGTTCCCTATCCGTACGGCGGCAAACAGCGGCAGGTGCAGGTTGATCTGAATCCCGCCGCGTTGGAGTCCAAGGGACTATCCGCGTTGGACGTCGTGAATGCGATTTCGGTGCAGAATCTCATCCTGCCGACGGGCACATCGAAGATCGGTAGCAAAGAATATGACGTCGACATCCCCAACGCGGCGCCGCAAACAATCGCTGATCTGAACCGCATCCCGATCAAGACGGTCGGCAGCACCACCATCTACATGAAAGATGTGGCCTGGGTTCGGGATGGCTTCCCACCCCAAACCAACATCGTGCGCGTGAACGGACAGCGATCCGTGCTGCTGACCATCCAGAAGGCTGGCGATGCGTCCACTTTGAGAGTGATCTCGGGCATAAAATCTCTTCTTCCCCAGATCGCCACGACTGTTCCCAAAACGTTGAAGATGCACCCTCTGGCCGATCAATCCGTGTTCGTATTGGGGGCAATCAACGGCGTAGTTCGCGAGGCGCTGGTCGCCGCCTGCTTGACGGCGCTGATGATCCTCATTTTTCTGGGGAGTTGGCGCAGCACGCTCATCATTGCGACGTCGATTCCGCTCGCCATTCTCACTTCGATCATCGTCCTAAGCCTCACCGGCCAGACGATCAACATCATGACGCTTGGCGGCCTCGCTCTCGCGGTTGGCATCCTCGTGGATGATGCAACCGTAGAAGTGGAAAACATCAACCGCAATCGAGAACTGGAGCCTGACAAGAACCTTGACGAAGTCGTCCTCGATAGCGCGATGCAGATCGCCACGCCCGCCTTCGTGTCCACACTTTCCATCTGCATCGTCTTTGCGCCCATGTTCTTGCTGTCCGGCGTGGCGCGATATCTGTTCCTGCCTCTGGCGGAGGCTGTCGTGTTTGCCATGCTGGCCTCTTACTTCCTGTCGAGGACGATTGTCCCGACAATGGCGAAGTATCTGCTCCGCGGGCAAAAGATAGGCGAGCATGAGCCCAACAGCAGCAATCCCTTCGCCACACTTCAGAAGAAATTTGAATCGAGCTTTGAGGTATTTCGCCACGGCTATCGCGGATTGCTGGAGCGTTGCCTGCAGCATCGTCTGGCCTTTCTGCTAGCGTTCTTTGCAGCCTGCCTTGGATCGCTCGCCGCCATCGTGCCGTGGCTTGGCCAAGACTTCTTTCCCACCGTCGACGCAGGCAGTTTCAAACTTCATTTGCGCGGGCCGACAGGCATGCGCATTGAAGATACGGCGTTCCTCTGCGATCGCGTGGAGGATGTGATCAGAAAACAGATTCCGGCGGGAGAAATGGAGAGCATCGTTGACAACATTGGCCTGCCGTACAGCGGCATTAACCTCTCGTACAGCAACTCCGCCCCTATCGGAACCTCCGATGCCGACGTCATGGTCACCCTGTCGCCGAAGCACCATTCGACCAGCGACTATGTCGAACAACTTCGCGTGAGTCTGGCCAAGGAGTTTCCGGGGGTAACGTTCGCGTTTCTACCTTCCGATATGGTCACTCAGATTCTCAACTTTGGACTGCCCGCTCCGATTGACATTCAGGTCATCGGCCAGGACCTCGAGGGCAACCGTGCCTGGGCGAGCCAGTTGCTGCAGCAAATTCGCCACGTGCCCGGTGCAGTTGATCTCCGGGTTCAGCAGCCGTTCGACCAGCCCTACCTGCACATGAGAATCGAGCGCACCAAAGCTCAGGAACTCGGGTTCTCCGCGCACGACATCGCACAGAATCTTCTGGTCTCGCTTAGTGGCAGCTTTCAGACTTCGCCGACCTATTGGCTCGACCCAAAAAACGGCGTCAGCTACTCGATAGCAACACAGACGCCGCAGTACTTCACAAGCACACTGCAAGACCTAGTCAACACCCCGGTGACCGGCAGCAACGCGACGGCGCCCCCCTCGCTTATGGCAAGTCTTGTATCTACGCAACGCGGATCGGGCATGGGAGTGGTCTCGCACTACAACGTCGCTCCAGTGATCGACGTCTTCGGTTCGGTGCAAGGCCGCGATCTTGGAGGCGTCTCCCGCGACATCAACAAAATCATCGACTCGGCTCGCGGCAAGTTGCCCCGCGGATCGCGTGTCGTCATTCGCGGTCAGGTGCAAACCATGAATTCCTCCTACACCGGACTCCTTCTCGGGCTGCTGTTCGCGATCATGCTTGACTATCTCCTGATCGTAGTCAACTTCCAGTCGTGGCTCGATCCTTTCATCATGATCTCGGCATTGCCGGCGGCTCTGACCGGGATCGCCTGGATCCTTTTCATCACACATACCACCCTGAGCGTCCCCGCACTCATGGGAACCATCATGTGCATGGGCGTGGCTACAGCGAACAGCATTCTGGTCGTCAGCTTCGCCAAGGAACAGGTCTCGCAAGGCAAAGACCCGCTTTCCGCCGCGCTGGAGGCGGGCTTCACCCGCTTTCGTCCGGTGCTGATGACCGCTCTGGCCATGATCATCGGTATGGTTCCAATGGCCCTCGGACTCGGGGATGGTGGTGAGCAGAATGCGCCCCTGGGCCGAGCCGTCATTGGCGGCCTGCTCTTCGCCACAGTCTCCACACTCTTCTTTGTACCCACATTCTTCAGCGTCCTGCACGGATCCAGGTCCCAATCGGGACTGGATCGTAACTTGCTCAATGGTCAGCCACTAACCGAGAACACGGGTGATTGATATGACACAAACACAACTTCCCGAACCAATCGAAGCAGTAACGTCTTGTCCGCTGGACATCGGGCGCGGCGCTGCGTCGCGCTGGCGCCGGCTCATTGCGGCCCTTGTGGCCCTCGCCGCGGCCGGAGTGCTGGCCGTGGGTATTCGGTCTCGCGTTAAGGCTGAGACAAACCTGCGCGCAATGTCGACACAAATGGCGGTGTCTTCTGTTTCAGTTGTCACACCGAAGCAAACCACGCCGTCCCAGGAAATCATTCTGCCCGGCAATATACAGCCATTCGTTACTTCACCAATCTATGCTCGTACCGATGGCTATCTGAACAAGTGGTTCTTCGATATTGGAACACACGTCAAAGCCGGCGACTTGCTGGCCATCATTCAGACTCCGGAAGTCGACGAGCAACTGGCGCAAGCACGCAGCACGCTCGCCACGGCGCAGGCTAACCTGCAGCTGGCCCAGATCACGCGAGACCGCTACCAGTCGTTGCTGACCAAGCATGCAGTCGCGCAACAGGACGTCGACAATGCCGTTGGCACTTACGCCGCCAACCAGTCGATCGTGGATGCCGACCTTGCGAATGTCCGTCATTTCGAGGCATTGGTCTCCTTTGAGAAAGTGTACGCGCCATTCGACGGTGTTATTACCGCGCGAAACACCGATATTGGGGATCTCATCAACTCTGGCAGTTCCGCCGCTCCCAAGACTGATCTTTTCGACATTTCACAGACTCGTACTTTGCGTGTTTACATAAATGTCCCGGAAGAATACTCACAGGGCATAAAGCCAGGCCAGACCAGCGCGGATATCACTCTGGCAGAATTTCCCGGCAAAAAGTTTCCCGGAAAGCTGGTGCGGACCTCTGAAGCGATTAACGGGACCACCCGGACGTTGCTCACCGAAGTTGACCTGGATAATCCCGGCGCAACTCTTTTGTCCGGATCGTATGCAGAAGTGCATCTGCAAATCCCGACCCATAGCTCCACCTTTCTGCTTCCGGTCAGTTCTCTGATCTTCAGAGGAGAGAAGCTGCAAGTGGGCGTAGTGAGCAACAAACAGGTCACCATTCGCGATGTCACCCCAGGTCACGATTTCGGAGATCAGATTGAGGTTGTCGCCGGCCTCAAAGCCAACGACCAGGTCATCACGAACCCTCCGGATTCCCTCGTATCCGGCCAGCAAGTCCACATCGTGCAAGCTACCCTGCCGGGAGATTCCAGATGAAACGCCCCCACACAATTCGAGTCACTGCCCGCGCCGAGCGTCTGGCTTACATGGCTCTTCTCCTCGCTGGAACGCTTGTGTTCGCCGGCTGCTCACTGGGTCCCAAGTACAAGCCTCCCGCGGTTCTGGCCCCGCCCGCGTACAAGGAAATTGGCAACTGGAAGATCGCGCAACCCAGTGATCAAAGCCTAGGCGGAAACTGGTGGGAGATTTTCGAAGATCCCCAACTGAATGCCCTCGAAGAGCAGATCAATGTTTCCAACCAAAACCTCAAGGCTGCCGTGGCTCAATACCAGGAATCCAGGGCGGCTCTCCGCTATGTTCGCGCCGACTATTTCCCTACCGTCACCACATCCCCCTCTGCAACCCGGGAGCGGTATTCCAACAACCGCCCTCCTCAAAGTTCAGGCTTTGACGGGCTGACCTTCAACGATTTTGTTTTGCCGGTCAGCTTCTCTTACCAGGCGAATGTCTGGGGGCGGGTCAACAAGAACGTGGAGTCGTACAGGGAACAAGCACAGGCGACGGACGCGGATCTGGCAGTCGTCAATCTCAGCATGCACTCGGCCCTCGCCATCGACTACTTTGCTGCGCGCACCCTGGACGCCGAAGAGAAGTTGCTGCGCGATACCGTAGCCCAGTACGAACAGGCGTGGCAACTCAACGAGGACCGCTATCGGGGCGGTCTTGGATCGGAAGTCGAAGTCGAGCAGGCACGAACGATCCTGGAGACGACCCGCGCCCAACTGGTGGATGTGGGAGTAGCCCGCGCTCAGTACGAGCACGCGGCTGCTGTTTTGGTCGGCAAGGCCCCCGCAGATTTCACGCTGCCGCCGCTGCCCCTCACCGCTCCGCCACCTCAAATTCCGATCGGAATACCTTCGGAATTACTGGAGCGCCGCCCTGACATAGCCGCCGCCGAACGGCGCGTTGCATCGGCCAATGCCGAGGTCGGCCTCGCCAGAACTGCGTATTATCCGCTGGTGAACATCCTGGGAACTGGAGGCTTTGAGAGTGGATCCATCACCACGTTGCTCCAGGGCCCGAGCGCTTTCTGGTCCGTTGGAGGTTCCCTGGTACAGACTCTCTTTGATGGGGGCCGCCGGCGCGCACTTAACGATCAAGCCAGGGCTGCTTACGATTCGACAGTGGCGACATACCGCGAGACGGTGCTGACTGGTTTCCAACAGGTTGAGGACAACATGGCTTCGCTGCGAATTCTTGAACAAGAAGCGGCCATACAGGCTTCAGCCGTTCAGGCAGCGCAGCGGTCCCTCGATCTCTCCAATACGCGATACGATGGCGGAGTTACGAGTTATCTCGAAGTCATCACGGCTCAGAATGCCGCTCTCACCGATGAAGTAACAGCCGTGAATATCCTGGGGCGACGCATGGCTAGCGCAGTGTTACTAATTCAGGCAATCGGTGGAGGCTGGGATCGCCGCAACCTGCCTGATCGGCCCGAGTGTTGCGGAAAGCTCGCAATGGGCGGCGACTGATTCCGCAGCTCGTCGCCTTCTCTGGCCGTTGCGCATGATCCGAAGACGATTGCAACTACGAGCCCGTGCCATAGAGGGAGAAGTAAGAGAACGGAGAATCTCGATCCATGGCATCCCTGGCGGCAATAAGGTTGGACCGGTGCGTGTCCTTCGAAAATGAGAGTCGTATTGAAGCGGCTAAAGAGTGGATCTGTTTTCCGACGGAACAAAACACTGGAACAGTTGACCGAGCTTCGCTATCACGCGCCTGCCGGGTATGCGCGAGCGCAGTGGACGTGGATAGCTCCAAAGTAGCGTCACCAGTGGTAGTAGCCTAGCAATTAACCCAATTACTCTTGAAGCTGGAGATGCGGAGAACACGCTACGGGCAGAAGCACAGTACCACAGAAACCGGCTCATGCCAGGCCATGCCCTCTTCGTTACCCTTGAATCGGCGATCATCTCTTGTGGCATTGCGGAAATACCGCTCCCCGAAGCTTTGGCGATCGAGGCTGCCAAATCCGTGGAGCCGCTTCACCTAGCGACCGATCGTCTTGAGCGCGCGTTTCTCACGGACGTGCCGGAGGAGCATCTCGGTCAACCGGATCTTCCAGTGGAGATTGTGTTACGCCGCTCGTGCGGGTGCAAGCACCGCACTCCGCTGGTTATTGGCTAGCCAGAATGGATCGGAGGAGTTTGGTCCCTCAACCCATTCTGAAATCTACGGGAGGTCGATGTGCAGGCTGCCTGCGCTGACTCCGGATATTATCTAGAATCTGAATTTCGCGGCGAACTGCAGGCGGCGAGCATTCCCGGAATAGCTTTGAATTTCCGCGAACGTCCCGCTCGTCAAACTGGTATTGGGCCCGCCGAGGTTCGGGTGATTGAAGGCATTGAACATCTCTACGCGGCACTGGACATTGTAACGGTTATCGTGAAAGGCGGTATTCTTGGCGATCTGCAGATCGAAGTTCTGACTGCTTGGATTGTTCACATTGCTGATAGTCCGTGGCGCGTTGCCGATTTCGTACGGGATCGGCACGGAGTACACATTGGGATTGAACCAACGCTTGTAGGAATTGCTGGTCAGCTTCGCGCTCGTTCCCGTCCAGTCAGGACGCTGCGAAAGCCCGCCGTAAGTCTCCTTGGTTGTGCCATTATCAACGCTCCCCAGGACGATGGGGGTCCCGGTGGCCCAGTTTTCAACGCCACTCAGCTGCCAGCCGTTAATGAGCTTGTCCACTCCAGAACCCGCCGAGCTTGCAAATTGCTTCCCGTGACCGAAGGGGAGCTCATAGACAAAGCTGCCGGCGATCACGTAATCCAGGTTCTGAGCACCAATGCCCCATTCCGCTCTGGGATTGTATTGATCGGCATAGGTTCCACTGGTGGGTCCGAGGTAACCCACCGGAGAGGCGCCGTTGTCGTATTGGCGCCCATCGGTGAACGAAACCAGGAACGACAAACCATTGGACATTCTCTTGTCTGCACGGAGAGTGAACCCCTGGTAGCTGGATGCTGAATCAGGTTTGCGGAAGGAGTTCACGCCCTGGTATTGCGGATACCTGTGGTACAGCTGTGAGAGAGCCACCGTCGATCCGCCAAGTCCAAGCCCGGGGACATAAAACGGACTTCCCGGTTGAAGTACCGAGAAGAAGGGGTTTGCCACCTGTTGCGACAGCGTGCATTGTGCTGTCGATGCACCTACGGTGCAACCGTGTGCAATCAGTGTATTGGTGCTGAGCTGGTCGAAGGGCTTGCCGGGGTCGCCATTGACCAGGAACAGTCCCTTGTTCCCCAGGTAGCCTACTTCGAGCTGTACGCTCCAGGGAAGGGCGAACTGCGCGCTTGCATTCCATTGAATTGAGTAAGGGTTCCGGTACGAGTCAAAGTAGGCCGTCGACATTCCGCCCCCGATATCGATGCCCTGCACGCATGCACCGCTGCTGAGGCAATTAGGATCCTGGCCTTGCGCAATGGCATATCCCGTCGGAAAGGGATTCTGTGCAGACGCGGGGAGAAGTGGGTCCGGAATGTACAGCGTTGCGACAGGCAGCGAAGTTTGATTGTCGAAACTGGGCTGATAGTTTGATTGAACGGCGAATCCGTCGTCTCCCGAACCGCCCGAAGTGCCGGAGACTTGCAGCGCGGAGGGTTGAAACACCAGACCACCACCGGCACGAACCACAATTTTTTGCGACGGGTTATACGCGAGGCCGAAGCGCGGCGCAAAGTCGGTCTTTTGTACCGGACCCTGCCGTCGGCCGTACCGGGCTCCCGGCATGCCCACGATAGTCATGGCTCCCTGCAGATTGCTGCATGCAGGACAGGTCTCGCCCGCGGCCATCAGGCTTCCCTGAATCTGGCCGCTATATGCCTGGAGCGGGGACGCGGCGGTCGGATCCCAGAACACCATCTGGTTGTTCTGTTCCACGCGCGGTACCTCCCAGTCGTACCGCAACCCGATGTTGAGTGTGAGCTTGGGAGTAAGCTTCCAGTCGTTCTGCCCATAGAACGCCCAGTATTGACTCGTAGTAATGTACTTCGGGTCATTCGTGATGTTTCCACGCTGTGCCAGTCCCAGGAGAAGTGAAGCCAGCGAGTAACCCGTCGATCCGTCGAAAGTTTGTGCAAACTGGCGGCTCCAGCTATCGTCCGAGGAGAAAGTCCCCGACGGATAGGTGTATTTGATAGAAGTTGAGACCCAGCGCACGGAACTCGCCACCAACCTTGAAGCTGTGCCCGCCGGCAATCTTTACCAGGCTGCCGTTGATACTCTGCGCCAACGGGTCCTCCTGCAGACCTTCGTATCCAAGCGGTCCCAGATCGGTGAAAGATCCGTTGTTGGCGCCTCCGAACCCGAAGTGCGGAAAGATCGACAGCTGCTTTGACGCTTGCGCAACGTAATTGGAGTCGAATCCGAGTTTGCCGGGGTCGAATGTTCCTCCAACCGGCACACGGTTCGACGTCTGCTTGGAGTATCCATACCGAAATTCGCCTAACAGGCTGGGCGTGAATGTGACCGTGTTGTTGAACGAACCGCTATAAACATAGCCGTGCCCCTGGCCTCCGTAGCCCCCGTTCGTTGCTGCGTTGTCGAAGCTGTTAAGGGCGCTGTAACTATTGCCGTTCATCGAGTAGCGCAGAAAGCTGTGCCACTTGGATGTGACATCGTAATCCACGCGCGAATCGAAATGCCAATAATCATTCGCCACGCTGCCAGTGATCTGATAGTTGTTGTTTGCGTTACCCGCTCCTGAGATGTTGGGTGCGGGGAAGTACTTCAGTGCATTGACAGCGACATGGGAGATGCGCGCAGCGGGAATGATGTTGTACTGGCCACCGACCTGAAAAGGCTGGCGGACGTAAACGCCCTGGGCATTTTTCGCGACCGTATCGGGATCGAACAGGACCGGCGTCGTCGACCCGAAGAGCTTGGTGAAGTCACCGCTGTAAACCGAGGGATCCGGCACCTTGTCCGACTCGTATTGGCCCGCCTGCTGGCGCGAGTCCTCGTAATCGAAGAAGAAGAACGCCTTGTTCTTGATGATCGGTCCACTTACAGTGCCGCCCGTCTGGAATTGGTGCATATCCGGCTTTGTGTTGGTGTTCTTCACCCCGGGCGAGCCAAACGGAATGGCATCAAGAGATCCTTCCTGGATGAACTCAAAAAAGCTGCCATGCCACTGGTTTCCACCGCTCTTGGTGATCAGGCTCTCGGTACCACCGGAGAATCGTCCGTACTCGGCAGGCAGAACGCTAGTCTGCAC
>Ga0207095_10103_pt2 | contig 15456 bp, 10 predicted proteins | sample Alteio_BWMinHeat_88_FD_153529 | JGI IMG/M metagenome (GOLD analysis project Ga0207095, IMG submission 153529) | Enriched cells from forest soil in Barre Woods Harvard Forest LTER site, Petersham, Massachusetts, United States -... | ecosystem: Environmental > Terrestrial > Soil > Temperate forest >... | reverse complement strand
GCGCACGCGTCGCTGGCGACCTGGGAGCCTTCGGCGCTGAGCGACAAACACGCCGTTAAGCCGGCTTGTATTTGCGCGTCACGATTGTTGGCCGAATATCGTTGTTTTCCTCCTCTTTCCAGATTGTCCAATTTCTCCACGCTCCGAGAAGCAGACCGGCAGCGCCCCGACGGAATCGGCCGCCATCGCGGATCGGGGCGACATCAACGCTCCGCTGAATCAGGCCGGCGTCTACATCTATCGCGTGGAACTGTTGACCCGCGGCGGCAATTGGTACGTGGAAAGCTACCACTCCTCCTACGGCAGCGCTGCCGACCGCGCGGACTTCCTGGATGACTTGGGTTATGTCTCGCGAATCACGTCATCGTACGTGCCGAACTAGACCGATGATTTGCGGGAAAGAGGGTCGGGCGTCCCCGTTGTGGCATGGCCGCGTTGTGGCACGGTCTCCTGACCGTGCCACAACGAAGATCAACGCCGCGTGCCGTGCTATCGGGGGCGCACGGAAAATGACACTGGCAGGCTGGCATGTCCATGGCTTTGTGTGGATAGCGGCGTCAGCCAAATCAGCTCCAACGCCAGCAGATTCATGAGGTGGGAAATCACGAAGGACTCCCTTTCCTCGCTTTGGAGTTCGTGGATGGGGGCAGCCTCGCGGACAAGCTCGGCGGCCAGCCGCTGCCGCCGCGCCTGGGGGCGCGACTGGTCGAGACACTGGCCCACGCAATGCATTGGGCCCATAGCCGCAACGTCGTCCACCGGGACCTGAAACCCGCTAACGTTCTGATAACCGGCGACGACATTCCCAAGGTGACCGACTTCGGTCTGGCTCGGCAGCTAGACATTGAGGGCGGCCAAACGCACACCAACGCGGTGATGGGCACGCCCAGTTACATGGCCCCAGAGCAAGCCAGCGGCCAAGCCCACGCGGCCGGACCGCCCGCCGACGTGTACGCGCTGGGAGCCATTCTTTATGCCTGTCTGACCGGCCAGCCGCCGTTCAAGGCGCCCACCGCCCTGGAGACGATGGAGCGGGTGCGTTCGCGAGAACCGGTGCCGCCGTCGCGTTTGCGGAAGGAGGTGCCGCGCGACCTGGAGACGATCTGCCTCAAGTGCCTGGCGAAGGAGCCGCACCGCCGCTACGCAAGTGCTGCGGAAATGGCGGACGACCTGCGGCGATTCCGGGAGGGACGGCCTGTTGTCGCGCGGCCGGTGGGCAATATTGAGCGATCGGAGATGTGGGTTAGGCGAAACCCGGTGGTCGCGGCGCTATTGGCTCTAATCCTCCTGGCGGTGCTGAGCGGTTCGGCAGGCACGTATTGGAAGTATTTAGACGCCAAGGACCTGTCGGGAATTCTAACCGAGAAAGCCGATGCCCTGGAATTAACCGTGGGTGAACGGGACGATGCCATAAAGACCGTTACGACGGAGTCGGATGCCAAGGAGAAGGCGCTGAAGAAGGCCCGTGAGGAGGCGGATGCCAAGGATATTGCTTTGAAGCAAGCGCGACGGGAGAAGGACAACTACCTGGTGCTGACCGCCCAGAGCGATTTCGAAAAGGGGAACGTGCGGGTCGCCCGCCAACGCCTGGACGAGATAGACCCGCAGAACCGAGGATTTGAATGGCACTACCTCCGCCGCCAGTTCGACGGTGGTCTTTTCACAATGTACGGGCACTCGCAAGGGATCCTCGGTCTCGGTTCCAGCCTTGCTATCGCGTTCAGCCCAGACGGCAAGCGACTGGGCAGCGCGAGCAATGACGGGACGATCCGCATCTGGGATGCTCGAACCGGCGAGCAGGTGCGAGTTCTGCGGGCCCACGCTCCCCGCGATTGGGGGATCGCGCTCGCGTTCAGCCCGGACGGCAGCAGGCTGGTAACGGCCTGCACGGACAACGTTCTGCTGGTGTGGGACGCGAATACCGGCGAGCAGCTTCAACGCATCCCGATCGAACACGAAGTGGTTAGGGCCCTATCGTTCAGCCCCGACGGAAGTCTGCTCATTACCGCGGGGAGCGCCATGATCGCGCGTCTTCGCAACTCCCGGTCAGGCCGTGTAGTAACGGAGTGTCGCGGTCACAAGGGTTGGATACGCACTGCCGTGTTCAGCCCGAACGGCGACCGGATCGTCACGGGAAGCGATGACAATACCGGGCGTATCTGGGACGTTCAGTCCGGGAAGGAATTATGCCAAGTGACCGGCCACCGTGGCAACTTCAGCGGTGTGGCATTCAGTCCGGACGGGGAACGCGTCGTCGGTGGCCTCAGCAACGACTCCGATTCGGTTCGCGTATGGGACTCGCGCACGGGGAATTCGCTGCGCGTCTTCCGCGTCGGCCAAAACGAATATGCAGGCTCAGTCGCATTCAGTCCGGACGGAAGCCGAGTGCTCGCCTCCTACGGTGATCGCGTGCGACTTTGGGATATGGCCTCCGGCCTAACCGTGCTCGAACTCCGCGGCCATTCCGCTGGGATATTCAGTCCCGATGGCAGTCGTATCGCCACAAGCGGGAGCGGCACCGTCAAGATCTGGGACGCACGGACCGGCGGCCCGAATCTGAAGCATATCGCGCACGCTGGCCAGGTGTTTTGTGGAACCTTTGACCCGACCGGTCGTTATTACCTCACCGGCTCGGGCGATCGCACAGCGCGGCTTTGGGACACGCAAACTCAGGAGCTCGTGCGCGAATTCAATGCCACTTCCGGGGTTTTCGGCATCGCCATCAGTCCGGATGGACGACGCCTGATCACGGCGGGAGACGTGATGCAGGGCAAGAACCGAAACGCGCGCGTCTGGGATGTTGACACCGGAGAAGTCGTGATGGATTTGGTCGGCCACTCCCGTCCAGTCCGGGCTACGGCGTACAGCCCGGACGGTCAGTCCATCCTGACAGGAAGCGAGGACGGCACGGCCCGACTGTGGGACCCTCAAACAGGTGAATGCCGGGCTGAATACCGACAGCCGGGCAAGCTGGCCCGTGAATTGGATTGTGTGACGTTTTCACCTGACGGGCGGCGCTTCGCAGCCGCCGGCCAATTCACGTCGGCGATTTGCTGGCGCGTGGACACGCCCGACAAGCCGGAATTTCAGTTGCCGTCTGCCGGGTTGGAGCCTGGCAGCGTTTGTTTCAGCCCCGACGGCTCGCACCTAGTAACCGGAGTCGCCAATGGAGTCGCACGAATCTGGGATTCGCGAACGGGTGCACATGTCGGGGATCTCCGCGGGCACACCGAACGAGTCTACTCGATCGCTTTTACTCCCGACGGCAACCGAATTGTAACCGGAAGTTGGGACAACACGGTACGGGTTTGGGACGCCAAGACCCGGCAACCTCTTCTCGAACTCAAAGGACATGATCAGTGGGTGATGGCAGTGGCAGTAAGCTCAGATGGTCAGCGCATTCTCTCGTGCGGCTCCGATAAAGCGGTCTGCATCTGGGACGCCCGGCCGCTTCGATCGCCGCCCCCATTTTCGGGCCAGGGCGATGACTCCATCGCCGCCACATTAAATGCGGATTGCAACCTGGGCGCCACACTGGCAAGAGACGGGACGATGACGGTATGGGACGTTCGCTCGGGGTCGCCCAGGCGTCAATCGCGTCAATCTATGAACACGGGCAACTCGCGGATCGTTGATTGCCTTGGCCTGAACGCCGACGGCTCCCGCGTGGCTTCTGCGGAAGGCAGTGGGGTGGTGAAGGTCTGGGACACGGCAGATGGGTCCGTCTGCTACACCAACACAGTCACGACCGAGGACGCGGATGGGACGGTGAAGGTTTGGAACACGGCCGAACGGGTAGAGGCTTACACAGCCACCAGGTCGGCATTCCAAACCACGCGGCTGGAGTTCAGTCGAGACGGTGACAAAGTCCGCATGGGCGACAAGGTTCTCCGTACGGTTGTTCTACCGATTCGGCCCGGGGTGAAGGCCGAGGCCGCGCCCGATGATTTCCCGTCGGTGCAAGACTCAATACCGACGGACAAGGATTTCGGCGTCTTTCAAGACGGGTCCAGCGTCCGCGTCGTATCCCTCCAGCCGACTTTGGACGAGAAGGCGGACCGACGGGCTTGGACCCGTTTCCGGTTCGACCTCCTCAGTCAAGACTTTGCCAGCGCAAAGCAGCGAAACGATCGGGGTGCGATGTGGCACCTGATCAACATCGCTCTCGCGGCTGAACCATGGGACCGATTAGAGGATCTGCAATTCCGTGCCAAGGAATTCCCGGAGCGCGTCGAGTCGCTGGCTCGTACACGCCTGCACACCCCCTCCGCCGCAGGCAATGTGGAGAAACTTATCACACGAATGGCTGACCTCGCGCTTCAGCAGCCTACGCCGATCCACCTCCGTACGCTTGGCGGCCTCCTCACGCGGGAGGGTAAGGCCGAGGAAGGTGTCGAGCCGCTTAAGAAGGCCTTGGCCATGCGGACGAGTGAGTACGCGCCGCCTGTTGAAGAGCTTCTGCTGGCCCTTGCTTATCACGAACTTAAGCAACCCGACGAAGCGAAGAAATGGCTCATTCAGGCGGAAGCATGGATTGACCAGAAAAGAGCGCCCTTTGAAGCGGCATCTCTGGTCGGCAAGCTGGCGACAGGGATCACATTTCTTTCGCTCGCCCCGGATGGGGGCGTTCCGCTCGACCCGCGATACCAATGGCCGCTGTGGGAATCGTGGTACGAAATGGAAGTGTTTCGCGCGGAGGCGGTCCGGAAAATTCGGCCACAACCATGATCGAATGAAAACGGGCCACGGCTTGTGACAAGCCGTGGCCCTCCCATCTTGACCCTGCTAGACGAACCACGAGCCACCTACTACTTACCCCGCCCCTCCTCCACCCGCCGCGCCGCCTTCCGCGCTTGGTCCGCCAACTCCCGCTCTCCCATCCCGTCAAGTGCTTCGGCCAAGTACCGGTAGGCGCCCGCATCCGTCGGACATAACTCAATCGCGATCGCCAAGGCCTTGGCCGACCGTTCGTAGTCTTCCGTCATCAGCAACGCATACCCCAGTTCCTTCCAGGCTTCCGCGTTTTTGTCGTTGAGTTTCAAGGTTCGAATGCAGATGACGATCGACTCGCCGAATTCCCTCTGTTCATTGAGAACCCAGGCCAGTTCCGTTAGAGCCTTTTCATGGGCTGGATGACCGCGAAGAAACTCGACCAGCGTTTCCCTGGACTTGGCGTACTCCTTCTGAGCCTTGTGTTTCATGGCCTTTTTGAACAAGTCCTCTCCCACGGCGGGCGCGGGGGCGGGGTCCTGCATCAGCTTCTGGAGTTCACGGACCTCGATGCTGAGACCCACGGCCTGCTGGTTCGGGTCAAAGCCGTGCGTGATGCCGACCAGGTGGCCCTGGTCGTTGACCACGGGGCCGCCGCTGTCGCCGGGATTCGCCGGAAGAGTGGTCTCCACCACGCTGGCGGCGTATTGGTCGCTGGCCGCCTTCCAGCGTTTACTGTAGACGTTGCGAACCTTGCCCGGGCTGTAGCGCCACAGGGCGTCGTCGGTGACGCCGGAGTTGCCGATTGCATGGACCGACTGCCCCGGCTTGGGGCCGTCTTTCGCCAGCGGAATGGCCTCGACGCCCTTGGGCAGATGCTCCAACCGCAAGACGCTGAGATCATGCTCCGGTGCGCTGGCGGCGACTTCCGCGGGGATCGCCAGGCGTTCCGCGTCATCAAAGTAATGGCGCGGATCGGTGATCACCTCGCCTTCGCTGTCCTTGCTCGGAAAGAAAACGACCACGCGTTGACTCCCCTGCACGACATGATGGGCGGTTGCCACCAGCTTCTTCTCCGCGTCGACCAAGACGCCAGTGCCCACGGATGTCCCGGTCTCGGTTTTGCTGACGATCAACACCGTACTCGGCAGCGTCTTCTTGAAGACCTCCTCGTTGGCCCGAATTCGGCCGGGTAGAACCAGGAACAACGCCGCTACGGCCACCGCGTACATCCCGCTCATTCGCTTCGAAAGGCGCCCGCTCATGGCTGTCTCCTCGCCGCGTTTGCGGCAAATGGGGTCAAGATCGTGTTGCTTTTCCCGGAGAACAGCCCGGTATTCACTTCTTTTTGAAACCTGCCGTTCCCTTCTACTAGACCTGGCGTGAGCGGCCCGGCTGGCGGATCAGAAAAAGTAGATCAATCCCCGCGCACTCCACCCCGGTCAGCGCCTTCGACAACCACGCAAATCGTCGCACGCTTGCTTGCCGCCTTCTCCTTCCCGCCTAAGATCACCTTTGCCGTCCCACCTCGCCAAACACCTTTCCAGAGAGGCTCCCATGAAAACGATCCTCTCTGCACTCGCGGCCGCGGCGGTCGTCGCCTTGGCCCTGCCCAGCGTGAACGCCGACGCCAAGCTCGAAAAGCTCCTCGTCACCGTCAAGAAGCTCAACGGCAAGGTCGAGGTCGAGAAAGTCGGGAAGACGGACTACCTGACGATTCACCTATCGGATACCGCAATAAAGGACGCCGACCTTGAGGCGCTCAAAGGAATGACGCAGATCCGCAAGCTCTATCTGCAAAACACGGCGATCACCGACGAGGGCCTGGCGAACCTCACGGGGCTGGAGAACCTCCAGAGCCTCAGCCTGAACAAGACCAAGATCACCGACGACGGCCTCAAGAACCTGGCGGGCCTGACGAAACTCCACACCCTGAGCCTGTCCAACACAAAGGTCACCGACAAGGGGTTGGAACACGTCAAGGACCTGACCGAGTTGAAGGCGCTCCATCTGAAGGGAACCAAGGTCACGGAAGACGGGATCAAGGACTTGAAAAAGACGCTGACCAAGGTCGAGATCGACCACTGAGAAAATGCAGTTCCTCAGTGTCACATCCCCGACCTCACTTACGACGAGCAATTCGTTATCGCACCCTCCCTCTCGCGGTCCCGCTCGACAACCTCGATGTCCGGGCGAGCCAACTTGTGCGTCTTGAATAAGGGCCGAGGGTCGGCCAGCCCTTGCTGACCCAAACGGACAGCCGCCAACGACCGAGCGGCGCACCGGGCTCCGGCTCGGCTTCGATGTGCGAATTGTCGAGAACGAAGAGTGCGTCGTCTTTTCTTCGCAGGATTTGACTTCCTCGCGGATGCCCCTTACCTTGCACGCGGAGGGAGGCGGCGATGTTGCATATCGTGGATCAGGCTGGACGCGCACGGGGACGGCTGAGCCGCCGCGCCTGGTTACAGATGGGCGGGCTGGGGCTTCTCGGTCTGTCACTGCCAGCTTTGCTCAAGGGGGAATCCAACCACAAGGCGCCCCCGGCTGCCAAGTCCTGTGTGCTCTTTCTGCTGCACGGTGGGCCCAGCCAACTCGATATCTGGGATATGAAACCCGGGGCGCCGGCGGAGGTTCGGGGCGAATTCTCGTCGATTGCCACCACGGTGCCCGGCATTCGCGTCACCGAGCATCTGCCGCGCTTGGCGCGTTTGGCGAATCGATACACGATCGTGCGCTCGATGACGCATACCGCGGTGAACCATAACACGGCCACTTACTTGGTGACCACCGGTCACCCACCGCTCCGTGACCTCATCGCTTTTACTCCCACCGTGAACGACCATCCCCACCTTGGGGCTCAGATCGCCTTGAAAAAGTCGGGCGCCAACAACACGCCGGCCGCGGTCTCCTTGCCCGACCCGGTGAGCGACGGCCCCTACACGACGCCCGGCCAGGGCGGCGGCTTTCTGGGCGCCGCTCATGCTCCGATGGTCGTCTACGGCGACCCGAACGAGGAGGAGTTCACCGTGGACGGCCTCGGCATCCATGGCGAAGACGCGCCGGACCGCCTCGCCGGCCGACGCGCATTGCTCCACAATCTCAACGAGCAACTAGCGCGATTGGCGGATGAGCCCCGTGTCGAGCAACTGGACCGCTACCAAAAGCGCGCGTTCCGTTTGCTGACCTCCGACGCCACGCGCCGTGCCTTCGAAATGGGCGCAGAGACGCCCCGGCTGCGCGACCGCTACGGCCGGCATAAGTATGGCCAGAGTTTGCTCCTGGCCCGCCGGCTGGTCGAGGCGGGGGTTCGCCTGGTGACGGTGTACTGGGGCGGGAAGGTCAATAACCCGCTGCCGCATTGGGACACCCACTTCAACAACAACCGCCGCCTCAAAGACGAGTTGTTGCCGCCGTTCGACCAATGTTTCTCGGCCTTCTTGGAAGACCTGGACGCCCGCGGCCTACTGGCCAGCACCTTGGTGGTTTGCATGGGCGAATTCGGCCGCACGCCCCGTTTCGGCCAAGACACGGGCAACGGCGTGGATGCCACCGGACGCGACCACTGGCCGCAGTGCTATTCCCTGGTCGTAGCCGGCGGCACGGCACCCGGCGGCCGCGTCTTGGGCCGGTCCGATCGCTTCGCCGCGTATCCCGCCGCCGACCCCTACACGCCCCAAGACCTGGCGGCGTCCCTGCTCCACGCGTTGGGCATTGATCCCAACGAGGAGGTGCAGGACGGCTTCGGGCGCAATTTGCCTTTGAGCGCGGGTGAGGTGCGCGAATCGCTTTTTATCCGCTGAATCCCTTGGGTGCAGATCTGAATTGAATTGACGACGACAAGGCCGGGAACGATTCGCTTGGCGGACACCGAGTTTGAAGGAGACACAAATGGCGGAGCTATCGCGGCGGGAATTTCTCGGCTCGGCGGCGACGGCGGGCCTGGTCGGACTTCCGGCATTGGGGAGCGAAGAATTCCCGTTCAAGAACAACGTGCCCGATCCCTTGCTCGGCGGCAAGGAACTACCGACTTTCAAGATCGCCTTGGAGAAGTCGGAGGGTCGGAGCCTCAAGGGGAGCTATGCCAAGGAAGCGACGGTCCTGCAATTGCCGATCTCGAAGGGGATCGCCGGGGTGTCGATGCTGCTGGAGCCGGGGGTGATCCGCGAGCTGCACTGGCACGCGACCGCGGCGGAGTGGGCGTTTGTGCTCGTGGGACGCTGCCGGACCACCGTGATCGACCCACAGGGAAACTCGGAAACCAACGACTTCGAGCCGGGCGACATCTGGTACTTTCCCCGCGGCCACGGACATTCGGTTCAGTGTCTGGGCAATAAGCCGTGCCATTTCATCTTGGTGTTCGACAACGGTTACTTCTCCGAATACGGCACCTTCAGTATTACCGACTGGATCGGACACACGCCCAAGGAACTGCTGGCGAAGAACTTCGGCCTGCCCGCGACGGCGTTCGACGGCTTTCCCAAGGAGGAAGCCTATTTCGTGGCCGGGCAGGTGCCTCCCGAGGAGCAGAAGCTGCCCCTACAAGGCGCTCTGAAGTCGCCGCCGGATACTCACAAGTTTCGGATGCTTGCCGAGCTGCCGCACTCGACTTATAAGGGGGGGCCGGGAGTGGCGCGTCGGCGCGGACCGGTTCCCCATTTCGCAAACCATCACGGGCGTGATTCTCGACCTCGAGCCGGGCGCCTTCCGCGAACTGCATTGGCACCCCACTTCCGACGAGTGGCAGTATGTTGTAGAGGGGCAAATCAGCGAGACCCTGTTCGGCTCGCACGGGCGCTACCGCACCGAGACGCTGGACAAGGGAGAGGTCGCCTATATCCCCCAAGGGTATGGGCACTCGGTTGAGAATACCGGCAACAAGACGGCGCGCGTGTTGATTGCCTTCAATACCGGCCATTACCAGGCGATCGACCTATCGCAGTGGATCGCGGGCAATCCCACCTACCTGCTTTCCGCCCACTTCGGCAAGCCGGAGGCGCTGTTCGAGAAGTTTCCCCGTGGACGAGCCTTCATCTCGCCGACGGGATCGGCTGCCGCGGGGAATGGTGAAGCAAAGTAGGGAGATGTCAGCTGTTTCCCCACTGTACTATACAGCGGCTCCAGAATTTGTGCCCTAGTCGCTTCCCTAATCCGACCAGTCGCGCCGCGCGCTTTGGCGGTCGTTCTCCTCACTGCTTGTCCTCATCCGCCGGCACGCGTTGACCGAGGCAGAGCGCGAGTAGTGACGGAAGGGTCTTGCCATCCCGGCACGGCTTTTTCCGCCCACCCTTCCAGATCCCTGCCACTGTCCCTCGCTTGCCCAACACAATTCTCTTCCCAACTCGTTGGCAAATCCCACCAGCCCTTGTCGGAAACCCCCTTGAACTATGGCTTCACGTAAGAAGAATGAAACCAGCCGAACCACGATGTGGTTCATCGATCGCTTCGGATGTGAGGACGCGCTAAGAGGCCGCTGATGTCATTCGGGCGAACCCTTGCTGCTCTGGTGCTGACGCCGCTCATCGCGGGCTGCACCTCGATGGCAGCTCGCCCGACCTCGGCAGCCAACCTGGTGCGCTTCCAGGGACCGGAAAACGCTTCTCCGGCCGGGGAACGTTACTACATGCTGGTTTTCAGCTCCCAGTCTACTCCCAAGCTGCCCCGCTACACGCACACCTGGGCAACCGTCGTTCGGGTGAAAGATTGTGGACCCAACCGGCTTCCTGAGATTGAGCACCAGACAATCAGTTGGCTTCCGTCCGCTCTTCGGGTGCGGACGTGGGACTTGCGGGTCGAACCCGGTGTCAACCTGGACCTCCATCACTCCATTGAAGAGATGCGCGCCCAGAGACAGAGAGTGGCATTATGGGGTCCATACGAGATTCGGCCCGATCTCTATTTCAATGTTCTCCCCCAGAAGGCATTTCTCGAAAGCGGGAGACTTGGATATCAGGCCCTCGACATCGTGGGAGAAGCCGGGAGCAACGGCAACGGTACAAATTGTGTTCACGCCCTGACCGATTCCGACGAGCGCTTCGGCCGCCCGCTTTTGGGTTGCGGTGAATCGACCACTGAGTCCATCGTGAAGCATCTCGCCGACCACGGGGCGCTTATCGATCCCGACCGGACCCACGTTTGGCTCATCTCGGCGCTCGGCTTAGAGCGTTATCCCATCATCCGTCACGGCCCCCCTTGATCGATCTTAATGAGAATCACGTTCGGGCTGCAGCAGACCGGGCAATCCCCGGGCCGACGGTTATGAATTGAGGACATGTCACCTCTTGCCCGCAAGGGGCGAGTTGAAAAACAACGCTCCCGGCGTATCGACGAGGTCTGGCCACAATGCAAGCCGAACCGCGGTCCCAGGTTGTGGTGCTGTCCCTTGTTGAGCAGCGAGTTTTCCACGCCGCGGCGGTCGCAGTCCGAAGGCGTGTCTCGCGCGAAATATCGCAGACGATACGCCCGTTCAATCGTCTATATAGGTGGGCTCGTCGTCTCTCCTCCGGAGAATTCCATGCGCCACCGCTCGTGGGTAGTATTGTTCGCAACCGTGTTCGCGTGGGTGTGCCTGGTCGCCTTGTCCCCGGGCCTGACGGTGGAGGAGCCGATTCGGAAGGGGCTGGAGGTCCATGAATGGGGCGTGTTCTGCGTCCACGATGACATAGAGCTGGCCAACGCCGACATGCGGGCAGAATGGGCCGCCCTGCCAAAGTTCGTCTTCGGGCAAACGGCCGGGCGCGACCTCCCGATCAATCAGCCTCGGTATGCGGTCGTGGAAAAGCCCGTCATCTTCTTTCACACCGATCAACCGCTGGCGCTGGAAGTGCGCGTCGATTTTTCTGGCGGAATGCCGGCAGTCTGGTGGCCGCGAACGGCCTACCCTTCTCAACAGCTTGACGGCTGTCCGGGCGACGCCAAGAAGAGTGAACGTTTTCGTCACCTCGAATGGCACGTCCAACTCAAGGAACCGCCCAAAGGTCAGAAGAGCAACGCCCAGCCCCTCGCTGTGGACAAGGGGCACTGGATCGAAGCGCTGCGCGCTGTAAAGGCCGACGACGTTTTCACACAAGCAGGTGGTTCCGGAGATATCGAGATACTCGGTCGCCGCGGAGGCGAAATTGTCGTGGAGCCTTTTGAGCGCGAACGTTTCATCTACTACGATGGCTTGGTCCCCATCGGCAAGCGCGTCTCGGTGACGGTCGAGAAGGACGAGGTCTTCGTGGCCAGCCGCGTCAAGCATGCCGTGCTCGACGTGACGCTGGAGTTCACCGATGTCGATGTGAAGGAGTGGCCCGAGGCCGGCCTGGTCACGTTGACCAAACAGCTTAAGGACGCCGGCTTGTTCGAGGACGAGGCCAAATCGCTAGCCGAAGTGTGGAAAAAAGACTTCTTCCAGGCGGACGGGCTGACGCTCTTCTTCCGCTTGCCTCAAGAAGAATACGAAAAACTCCTGCCGATGAAGCTGAGGCCTCGGCCGGAAAAACTCGTCCGCGTCGGGCTGGTGCTGCACCCGCATTGCGAACCGGACTTCGCCGACCGTGTCGCCGCGCTTGCCAAGGAACTGGACGACAACGAGTTCGACACCCGCGAGCGAGCCCAGGAGCGCCTCGAAGAGATGGGCCGGGCGGCGTTCGTCCACCTGCGGAGGTTACGGGAGAAGGTCAAGTCTCCCGAGATGCAGCGGCGGCTCGACGACTTACTGGACCGCCGCGACGCCGCCAAGGCCATCAACCGCTGACCGCCGCGCCCGGTGCCTCTGCAGCGCCAAAAAACCCCGAGCGACGGCCACCGACCCCCCGGGCTATGGGACGGCAACCGCGGGTCGCAAACGCCCGATGTGGTAGCATAAGAGGCCAACTGAGCCACAAGATACCGACCTGCCCCAGCGATACGATTCGCCCGTTTCAGAAAGTTGCATCGGAGGAGCCTAGCGATGGTCAAGCGTTTCCTGGCCCCGCTCGCCGTGATAGCTCTGGGTCTGTGCCTGGCGTACGCGGAAGAAACGAAACCTGCCCCCGCCAAGACCGACCCTGCCGCCGTGGCCAAGCTGTTGGACCAGCTCGGCAGTGACCGCTACGAAGACCGGGAGGCCGCATTCAAGGCACTGGACGCCCTCGGGCCGACCGCCCTGGAGGGACTCCGCACGGCCCCGAAGGGACGGGACGAGGAGACACGCCGTCGGGCCGTCGAACTCGTACTGCTCATCGAGAGACGCCAGGAGAGCGCCCAACTGACCCAGCCGAAACTGGTGCACCTGGTCTACACCGACACGCCCGTGACCCAGGCCGTACAAGACCTGGCTCGCAAGACGGGGTTCCAGATTCAAATAGAGGGCGACCAGACCAAGCTCGCCAACCGCAAGATCACGCTCGACACCGGCGAAATCCCATTCTGGCAGGCCGTTGACCAGTTTTGCCTGAAGGCGGGGCTTGTGGAACGCGGCTCGTTGGTAATCCCCGAGAATGCAAACCAGAATGTCCCTGAGGGACGTATGGGGGGCTTGAGGAAGCGGATCGAAATAAACGGCTTCGGCGGCCCGCGCCCCGAAACGCCGCTCGTCTTCCTAGAGGGAAAGCATCAGGCGCTGCCGACCTACTACGGAGGCGCGGTGCGCGTCCGCGTGCTTCCCCGGGCCACCCCGACCGCCAACGCCCCGCAGAACGGAACGCCGGTGAACGAGAACGATGGGGGGCAGCTGCTCACCATTGAGCTTTCTCCGGAGCCGAAGATGGGCTGGCAGAACGTCCTCAGCGTACGCATCGAGAAGGTCCTCGACGAGCAGGGCAATGAGTTGAAGGTGCCCCTGCCGTACCTCTGCGAACCCTCTAATTACGGCGACCTCGAACAGGTGTGGGCAATGGGGGGAATCCGGGAAGTCAGCTTCGACGGCGCGGGCCAGAGTAGCAACCGGTACACCCAAGTGCCCATTCGGTTGCACGCTGCCAAAGATGTAAAGAGGCTCAAAGAGGTCCACGGCTTTGTCGCGGCCGAGGTTTTGACCCCGATGCAGCCGCTCATCACGGTGGAAGACATCCTCAACGCCTCTGACAAGACCGTGCCGGGCAAAGGCGGCGGCTCCCTGAAGGTGTCGGAAGTCAAGCGCGACGACAAGGGACAGGTTACCCTCCAGGTCGTGGTCGAAAAGCCCGCCGCGCCACAGGCGGAGGTTATGGCCGCCCAAATGCGCATAAGGTGGGGCGGCGGTATGCCCGTACAAGCGCAACCAAACGATGTGAACGTGATCGGTAAGACACTGTCCCTGGTGGACGAAAAGGGCCAGGAGTTCAAACTCATCGCCGTCGAGAACAAAGTGCTGGACAGCGAGACTGGCGGGGCGGTCGAGTACCGGCTAACCTTCCAACCGCCCGCCGGGGCACCCAAGCCCGCGAAGCTGGGGTACACAGGACAGCGCCAGACGACGATCGACGTGCCCTTCGTCCTCAAGGACGTGCCGCTTCCGTAAGGTCTACTCAGCCAAGCACCACAAAAGCCCACCCGCCGCATCGGGTGGGCTTTCTCGTGTCCCAAGACTTGCGATCGTAGCCCAGATCCTTCAAAGTCGCCTCGTCGGCGGCCGCGCCCCCCCTTCATTGCCAGCGGCCCGATGCGCTTCGGTTCCCGCAGGCCAAGTCCGCTACTCCTTCGGCAGTTCCTTGCCGTTCACTTTCTTCACACCCTCGCGGCTGACGGTCGCGATCACATACCGGAAGCCGGGACCAAAGTCCGCCGTCGCCGCGCCCAGCACGCTGAGGTTGCCTTTGTCGTCGAGACTTGGACTCAGCGAGATCTTGCTACCCGACGTCGTGGAGAGGATCACGATCTGCTTCGTGAAATCGACTTCCGGGACCTTGTCGCCAACCTTCCATGCCTTCCACAGTTTCTCCAACGCCTTGGCGTCCGTTATGACCTCCGGCGCGTCTTTGGCGAGCTTCTCATCCTCCACGGATCCGGTCCACTGTTTGACGAGCTTCACCTCTTTCTTTTCCGCGCGAACCGAAGGCACGAGGAAGCCGACCAGCGCCAATGCCACGAGAGCGAACAGCCAACCTTGTCGACGGATCATGATTCGTTCCCTTTCAAACGGGTGAGAGAGATTTCCACGCCCCCTATTTGTTCCGGTACTCCCGCAGGTGCCTCGGGTGCGGCCTTTTTCCTGACGCCGCCAGCGAATTCTCAACTACGGTCCGTGTCGCGACCGGCGCGGGCTCGCACGGAATCACATCCCGACTGTCAAAGAGCCGCGTGCCGTCGCGGGCTAAGACTTCGAGATAGCGATCGTTGTCTGGGAAAACCGGAATGGTTATGGGCGAGTTGGACCTGCGCTCAACGAAGGTTACTAAGATAGCAACCTCGTACTCCTCCCAAGGCGATACGGCCCGAATCGTGAGGAGTCTCCCCGTGTGCGTAAGCTCGCCGTGGAGCTTGGAACGCTGGGTGACGACGACGTAGCCATTGTGCTCGAAGACGATTTCCAAGGTGGTTGCTCCTTGCTTTATTTCGTCGTTCGCTGCACCTGCTTTGACGCCGGATGATTCTTCCACCTTCCCCGCTTCGGCATTGCATCTAGCCGTTGCAACAACTCTCGGCGGTCCACGCCAAGGGCGACGGCGACGCGTTCAAAACATATTCGCGGCGGAAGAGTACGGTTTGCTTCCCAAATGCCGATTCTCAGCGACCCTACTCCACCCTGCGAAAACTCACTCCGCGCAGAAACAGGCTTACACCCAAAGGAGACGGCCTTGTTGATAT
>Ga0207095_10233_pt1 | contig 15559 bp, 16 predicted proteins | sample Alteio_BWMinHeat_88_FD_153529 | JGI IMG/M metagenome (GOLD analysis project Ga0207095, IMG submission 153529) | Enriched cells from forest soil in Barre Woods Harvard Forest LTER site, Petersham, Massachusetts, United States -... | ecosystem: Environmental > Terrestrial > Soil > Temperate forest >... | reverse complement strand
GCCCTCCTAACCCTGCAGAGGGAAGAGCAGACAAGATGGTGAGGGGATGGATGAAGCTTTCATACAGAATGGCGAGGATGAGATAGATGACCAGGACCGTGATTCCAAGCAGAATCCAGAATCCTTGGGAAGAAGATTCAAACGCTTGAGCATTCCCTTGAAAGTCACCCGTTACCGTGCCGGTGAGCGTCTTGCGGGCCAAAGCGTGAATGGCGTTAACCGCGTCTCCAAGGGATGCTCCCGGGGTCATGTTAAACGAGATCGTAACGGCTGGAAATTGTCCTGCATGATTAACGGAAAGCGGGCCGACGCTTCGCGTGAGTTGGGCGACAGAACCGATGGGAACAAGCTGTCCCCCCGAAGAGTGAATGTAAAGCTTTGAAAGCGATTCCGGCCTTGACTGGAATTGGGGAAGAAGTTCTAGGATGACCCGGTATTCATTGTTGGGCGCATAGATGGTCGAGATTTGTCGTGATCCATAAGCGGTATACAGAGCATCTTCAAGTTGTTGTGGGGTAATGCCAAGGCTAGCGGCTTTGTCTCTATCAAGTTGGACGCTGACTTGGGGGTTGCTAATTTGCAAATCACTGGTGACATCGCGCACCATGGGAAGCTTGCGAATTTCTGATTCCAAGAGCGGTTCAACCCGATAAAGTTCTCGCGTGTCAGGGCTCTGGAGCGTGTATTGATACTCACTGTTGGTCAGGCGACCTCCCACTCGGATGGTAGGGAGACTTTGCATGAAAACCATGATTCCCGGAATACTTCCAACTTTGCCCCGAAGCTCTCCGATGATTTGCTGTACATTCATATGGGTTACGGAACGGGGCTTCATTCGCATGAACAGGATCCCGGAATTGTTGGCTGTAAAACCGACGGCAGCCACCACGGTAAAAAAGTCTTGAATGTTTGGATCCTTCTGGACGATCTGCGCTACCGCTTGTTGATGTTTGACCATGCTCTGATAAGAGATTCCCTGTGCGGCTTGCGTGAAGGCGAGAATGTACCCGGTGTCATCTGCGGGAATGAACCCTCGAGGCATGATGTCATAGAGATAGATCGTGGCGAAGACAATCAACAAGGAAAAAGCAAAAATGGTTTTCCAATGATTGAGAGCCACGCGAAGGGTGCTTGAATAAAAGTGAAGCATTCCATCAAAAAAGCGTTCGAGCAAGAGGTAAAGGGATCCATGTTCTTGATTCTTACTGCTCCGGAGAAATCGGCCACACAGCATTGGCGTGAGCGTCAAGGAGACAACCCCTGAAATAAGGATGGCCAGGGTAATGGTCAACGCAAACTCGTGAACGAGCCTTCCTTCAATTCCTCCCCAAAAGACGAACGGGATGAACGCGGCAACCAGTGACAAGGTCATCGAAACAATGGTAAAACCGATTTCCTTTGCTCCGTCGAGAGCGGCCTGGAATGGCGGCTTTCCCATTTCCAGATGACGCGTGATGTTTTCAAGCATCACGATGGCGTCATCCACAACAAATCCAACACAAAGAATCAAAGCAAGCAAAGAGAGATTGTCGATGGTAAATCCAAGAAGATACATTCCGGCAAAGGTACCAACGATTGACATCGGCAGGGCCAGGGTCGGAATGGTGGTGGCCGAGAGATTTCGCAAGAAAAGAAAGATCACAAGAATAACCAAAACGTTAGCCAGAAGAAGCGTGAACTTCACGTTTTTCACCGAGCTTCTGATCGAGACTGAGCGATCATAAAGGGTGACCATATTCAGGGTGCCAGGAAGCAAGGTCTTAAAGCGGGGGAGGAGTTGCTTAATGCGGTCTACCACTTCAACCGTGTTGGTTCCTGGTTGGCGCTGAATGGCAAGAACCATGGCACGTGTATCCACGTACCAACTTGCGGTCTTGTCATTTTCAACGCTGTCGAAGACCCGCCCAATCGCCTGGAGGCGAACTGGAGAACCATTTCGATACGCCACGATGATGGGACGGTAGGCGGCGGCTGTCCGTAACTGACCATTCGCTTCTACCGTAAAAGCTTGGTTTTTTCCATACAGGGTTCCGGTAGGAAGATCAACATTCTGTTTTTGAATGGCATTGGCTACGTCATCAATTCCAATCCCCAAAGAAGCAAGGAGATCGGGGTTCACTTGTGCGCGAACCGCATATTTTTGTGCACCATAAACCACCACTTGGGCTACACCGTTCACCATGGACAGTCGTTGACCCATGAGATTTTCCGCGTAGTCATCAACCGTTGAAAGGGGGAGGACCGGAGAGCTTATTGCTATGTACAACACAGGCTGATCGGCCGGGTTCACTTTCTGGAATGTGGGGGGACTCGGCATGTTTTGCGGAAGATTGGGCTGTGCTCTTGAGATGGCGGCCTGCACGTCTTGAGCGGCTGCATCGATTTTTCGATCCAGTGTAAAGCTTAACGTAATGGCTGTGTACCCAAGTCGATTGGTTGAAGACATCGTGTCAAGTCCGGCAATCGTTGAAAATTGTTTTTCAAGTGGTGTTGCCACCGATGACGCCATGGTTTCTGGGCTTGCTCCTGGGAGCGCGGCATTGACAAGAATGGTGGGGTAGTCAACATTGGGGAGATCGCTCATCGGCAGAACCCGATAGGCAAACAAGCCAGACAACAAAAGCCCCAACATGATGGCGATTGTAGCAACTGGGCGTCGGATAAAGAGTTCTGTCATGGTGTCGATTTCTCGCTTGTTCGTTTTGGGTTGTCTTTTATCTCAACTTTTGCGCCAGGACCCAAGAGAAGCTGTCCATCGGTGACCACTTTCTCTCCGGGTGAGAGACCGTTCTTGACGATCGCTTCGTCATCAACAGTCCGGTCGAGTACCACTGGCCGGATTTGAACGGTCATGTCGGGCTGGATGACAAAAACATAGCTTCCCTTTTGTCCAGTTAAAACGGCTTCTGATGGAACCACAATTGCCCTCGGGTCATCCCGCAGTGTTAGTTTTACGTTCGCGAATAGACCTGGCCAAAGCGTCTTACTTTCATTTTTGAAGATCCCTTTCAGTTTGACCGTGCCTGTGCTTGTATCCACAGCGTTGTCGATAAAGGTAATTTTTCCAAGAACGGGTTCACCTTCTGTGCCGGGAATGGCTTCGACTTTGAGTTCTCCACGCGCCGTGTATTTCTTGATTTCACTGAGTTGATCCTGAGGAACTGCAAAGGTAACATAAATGGGTTCAATTTGATTAATGACAACCAGATTTGGCGTATCGTTGGCCTTGATCAGGTTCCCCTCATGAACCAAGAGGGAACCAGTGCGTCCGTCAATGGGAGAATGAATGTAGCAATATTGCAATTGGAGTCTTGAATTGTCGATAGTGCTTCTGTCCACGCCGAGTGTGTCTCGAGCGATTTGAAGAGCAGCCTCATCGGAACGCACTGTCGCGTCGAAAGAATTCGCATTGGTCTCTATCTGATCATATTGTTCTTGCGACACGTACCCTTGCTTGATCAGGTTTCCATAGCGGTGGAACTCTGTTTGTGCATTTTTGGCCTGGGCGATATCTTTGGCGAGATTGGCTTCCGCTTGTCTGACCACCGACGTGTCTCTCGCCAGATTGGCCTCACTTTTTTCGAGATCGACTTGGAAGGGGCGGGGATCGATGGTAAAGAGAGGATCCCCTTTTCTCACCTCTTGCCCTTCCTTGAAGTGCACTTTCAAAATTTCTCCAGCTACCATGGCTTTTACCGAGACGGCTGAATACGCTTCCACATTACCAACGGCTTCAATTTGTACTGGAACACTTTTTTGAGTCACCGCGGCAGCGGTTACAGGAGCGGGTGGAAAGCCAAACGGGCCCGCTTGTTTTTTCCTCAAACAAGAGGAGAAGAATAAAAAGACCAAGACAAGGCTAAGACAAAGTTTGAAATTACGGCGTACGACTGATTGCATGGAGATCCTCCAAAGGAATGCCCATAGCCAAGAGAAGTTGAGCCATGGCGATTTGATAATTGAGACGTGCACCAAGTTCATTGGTAGCGGCCTGCAGATGACTGGCTTGCGCGTCGGTTAAGTTAAGAATGGGAATAAGGCCTGCTTTGTATTCGCCTTCTGTTGCATGAAGATTTTCAAGTGCAGAAGCAAGGGCTGTTTCCGCTTGGCTTACGCTTTGCTTGGCTGATTGGAAGGAAAGAAAAGATTGCCGAACATTAAGGAAAACATCTTGGCGTGCGGCGTCAAGATCCGACAAATTCTTATCTAAAAGTGCCTTGGCTTCGGCTACTTGCCCTGACTGGAAATTCCCTTCAAAAATATTAAAGGTGCCTTGGATACCATAGCTGTATCCGAGATTCCCCGGAAGTACATTTGGACCATAATCGGTGTAGCCGTAATTGGCCACAGCGCTGATGACTGGCATAAATCCCCCATGTGCCGCGTCCAGTTGAGCCTTCGCGCTATTCACCACGCTTTGGGCACGCTTGATTTCATCCCGATTCTTTGCTGCGATCTGGAAGGCTTCTTCCTGGGTCACTGGATAGGAAAGCTCGCTCGCACCCTTAAGAACGATGGGTGTCGTGATGGGAAGCGCGAGGGTGCGAGCCAGCGATGCTTCCGCATTGTTGGCAATTTGTTGGGCTTGCGTGAGGTTCAATTCCGCGGTGGCTAAGGGGACCTGTGCGGAGATGACGTCTGTTCGTGGAGCAACTCCAGCCTTATAGCGGGCGTTTGCAAGTTTTAGGTGATCTTCGGCGTCCTTTAAATTTTCTTCACCCACTCGAACCTGTTCACGATCGATGGCCAGATTATAGAATCCTGAAATCGCATTGAAGGCTGTTTGCTCGGTTGTGAGTCTGTAATCCGAACGAGAAGCTTGTGTTAGAGCCTCTTGTTGTCGGACGAGTGAGGCTGTTTTCTGGCCATCATACAAGAGTTGGGTTAAGTTGACGCCGTCCTTATAAGTGGATAAAAGGAAGGGTTGGGATTGAAAAGTCCCAAAAGAGGCATGAATGGGCGCGCCCAGGGGATTAAGCGCTCGAGTTTCGTTATAAAAGAGATTGAGATTGGGTAGTAGAGGCGCTTCTGCTTCGGTAATTCTCGCCTGATTGGCACGTACAGTGTCTGAGGCGGATTGAATGGCTTGATTACGCGTGACAGCCATCCGGACACAATCTTGCAAATCGAGTGCCACGGGATCAGCAAAGGATGTCACCGTAAGAAGAGCCATCAAAAGAAGAATTATCGAGGTTTGTTTCATGGGTGCTATCCTTTTTCCAAGATGTTTTGTTAATTGGTTCGGCGCTGAAGCTGTATTGGCAACAGTTCTCCTTGCCGTGGCGCGGAATCCTTGTCGTTTTCGAGCTGATCGGGTTGGACAAGAGGTTACGATGGGTACGGCAGCCGCACCGACTTGAAGGACCCAGAGCGCTATGTTTCCTAATTCTCTCACTTCCATGATAACCTCCTCATCATTGTTACCATTGTCACCACTTTGACACGGTTCTAAACGGATGATTTTAAAACTTTATTGACTCTGAACGAAAGCTCAGGCACGCTCATGTATCCTGCAAGCTGTTCAACCACTTGACCATCCTTGAAGAAAAGGAGGGTTGGAATCACATCGACGTTGTATTTCATCGCCAGATTTTCGTTGTCATTGACATGCGACTTAACCAACTTGATTTCCCCGTCATATTTCTCTGCGATGTTATCAAGAACTGGAGACAATCGGTCACAGGGGTCACACCATTCAGCCCAAAATTCCAAGAGGACAGGTTTGGCGGCCTGTGTCACTTCACTGTGAAAGTTGTGTTCATTAACCGTGGTGATGGTTTCCATTCGACTCTCCTCCTTCATGAGTGTGCGTTTACTGACTTGTAGCACAAAAAAATTACTTCCCTAAGAGTGATAAAGCTTTGGGATTATAATGACGCTTAATCGCTTCACTTTTTACCCCCATCCCGAGCAAGGCAAACCAAGTGGCCTGTTCTATCAAGGATTCTTTAGCGACCTTGTAATCAATGGCTGGACGATCGGGCATGTCAATGAGCCTCAACCCAACGGCTAGGTGGTGGACAAACCAGAATCGCAAATTCGATTGAATCGGAATTTCGTTAAGATCTTTAGTTTTGTTGGCTGTCTTGATACACTCTTCAAATTTCGGCATGACCCGGCCTGCAACGCGCTCAAGCATTAGCCTCGCAAAATCACCATCCCCAAGGATACTGCGCGCCATCAAGCGGTGCTTGATCTCTGCGTCTCCCGTGATATCATGAGCTATCTTTGAAATCAGAAAATGAACCAAGATGACCAGGGTGGAGGTGGAGGGGTCAAGGGACATGATGCGCGTGAATTCCGCGGCATCGATCCCCTTGGCACAGGCATCACACATTGCGTCATATAAAGATTCTTTGTTTGGGAAATGCTTAAAAATAAGGGCTTCGGAAACACCGGCTGCCTTGGCCAGCTCTTTTGTGGTGGTACCCTCGAAGCCTTTTTCAGCAAACACTTGCTTGACAGCAAGAACGATGGCTTCACGACGCTCATCCGAATGCAACCGGGGTGGTTTCTTCATGGTTTCCATGGCTACAGGTTAGCATATACTCACCAGTTTGTCAAGGGGTGCAAAACGGTCTATTTCCAGAGCAATTCTTTTTCGTGTCGTCTCCAACGTTTGATTTCTGCTTCTCGTGCTCGTGCTCGAGCAAAACTCCTAAATTTTTGTGAATACACAAGTTGGACGGGCCTCCGAATTTTGGTGTAGTGCGCCCCAGCCTTCAAATGGTTGTGTTCTCGGATTCTTTTTTCCAAATTGTTGGTGCAGCCAACGTAGTACGTTTGGTCAGAGCACTGAACCACATACACGAAGTACGGCATAAACTAATTTTTCTCCAAGAATCCTCAAACTACTTGCAATAGAGGGAATAATATAAGTAAATGATCATGGAGGAAATACGATGGATTTAAAATACGAATTTTATATCAATGCAGGACCTGAACAGGTTTGGCAGACCCTGGTATCACCCGATGAAACAAAAAAGATCTATTACGGGAGCCAAATCCAATCAACCTTCGAGGTGGGCAGTTCATTAAAATACGTAGGCCCCGGCATTAGCGGAGACGAGACGGTTCACATTCAGGGGGCAGTTCTTGCTTTTCTCCCGTACAAAAAATTTAGCCACACGTGCAAAGTTGGAGAAGCCTATGGATCCGATCGTGCCAAGTTCGAATCCAGAGTGACGTACAACCTCGTGCCCGTAGGCGAATCTACCGAGCTGATGCTCACTCACGATCGATGGATGAAGGGAGATCCTGCCTATAAAGAAACGAAAAAGGGGTGGTGGATGATCCTTAGCGCGATTAAAACGCTCGTTGAGACCGGGAAATTGTTGAACTTGGGGGATGTAGGACATGCTGAAACTGACCCCGAGGATGCTGCCACGAGACGTAAAGCAGCAGGAGTATTGCACTCCAGCCAAGTAGCGTTGCTTCCTGACTGGAGTGTTGGATGGACCAAAACGAAAAACGAATTCTGAAGATAGAGCACTGGATTACACTGGCCTCCTTGGTGGTCGCTGTCGCTGTTTTGTTGACAAATCTGTGGTATTTTCATGGAAGAGCTGTTCAAGAACATCAAATTAACTCTGCAAATCAAGTAATGGCTCTTTATGACCGATATTATTTTTCTCCCAGCATGACTCGCGAACGGAAGAAGATGAGTGGGCACCTCCTACGACATGACCCCATTGACTTGATGGAATATGAATTTTTAGATCGGTTTGAGATGCTGGGTTTATTGACTCGCAGAGGAGTCATTGATCCGTACATTGCTTGGAGCATGTTTGAATCGGCCGTCGAAAATTATTACAAAGCTTTGACCTCTTTGCCAGATTCGACTAACTACTTAAAACAAATAAGAGAAAAGAATCATGATTCGTCTTTGTATCAAGAGTTCGAATGGTTGAACAACTGCTTCCTGAATCTAAGTCAGCAATCGGAGCATCGAGGTGCGGTACCAACCGACGAAGAGGTCATGCGGTTTCTTAAAGATGAAAACCGTGGTACGGAGGGGTCAAAGTGACCCTATCGACAAGAGAGATTTTTATTGGCTTGCTTGTAATCGCTTGCCTCGTTTCGGGACTGGTCCTTTCTCCTCATCGTATTGTTGCCGGCACAAGGCCTGCACCTCCGAAGTTCAGGACCCTTAGCTTTCAAATCAGGTTAAATGATGCAGGAGAGGTGAAGACCTCGTTTGTTTCATCTGAGGGGAAACGATATTTGGGAGTATACCGAATCGTGATTAACTCGCTTGACCCGGCTTTGATTGGGGGGCAAAATGCGGTGACCACCTCCCCGGATACTTGGACCGATTACATTCAGCTTGACCAGTTTGGGTGGTCACGAAATCACCGAATCGCTCCACCTTATTCGCAACAGCCTGGGCAATGGACCGGATTTCAGCCCGTGTCGGGCGGAACGACAAGTGGAAACAACTTGAGCGTGATCTTAACCCTTCCCGATCTTTATCTGGCAGACGCCAAGCAATTTAATGCAAGCCTCATCACCTATATTGCACCCGAAGACAATCCAAACGATCTTCATCCCATTGATGCACTGGGGCCGCCGCTCAGTTCATCTGTCCCGATTGAATATTTGATGTTCGATGCCGCGGTTTCGCCAACCAATTATAAGAGCGATCCTCTCGGCGATTATGCTTCCTATCCCGCAGACCTTGCAGATTTATCGAATGCTGACTATCGAAACTTCGATATTCAATCACTGACCGTCGTTGAGCAATAGCTTAAAATTTAATAATTTAGCAACGGAATGTTCATGTGGATCGCGTACAATGTTATCATACATGCCGGTACACAGTTTCTTGGGCTAGGGGACAAGTATGCAGCCATTAGGGAGTCATGATATCGCGAGTAGGGGAGCCCAAGGCAAGTTTATGACTGTTTCAGAAGCGCTTGAGCAGGCAAGGCCAAAGCTCAGCTGTCCGCATCCCAATCTCCCGGTTTACATCGAGGCTTTTAAAAATTCCAGTTTAGAAGCAGTCGGGTATGCGGGAGATGGACGGGATTCCATCGTCATTCGATTGGCCCCGGATGACAGCGGAGTAAAAAGCGTGCTAAAGGTTGGGAAACCCATTGGGCCAGAAAGGCCCTTTGATCGGACAATTGAACGAGGAACCATCAAAACGGAAGTGGGGCCAGAGCATCGATGGGTCCCAAGTAATCCTTGGGTGCCGGTCTCTTATCACCGTCAGCAGGAGGGAACATTCGGGACCATTTCGTGGGGAGAGATGAGAGAGTTTGAACGCCAGGTGATGATGCCTGCCCAATGGTGTTTGAGGGATCCAGGTCTAGACCAAGTGGCAAGAGACGCCAAGGGTGAAATATTTCTCGCTGATTATCATGCCGCTGAACCCTACCACGGTCCGGTTCCTCCCCAAGAGAAGTAGCCTCTGACCATACTCGTGAGCTCGGCCAATTTCCTATTTTATCTTGCGGGAGTAAACGTTTCAAGGGCTTGCTAGAACATCGTGTTATCGTTTAGGGGCTTCTCGGGGACAGGCTGAAAGATATCCCAGTGTTCGGCGATTTGGCCATCTTGGACTCGGAAGATGTTGACCACAGCCAAAGGCCCAAAAGGCCCGCCAGTGGCGCGCGCATGAACCATCACCAGATCCCCTTCGGCAATGACTCGCTTGATTTCTACCTGGTGGTTCGGAAATTTCGTAATGTGTTCCCGAAAACTCTGCATGAAAGCCTCTCGACCATCCGGGATGAACGGATTGTGTTGTTTGAAATCATCCCGGAAATACTTAAGCGCTGAATCGATGTTCCGCTTAATGAATAGCTCATTGTAAAGCTCAAGCACGATCTTCTTGTTTTCGGTTGCGACATCGGTTTGCATTTTGTCTCCCTCCTTTGATTGATGATATTTTACCCAAAATTCGGTTAATTTACTTAGCGAAGTGAGTGGAAAGATGTTTCTCGAGATCGTCGAGGAGCGCGATTAGCCCTTCATAAAACTTTTCGGCTTTGAAAAATTCCGAGAGGCTGGTGGCCAAGCGGTTCCATCCTCCTTCGGTGATCTTTTCATGAATGTCCTGGTCGCCTAAGATCTGGAACTGCCGCGATTCCACAGAGATTAGGATCAAAATTCCAGTCTTCGTTTTATCGTGATGTAAGCGATGTTTTGAGAAATGCTTGACCGCTTCATCGAAGAGATTGGCTTTGTGACTCTTCACCACTTGAATCACAATTCTTGTATGAGCTTTCGCTTCAATGGACTTAATTTTCTCTTCGATCTCTCTTCGCTCATCTTGGGTTAACATAGAATCAAAGTTCATCACATGCTCCTTGTGCTACCAGCCACCACTTGCCCCTCCGCCACCAAAAGAACCTCCCCCCCCTCCTGAAAAGCCTCCACCGAAAGAGCCTCCTCCACCACCAAAGAAGCCGCCACCACTGCCACCGCCGATGAAGAAACCCCCTCCACCCGAACCTCCTCTGCCACCACGTCTGGCAATCATGGGCAACAAGAAAATGGGAACTCCGAAAATCAAGAGTAAGACAAGGATGCTAACGATGAGGCTGATGCCTCCAGAAGGATTGCTGGGGCTAGATTCAGTTTGGTTTTGAGGCATGGATGAGCGAAACGCTTTTCCATCCAATTTTCCGGTGATGGCTTCGAGCCCCGCTTCGATTCCGTCTGCGAATTGGTTCTTTCTGAAGTAAGGGGCAACCACATTTCGAATGATTTCACCTGAGGCAACATCGGTGAGTTTCCCTTCAAGGCCATAGCCGGCTTCGATTCGCATTTTATGGTCAGCCACCGCAATAAGGAAGAGAACCCCATTGTCTTTCCCTTTTTTGCCAACCTTCCATTGTTCTGCAAGATGCATGGAATAGTCTTCAATAGCGTCCCCCTCAAGCGATGGAACCAATACCACGAAGATTTGATTCCCGGAAGCTTTTTCGTAGTCGGACAAGTAGGACGAAAGACGGTTCAGCTCTTCTTTGCTTAACACGTTGGCAAAGTCACTCAGATAGCCAGTGGGAGCATGCGGGATGTTTGCGCTGGCGTGTAACGCAAAAAGCGCAAACAGAATGAAAGCGGTGAGGAGAGTTCTTTGTTTCAGAACTTGACCTTTGGCGCCTGTTCAGCCCCTGCTGCCGCTTGAAAGTATGGACGTGGCTTAAACCCGAACATGCGTGCCATCATCACCATCGGAAAACTGGTGATGGCGGTATCGTATTCTTTAACCGTGTCGTTGTACCGATGACGTTCTACAGAGATTCGATTTTCGGTTCCTTCCAATTCATCCATGAGAGCACGGAAGTCTTCATTGGCTTGAAGCTGAGGATAGGTCTGAACCAAAGTCATGAATCGTCCGAGAGCCACTTCCATGCTGGCGGCCGCTGTTACCCTTTGAGGGGAACCGGGTGGCGCTTTCGCCCACGAATTCTGCGCGAGTGCAATGTCACCGAAGACTTTTTCTTCATGCTTTACGTAGCCCTTGACGGTTTCCACCAAATTCGGGATAAGATCCATTCGCCGCTGCATGACCGTTTCGACCTGAGCCCACTGCGTTTGGGCCTGTTGATCCAGTTTGACGATATGATTGTATGAGCCTCCAACGGTGGCTACAGCAAGAAGCACCATAGCTCCAATAACGACGAAAAAAATTAAAAGTGCTCTAAACGTTCCTGACATGCAATACCCTCCTTACATTTTTTACGCGGATTGCGGTTGACCGTTCCCATTTGCGAGGGGGTCAACAACAGAGCCCAAACCAAGAATCAGATTAGACTTATTATGAACGACAGAGGTAAGGAAAGGCCGATTAACCTTGATGGTCGAGGGCTCTCCGAGACTAGCTGCGAAACTACTGATGTCCGATGCCGTTGTTCCCTCTTCATCTACTTCCAGCACTCCCTTCTGTATCGCCTGTCCAAAATGAGCGGGGAGGGGAGAAGCGATCATTCTGCTCAAATTTGCTCCCATTGGTGTAAAGAGTTCGCTCATGCCAAGCTTGGCTAATGGGACAGTGAGATCGGTTTCAGATTCCACTTTAAATTTTGGGAAGTAGAGTTTATCTTCCCCGAGGTCATGCATATTGTGAAACTGTCGAGATAGATCTTGGAAGAAGTGACCTGGATCCCATTGGACGTCCTTCAATGTGTGCTGTACGTCGGCTAAAGTGTGCTTAACTCTTGGAAGAAACACACGCATGCTTATGCTTCGATGTTTATAATGAAGCCGTATCAATTCGTGATCGTCTTGATAATCATGGTGGAAGCTTCCCTCCCTGAACATGAAGGGAAGGCCCTTTCTCTTTCCTGTGCTCGACATGAAAAGACCTGGTTTAGTATCGCGCCTATCAAAAGGGATATCCCACAGTCCACGAAAGTGGGCTGGAGTCAGGAGCGCCAGCAGGGTCTTGGTATTGAAATCCCCTGAGGGATCGAAATCGGTAACTTGGTTATCTGTTTTCTCCGCTACCCATTCTTTTATGAATGTGGACATCTGCGGAGAAGTAAGACCCAGGTGGTGTATTACCTCCCCACTGAATCGTTGAAGGAAATCTTCTCTCAGGCGTACTTTCTTGTCCACAAGAAGACAATTGGCTATTTGCAATTGGGCCCCAGCTTTCTTTTTCGAAAGGGTGCCGACGACTTCTGCATGAGCGGCGTTTGCTTCTTCTGTGTTCATTCCTTGAAGACCGAGGGCCTTGGCTACAGCATGTCTTGTGGTACCATCAGCGCCGTTGTAAATGGAAAGGAGGCCTGAAGCAATACCGATAGTGATGAAGATATTCTTACCTGGATAGAGAGCGAAGAGTTGATCAAAAAGGTTGATCGTAAAGGAATTGTATCCTCGGATCAAGGCTTCTTTGGCTTCACTACTGGCGTTTAATCGAGCTGAGCTCGATGACTTTCCAGTTTTTCTGCGAGCACTTTTCGGAAGAGCAGATTTCCGCAAGACTTGGTCGGCATTCGGCCTGGAGAGAGAGTCTGCTTGCTTATCTTCCGGGCTTCGCGACCCAGGAGGCGACCCACGTTCGGGTTTTGCAGCCCCTTTGCTTTCATCCCTTCCACCAACGGAGTCTTGACTTCGAACTCCTCGTAGCTTGTCGACCATGGGGTTCCTCCTGGAATTACTGGGTATCAGTACACTTTGAGGTTACGGATTGGATGAGTACCCTAGGAGTTCCTGGAACGGTTCGGGGGACACCCCCCCGCTAAAGGATTTTCTTAATTGGGGTGTGTCCCCAATTTCCTATGCCAGGGTTAGCACCACTCGGAATCTCGCTTTTCCACTCCTCATTTGCTCGTAGCCGTCGTTCACCTTGCTGAACGGATAGCGCTCGATCATCGGCCGGACTCCGGTGAGGGCAGCAAACTGCAATGCATCCTCAGAGTCTTTCGCCGTACCCGAAGCCCACCCTGAAATTGATTGCTTTCCACCAATCAATGAAATCGGATTGATGATTAAAGGTTCGGCAGGTGCAGCCACGATGACGAGTTTTCCATTGGGTGACAGCCCACCCACCAAAGCCGAGATTGCTTTGGCGTCCGGGGCGGTGGCCAGTGCTACTCGAGCACCACCCAATCGCTTCAACTCATCGGCGGGGTCAGAGACGGCGGTATCAATATAATACGTTGCTCCCAACTTTTTTGCTAAAGGTTCTTTGTCTTTTTGCCTTCCGATGGCCACGGTGACAAAACCCATTTGGCGTGCATACTGGATTCCAAGGTGACCAAGGCCGCCGATCCCATGAATAGCGACTAAGTCTCCAGCCCTGGCCCCCGAATTTCGGAGCGCATTGAAAACCGTAATGCCTGCGCACATGAGTGGTGCGGCTTCTTCTGAAGAGAGCTCATCAGGGATCGCGGCTACCGCTTCGGATCCCACAATCAAGTATTCCGCATAACCCCCATCAAAGCTGATTCCAGTCACTTTTTTTGTCTGGCACATCACGAAATCACCGCGCCGACACGCCTCACAGATGAAGCAATGCCCGCCGTGCCAACCGACGCCAACGCGTTGGCCTCCTTTCCAATTTGTTACGTTCTCTCCAATGGCGTCGATGCGACCAACCACCTCGTGCCCTGGCACACGCGGAAACGCAAGACCAGGCCAAGCCCCCTCTTTCACAAACATGTCGCTGTGGCAGATGCCGCAAACCTCAACCTTGATCCGAACTTGTCCTGTGCCTGGTTCGGGAATTTCCCGTTCCACCATTTCCCACTGGCCTCCTGGTTTGCTTACCTGTGCTGCTTTCATGAGTCCTACGAGTGTTTGTTTCATGATCAATCCTTCCTTTCAATGATAAATGATAATCTTAGTATACCCTTCGGAAGGATTTTGGATTCGCCCCCTCCAATTCCAAGCGAACAATACCAATAATACGAGTGAGGAGGAGGTTTTCATGCGTTTCTTATCGTGGATCGTTTTTGGAATTCTGCTGCTACTGACCCAAGGGGTATTTGCTGGCCCTCAGGTTGTCGTGGATGGAAGCAAGGCGAATGTGAGGACAGTGACGGTTAAAGGTGTAACTTACGTGGCGGCACCCGACATTGCCAAAGCTTTCGGAAAGCAATATCAGATGGTGGGCGGGAAGATCGTCTTTGGCGCACAAGGGGGAAAGATGGGTCAGGATGCACCCGTGACAGAGCTCGGCAAGTGGGCCTTTAACGGCAAGCTTCGCGTTCGGGTTGTTAGCGTGGTGCATGATGCGCAAGGACCTTACGGATTTAAACACGCGATAACCATTGAGGTGTCCAATGCGTTTAATGAGGCCATTGCCATGACCAACGAACAATACGGTCACCACGTTGTTTACCTCGGGCCCCATTTTTACAAGAAAAACGAAATGTATTCGGGAGGAATTAATGAGCAGAAAAATTGGCCAAGCGATTTGCCCCCTGGAGCTCATTTTACGAATACCTACTTCACCAGTGAAGATCCAGGAGATCTCCTGATTCTTTCTCCAACGGTCGATAGCAAGCCGCTTTCCATCATAAAACTGAAACTTGTAAAATGACATAATGAGGTAAGAGAATGCTGAAAGAGTTTAAGACGTTTATTATTCGCGGCAACGTGCTTGATTTGGCTATTGGGTTTGTGATTGGCGCTGCTTTTGGTAAGATTATCACATCGCTTGTGAACGATGTGCTGATGCCTCCCATCGGCTTGATTCTTGGGAGAGCAAGCTTTAGCAATTTGTTCATTAATTTGTCTCGAACTCCGTACGCAACGATCGAAGAAGCCAAGCGAGCGGGTGCTCCAACGATAAACTATGGTCTTTTCATCAACAGCCTCATTGATTTTCTGATTGTTGCTTTTGTGTTTTTCATTTTATTGAAGCAGATCAATCGATTGAAAGGGGAGCCACCCCCATCCACCAAGGAGTGCCCATACTGCGCTTCCGCTATTGCGATCAAGGCTTCCCGGTGTCCTCAATGCACCTCTGATCTCCAGACTAGCTCAAGTGCACAGAATTAAGAAGCCTGTTTTTCGGGTTGGCCTCACTGTCTCTTCCGGAAAGTCTCGGATGAACTTTGATTGAAATCGTCACGGGACGAAAAAGTCAAAACAA
>Ga0207095_10214_pt1 | contig 15633 bp, 18 predicted proteins | sample Alteio_BWMinHeat_88_FD_153529 | JGI IMG/M metagenome (GOLD analysis project Ga0207095, IMG submission 153529) | Enriched cells from forest soil in Barre Woods Harvard Forest LTER site, Petersham, Massachusetts, United States -... | ecosystem: Environmental > Terrestrial > Soil > Temperate forest >... | reverse complement strand
CGGTGTAGTAGTGCGAAACGTGCGGCAGATCTTCGCCGGGGACGCCCATTTCGTTCGGCAGGTCATAGTAGCCTGTGGCCACGGCGATCTTTTTGGCGTGATAGGACGAAAGAGAAAGTGCCGAGGCGAGTGCCGTTGCGCACGCAGCGGCAGGTGCTTTGCGATGTGATGCTTGCCGCGGGGCAGTGCGGGACGTGGTTGACGCTGCAGGAGCTGGCGCAGCTCACGTGTTACGGCGAAGCCAGCATTTCGGCGCAATTGCGCCATCTGCGCAAGCCGCAGTATGGGGCGTTTGTGCTGGAGAAGCGGCGGCGGGAAATGGATGAAGTGCTGCGCGCCGAAGAGCTTGGCGCGGTGTGGGAGTACCAACTGCAGCGGGGCATGCGCGTTGCCGTGCGTCGCGGCCCCGAGCGCAGCGGGGCAGGACGAATGGCGATGTCGCTGGTTTGCTGAGAGCGAAGTTTTGGCGGTGTGGCATTCCGGGCCTAAGCAATGTGGAACTGAGATCGCTTGCAGTGCGGAGGAGCGATGAGCGTCAAGCCAGAGCTGGCGTTTGATGTTTGCTGGGAGATCTACCGTGGCGCCCGCGAGGTGCTGGAAACCAAACGCGGCATTTCCGCGCTGAATTGGAAGGATACGGGGAAGTTTCTGTGGCGGCCGGACTTCCGCCCGCGACTGAACGAATGGGTCGCGGACTTCGCGCTGGCAGGGAAGAGCGCGCTCGACGGACCGGACTGGGCCTCACGCCTTGTCTTGTTTCGCGTGTACTACCTCGGTCTCGCACCCTACGACAACGCGCGCCATTTCCTGGGCTTGAGCGAACGCAGCTGGGTCAATTGGACGGAAGAGATCCGCCGCCGTTGCGGCAAGGAACTGCTGAGCCGCGGAATGTTCCCGCCGAGGAAATATTTTGGCGCCTGAGCGCTGTGTTTAGTTGCAAGTCGCTTGTTTTTTTCGCTTTGTCAGCGAATTGCGTCTTCCGGTTCAGGAGCATGACGCGGCGCGTTCCGCAAGAACCTCATCAAGCCCTTTCCCGAGGCTCCGCCGGCGCGTTTCTTGAAGAACTCCGCAGCGGTTTCGACGACCCCAACTTTTTCCGCGACCGCCACGGCGATCCATTGGTTCAACGACACGCCATCCTCTTTGGCCAGCCGTTGAGCGGCCTTTTTGATCGACATAGGGAGCTTCAGGGGATAGGTGCCCTTGCTCATGATTTTACCTTTCTCAATAAGTCAGAAGGACGCCAGACGGCGATATTGAATCGTTCGGCGGCCGGCAAGAAGTCACTCACGTTGTATGTTACAACCGCTTGCGCGCTTCCATTAATCGCGGTTTCTAAAACCATCTCATCTCCAGGATCGCGCACTTGGGGCCGCCATCGAAAATGAAGGTCGACCGGTTCGGTTAACGCGGCGAATTCTGCCAGAAATTCGTCAATCTCATCAGGAGTAAGCTCGTGAACCAATCTGTGTTCGGGTCGCTTTAGTACGTCCTCGTACTCCAAGAATAGTGGCGGGCTTGCGAGCAGCGTAACTCGTCGCATAGCGATCAAGCGTAGGACAGCGTTACCAGCTCCAAAACGCGTGCGCAGCCCGGCGACTAAGACCGAAGTGTCAAGGACAATTCGGAGTGGCATACATCCTATAGGATGTCACATCTCCAACGATATATCAAGAGTGGTTGACTCGGCGCGCTACAGACCGCAATCGCCCGGCGACGAGCCACTGAAGGGAATGCAGGTTGAGGAAGACGATGAAAACGATGAAAACGAGAAGAACATAGTTCGCATCTATGTTGATTGCCTGAATTATTAGTATGCTCTCGGGAATCTTGTTGAGCCCCATAAAACTAAAGACGGAGCGTTGTTGAAGAGCGAAGCTGCAAACAAAAAGCAAAACAGAGAACCAGTGGAATTGGCGAAGATTCAAGAGGCGCACACTCAGATCCGCGATGCAGCGCTCACGGATGCCAGGCGCTTCGGGCGCTTTGCGCTTCCGGAGAGCGCGGAGTCCGAGAAGTGCACGCGAGAGTGAAAAAGCTGTGTAAACGGAGGCTGCGAACAGATAGAGGAGAAAGAGCAAACTGATGGTATTGAGAGACTTTAGATAGGTCATGAAGTCCTAAGGCGCGTCGAGACCGTTCATCGCTTATATGTTGGACACCATATACGCCGAACTTGTGCCAACGAAAGCTAGGAATATGAAAAGTCTTCTTTGGGCCTAAGCAATTCAGAGGAGACTTGCCGTTGCTATCCTGATTTAGCGGCCGTTTTTTTCAGGAACGTGCCGCGTTGGAGTTCGCTGAAGGCTTGTTGGAGCTGCTCCTGCGTATTCATGACGATGGGGCCGTACCACGCGACGGGCTCCTGGAGCGGTTTGCCGGACACGAGCAGGAAGCGGATGCCGTCGTCGCCGGCTTGCACGGCGACTTCATCACCGCGATCGAACAAAACAAGCGAACGATTGTCCGCGGCGGAGGGCGGCGCAGTGTCCAGCCAGCCCACCGATTCCGTGGGCACCGCGAGCGGCTCCGAAGCGTTGCAGAATTTTCCGCTGCCGGCAAAAACATAAGCGAACGCGTGGCTGCCGGTTTCAACGGGCAGCGTTTTGCGGCGGCCGGGCGGCACGGACACATCGATGTAAATCGGATCGGCCGCGATGCCGTCGACCGGCCCGCGCTTGCCCCAGAAATTTCCGCACACCAGCCGGACGTGCGTGCCGTCGTCATCGGTGATTTCCGGAATGTCGGAAGAGACGATGCCCTGATAGCGCGGCGGAGTCATCTTGAGCGACGACGGAAGATTGGCCCATAGCTGGAAGCCGTGCATGCGGCCGGCGTGGTCGCCCTTGGGCATTTCCTGGTGGATGATGCCGCTGCCGGCGGTCATCCACTGCACATCGCCGGGAGAGATCGCGCCTTTATTGCCGATGCTGTCGGCATGTTCGACCGTGCCGGCGAGAACGTAGGTGATGGTCTCGATGCCGCGATGCGGATGCCACGGAAAGCCGGCGAGATAGTCTTCGGGAACATCGTTGCGAAAATCGTCGAGAAGCAGGAAAGGGTCGAACTCAGTGGTCGCGCCGAAGCCGAATGCGCGGCGCAAATGCACACCGGCTCCCTCGGTCGTGGGCTTGGACTTGATCAATCGCTTTACTGGACGAATCGACATGGGCACCTCCAGTGGGGCTCCAGATTTGAAGATGGTTTCACGGTTGGATGCGCCTGACGTTGTGGGCGATACAAAGCCCCGAAGCAGGGATCTCCCCAATATTTGAAACACTCACGGGCTGTGCGCTTCGCTCAGGTAAATCGGGTCGAAATACCTCGGCACCGGGACTCCGGAACTGGGTGAGGCTGCGGTGACCTCCTGTAGAAACGGCTGTAGCGCGTCAATCGAGCGCTGCTGCGAAGCATCGAACGGTGCGAAGAAGTCGTCCCAGTGCGTGGGCAGGACGAGAGTAGGGAAGTGCAAGACCCGCATTAGCCGCCCGGTGTAATCGTAGATTTCGCTGCGCGAGCCTGCGGCGCCGACCATCACGACATCCGGACGCAAGCCTTCAAGTTCGCGCTCGATGTAGTTCATCCCGCCAAAGACGAGAATTTGGTGTCCCCGAAAGCGGATGAGATACGCGAGGGTGCCGCCTTCGGGATGGATTTGTTCCAACGTGAGCGGCGCTTTGAGCCCGGCAGGCGCTTTATCCGGGCTGAAATAATGCTTATGGTCGAGGGGGCTATGCAGGCTGGGGATGACACGCACCGAGAATCTGCCGAAATCGTAGTCCTCGCCCCCGCGCACGGTGAAGAGTTGCTCTTCCGAAACGCCGTAGGCACGCAGTACGTTTTGTGTGCTTTCCGTGCCGATCACTGCGGCGTGGGTCTTCAGCGCGATATGCGGCACATCGAGCACATGGTCGTAGTGTGTGTGTGTGACGAAAACGAAGTCGGCGCGCGGAATTTTCGCATCGATCGCGGCTTCGTCCGGCGTCGCCGGATCGCTCCATTTGTAAATCGGACGAGTGTCGCCAGGTTGCCGCTGGAACGGCGGACGCAGCGGTGGAGGCGGGCCGATGATTCTGGAAATGTAGGGATCGACGAGGATGACCGTCGAACCGTCGCTGATACGCCAGCCAGCCGCGCCCAGATACTCGACGAAGACACGCGGCTGCGCAGCAGTCGATTTCGCCGGCGGCGTTTGTTCCTGTGCCGATGCTGGAAAAAGCGGGAAGAGCAGTAGCGCGAGGAGTCGAAAGCGGAAGCGCATCTTGACCTCCAGACACGGAGACCACGATAGCACGGTCCGTTCAGCGTCCGGTGTCGCCGCTTCCTGCGACATTCTAATCTTCATCATTGAGGGAATTCGCCTGGACGCGAGGTAACGCAAATCTGTAGGGTACGAAACAAGCACATCGTAGGTTGGCAGATCGCGAAGGACGGGCACTGCAAGCCTGCCTGCCGCAGGCGGACATTGCTCCTACAATGCCATCGTGTCCCCAATGCGCAGCGTTTTGCCTTGCTCGGTGGGGGCGACGCGGGTGTTGGTGGTTAAGCGATAGAAGTGGTCGAAACGGGCGGCGGGGGACCAGGGCGGGAGATGCGCTCGGCGGAGTTCGCTGAAGCGCTTTTGGAAGCCGATCAAGTCCTCGCCGGTTCGGGGATTGCGCGCGGGAACGGGGCAGCGGGCGCAGGGATTGCTGCCCTCGAAGGCGACTTCGCCGATGTGGAAGCGGACGGCGCTGCGTTCCTCTTCGCCAAAGAGTTGGTCTTCCCAGAACGCGGGAACGCCGGAAATTTCGAGAGAAGTGCGGAAGCGCAGGCGTACCTCGTCGACGGTGAGGCCAGCGAACCAGCCGCAAACGGTGTCGAGCGAGGCGGTTGAAATGATCGTTGGGCCGTTGGCAATGGAATCGTCGGGGAATCCTTCGGGGGAATAGCGAACGAGGATGGGGCGCTCAAAATACGCGCTGAACCATTCGGCAGCGGGCGCGGTGTCTTGCGGAAACGCGAATGTTTTTGTGGGAGTATTGCGACGATCGCCCGGGACAGACAGCGTAACCGCGCTAAGATCCGTCGCATATGCGGCGCGAATGAGGTGAATGGCCGCAGTGCGCTTGCCGTTCACCCACTGGCCGTCGACGGAATAGAGCGCCCACGCGCGGTCGAGTTCCAGACCGCCGCCGGGGCCGATGCGCGCTTCCTTCACCTCGATGGGATCGAGCGACTTGATGGGATGGAGCTGTATGCGAGCCAGGCGCGCGGTCGAAGAAACATCCGTCATACATAAAAGTGTAGCGCAATGCCGCGCAATTCCCGCGGTTTGGCGAAACATTTCCCGCGGTCCGCGCGTTATCCTCTAAGAACTGACACCACAGGTCGCGGAGGAACGTATGCAGCGAATCGCACGCCGCCATCTCCTTGGATTCCTGACTATTTTGCTCGCGGCCAGTGTATTCAGCTCGCACCCCATCGTGTATGCGCAAGAACATCCATCGCCGGACTCCAACAAAATCGGCATGACCTTCCGCACCTTTCATCCGAAGGAGCCCTACAACTGGCGTGGCGCGCAAACGCACGCGTTGATGGCGGTCATCTGGTACCCGGCGGTCTCGTCTTCGCACGAGGAGCCCATCGTTATACCAGGTTTGAGCTCCCTCTTCGTGCTGGGCAGTGCTGCACAAAACGCCGGGATTGCGCCTTCTCCCGGCCAGTTTCCGCTCATCGTGATTTCGCACGGGACCGGCGGCTCCGGCCTCTCCATGGCGTGGCTCGGAACCGCGCTTGCAGCGCATGGTTACATCGTCGCGGCGGTAAACCATCCCGGAAACAATGGCGCGGAGCCGTACACCGTCGAGGGGTTTTCGACGTGGTGGGAACGCGCCCGCGATCTAAGCGAGGTGATCAGCGGAATGCTCACGGATGGAACGTTCGGCAAACACATCGATGCGAAACGCATCGCCGCGGCAGGGTTCTCGCTCGGCGGCTACACGATGATGGAAATCGCCGGCGGTGTCACCGACCCCATGGCATTTCTGCGCTTCTGCGATTCGCCTAAGGCCGACGACCTCTGCAAAGCTCCGCCGGAATTTCCGAGCCTCGTGAGCGACTTCCGAAAGCTGACAAGCGACCATCCCGAATTCATGCAGCACGCCGGTGATTCCTACCGCGACCCGCGCGTGCGCTCCGTGTTCGCGATCGCTCCGGCGCTCGGCCCCGCTTTTCCGCAAGCGGCGCTGGCAAAGATTTCCATCCCCGTCCAGATTGTGGCCGGAGAAGGGGATGAGAACGTGCCCATCGGTTCCAGCGCGAAGTATTTCGCGGCGACCATTCCCGGCGCGAAGCTGAAACTGTTTCCGGCCAATGTGGGACACTACGCCTTTCTGGATTCCTGCACTCCCGCTGCCCGCGAGAACCGCCCAGCCCTTTGTAGAGATGATCCCGGCGTCGATCGCGATGCCGTTCACGCGCAAACTGTGCAACTGGCCTTGGAATTCTTTCGCGCCACGCTAAATTAGATTGCCTGTGCTAAGCCGCCCGTAGTGCGGTGAAACTCAATATTTTTCTTGGAGCTCCGGAGGCTTCGGCCGGCTGGCGGGCGGCACGATGCCGTTCTCACGGAGATACAGAATCATCTGGCCGTAGTGATCGGCGTTATGCCAGACGATGACGGTGGCCATGCCCAGACGGGTGTTTGGAGTCGCGTAGGGACCTTCAACGGGATCGAACATGTTTTTTGCGTCGATGGCCGCCAGCGCCTTGCGCGTCTCCGCGAACGAGTCGCGCAAGTACACGAGCAATTCTTGCTTGGTTTTCGCCGGGCTGGGACCGTCCTTGTCGCAACCCGGGGGCGGGGTCTTTCCTTCGAGTTCCGCTGCGAAGGCGAAGTTCGCGCAGGCCACATGCTTGACCTGCTGCGCGAAGGTGCGGACCTCCGCAGGGCCGAACTCGGGTTTTTCGTTTTTGAATTTTCCCTCGGCAGGGCGGTAGCCGTATTTTTCCTCGGGCATGGCTTCGGCCGCAGAACGAACTCCATATTCCTGGTACTGGAAGCCTCGCAAAATGGCCGAGGAGACGGTTTCTTTCTTGCTGAGTTCGGTCGCCGTGGGTTGGGCGGGAGCCGGCTGCTGCGGAGCAGATTCGGCAGGTTTTGTAGCTTGCGCACCCGCGCGAGGGGCTAACGTGATGAAGAGAAAAGGCGTTAGAAGCGAAAGGGAGATACGAAAGAGCCGCATAGTGGACCTCCGGCGGCGAATTGTAGCATTGCGGGCCGAAGGGGAATGCAATTTCTGAGGATCGTAAATTGTTCATTTGCCGTGGTTTAAAAATGTTTTCAAATATTTTCAAGTTTTTCCAAAATTGCTCTTGACAACATTTAGCGTTGTGGTACACTTTCCCCTGTAGAGAAGCACGCCTCGGCCTTGCCGGGGCGTTTTGCTTTTTAGGGCCGTTTCTGACGGACTCCTGCAACGTTCATTAAGAACTACCAACGACAGAAAACCCCGCGGGCCTAAAGGCCCGCCACTACACGATTCGCGCCACTGCGCTGGCGCACAGGTGTGTTTAAAAAGGAGCCGAGATGCCGAGCTATCAGAATTTGACGCCGCCGAGTTCGCTTATGCCGGGGGATGTGGGCTTCAGCTTCAACAACGAAGCGTTTCCGGGGAGCGCGCAGGCGGGCAGCCAGTTTGCGCTCCCCAGCTACGCGGGGCAGCCGGACACGGGCACTGCGGTGCGTTGGCAGACCATCTTTGGCACCGCGCCGACGGCCGTGAGCCTGATCCTGCAAGGCGCGATGGCCGACGTCGACGCCGAATACCAGACCATCGATACCAGCACGGCCACGGCGGGAGAAGCGCGCACCGTCACCGGGGTGCAAGCGAAGTTTCTGCGCATCAAGTTTGTTTCTTCGACCGGCGGCGCGGGATTGACGGCAAAGCTGTTGGTTTAGCGGAGGTGCGCAATGGTCGCTGCGGAAAGAAAACTGTGGCGCGCGGTGCTGGAGCAGGCGTACGACGACGCGGAGCTGGCCTCCTTCTCGGATGAAACGGATCCCGTGGAACGCGTGCGGGCTTGCAGCTATTTGCGGGCAGATAGCCCAACGGATCGCGAGAATCTCAGCCTGGTGTGCGAGTTCGCCGGCGTTCCGCTCGATCGCGTGATCAACTTTGCGCGGCGGCGGTATCCGTTGGCTGCGTGAATCGTCCCGACGGCTCGGGTTAGCCAAGTTTCGGAATTTTGAGTTGGTCTCATGAAACGCTGCATATCGTACATTCGCGATCGCGTTTTGCCGAACGCCTGGCGGCGCTGCCGGCGACGCGCTACGCGTCGCTCGAACTTTTGCCGCGGCCACGAGAACGCGGTCCATGGCGCGGTGCTCGGGATGTGGATGCACGGATTCCCCATGCGCTGCGAGCGCGACGCCGCGAGATCTGCGCGACAGACAGGAAATCCATGCCAGAAAAATTAGCATTAACGAACGGCAATTCACCGGAGTCCGTCGTCCAAGCTGGAAGAACGCCGGGCGGCAATCCCAAACCAGGTCGCCGGCCGCGCGGCGCTACTTCGCCTAAGCAGGGCATCGCTCACCCGGAAACACGCCCTGGCCAAATCGTGCGCGCTGCTGAAAACGGCAACTCGCGTGTGAACGGCCACGGCCAAGGCGCGCTCTCGGCGAGTGGAGACCACAGAGGAACAGATGGCGACGCGAACAGCGCGGAAGAGAGTTCCGGCACCAAGGACAAACCAATTCCCGGTGGAGAATCCCAGCTTCCTTCCAGTCCTGACGAATTCGTCGACGAGATTCACCGGCGCATTGATTTGTTCGAGGTTTGGCAAAGGCTCCTGAGAAACGAGGACCCTAAGATCCAGCAGCGCGCCGTCGAGAAGCTGACCGAGATGCGCTATAAGGGCGCGGCCGCGCTGGCCGAGGAGCCGCAGCAGATTGTGATTGACATCGACAGCGCTGTCGCCAGACGCGCAGCGGAAGGAGCAAGAAAATGACGGGAGTTTCTGTTTCCAGTGCTTCTTTTTTCGAGAAGCTCACGAACGCCATTCATCTCGACTATGTACTAAAGATTGGGGGCGTCGGCGGTTTCGTCTGGGCGTTTCTGGCTTCCTGGCATTCTCTTGGTTTCGGCGTGAAGGCCGGCATGCTCGCTTCAGTGGCGGCCTGGATCACCGGCAGCCGTTTTTCAAAGATCTATCGATAAGTGTGGATCAGCAAACAATACGGGCCGTTCGAGCGCCAGCAGGAGTTTCACGACAGCTCCGCGAAGTACCGGTTGTTTGGCGGAGCGGCAGGCCCGGGGAAAACCAAGGCGCTCCTCTGGGAAGCGATTTTTCAAGCGCAGGCCTGGCCCGGTGCGGACACCCTGTTGTTGCGGCGCACCTATCCCGAGCTGGAATCTTCATTGCTCGCGTATTTCCGACGCGATGTGCCGCGTTCACACTATCGTAGTTACAACGAGTCGAAGCACCTGGTGACCTGGAAAAATGGTTCCACGACGCGCTTCGGCTACTGCCGCAACGAAAACGACGTTTACCATTATCAAGGCGCGGAGTTCGTGTTCATCGGAATCGATGAGCTGACGCATTTCACGCTGAAGCAGTGGCAATTCCTGACCAGCCGCAACCGCTGCCCCGTGCCGGGAAGTTTTTGCAATATGGCGGGCGCGACCAACCCGGGGAACGTCGGGCACGCCTGGGTGAAGGCGCTGTGGGTCGATCAAGTTCCGCCGGCGGGATTCGACCGCCCGGAATTGTACAACCCCGGCGATTATCAGTTTATTCGCGCGCGGCTCGACGATAACCCCATCTACGCCAACGACGCGGAGTATCGGCGGACGCTCGAAGCGCTGCCGGAACATTTGCGGCGCGCGTTTCTTGAAGGGGATTGGGATGTTTTCGCCGGGCAGTACTTCGACGTCTTCGACGTCGGGCGCCACACCGCGCGCCCGGAAGATTTGCGGCTCGAACCGTGGTGGCCGCGGTGGATTTCCATCGACTGGGGATTTCAGCATCCTAGCGCGGTGTATTGGCATTGCGCCGTTCCGGCGGCAGTAGAAAGTCGACAGTCAAAAGTTGAAGGTAGAAACACTCCAGCCTTATCGAGCTCTTCCTTTGACTCTCAACTTTCGACTTTCAACTCGCGCATCATCACCTATCGCGAGTTCGTGCAGAACAATCTTTCGCCGCGCATGCTGGCCCAGGGAATTGCCGAGCGCAGCGGGCGCGAACGAATCACCGAGGTGTTTCTCTCGCCGGATGCGTTCGCGCATCGCACCGCCGAAGCCTCGATCGCGGAGCAGTTGGGCGACGTGCTGGTAGCCAACGGCCTGCCGCGCGCGGTGCCAGCCGACGACGATCGCGTGGGCGGCTGGCAACTGATGTATCAGTTGCTGGAATCCGACGCGTGGGTGATTACCGAGAATTGCGCGAAGCTGATCAATTGTCTGCCGACGCTGGTGCGCGACGACCGGCGCGTCGAAGACATTCGCAAAATGGACGGCGACGATCCGGCGGACGCCGCTCGCTATGGCTTGGTCTCCGGCGGAAGGTTCGCCGGTGTTGCATCGGCCTTTGTGCCGACGAGGGCGGGGCCAGCCCCGCCCCTACACGGCCCGCAGCCGCATTTTGTTACCGGCATGCCGCTCGGCGAACAGATCGTGCGCCAAGTGAGTGCGACCGATCCGACTTCGCAGGCGATTCACTACCAGCGCCTCGAAGCCGAAGCGCGCAAACAGTTTGCGCCGAAGAAATTTCCGCGCCGGCACTAGTGGAGTTGTTTATCAAATCCTATTGTCAGCGGATTGATGCGGAGCTATATTTGCAACAATGGGTAGCGTACTCCGACTGACGTTGCGACCTGCCGGGATGTTTCTTGTGACCGGGACGGTCCTGGTGCTGGTGGGTGCGATTGGACTCGCAGCCCTGTTCTCGTGGCGGGCGATACTCCCAGGCGTGCTTACACCCCTCATCCTCGTCTGGGGTGGTGGGGTTCTGTTGCTGTTCTCCGCAGCCCACTATTTCGTCGCGAGAGTGTCTGCGGTCCAAATGAGCGTAGTGTTGGCTGCGACAACTCTCGCTTTGGTGCTCGCGGGAATGGCCTTTTATTTCGCCAGTGCACGTTCGATGGAGGCGTACCTAAACTCGGCGACCCCGGCTGCCGATGCGGTCGTCCCTAATATCATTCGTTCGGAACTGTGCGGCGTTGCGGCCCTGACCATATTCGTCATCAACGTGATCCTGGCCTTCAGAAAACGCAGATCCGTGATCGCAGTCGCAGCCTCTTGAGTTGAAGTTACCCTAAATCATGTTCTTGTTCTTTGAAAGATTCTTGCGGTCGAGGTATGTCGACGCGCTTGAAGCCGAAGTATGTCGCTTGCGGGCGGAGAATCGCGCGCTGACGAATTCGCTGCTGGGGACTGCGGGATTTCCGCCGGTGGAGTTTCCCGACGCCGTGAAGCCCGTGGCGCTTCCGCGGTTGAGAAAGCGCTCGTGGCACCAGACTCAGGCATGGCGCGAAGGCGGGGCGGCGCGAGACAGCCAGTTTGCAGCGGCTTCCGCTAAGAGTGGGCACGAAACCTGAACGAAATAAAAAGGCGACTCGTTAGAGTCGCCCGAAGAAACAAGTACTGGACGCAGCTGAGAACCACAATCAGTTTTAACCTAACAATGAAATTTGTCAACAGATAATCCATGGAAGGTCGTGCGGGGAGTGGGAGACTTGAACTCCTAGGGCTGCAGGCAGCCTTCCACAGTTCTCAGCTGTGTCCAGTACCCCCACTGGGAGCACTCCCGGAGACGCAGTTGAGCGGGACAGACGTTAGCATACTTACCCATACGTAGACAACGTATTAGTAAACACAAGGCGGCAGAGCGCATGGACTTGTACCCCACAGTTGAGAGTCTTGCCGAGACGCCGGGCGCGATTGCGCCCGCGGACGGAAATTACACGCCGGGTGGAACGCTGGTGTCAGCAGATGACGACCAAGACGATGCGGGGAAGAATCAACGCTCACCGCAAGGCGCCGGCGCTTCGCTTGGCCGGAGAGAGATTCCGCGGTTCGTATTGACGGATGGCGGCGGAACCCACGGGGCCGGAGCGGTCATCGATCTGGGCCCGAACAACGAGCGGCTCGAAGACGCCAAGCCGGAGCTGGTGAACGCGCTGCGCGAGTTGGTACGGCAGTATCGCGAAGAAGGGGTGGTGGCGCGGCGGCACGAGATTCGTCGGATTCGCCAGGCGCGGCTTTTCTGGCAGGGCTTGCAGTACGCGTGGTGGAATCCGAACGACATGAACTGGCATTTGCCGTACGAGAACCGCTCGAGCGACGATCGCGAACTCGAGGAGATGCCGCGGTATCAGTTCGTCACAAATTTTTATCAGGGATTCGGGCTGTCGTTCGTCGCGGTGCTTTCCCAGGACGTTCCGAGCGTGCGGTTCTATCCGCAGTCCGCGCAATCGCTGGAAGACATTTCCGCGGCGCGCGCGGCCAGCGACGTTGCGGAATTGATCGAGCAGAACAACCACGTCGAGCAACTGCTGACATCGATTGGATATTTTTTGTGGACCGATGGGAAGCTCGGCGCGTACGTGCGCTATGTGGCGGACGGTCAGCGCTTCGGATTTCACGAAGAGGCGGTGCTCGAGGCGCTGGAGATTCCGCTGGGCGAGGACACCTACGTCTGCCCGGATTGCGGAAAAGAGGCAACGGCAGCGGCTAGCGTTGTTCCTGTAGGGGCGACCCTTGGGTCGCCCGGTTACGACGGTGGCGAGGCTGAAACGGGCGGGGCAAGCCCCGCCCCTACAGAGCCGCGGTCATGTAAGGGCTGTGGCGCTGCATTGGCCCCAGAAAACATGCGCAAGGCGGAGCGCGTGACCGTGCCGCGCGTTGCGGGATCGCGCCGCGTGCCCAACGGCCAGGAAGTCATTTCCATCGCCGGCGGCCTCGAATTGAACACCCCTGTGTGGGCCAACGAAATGCACGAATATCCGTATCTGCAATGGCAGGCGGAAGTGCATCGCGCGAAGCTGAAAGCCGCGTATCCACACGCGGCAAAAAATATCGAAACATCACCATCACAAGGTTCGGAAGATGTTTACGCGCGCGTGTCGCGGCTCAGTGTCGAGCAAGGCTTGCCGTCGATTCATCCCGGCGACGCGCTAATGAATTTAATTACATTTGACCGCACCTGGCTGCGGCCATGGGCGTTCTATTCCATCGAAGACGAGAAAGTTCGCAACGAGCTGCTCACCCTTTTTCCCGATGGCTGCTACGTGGCGTTCGCGGGCGAAGCGTATTGCGAAGCCCGTAGCGAATCAATGGACGATCACTGGCGCGTGCTGCACGCTCTGCCGGGCGATGGACAGAACCGCCCGAGCGTAGGCGATTCGTTGATACAAGTGCAGGAGCGCTACAACGTTTTGTCGAACATGCAGGCGGAGACGTATGAATACGGCATCCCGCCGATTTACGCCGACCCGCAAGTGCTGGATTTCGACGCGCTGGCAAATCAGGTGGCGGAGCCAGCGGCACATTTTCCGGCGCGTGCGCGTCCGGGGCAACCTCTGGCGGCGGGATTTTTCCAGCCGGCGCCGGCGCGCGTTCCGCCGGATATGGTGCAGCACCAGCAGGAATTGATCGGTCCGGTGTCGCAATTTCTGACCGGACTGTTTCCCGCCGTTTTTGGCGGGAACATGGAAGACGTGAAAACGGCATCGGGTTACGCGCTGGCGCGCGACCAGGCGCTGGGACGCCTCGGTCTGGTTTGGAGGCGGATGAAACAGTTTTACGCCGACGTAATTTTGCTGGGCGTGGATTGCTTCCGCAAAAACCGTCCCGATGACGCGGAGATTCCGCTGCTCGGACCGGACGGCGTGTTTGATTCGCGCGCGATTCGTATCGCGGATTTGAAAGGCAACATCGCCGTGCATCCGGAAGCGGATGAGACATTTCCCCGGCTGAAATCGCAACAGCGCGGCGTTTTGCAGCAATTGTTCGGCATTAACGATCCGGTGATTCAGCGCGCGCTGACCGAGCCCGCCAATCTTGGTTACATCAAAAACGTTCTGGGGCTCACCGAAATGGTGATCCCGGGCGAGGATTCGCGCAACAAACAGTTGCGCGAGATTCAGCAATTGCTGGCCAGCCCGCCGATTGTAGTTTCGTTGCACGCATCAGGTGTCGCGCATGTGGAACCGCAGCCGCACGCCGCGAACGGATCGAATGTAGGGGCGACCCTTGGGTCGCCCGGCGCAAATGGTGCCGAGGCGTCAGCGGGCGGGGCAAGCCCCGCCCCTACCGGCAACGGCGGCGGTGTCGGCGGTGGTGCTGGCGCGGGTAGCGGCGACGGTCGCGATGGCGGTGGAACTGGAACGCATACGCTGGTTCTTCCCTCGGTGCCGGTGGATCAACTGCTAGACGATCACGCGGTGGAATTCGAGGAATGCAAGCGCTGGGCAAACTCCGAAGCCGGCCAGGCCGCGCACATGACGAATCCCGCGGGTTTCTCGAACGTTCGCGCCCACGCGGAGGCGCATCTCCGCGCGATGGCCCTTAGCGCGGCGCCTGTCTTAGCGCCCGTTACCCAGCCTGCCGCAAAAGGAAAGTGATGCCGCAGACCGAACAAATCGTCACTACGAACGAGACACCGCATGCCAACGGCGGAAGCACGCTGCACGATCTGTTTGCGTTGACCGACGAGCAGATTCTGGAGATCGAGCCAGAAGCGCAGGACGTGCAAGCCTCCGAGAGCCAGCCCGCTGCAACTGGGGAAAGCTCTTCACGTACAGCGCCTGGAACATTGCCAGAGGATTCCGCCTCAGCGACTCCTCACGAAAGTCGCCGGCTGGAAGCCGGCCCTACATCAACCTCGCCGGACACGGCGGGAGTGCAGCCGCCGAAGTGGTTGGCGGAAAAGATGGCCGATCCGCAGAGCGGCGGGGAAGCGCGGGAATTGTGGAACGGGGTGCAGCAGGCGCGGCAGGAAACGGCCGCGTACCGCGAGGTGTTTGCAAAACCGGAAGAGGCGCGCATCGCGGCGCAGCGCGCGCGAGTCCTGGACGACATCGACCGCGCCTATTTTGCGGGTGACACAAATCAGCGCGCGCAGCTGGCGGCCATGATGCTGCGCGAGGATCCGGCGGCGTTTCGCGAGATGGTGTTTGAAGGTTTGCGCGCGCTGGAGAAAGTGGGCGCTGCGGGAACGGCGAGCGCTCCTTCGAGCGCGTCCGTCCCAGGGACGCAGCGAACGATAGAGAATACTGGACCCGCAGCTCGGCAAGAGAAGTCGGCGCCTGCCGCCACGCAGAATGCGCGAGCGTCGAGCGTTGGCGGCCGCGAAGCCGAGCTCGCGGCTTACGCATCATTTGAAAAAGCGGCCAACGAGGATTTAGAGAAGAGCGTTGGCGGCGCGATTGCGCGAACGATCGAGCAGGCGCTGCCGAATTTAGCGCGAGCGAACGAGTCCACCACCGCAGGGGCACGATCTATCGTGCCTCTACAAGAGCGGATCGGGGCGGCCATTCGCGCGGATGTCGAGGCAGCGCTGAAGAGCGACCGGCAGTTGGGCGAGCAAGTCGCGCAGATTCTGTCCGCGCGCAGGCTCGACGGCGAGACACGCGCGCAGGTGGTGCGG
>Ga0207095_10228_pt2 | contig 15748 bp, 17 predicted proteins | sample Alteio_BWMinHeat_88_FD_153529 | JGI IMG/M metagenome (GOLD analysis project Ga0207095, IMG submission 153529) | Enriched cells from forest soil in Barre Woods Harvard Forest LTER site, Petersham, Massachusetts, United States -... | ecosystem: Environmental > Terrestrial > Soil > Temperate forest >... | reverse complement strand
TGGGTCCGGCACCAGCCGCGAGCGAGCATGCGCAGTTGAACGGTTTTCAGTTTCTTGGGACCGAATTCCGCGGCAGGCGTCCGGCCGAATAGTTCCTTAACCGGCCGAATCGCGTCGGAGATGCAACGGAGCTCTCCAGTGGTCATCGTGCTGCCTGGCTTGTAGTACCCTTCGGCGAATTTGACGTAAGCCAGGATCACATCGTTGACGGTCAACCCGGTCGTGGGATCAGGCAGGCTCCTACCATGAGCGAGCCACCGATTGATTAGTGCGTCATATTCGACCTTCGCGGCAGCGCTGCCAAAGCGTCCGAGGTAGTGATCCGTGCCGTTGAGCCGAACGACGCCTTGACCTGAGGCCTTGTGACGTGAGGGTTTGGGGATGCGATCGGTAATCATCGTGCGGTGCTCCTGAAACGTCGATTCCGTAGTCTACGGAAATCACCCGTCTTTCAGGCCGCACTGCCGACCGCCGGCAGGTAAGCGTAAGCTGCTTCGGCTTCACTTCTTACTTCAAGTAGCGGCGGGTGGGATCGAACCACCGACACGCGGCTTATGAAGCCGCTGCTCTAACCGCTGAGCTACGCCGCCTAAAATATCCTCTCTCGGGCACTTACATCATTTCGTCTCAATCGCCATATCCTGTCTGACACTTTCTCACGCTCCTGGTACTCGATGAGAAAGTGGCCGACCCCTGTAGCGGCCGGCCGTGAACGCAGTGACAACCAGGTTACGAAGCCGGCATGTTGTGCGAGGACAATTCTACGCACGGAACCAAGCCCAGCAAGCCGTATCGCGACTCCCGGCGCCATCGTTTTCCTCCAGGGCTTCTTTTATTTCTCCCGTTACGCCCGCGAGAGTGTCGGGTCAAGTGTCACCTGTTCATCCTCTAATTCCCCTGTTCTTTGCGGAACGAAATCCCAAACCACGATTGTTCGATCTTCGCTGGCGGAAGCCAAGGTCCTTCCGTCACAGGACCACGCGACGGCCCAGACGGCGTCAACATGGCCCGCCAATTTCGCCAATCTGCGCCCTGATTCGACCTCCCAAAGGAATACCATGGAATCCTGCCCGGCGGTGGCCAGGTTGCTACCATCGGAGTTAAACGCCACGTCCTCAACCAAGCCGTAGTGGTCCTTCAAGGAGGCCCAAAGCGTTCGCGAAGCTGTACTCCAAATTTGGGCGGACATGTCATTGCCCGCCGTCGCCAGCCGCTCGCCGTCCGGGGAAAAGGCCACGGCATTAATTCCGCCCAAATGCCCTGGAAGCAGCGCTTGTTGCCGGCCGGTAGCCACATCCCAGAGCACGGTTCTCATGTCCGCGCCGCCTGTGGTCAGTGTTTCGCCGTCTGGGGAGAACGCCAGGGAATAGACGTCCCGGTTGTGGCCGTTCAAGACGGCGGTTTCTTGCGTCGAGCCGCCCTCGTAGAGCTTCACGACGCCTGCGCCGGTTCCGGCGGCCAGAATTCGACCGGCCGGGCTGAAAGCGACGGACCAGATGGGGCTCTCGTCGGGTCGGAATATATCGCGGCTCTTCAGGTCAGGCGTGTCCCAGAGAATGACCGAGCCATCAAGGCTCGCGGACGCCAACAAACAGCCGTCCGGTGCGAAGGCCACCGACCAAACCGCACGCGGATGTCCACGGGAAACGGCGCGCGCCTGTCCGGAGGCGACGTCCCAGATTTTCACCGTGCCGCGCGCGTCGCCGGTCGCGAGCAGGTCGCCGGCCGGACTGAATGCGGCCGAAAAGACGGGACCGTCGCGTCCATTCCGAAGAATGCGATTGCGTTGAACCAACATAGCAGCCTCCATTAATCAAGAGGGCCGCACAAACCCGGATCGTCGCGAAACGCCGCAGCCGCGCGCGTTCACGCCTTATCCGAGTTTTCTTCCAACCGAAACCAGTAAAAGGAATACGGCCCGAGAGAAAGGAAATACGCCGTTTCCCGGATGGGCGGAAACGGGTGATTTCCGAATAGCTCCACTGGGACCTTGCCGTTGAGGCTCCTCAAATCCAATTCGGCGGCTTGAGCGAAGCCGGAAAGATTGTTGACCACGAGTACGGACTGGTCCTCGAATTCACGAAGATACGCGACCACGCGGCGATTTTCACAAGGGACGAACTTGAGCGCGCCGCGGCCGAAAACGGAGTATTTTTTGCGCACGCGAAGGAGTCGGCGAAGCCACTGAAGGAGCGAGGTCGACGAACGCATCTGCGCTTCCACGTTGATCGCCTGGTAATGGTAGATCGGGTCGAGAATAAGGGCCTGGTAGAGCTGGGAAGGATCGGCGCGCGAGAAGCCGGCGTTGCGGTCCCCGGACCATTGCATGGGGGTTCGCACGCCATTGCGATCGCCCAAGTAGATGTTGTCGCCCATCCCAATCTCGTCGCCGTAGTAGAGGACCGGGCTGCCGGGAAGCGTGAAAAGAAGGCTGTACAGCAATTCCGTTTGGCGGCGGTCATTATCAATGAGAGGGGCCAGCCGCCGGCGAATGCCGAGGTTCAGTCGCATGCGCGGGTTCTTGGCATACTCCTGGTACATATAGTCCCTTTCCTCATCCGTCACCATTTCCAGGGTGAGCTCATCGTGATTGCGCAAGAAGAGCGCCCACTGGCACGTGGACGGAATGGTCGGCATCTGGTCCATGATCTCGATGATGGGCCAAGCCTGTTCGCGACGGATGGCCATGAAGATTCGGGGCATCAGCGGGAAATTGAAGGCCATCTGAAACTCGTCGCCGGCGCCAAAATACGGGAGTAGATCATTGGGCCATTGATTCGCCTCGGCCAGGAGCAACGTGCCGGGGTAATGGTCGTCGACGAAACGCCGCATCCTCTTGCAGAATTCGTGAGTTTCCGGCAGGTTCTCGCACGAGGTCCCCTCGCGTTCAAATAGGTAGGGAATCGCATCCACGCGAAAACCGTCGATGCCCCGGTCCAACCAAAAGGCCATGACGCTCAGGATTTCGCGTTGCACCGCCGGGTTGTCGAAATTGAGGTCCGGTTGATGGCTGTAGAACCGATGCCAGAAGTATTGGCGAGCCACCGGGTCCCAGGTCCAGTTGGAATGCTCGGCGTCCTGGAAGATGATGCGCGCCCCGGGATACTTCAAATCGGTATCGCTCCAGACGTAGTAATCGCGGCAGGGAGAACTGGGGTCGCGCCGCGCCTCTTGGAACCAGGGGTGTTGGTCGGAGGTGTGGTTTAGAACCAAGTCGGTGATAACGAGGATGCCGTTGGCGTGGGCCGCCGCGGTCAGTTTCTCGAAGTCATCAACAGTTCCCACCGTTGGATGGATTTCGCGGAAGTCGGAAATGTCGTACCCGTCATCCTTCAAGGGCGACGCGAAGATCGGCATTAGCCAAAGGCAATCCACCCCCAGGTCGCGGAGATAATCAAGCTTTTCGATCAACCCGCGCAGGTCGCCATTTCCGTCGCGGTCGCTGTCAAAGAAACCGCGCACGTAGACCTCGTAGAACACAGCGTCCTTGTACCACTGGGAGTCGCGCGCTTGCATGCACCGTCCTTTCTCATCAAGGCGGCGATCGCATGTTGTGAAACCAACGTTCCGCTCGATCTCGGACCGGCTCACGAATCAGGAAGGCGAATGCAACGCGGGAGCGTTGAATAGGAGGTCACCAATGACTCGACGCGCTTCCCGTCCCGTACAGGCCGTCATTGCGGAGACAGGAAAAGAAGCACGGCGACAATTACGGCCAGCACGGCCAAGACATCGGCGCTGTGGCTGAAGCTGAAGTTGAGGAACGGCGCTGTTAGAACGCCGAACAGGATGAACCAGACAGCCATCACAATCTTACCGATGTTCTTTGGCATCTTCATAACATCGCCGCCTTTCGCGTATCGGCCAGATCCCTTTTGAGAACCGGATTCCTCCAGCTTCGGTAAAACCCCGGTAATCGAACCCGCAGGGCAAGCAAGGGTGTTGGCTATTGATCGTCAGTAAGAAAAAGCGCTAAACCGATCCATCTCTTTCTCCCCAGCTTCGGGGGAGAGGGCCGGGGCGAGGGGGCTTTTGTCCCAGTCCCTGGGCCCCTTCACCCCCGACCCCTCTCGCCCGAGTCCCGGGGGAGAGGGGAAACCAAACACGTTTTCGTTCTGTGACTGCCAATACACCCTTGCTTGCGCTGCGGGTTCGGATGAACTCTTGCTTGCGCTGCGGGCTCGCGCAGGCGCTCGCCTCGTCTCGCGAAACTTCAAGGCTTGTCGGCGTCCTTCTTGACTTTGTCACCGGTCTCGCCGGCTTTCTCCTTCACATTCGACTGGCGATCCTCGGCTTTTTTCTTGACCTTCTCCTTGACGGATTCGAGCTTGTCGTTGTCTACGTCGATTTCGAATTTGGTCTTGTGGTCGTCGCCTTCCCTTGACACCGTGTACCACCCCTGCTGGTAGCCGTACGCTCCAATACCGACGATCGCAAGGACGATGAGAATGAACACGAACCATTTCATGATGAACTCTCCTCTTTCGCGTTTGGGGAATGTGCCAGGGTTATCGTTTGGCGAAGATTGTTCGCCAGCCATTCAAGAAATCGTTCCACGTCTACCGGATCACGCAGGTGATAGACCGCCGCCGTTTCCGTCGCTTCGCCTACCTTGATGGTGATGCCGTCCGGGAGCGCGGCAAACGCGTCCTCATCCGTCGCGTCGTCCCCCACGTACAGAGTGAGCGCCTCTTGCATTCCAAGACGTTCGCGAATCCAATGCACCGCCGAGCCTTTGTGCCAGTACACGCGTGGCCGGATGTCATAGACCTTGTCGCCCGTGGTCAGGACGAACGGGTGGCTCGTGTTTTCCAGTGCGCCATGGACAATGCGGCGAATTTCCTCGGCTCGCTCGGCCGGCGCCTGACGCCAATGCACACTGACCGTCAATCCTTTGTCTTCCACCCAGGCGCCCCCGATATCCTCCAGCCGGGGAACCAGAGTTTCGGCAAGTTTTTGCAGACATTCGCGGTATCCAACCGCGGTCGGCTCGATGAAGATGAACCCCGGACCGCTGATTTCCAAGCCGTGGTTGCCGGCATAGATCAAACCGGGAAGTCCGACGCGCGCTTGCAAGTCGGCGCGTTCCCGGCCGCTGACAATGGCGACGATCCGATTCTCGTCCGCGCTAATGTCCAGGAGTAATCTTCGCAACGACGGCGACAACGTCGCCCGTCCGGGATCGTCGCGGAACGCCACGAGCGTGCCGTCGAAATCCAAGAACAACGCGAGCGACCCGGCCGCGCGCAGCCGCGGACCCAAGTCGTCGACATGATCGAACAGGAAGCGGCTCATCGGAGCACCAGCTCGGGGGCGACGGGGGCGTCCTCCGGAAACTCGAAGGTGAGCAAGGCGGACAGGAATTTGCCGGCCCAGCGATAGATATTGTTATCGGCGACCGCCGCCCGCATGCGTTGCATGCGTTTGCGGCGCTCGTCCGGCGGCATCGTCAACGCCTGGTGGATAGCATCGGCGACCTCGTCCACCGCGAAGGGATTGACCAGAACGGCGCTGGTGAGTTCGCGGGCCGCGCCGGTGAATCGGCTAAGAATCAGTACGCCGTCCTCGTCGATCCGGCTGGCGGCGAACTCCTTGGCGACGAGGTTCATGCCGTCGTCGAGGGAGCTGACGATGCAGAAGTCCGCGAGCTGGTGCAAGGCCATCATGTCCAGGGACCCGTATTGTTGCTTGAGAAACACAATCGGCCGCCAGGAATCGGTGCTCCATTTCCAGTTGATCGTTTCCACCAAGCTGTCGATTTCGTCATCCAGTTGCTGGTACTGGCGGATATGCACCCGACTGGGAACGCCGACTTGCACGAAAGTCAGGCGTTCGCGATACGCGGGTTGGCTTTCCAGGAACGCGTCCACGGCCCGCAGGCGCTCGGGAATACCCTTGGTGTAATCAATGCGGTCGATGCCCAGACCCACGGCGCCGCCGTTAAGGCGCAGCTGCTGTCGCCAGCGGCTCTGGGCTTCGTCCACGGCGGGGTCGGCCGCGCGGGCAGCGTGCTGGTCGTAGTCGATGCCGATGGGGAACGGGCGGACCGCCGTTGTTTTTCCGCCGCAGGTCGATTCAAAACGCTCGTAGTCGACTTTCGCCTCGATCGTGCGGTCGACGGTGTCGAGGAAGTTCTTGCAGTGATAGCGCAGATGGAACCCGAGGAGGTCGTTGCCAAGAAGCCCTTCCAATAACTCCTCCTTCCAGGGAAAGACTTGGAATACTTCGGGATTTGGCCACGGGATGTGCCAGAACTGCGCGACGATGAGCTTGGGATTGCGTTCCTTCAAGATTCGCGGCAGCAGGCCGAAATGGTAGTCCTGAACGAATACGAATGCCGATCCGTCGCCGGCTTCCTCCAAAACGGCCTGGGCGAACAATTCGTTGACCTCGCGATAAACGTCCCAATGGCGCTGGTTGAACTCAGGCCGCGTGAAGACATTGTGGCAAAGCGGCCACAGCCCCGAATTGGCAAGGCCGTAGTAGTAATTGTCCTCTTGTTCCTTGGAAAGCCATACGCGCCGGAGAGTGTAGCTCGGGTCGTCGGGCGGGACGCGAATATGGTCCAACTCGTCAACCGTCTTTCGATCCGCGCTGCCGCTGCCATGGGCTACCCAGGCGCCGCCGCAGGCGCGCAAGAGGGGGTCCAACGCGGAAACCATGCCGCTGGCCGGAGGCACGCAGTCGATGCCTCCGTTCACATACCGATGAAGATACGGCTCGCGGTTGGCCACGACGATGAGGTCGTGCTCGCGCAGATCGTTTTGGATCAAATCGTGCAGAGAGTCCCTGGTCCACATTGGATAGACCCCTTACCTTTCCCCCAAGCTTGGCAACAAAAGGACGGCAGGCGCCGGAGCGCCTGCCGTCGCCTCGAATCGACTGAGTCGCGTCTCGCGTCGCGGGTCTTTTCGATTTCGAGGCTCATTTGCGAGTTGCCTTGATCGCACTCGCCATTAGATCGTCGCCTTTCTTTTCGTAGGTGACGGCAGCGTCCTCCCCACCTTTCAGATCGGCGAGCTTTCCTTCCTTGTCGTTGATAACCACCTTCGCGTCCTTGGCGACGGAAATGGTCCAGTCCTTGCCGTTGCTGTCGGTCAGAACAAATTGGTTCTTGGTGGCATCAACGCTCTTGATCGTGCCCTTTGCATCCGCCGCGAAGGCCGTCACAGTCAGGCCCAGGAGGAAAACCAGAGCCAGGAGTCCAAACCACATTTTTGGCATTCGGGTCATCGGTAGTTCCTCGCTTACAACGAGAAGTAGCGGCCGTGTGGTGTTCTCACCATGAGAAGCGCATAGCCGCACAATAAGAAGGGAAGTTCCCGATCCATGCCTCAAAGGAACTGCCATTGACCCAGTTAAAAGTGGGGTGAAAAGAGTCTTCGAGGCCCATCCGAAGCGGCAATGCAGGTTGCCAATCGGCAACGGCAGACCTCGAAGACTAGACCCTCACAGTTTCGTTTGTCGGCAATTCAGTTCGGTTAAGGCACGACACGCGGCACGGATCGAACCGCAGCCGCACGCGCTGTTCACGCAAAGCGCGTGCCGCGAATTATCCAAACGCCCCTACACGGACTCGTCAAATGTCAGAAAAACAGAGGGAGTGCCGGCACAGTGGCCACGCTCTCGACTTTCACTTGGAAGGCGGTGCTTCCCAACTGGAATTGATCGCCGTCTTTCAAGTCGAGGCCGTCGGCGACGGGGGCTTCGGCCCGCTCATCCGCCGAATCGTAGATGCGGACGCCGTTCACAAACGTGCCGTTGCGGCTTCCCAAGTCGCGCACATGGATCGCCGGAGGAGAGATGTCAAGGACGCAGTGGTGCCGCGAAACGTCCGCATGGAAGCAATCGCCCGGCAATTGAATGTCGCAATCTCTGGCCCGGCCGATGACACATCGGGCGGGCGCGACGAAGGAGTATTCTCTGCCTTTGAGAAATCCTTGAGCCACGCTGAGAGTGACGGTTGAGGGGATCATCAGGTTCCTCCGTTGCAAGGGCGCAAGGGTGTTCCGAGCACTGGTGAATCGTCCTTGCCTCTGTCTCCTTGGATCTATTAAAGCTTTATTTCAGATCGTACAACTTATATAGGTCGAGTCGAACGAGGCCGCCTTGACGCCGGCCCGTCTTTAGGCCCGATGCTAAACGTCGTGAAACCACCGAGCGAAACGGCGGCACGCTTCGCTGAGGTCATCTCGTTAAGGCACGACGATGTGCTGGAGAGGCGAGGTCCGTTTGGAATGAACCTATCCACGGACTTCAGGCTGATAGGTGTTTGCGTTGGACGAAAAGCACACGCGAATGAATGAAAACGCGGTTTGTTGGACTGCTTTCTTAATCCTAGGACTGCGCGAAATAATTTGTCAAGTACGGAGGTGCCTGCTGTTACACCAATTGCCCGTCGCAGCGCACCGCGGTTCCCATGCGCCGGAATCCGCGGCAAGTCCGCTGGACAGTCGGTCCGAAACCCAAAGAACCCACCAGTGTCACGGCTGTTCGTTGCGTCGGAACGCACGATGGGCACGCCATTTACGATTATCGCGCTCCGCAGGGCCAAACTGGCTGGTCCGTGGCGGATTTGGCATCAACTTTGCCCAGCACTGGTTGTTGGGCAGTGTCTTACCTGGGAAGTTGCCGCTGCCGTCAGCGGCGCTTCGTCAGTTCCACCGGAAGGAAGTCGACACCATGACAAGAAGAGGCATTGTTGGTGTGGCGTTTTGGCCCTGGCGGTAGGCGGGCTTTTGGGGTCTCCAAGCTCCGCTTCGGCTCGGCCGCGCGCCGGCAGAGGACGCGGCTATTATTCGACCGGGTACGGGTACGGATATCGGGCGTCCTACTATTATTCGTCCGGCTATCACGGATATGGCTACGGGTATGGCCGGTGGCCGGGCTACTACTATGCTAGACCGTACTACTCCTCCTACAATTACCCCTATCCCGAATATGTCACGTATGAGCCGAACACCGTAACCTACTCGACCTCGTCGTATCGGGCGGACGCGTCAGCCGACGACCGGGCGGTCGTCACGATCCAAATCCCCGCCGACGAATCCGACATCTGGATTCAAGGGGAAAAGTCGAGGCAGACCAAATCCCGGCAGGAGTACATCTCGCCGCCGTTTCCCCCTGGCAAGAAGTACTTTTACGAGGTCCGAGCTCGCTGGCAGGAAGGCGACCGAACCTACGACGAGACGCGAAGCTTCGCGATATTCCTGGGCAGGCCGGTCTTGGTAGACTTCACACGTCCGGCCGCCTCGAAGCAATAGTAGGAAACGCATAGAGATCGATAATCGGGAGAGGGCGACGAGCCCTCTCCCGCGGAGATGCCCATGCCGGCCGAAACCCGATCCCTCCGTGTGCTTGTGGTGGATGATAACGAAGACGCCGCTCGATCGTTGGCCACGCTGGTAGGACTATGGGGCTACGAGACGCGCGCCGTCCTCAGCGGTGCATCCGCGTTGACCGAAGCCGCAGACTTCCGCCCCGACGTGGTACTGTGTGATTTGTCGATGCCTGGCGTTGACGGATGCCATGTCGCCGAGGGGCTGCGCCGCCATGCCGTCCACGCAGGAATCCTACTCGTGGCCGTGACGGCCTACGGCGACGAGGGCCACCGCCGGCGGGCCGCCTACGCGGGATTTCACGCGCATCTCGTCAAGCCGGTCGAGGAGGAGGGCCTGCGCCGTCTGCTTGAAGCCCACATTGCTAACTTGTAACGCCGACCCCTCGCACGCGCGTGGCCGGTCATTGGTCGAACGCATCGTCGTCCTCGCTCGCCTCGGCGGCTGGCAAGTGGCAGGCGGCATGGCGTCCACTGTGGCGACAATTCGCTATTCCGTGCGCTTCATGGAATCGCGGCACGGCACGTATTTTGCACTGAAGCCGCCAAGTTGACTCGTTTCCTCCACCTTCCGTAAAGGAGTGCGGGCGATGCTGGTTCTCTCTCGTCGGCCATGTGAAAATATCGTTTTTCCGGAACTGAACATTTCCCTGACAGTTGTTTCGGTTAGCGGACAAGTGGTACGCATCGGAATCGAAGCGCCTCCTTACGTATCCGTTTTTCGGGAAGAAGTCTTACTGAGGACGAATCACGAGCATTCTCTGGGAAACAGGCGCAAGGCTATTCCGCTCAGTAAAGGTGCTTCCACGACATAGCCGTGTACCGGGTTCGGAGTGAGGAGAATCGATCGCCATTCCGCGTCAACTCGCGCCGTCGGAACCACTTACTGGGCAAGTCCGCCAAGTGAAGAATATGTACGCGATTCGAGTTTGGCGGACCTATTGGTCAAACTTTGACTACCCTTCACCCCCGACTCGTTTCTCCGCGGGGGCAAGGGGAGAGTTGAGCAGGGGACCTCGGGCGGATTGTCGATTCCTCCCGCGGCCCCGCGAAGGCGAAGCGACGGCAATAGTCGCTGATCCGCCGTCGGCCGCAACGCCGTTTCAATTCACCGTTCCCGAAACAATGCCGTTTGGAATCACGACCTCCAAGCCACGTTTGGGTTTGCGTCCATTTTTATGTGCGTCCGTGAAATGAAATGGAACCTAATTCTGGAGACCCGCCACCACTACCTGGGCGAACTGCAGACCCAGACCAACGCGTTCGATACAATCGGTACTTCCGATATGCTTGGAATGAACCGCTTGACCCAGAGGAAGAGCATGGGGAGGTCCAGTGATAGGCGTGCGCCGTTTTCTTGTAGACTGTGAAGCAGAGAAGATCTAGGGTGACGGTCGAATCCAGAGGGGTGAGGGAGAATACTGCCGAAGTGCATGGGCGAAGCGGGGCAGCAACTGGGAACAAGCCAGGCTTGGCCGTCCACTTGCTCAGCGCATCGCACCCGGCCGGATCCGTCAAGACATGATGGCCTGACCGCGAGAAAGGCGGCGAGGCTTTTTTCCGGCAGCGATCTACAATCCAAGGCAATTGACGAAAGGGGTGGCAGCAGATGGCAAAGACCGATCGTTCGGGCGCGTCGACGCCTCCGCCGATTACAGCCGAGAGCACCGCTGCACTTCTTCGCGAGTTGGTGGCGCACCTGAGGCAGGGCCGCACCCAACTCCGCGAGGAGTGGGCGCGGCGAATCACCGAGGCCCAGCTCCTGACGGCCATGAGCCGTGAGGAAATCTTCGCCGAGGCCACCGCCGTCTATGATAACTACGTGGAAGTGCTCGAGTCTGGAAGCGTTGAAGCGCTGGAAGCGTACGCCCGCAACCTGTCCGAACGGATCATCCCGCGCGGCGTGGAAACTCACGAAGTGGTGGGCATCGTGCTCTTGTTGCGCGACGTGCTCGCCCGCTCGCTCTTTCAGAAGTATCAAGCGGACTTCGCCTTGCTTAACCGCGTACTGGACGCGTATGAACCCGCCGCTAACCGCATTGCCAACACAGTGGCGGTGGGCTTTGTCCAGGAGCGCGAGCGCGTCATCCGGCAACAGCAAGAAGCTATCCGGGAATTGTCCACACCGGTTTTACAGGTCCGGGAGCGTTTGCTGATTCTGCCCATCATCGGCGTTATTGACGCTCAGCGCGCCCGCCAACTCACCGAACAACTGCTGCGCGCCATCCGCAACAACCGCGCGCGTGTGGTGGTCATTGACATCACGGGCGTGCCGTCGGTGGACGCAAAGGTCGCCAACCACCTCTTGCAAACCGTGGATGCGACACGGCTCATGGGCGCCAGCGTCATCGTCACCGGCTTATCGTCCGAGATCGCCCTTACTCTCGTGACCATCGGCGTGGACCTGACCAAGATTAACGCCGTCGGCGACTTGCAAGGCGGGCTCGAGGAAGCCGAGCGCGTGCTAGGCTACAAGGTTATCCGCGACGAGCCCATTAACGCCAATTAGCATGGAAGCCGAGGGTGTGTCATGCAGGTTCCGATCCTTAAACAGGGCGACTACCTAATCGCCTCGATTCAGGCGGCCCTCACCGACGCCGATTTGCAATCGCTGCAAGACGACCTGGTGAAGCGCGTGAGCATTGCGCGCTCGCGCGGGGTCATCGTCGACGTCACCGTTCTCGATGTGCTAGATTCCTTCGCTTGCCGGACGCTGAGCGGCATTGCACATATGACCCGCCTGCGTGGCGCGCAAACCGTGATCGTCGGCATCCAGCCCGACGTCGCCTTTGCAATGGTGCAAATGGGATTGCGGCTGGAAGGCGTGGCTACCACGCTGGACCTCGAAGAGGGTCTTGCCCTTGCTGTCCCGGCAAACCAGGGAGGGCAAGCGCCGTGGCGATTGAGTCCAATTCGACATTGCCGTCGGAAACGCGCGTATCCATCCGCTCGGACGCCGACATCGTCACCGCGCGCCAGCAAGGCCGCGCACTCGCGGGTAAGCTGGGCTTCACGGGCAGCGACCTGACTGTGATTGCCACAGCCATCTCGGAACTCGGGCGAAACATTCTTACTTATGCCGGCAGCGGCGACATCCTCATCCGACCGGCCCACACCACCGGCAAGCGCGGAATTATCGTCGTCGCCCGCGACGAAGGGCCTGGCATTCCCGACATCGCACTTGCCATGCAGGACAGCTACTCCACCTCGAACAGTCTGGGTTTGGGCTTGCCGGGGACCCGGCGGATGATGGATGAGTTCGCGATCGACTCCGTCGTCGGCCGCGGAACGACCGTCGTAGTGAAAAAATGGGTCTAAGGCGATGAAGACTGGGACGAACAACCCGCCACCCTTGCTGGATTGGGGTGTGGCCAGCTTGGCTTTCCAAGGTGAATCAGTATCCGGTGACCAGCACGTGGTCCAGCCCTTCCCCAATGGCGTCCTGGTGGCGGCCGTGGACGGCGTGGGACACGGCGCGGAGGCGGCCGCCGCCGCCAAGGTCGCCATTGCCACATTGATGGCCCACGCGCACGAGTCCGTTCTTCCGTTGCTGATGCGCTGTCACGCCGACCTGCGCGAAACGCGCGGAGTGGTGCTGACCTTGGCCTCGTTCAAACCGCTTGACGGAACCATCACCTGGGCCGGGGTCGGCAACGTCGAAGGGGTGCTCCTGCGCGCGGATGCCAAGCGCGGCCCCGCGCGCGATTACGTCCTGCTGCTCGGCGGCGTGGTTGGCTTGCAGCTGCCGCCCCTGCGCGGCTTCGTCATCCCGGTATTCCCGGGGGACACGCTGATTCTCGCGACCGACGGCATCCGCAGCGGATTCGCCGAGCGACTGCCGCTGGAGATTTCGCCGCAGCAAATTGCCGACCACGTTCTCAGCCGGGAAGCGAAGGGAACCGACGATGCGCTCGTCTTGGTCGCACGTTATCTGGGAGGCTCGTCGTGAACGAAAACCTACAAGGTCTAACGGAACAATATGCGTCCGCCCTTCAGCAGTATCTGGCGAATCCGCAGGAAGCAGGCCTGATGCGAGCGTACGAATTGGGACGTCGCGCGCTCGAACTCGCAGTTCGCGCGGCGGATCTGGCGATCGTTCACGGGCAGGCTTTGGCAACGGTCCTGGCCGACATCGACACATCCGACGAGAGAGCGTGTTTGACCCGGCGGGCCGCGGAATTCCTGGGCGAATCGACGGCGCCGCTCGAAATGGCCCTTCGCGGCTACCGAGAGGCCAACGATCTTTTGCAGCGCTTGAACGACACGTTGGAGCAGCGCGTGAAGGAACGGACCGCCGCGCTGGAAGAGAGCGAGGAACGGTACCGCGACCTTTTCGAGAACGCTGGCGACTTGATTTATGGCGCCACCACCGACGGACGCCTTCTCTTCGTCAATCGAGCTTGGCGAACCAACCTGGGTTATGGAAGTGACGACGTCTCCAAGCTGTCGATAGCGGGAATCGTCCACGGTGATCACAGAAACTCTTTTCAGGAAGTGTGTCGTCGCTCACTTTCGGGCGAGAGCCTGGACCGGGTGGAAAGCGTATTCGTGGCCAAGGATGGCCGGTCCATTGTCGTGGAAGGATGCGTCAACTGTCACTACGTCGACGGGCGACCGGTGGCGACGCGGGGCATATTCCGCGATATCACGGAGCGAAAGCGGATGGAGGAGGAACTGAAGGAAGTATCACGGCGCAAGGATGAATTCTTGGCCACGCTGGCCCACGAGCTGCGCAACCCGCTGGCCCCCGTGCGCAACGCTTTGCAGATCATGCGCCTGGCAAGCCACGATTCCGTTATGGTTGGAGAGGCACGTGACATGATGGAGCGCCAGGTCCACAACCTCATCCGGCTCATTGACGACCTGATGGATGTCTCCCGCATCTCGCGCGGCAAGATCGAACTGAAGAAGCAACGCCTTAGCTTGGCGACGATTCTTCAGAGCGCCGTCGAGATCAGCCGAATTCAGATCGAGGCTGCCCGCCACGAACTGACCGTAACGCTGCCGTCAGAGCCCGTATGGGTGCATGCGGATCAGACCCGCCTTGCCCAGGTTGTGGCTAATCTTCTGAACAATGCGGCCAAGTACACCGAGCCGGGAGGCCGCATCTGGCTCAACGCCCTGCGTGACGGCGACAACGCGGTTATTCGCGTCCGCGACAATGGCGTTGGCATTCCCGCGGAGATGCTCCCCCACATCTTTGACATCTATGTGCAAGTCTCCTCTTCATTGGACCGCTCCCAAGGGGGGTTGGGCCTCGGTCTGACGCTGGTAAGGAAGCTGGTGGAGCTGCACGGCGGCAGCATCGAGGCCCACAGTGCCGGTCCAGGACAGGGCAGCGAATTCGTCGTGCGCTTGCCTCTTGCCATGGAAGATGGTGAAACGCCAGACCAGTTGCAGCCTCCACGAATGGATCTGCCTCCGCGCGCGTCTCCCGGTCTGCGCATTCTGATTGTAGATGACAACCGGGACTCGGCGGAAAGCCTCGGCATGTTGTTGAAGCTGGCGGGACATTTTGTTCGCATCGCGTTTGATGGTCCCGCGGCCATTGAATCGGCGCGAGCTTTTCAGCCGAGAATTATGTTGCTGGATATTGAGATGCCCGACATGAGCGGCTACGAAGTGGCACGACGCATCCGCGAACTGCCGTCTACAAAGAACGTGTCGTTAGTGGCAATGACCGGATACGCGAGTGATGCGGACCGCCGGCGATGCCGAGACGCTGGATTCGATCATCACTTGGTCAAGCCGGTTGATCTCGAGGCGCTGCAACGGTTGCTCGCATCCCTTAAGTCGGTGACGTGAGAGTACGCGGCTCCAAATCCAAGCGAACAGCATCCCAAAAACACAGACCGCCTTCCCGAGTCAATCGTCCCAACTCCGGCGAGTGATGGAATAGTCGTCCAGACCGATCCGCTTGCTCACCCAGGCGTGTGTTTTCTCGGGCTTGATCATCCAGCGGCGCAGGTGCGTTGCGACCGCTTGGCTTGCTTCGTCGCCGCAGGCCGTACCCGTTTCCAGCAAGCCGTCGTCGGCGTCGATGTCACTGACTGCATGGATGCAATTGCTCGCGCTTTCCGGACGAAAGCGGAGGTCGATGGCCTTGTATTCAACCTTGTTGCTTTCCAAGCGGTCGATTTGCTTCAAGGCCCGGTCGTAAAGCTCCTTCTTGATCTCGAAGGGACCCCACATCGAGACCTTTTCCTCGAGAGAGGTGGCCAAGACCAGCGACTCCTTTAGGCTAAGGTTTACTCCCGGCTCCGGTTTCGCACGCGCCACGACGATTTCCTTCGTTTGCGCAATCCAACTGATTGTATGCTCCTCGACTTTGTACTTGGTCTTGTTGTTCCCCTCGCCGGTCGCCTTAACGAATGTGGCGAATGTATGCGTGAAACGCGGCACATTCGGCGT
>Ga0207095_10232_pt1 | contig 15815 bp, 14 predicted proteins | sample Alteio_BWMinHeat_88_FD_153529 | JGI IMG/M metagenome (GOLD analysis project Ga0207095, IMG submission 153529) | Enriched cells from forest soil in Barre Woods Harvard Forest LTER site, Petersham, Massachusetts, United States -... | ecosystem: Environmental > Terrestrial > Soil > Temperate forest >... | reverse complement strand
GCGAAAATCGACGATCTCGGCAACAGGGACAAAGCCGGGCGAGGAGACGAACAGAGAATAGAGTCCACGGCGCAGTGCGATTTTGAATTTTCCGCTGGGATCCAGGTTCACCTGCTGGTTGAACTTTGTCCCATAATCCGAATGAATCAATACGAATGCGCGCGTAATTGCGCCGCCGTCTTCGTCGGTGATCTGGGCGTGAAGAGAGCAGGTCGGCGCGGGTGCCGATTGAGCGGCGACGAGGGGCGGTCCGAACAGGGATAGAGAGAGCAAGAGTGTCGTCCGACGCAGCACGACGTGACCTCATTCAACCAAGGAGTCTGGGCCTTTACCGTGCGCCGACGAGTTCCGGGCGCTTTGCGCTCTGCCCGTAGTGGCTCTCCACGTACTTGTCGAGGATCTGCTTGAACTCGGCGACGATGGTGTCGCCGCGCAGGGTGGTGTACAGCTTGCCGTCTACGTAGACGGGGGCCTTGGGCTCTTCAAACGTGCCCGGAAGACTGATGCCGAGGTTGGCATGCTTTGACTCGCCGGGGCCGTTGACAACGCAGCCCATCACGGCCAGTTTGAGCTCTTCGACGCCGGGATAGCACTTGCGCCACTCGGGCATGGAGGTGCGGAGGTAGCCCTGGATCTGCTCGGCGAGTTCCTGGAAGTAGGTGCTGGTGGTGCGGCCGCACCCGGGACAACTGGTGACCTGAGGCATGAAGCTGCGGATGGAGAGGGACTGGAGGATCTGCTGAGCGGCCTGGACTTCCTCGGTGCGGTCGCCTCCCGGCTTGGGGGTGAGAGAGACGCGAATGGTGTCGCCAATGCCCGCCAGCAGCAGCGGGGCGAGACCGGCGGTGGAAGCGATGAGGCCCTTGGCGCCCATGCCCGCCTCGGTGAGGCCGAGGTGCAGGGCGTAGTCGCAGCGGGCGGCCAGGCTGGTGTAGACGTCGATGAGATCACGCACACCGCTGACCTTGGCGGAAAGGATAATCTGATCCTTGCGCAAGCCGTAGCATTCGGCGGCGGCGGCGGATTCGAGGGCGCTGACGACCATGGCTTCCATCATGACTTCGCGGGCCGGGAGCGGCTGTGCCGAGCGGGCGTTCTGGTCCATCATTCTGGTGAGCAGCGACTGGTCAAGCGAACCCCAGTTTACTCCGATGCGGACCGGCTTCTGGTTTTCAACCGCGCATTCGACCATGACCTGGAAATTGTCGTTGTCTTTTTTTCCGATCGACGCATTGCCGGGGTTGATGCGGTACTTGGCAAGGGCCCGGGCCGTGGCAGGGTACTTTTTCAGCAGCAGGTGGCCGTTGTAGTGGAAGTCGCCGACGATGGGGACGCGGATGCCCCGCTTGTCGAGTCCCTCCACGATGGCGGGAACAGCCGCGGCGGCTTCCTCGTTATTCACAGTGACACGCACGATTTCGGACCCGGCGAGGGCGAGGGCTTCGACCTGCTCGATGGTGGATGCGACGTCCGCGGTGTCGGTATTGGTCATCGATTGCACGACGACGGGGACTTCCCAGCCCACACGGACCTGACCGACCTTAACCGTGGGCGTCTTCCTGCGCTGAATCTCGGGCATAGCGACCTCATTTCCAGTTTACTAGGAGTGTGCAAAACGGAGGTACGGGAATGGCGCCAGAGCCCAAGCGGAGGGGAATGAAGCCGGTATCGGAAGCTATCCGGAACTGGGCACAGGCTTTAGCGCGGGAGGTGGAGACCTGGCCCGGGATTACGCTGAAAAACGCCTTCGGCATGACGCTGGTGTATCGAAGGGGTGTGGTGTTTGCGGCGCTGCCGAAGACCCGGGCTCTCTATGAGGAGGATGCGATCCTGCTCAAATTCATGGGTGAACCCGCGGACCTGGCGGCGCGGATCGAAGCCGAGAAGCGCTTTGCGGCAGGGACCATGGAGCAGAGGAGGAGTGGGAAAGGGAAGCGGGGCGGCGAGGGTCGGAGGTGGCGGATCTTCCTCATGCGCGAGGATGCGGATGTGCATGCGGCGATCGAATGGCTGGCGGAGGCTTACCGGGTGGCGCGAAGACCGATTTAACGCGCGGTGCTGGCCGGTTCAGATTTTGCGCTTGCTGCCCGCCCTGTAATGTGGGGCATCCTTGTTCTCGATTGACGGAATCGAAAGCGTTTCAGTCTTTGGGGAGTAATCGAGAGGCGGAAATTTCTCGCGAACTCTCTCGATGTATCCGTCTGGCCGGGGATCGAGAACGACGGGCATATCGGCTCCACCTTCTTCAGCCACCTGCTTCATAAACTGCAGACAACTGTGGGTCAGGAGGCTGTAGGGCGGCCGGTTGGGATCATTGTTTTCGAGCATGCGCTTGCGGGCGTAGGCGTACATAGCCCCGTAGCTGCCATCGGGCAGGGCAATGAACGCTCCTTCAATCGGACCCTTCTGACCTGCCTGTTGCGAAATCGAGTGCAAAGCGGCTTTCAAGGATGAGATGGTTGGCCAATCGTCTGAACCGATCTCGACGTCGGGAATGGGACGGCGCATTACCCAGCCAAGGGCAGTTTGGTAGCGTCCATACTCGTAATACTTCGTCGTTCCAATGGTTCCGTCGATAAAGAGCACGCCGGCATGTCCGAGTTCGGGAAGCCGGGTGACAGGGACACGAACGAAATGAGGAAACAGTTCCCGTCCGGGGATCAGGTCAGGAAAGTGAACTTCAAAAGGCCGTTCGTTGACAACGATCAAGTACTCGGGAAAGACGATCGGGATGACAAAATCCATGTGGTTCAGCTCCGCAAAAGTAATCGCACTACTTCAGAGGGCGGCATCCCAATTGCAATGTAAATCGGGAGTATACACACGCGACTGTCCACTGTATAGGCGGATTCCGCCGTCCGGAAGGGCCATGTCAGCGGGCTTGTGTATTGAATGTGCTGTTCTGCTTCGACTCTTCAGCCTGATTATCCCGCCCCAACAAGTTAGGACGGGGCACCCAGATCCTGCAGGCACCCCGAATCTAAAGTCCGGCGCCGGGAATGTACTTGTACTGAATTTCGGTGGGGCGCTTGATGGGGTCCCCGGTGAGGTCGTGGGTATGCCACACAACGCTCTCCGCGGCCACTTCAGGATGTTTGCCCAGGAACTCGAGGGCGTAGGTCGAGGCGGTGGGGTCATCTTTCTGATCGGCAAACTTGGCTGACTCGATGGCGGCCTTTTCCTTTTCGCCGAGACGGCGATAGAGAATCGCCAACTGGTAGTGCGCGGCCAGATCGTCGGGATCGACGACTTGCAGTTTCTCGTACATATCGCGGGCCCGAGGATAGTCGTGTTGCTGGTAGTAGCTGAAGCCCAGTTCGCGGAGGGCGTCCTTTGAGCGGGGATATTTGGCAACAACGGCCTCAAGGTCGGCGACGGCTTCCGGTACCTGGCCGGCGTTGCGCTCGACGAGAGCGCGATAGTAAAGAGCGCGCGGATCGCCGGGCAGCAGGCTTAGCGCCTTGGCGAGATGCGGCTTGGCATCGTCGTAGCGTTCCCAGGAGATTTCGACGATGGCCATGTTGGTGAAGGCGTCCGCGTAGTCGGGGCGAAGATCGGCGACATGCTGGAAGGCTTCGACGGAGGCCTGATACTGCTGGGCGTCGAGCAGGGCGATGCCGTAGTTGTTCCAGCGCATCCAGTCCTTGTTTTCATCGGGGCCGGGCGCTACGGGAGCGTTGTCGCCGATGGCCAGGGTGCGTGTCTGGGAGGCCATGTCAACGACCGGCATGGGGTAGTGCTTCTGATCCATCGCATAGTCGATGAAGTGCTGGTTGAAACGGCGGTACCTCACCGTAGCTGTCAAAGTAAATTGGCCTTTGATTTCCTTGGGCAGGCGGAAACGATAGCGGACCAGCTGCGAACGGCCTGACTGGATGGTGTTGTTGTAGGCCAGCACGCGGTTATGCCAGATCTGGTGCAGATCGTTCAACTCGCCTTTGGTGTTGACGAGGCGATTGGTGAAGGAGTGAGCGGCGGGATCGAGGTAGCCGTCGGGTTGGATGAAGCCGCTCTCGGCCAGCGTTTTTCCGGACGAATCCTTGACCGTGAAGTCGACCCAGGATTCATAGAAGTCGCGCTGTTCGGGTATGTGGGAGTGGGCGATGCCCTTGTTCTGGATGACGACGTCGGCAATGAGAGTGTCGCCCGGAGCAATGGAGAAGTTGCACAGGCCGAGGGGAGCGAGGAGGGGCGGATCGGAGGACGCGGCGTTCTGAGTCGCGTTTTCCTTTTGAAGGGCGAAGATGTCGACGTTGAAAACGCCGGTGCCCTGGGCGCCGTTCTTCAGGAATGCGACCAGCTTTTCGGCCTGCTCGTCGTACTTGTAATAGACCGGGATCAACGTGTTGCCGCCCAGCCAGCGGTGGGAGGTGAATTTACCGTCCTTGGCGCCGGGATCTTCGGCGCCGACGGTGAGGGCCTCGCGCGGCATATGGCAGGTCTGGCAGGTGAAAACGGAGTCCTTGCGGTAGAAGGGCAAGGGCGACTGCTTGGTAAAGCTGGCCGCCTGCCACTCGTCGTACAGGGAGATGGCGCGGAGGAACTTATAGTCGTCGAGCGACTGCGGGATGGCCGCCTTGTGACATGCGGCGCAGAATTCGGCGGTCTGGAGCAAGGGACGCATCACCGCTTTGGAATGGCGATCGAGGTGGGCCAGGATTTCGGCATCGGAGACTGGGCGGGTGACGGGAGCGCCGTTTTGATCCACCATGACGGCCGGGATCCCCATGACGTAACTGCCGGTGCCTGTGGCGTCAGTCGACTGGATGGAGTGACACGTTGAGCAGGTGACGCCCTCGTCCTCGAAGGGACGCTTTTTTGGCATGCCCTGGGTAAGGTCGCCGGAGAGCAAGGCGACGGGATTGTGGCAACCCTCGCAGTGGCGCGAGAACTGCACCCCTTTCTCGTCGATGAGCATGTTGACATTTTTCAGATACCAGGGGGCGCGGAAGCTGTTGGCGTGCGCGGTCTGACGCCACTGGTGGTAGGCCTCCTTGTGGCAGTGGCCGCAGTATTGTGCCGTATAGAAAGTCTTAGGGCTTAGGAACTGCCCGTTGACCGACATGGCATTCGAGGGCAGGAAGGGCGATTCCTTGCCGAAGGCGTAGTTGTAGCGGGACGCGACGGAGTCATGGAATGGCGTAACGGGGCCAATGAGTTTGATGGCGGCAGTGTAGGACGCGCCAGCTGTCGGGCCGGGGGAAGATGCGGGGGTGGAGGTGTCGGCGTCCGGACCGTTGGCAGTCGCCACGCCGAGGTTGACTGCAAGGGTGAGGCCGACTGCGGCAGCCGTCAGCAACCAGCGGCGCCGCGCGATTCTGGATGGAGCTTCGGGCATGTGCGATAGACCCTTCGGGGATGCGATCGGATACCGCGGCCGGGTCTCAGCCACTCGACATGGAAAGGGTAACAGCCGGGAGGTAGCACTTGTCTCCACCAAAAGATGGATGGGAGGGGACCGCTGAACAGAACCGGTCGTGCGGGGTTCTATATCGTGTTTCCAGAGGGTGAAGTTGGAGACCAAGGGCGATCGGCGTCGGGTTTTCGGATGAGAGCAGCCAACGGTTCACAGAGTGGGATGAACGGGGAGAAAATCGGGTTCAATGGCGCGAGCCCGACCACATCCGTTTAGCCAAAGCGGACCTCAAACTGTTACGTTTGATAAGTAAGAGCTCGACTCACAGCATGGCAGCAAATCCTTATTTTTCATTGGCGGTTCTGTTCTTCGCGGCGCTGGGGTTTGGCCTGGCTCCCCTGGGGCTGGCCTGGCTGTGGGGACGGGTGTTCTCGCCGCCCAAGCCGAATGCGGTGAAGAACGCTATATACGAATGCGGCCTGGAATCGAGGGGCGACGCGTGGATGCAGTTCCACTCGTCGTATTACCTGTACGCGATCATGTTCCTGATTTTCGACGTGGAGGCGGTATTCCTGCTCCCGTTCGCGGTGTCGTTTACGGGGCTGGGCGTGGCGGCCTGCCTGGCAATGCTGGTGTTTGTTCTGCTTCTGATTGAGGGGCTGGCGTGGGCGTGGGCCAAGGGAGTGTTGACGTGGCAGTGAGGCCTCAGGCCTCACTGCCAGCTATTAGCTATTGGCTATTAGCTTGAGTGGAGACGATGCGAGCCGCATCCTGGATCGGCGACCCAGGAACGAACGGTGGGTTGCTTAAACACAAGAGCTCCGGTTTGGGAATAGAGGAGCTAATAGCTAATAGCTAATAGCTCAAAAGGACTTTGATGGCAGTTGACCAAAATTTGAAGATCGAACTGGGCAAGCAGGGCGTCTTCGTTACGACCATTGAGGAGCTCTATAACTGGGGGCGGCGGAGCTCGGTGTGGCCAATGCAGTTCGGGCTGGCGTGTTGCGCGATCGAGATGATTGCCACAACGATGGCCCGCTACGACATCGCGCGCTTTGGGGCAGAGGTGTTCAGGCCGTCGCCGCGGCAGGCCGATCTGATGATCATCTCCGGGACCGTAACCAAAAAAATGGCGCCCCAGGTGGTCCGGCTGTACAACCAGATGGCCGAACCGAGGTATGTCATCGCGATGGGTGCATGCGCGATTTCCGGAGGGCCGTTCAAGCAGGGATACAACGTGCTGAAGGGGATCGACCGGTACATTCCGGTAGATGTGCATATTCCCGGATGCCCGCCGAGGCCGGAAGCCCTGCTGCAGGCGTTCATGACGCTGCAGGAGAAGATCGACAAGCAGCAACTGACGGGCGAAGGACGGCCAAGGCACCTGGATGCGGAGGCGCAGGGCGAGTTTCCCGTGCCCGAACAGGGCGAGCACGACCTGGAGCCGACGTCGAATGCCGGGGTGTGGCCTGTACCGATTGTGATCAGGTGAAACAGGGACGTAGGGACTAGGGACAGAAGACTGGGAGAAGCGTTGAAGACGGTGGAAGAAATCAAGGCGGCGATCGAGGCGGCGGTTCCGGAAGCGGGGGTGAAGATCATTCCCAATGGAAGCCCGTCGGGCCAGCACTCGCTGCTTTTGAACCCGGTCCATGCAATGGACGTGGCGCGATTTCTTCGCGACGACGCGGAGCTCGCGCTCGACTTTCTTTCCAACTTGACCGGGGTGGACTACCTGGACAAAGAGATTACGGAAAAGGTGAAGGTCACGCGCCCGGTCACGAAGACGGTTGACGGTGCGGAACAGACTACCGAAGAAACCGTCGAGGAAACGCGCAAGCACACCGAGCCGGGGCATCTCGAGGTTGTTTATCACTTGTATTCGATGGCGAGGAAACATGGGCCGGTGGTGTTGCGGATGCGGACCGGTAACCGCTCGGATCAGGTGGAGCTTCCATCGTTTACGCCGGTGTGGCGGTCGGCTGAATTTCAGGAGCGTGAGGTTTTCGACTTGTTCGGGGTAGTGTTCACGGGTCATCCGGACTTGCGGCGCCTGCTGATGTGGGAAGGGTTCAAGGACCATCCCATGCGCCGCGATTACGTGGAGCCGGATGACTTTGAATATGAGCCGACCGCGCACGATGAGGTCCTGGCGAGAGCCAAGGCACACCAGGGCAGAGCACAGGGATCAGGGAACAGTGATCAGAAACCGGTGATCGGATGAGTTTTGCGGGAACTAAAGCAGACAGAGCCGAAGACTGGAATCGACCGCCGGTGTGTGCGACCGACGGCGACGGCGAGTTGCTGGAAGTGTCGATGGGGCCGCATCACCCTTCGACCCATGGCGTTTTCCGGATGGATGTGGCTCTCGACGGCGAGCGCGTGATCAGGTTGAAGCCTGTGTTTGGCTACCTCCACCGCAACCATGAGCAGATTGGCCAGAGCGTGAGCTACCTGGCCTCAATGCCCTATACGGACCGGCTGGATTATTTCTGCTCCCTGACGAACAACTGGGCGTATGCGCTGGCGGTTGAGAAACTGGTCGGCCAGGCGGTGCCGGAGCGGGCCGAATATATTCGCGTGATTACGGCGGAGCTGACCCGCGTGCAGAATCACGCGTCGGCGATCGGATTCCTGGTCCAGGAAATGGGCGCGAGCGGCACGCCGCTGATGTATGCGTTTCGGGAGCGGGAGAAGATCCTGGATTTGTTCGAGAGTCTGACCGGATCGCGCATGATGTGCAACTACATGCGTTTCGGCGGATGCCGGGTGGATGTGTCGGCGGCGTGGCTGGATGCGACGTGCAAAGTGGTGGCGGGGCTGCCGGGATTCGTGGATGAGTTTGAAGCGCTGCTGAGCGGGAACGAGATTTTGATGGCGCGCACCCAGGGCGTGGGCGTTCTGCGGCCGGAACTGGCGGTGAATGCCGGCGTGACGGGGCCGATGCTGCGCGGCTCGGGCGTGAACTACGACATTCGCAAGGTGGATCACTACGGCATCTACGACCGGTTTAAGTTCAGAGTGCCGCTGGGCGATCATGGCGATATCTACGATCGCTACATGGTTCGCGTGCTGGAGATGCGGGAGTCAATTGGGATACTGGAGCAGGCGCTGAAGGACGTTCCCGGCGGCCCGGTGATGGATCCCAAAGCCAAGATTCGCGGATTCAAACCCAAGGCGGGCGAGGCGTATGGAAGGATCGAGGCGCCCAAGGGAGAGCTGGGATTCTATCTGATCAGTGATGGAGGCTCAAATCCATACAGGTATCGTGTGCGGCCGCCAAGCCTGATCAACCTGACGGTGCTCGAAGACATGTGCCTGGGGCACAACGTGGCGGATGTGGTGCTGATTTTTGGTTCGGTGGATATTGTTTTGGGGGAAGTGGATCGTTAGGGCAGTTGTCAGTCATCAGTTTTCAGTTGTCAGTTCCTGAGGCGTCCGGGCGGTTACCGCCAACTGAGATCTGAAAATTGAGAACTCTCGGAGGAATCATTGCTGGGTGAAGGCATACTGAAGGGGCTTGCGGAGACGGCGAAGAACTTTGCCGGGAGCTTCGTGTCGAAGGAGCGGCTGACGACGGTGGAATATCCCGAGGAGCGGCTGCCCCTGCCCGAGGCGGCACGAAATTTTCCTTTTCTGGTGTACGACGGGCCGGACTGGGAGAAGGGGATGCGTTGCGTGGCCTGCCAGATCTGCGAAAAGGAATGCCCGCCCAAGTGCATCTACATCGAGAAGAGCAAAGACAAGAAGCCAGACTTTGTGGGCAAGATGCAGATCTATCCGGCGAAGTTCGACATCGACATTTCGGTTTGCATGAGCTGCCAGATCTGCGTGGAGGTGTGCCCGTTCGAAGCGATCAAGATGGATGTCGAGTATGAACTGGCGACCGATGATCGGTTTGGCGGCCTACTGCTCGATCGCAAGCAACTGGCCAAGCCAAACGAGTATTACCACAAGATTCATCCCACGGAAGCGACACACGTGGACGCGAGGCTGGCCGAAGAGAAGACCAAGGCCGAGGCCAAAGCGAAGGCCGATGCCGCGGCGAAGGCCAAGGCGGTCGCGGACGCTGCGGCCAAAGGGACGGTGGCGACGACAGCTCGAACTACGGAAAGTCCTAAAGCAACTGCAGATCCTTCGACTTCGCCCGCCGCGGCGGACTCCGCTCAGGATGACAAGCCGTTGGCAACCACTAAAGCGGCCGAGCCGAGCCTTGTCCCCGCCAAGACAGAACCCAAGAAGGATGGAGGGAACTAATCGATGGTCAGCACGTTGGACCAGATTTTCGTTCTCCTCAAACACTGGATTGTGAGCTTGCTGCCGTCGGTGCTGCAGCCCGTGACGGGCGTGGTGCTCAGCGTTGTAGCGATTGTCTGCGTCTTCCCCGCGCTTTTTGCGATTTCGGTACTTCTCGAGCGCAAGGGACTGGGACGGATGCAGAATCGAATCGGTCCTAACCGCGTGGGTCCTTTGGGAATCCTTCAGCCGGTGGCTGACGGGATCAAATCGCTAACGAAGGAAGATATCGTACCCACGAATGCCGATGCGGTGGTGCATTTTATGGCGCCGGTGTTTCTCGTGGTGGTGGTGTTCATGGGCTATGCGGTGTTGCCGATGGGGCGCAACATGACGCTGGTCAAGATGGATGCCGCCCTGCTGTTTTACTTCGCCGCGGGCGCGTCGACCGAACTTGCGGTGTTTATGGCGGGCTGGTCGAGCCGCAACAAGTATTCACTGCTGGGAGCGATGCGGGCAGTGGCGCAGATGATCAGTTACGAGGTGCCGCTGCTGCTGTCGAGCGTGTCCGTGGTCATGATCACGGGCTCGCTGTCGCTGGACAAGATTGTGGAGGCGCAGAACCAGTACACGTGGGGCCTGCCGCACTGGTACATCTTTACGCCCTGGGGTTGCGCGGCGTTTGTGATGTTTGCCATCGCCGCTACAGCGGAAACCAATCGGTCGCCGTTCGATTTGCCGGAGGGCGAGTCGGAACTGGTGGCCGGCTACTTTACCGAGTATTCGGGTTTCAAGTTTGCGGAGTTCTTTCTGGGCGAGTACGTGGGCATGCTGTCAATCTCGGGACTGGGGACGACGCTGTTTCTGGGCGGATGGTCGGCACCGCTGGAGGTGCTTGGATTTGTGCCCTCGTGGATTTGGTTCTTCTCCAAGGTGATGCTTTCGATTTGCGTGATGATCTGGATGCGCGGCACGCTCCCCCGCCTGCGGCAGGACCAGCTGATGAATTTTGCGTGGAAGTTCGTGCTTCCGTTTACCCTGCTCATCCTGGTTGATGTGACGGTATGGCGGTTCATGGGCGAGGGATGGCTGCGCTGGGTTGTGTGTTCCGCGATCCTTTTGATCGCGTATGTGGGCATCGGACGATCGGAAATGTTGCGAAAGAAGATCGGGCCCAGGAGTTATCGCTATGCCGAGTGACCTCACATCGACCCTGCCGAATTGTCATCCTGAGCGGAGCAACGCGAAGCGATGCGCAGCCGAGGGATCTGCGGTTGCTTTTTCCGCTCACCTCGGGAGCGCTGAAGGGCTGGTGCGGCCATGAGCATCGTGTTCTGGATATTGTCCTTCCTCACGGTTCTCGGCGGGCTGGCCGCGGTGACGCTCAGAAACACGGTGCATTGCGCCCTGGCGGTGGCCGTGGCCTTCGCCGGTCTGGCGCTGCTGTATCTGCAACTCGACGCGCAATTCGCCGGCTTTGCGCAGATCCTGATCTATATCGGCGCGGTGGCGATCCTGGTGGTGTTTGCGATTTTGCTTACACGGGGGTCCGATACTCCGAAAGACGGCGTTTTCAGCCGCACCTGGTTTGCCGGGACGACTATTGCTGCAGCGGTCTTCGCAGTGCTGGGATGGGCGGTGATCGAGAGCGTTCACGCGCTGCCCAATGAGACGTCCGTGCCGGCGGTGACCGTGAACCAGATTGGCAACGCGCTGCTGGGACGGTACGTTTTGCCGCTTGAGATTGTGGCGCTGCTGCTGACTGCCGCGCTGGTGGGCGCGGTGATCGTGGCCATGCATGAAAAGGGGGAGAGCAAGTGACGCCGCTGGGTGGATATCTGCTGGTGGCCGCGCTGGTATTCGCCATCGGACTGGGCGGAGCGCTGACCCGCCGCAACGCCATCCTGGTGCTGATCGGGATCGAGTTGATGCTGAACGCGGCCAACCTGAACCTGATTGCGTTCTGGCGTTACGGGCCGCACCCCGAGGCGCTGACGGGAATGATGTTTGCGGTGTTTTCGATTGCCGTAGCGGCCGCGGAAGCGGCGGTAGGGCTGGGGCTGGTGATTTCGATTTATCGACACACGCGGACAACTGATCTCGACGAGATGAACAGGATGAAAGGGTGAGCCGGTGATGCAAGAAGGAATGGGGTTCACTCCACAGCTCACTGCGTCCTCCATCGCGCAGGTTCTCTGGTTGATTCCGGCGGTGCCGATGGTGGCGTCCGGAGCGATTGCTCTGCTGAAGCAGCCTCGGAAAAAGCTGGCGTCGACACTCGCCATCGGATCGCTCGGGTTTTCGCTGCTGCTGGCGTTGTTTGCATTCGGCCATGTGGTCGCCGGGTGGTCGCAGGGATTCTCGGTCCGCGAGACGGTCAACTTCACGTGGATGCAGATCGGCACTGCAACGGTGGACCTGGGCTGGGTGCTTGATCCGCTCTCGGCGGTCATGCTGGTGATGGTCACGTTTGTCGGTCTGCTGATTTTCATCTATTCGACCGGCTACATGGCGCAGGACGAGAACTACACGCGCTTCTTCTGCTTCCTGTCGCTGTTTGCTGGAGCGATGCTGGGCGTGGTGATTGCGAACAGCCTGCTGCTTTTGTTCATGTGCTGGGAACTGGTGGGACTCACGTCGTATCTGCTGATCGGGTTCTGGTATCAGAAGCCCTCGGCTGCAGCGGCGGCCAAGAAGGCTTTTCTCACCACCAGAGTGGGCGACATTTTCTTTCTCCTGGGAATTGTCTGGTTGTTCGCGCAGACGGGGACGCTGCTCTTCTACAACAACGGCGCAGGAGCGATCGAGCCGGATGCGCTGATCGGATTGCTGGCGGCGCACGCGGGATGGGGATTGTCCGCGGCCGGCGCTATTGGCCTGCTGATCTTTGCGGGCGCGGCAGGCAAGAGCGGCCAGTTTCCGCTACATGTATGGCTGCCCGATGCAATGGAAGGGCCCACGCCGGTTTCGGCGCTGATTCATGCGGCGACCATGGTGGCGGCGGGCGTCTATCTGGTCGCGCGCGTGTATCCCCTGATGGCGGCGGGTGGAACCTTGTCGCAGGGCGGGGGCACGACTACGGCACTCACCGTGGTGACATGGGTGGGTGCGGGGACCGCCGTGTTTGCGGCACTGATCGCAGTCGCGCAGAACGACATCAAGCGCATCCTTGCCTATTCGACGGTTTCGCAGCTTGGCTACATGATGGCGGGCCTGGGCATGGGCGGCGTCGCGGTGGGCATGTTCCACCTGATCACGCATGCGTTCTTCAAGGCACTTCTCTTCATGGGTGCGGGCTCGGTGATCCACGGTTGCCACGAGGAACAGGACATCCGGCGCATGGGCGGCTTGCGCAAGGAGATGCCGGTCACGTTTGCGACCTACGCTATCGGCATGCTGGCGCTGAGCGGATTCCCGCTGCTCTTTTCCGGCTTCTGGAGCAAGGACGCGATTCTCGAGTCGGCGCTGCATTGGCACCCGAGCAGCGGGCCGTTTTATCTGCTCGCCTTCGGTGCCCTGCTGACGGCCTTTTACATGACTCGCCAAGTCTGCTACGTATTCTTCGGGAAATATCGCGGGCATGGGCATGCGCATGAGAGCCCGCGCGTCATGACCATGCCGCTCGCGATCCTGGCATTCTTCGCCATCGCGCTGGGCATACTTGGAACTCCTGCGTGGCCGTGGTTCCGCGCTTTCCTTGAAGGCCATGCGGCGGCGCTTGAGGTGGGCAAGTATGGCGAGCCGGAATTCTGGTCGCTGCTGGCCATCTCGGCGACCGTCGTTTTTCTGGGCTTGTTTCTGGGCTGGTGGCTCTATGACAGCAAATCGCCGACGGCCGAGGAGCCGGATGCGCTGGAGAAGGTTGCGCCTCCGTTGTGGGGCTGGTTGCGTGACCGGCTGTATATCGACGAGCTTTACGGCGTGACTGTAATTGCGTTCTATAGTTGGTGGGCTCGCGCGGCGGACTGGCTGGACCGGCGCGTCTGGGGCGGAGCAGTATCCGCCGTGACGGCGGCCTTCCGCGCGCTGGCGCACTTCGATCGTTTCTTCGACACGCAGTTTGTTGATGGCACTTTTGACAAGGGCTGCGAGGAACTTTATAGCGGCGGAGGCCTTTTGGCGAGAGTGCAGAACGGCCGTTTGCAGACGTACCTGCGCCTGCTCGCCGTCGCGGTGGTGATGCTGGCTGCGATCCTGATCTGGAGCAGCGCACGATGAGCGGAATGCCGAACGGAATTCCGATATTGACCTTGTTGACCGCACTGCCGGTGGTGGGCGCGGTGATGGTGCTGCTGTCAGGCAAACATGCGCGGGTGGTGGCGATGATCACGGCGCTGGCCGCTACGGCGGTTGCCCTGGTTGTGTGGACGGACCTGCCTTCCAACGGAACCATCGGACTATTAGAGCAACACCCGTGGGTCCCCTCGCTGGGCATCGAGTATCACCTTGGAGTGGACGGGCTGGGCGCGCTGATGGTGGTGCTCTCGGCGCTGGTGACATTGATGTCGCTCGATGCCGCGAAGCGCGTGCATCACCAGCCGAACCTCTATTTCTCGCTGGTGCTGCTGCTGGAAGCGTGCCTGTTCGGAACCTTCACGGCGCTGAATTTCTTTCACTGGTTCTTGTTCTGGGAACTGAGCCTGCTACCCGCGTTTTTCCTGATCAAACTTTGGGGCGGGGCGAAGCGCGGACCCGCGGCGACACAGTTCTTCGTCTACACGATGGCTGGGTCGGTGGGCCTGCTGCTGGCATTCCTCGCGGTGTTTCTTTCGACCGGCAGTATGGATTTCACACACCTGAGCCTTCTCGCCTCGACCGGCGAACTGGAGCAGGCTATAACGCAATACCTGCACTATGACCACGTGATGATGTGGCTGGCGATCGGTGTGCTGATTGGGTTCGCAGTGAAAGTGCCGCTGATGCCGTTTCATACCTGGCTCCCCGCCGCGTATAGCGAGGCGCCCTCGCCCGTGACGATGCTGCTGACCGGCACGATGTCGAAAATGGGCGTCTATGGCCTGCTGCGGATCGCGTTGCCGATGTTCGGACCGGAGGTCGCACGGATGCGGACACCGCTCCTGGTGCTCGCGGTGACGACGGTGGTCATGGGGGCCTGGGCGGCGGCGGCGCAGAAGGACCTGAAGCGCGTGTTCGCCTATTCATCGGTGAATCATCTGGGGTATTGCCAGCTGGGCATCTTCGCACTGGCCGTGCCGGCAACGGATGCAGCGATGCAGACCAGCCAGGCGGCGGCTCTGAATGGCGTGATCCTGCAGATGTTCAACCATGGGATTACGGCGGCGGCATTGTTCTGGTTTATTGCCATGCTGCAGGAACGGAGCGGCGGCATTCGTGGCATCGACGATTTCGGCGGATTGCGCAAACCGGCGCCGGTGTTTGCGGGGCTGATGGGCATCGCGCTGTTCTCTTCGCTGGGTTTGCCGGGGCTGAACGGATTTGTGGGCGAGTTCCTGATCTTCCGCGGCGTGTTTCCGCTCGCGTGGGTGTCGGCGACGGTATCAGTTCTGGGATTGCTGGTGACGGCCGCCGTGATTCTGACGGTCATTCAAAAAGTCTTTACCGGGCCGGTGCCGGAGCGCTGGGCTGCCTTCCCCGACATGCATACTGGCGAGCGGATGGCGATGGCGCCGGTAATCGGACTGATGTTGCTGATTGGCCTGGTACCGCAACTGATTGTGGATAGCGTGAACCCAACTGTATTGAACCTGCTGGCGCACTGGAGATTTTAATGTTGGCGTGGACGATCTATCTCTCGTTTGCCGGCGCACTGGTCGAGGCGCTTCTGCCCAAGGGCAGAGCGGGACTCGCGCGTGGACTCGCGCTTGTGGTGGCAGCGGGCGGCCTAGTAATCGCTGCGCTTGGATTTGCGGCTAATGTGGGTCACGGTCGCGTGACGATTGTGGATGTACCGTGGGTGCCCTCGATGGGCATTCACTACACGCTGGCAGCGGACGGGATCAGCCTGGTGCTGGTTTTGCTCACCGGCCTGGCAGCGGTCGCGGGGGTGCTGTTCAGCTGGAATATCGAGCTGCGCGTCAACGAGTTCTTCGCGTTCTTCCTGGCGCTCATCGGCGGCGTGTACGGCGTCTTCCTGAGCTTCGATGTGTTTCTGCTGTTTGTGTTTTATGAAATTGCAATTGTGCCCAAGTACTTTCTGATCGCTATCTGGGGATCGACGCGCCGCGAATATGCGGCTATGAAG